>Ga0114931_10000789_pt1 | contig 39594 bp, 27 predicted proteins | sample 2SBtaG_FD_89579 | JGI IMG/M metagenome (GOLD analysis project Ga0114931, IMG submission 89579) | Deep subsurface microbial communities from Kolumbo volcano to uncover new lineages of life (NeLLi) - 2SBTROV14_V59a metaG | ecosystem: Environmental > Aquatic > Marine > Volcanic | place: Kolumbo... | reverse complement strand
ATTGTTCGCAGATATTGTTGCAACGTTTCGGGAAGCGAATCCCGCATACCGGTCGTTCCGGCCTGGGAAATGCAATAGACAAACCCGCTTCCCTGTTGAAGAACCTGCGACATGCGTTTTGGGGGTGTTGCGGGTGCGACCAAGGGGATGAAGTCCATTTTTCGGCTGCGTACTTTTGCTGCCAGTTCTTCGGCATCGTCGCCGGGATAATCGGGAACAATCAAGCCGGCAAACCCCACCGAGGAGAGTTCGTCCAGAAACTTTTCCACTCCCCGCCGATGGATGATGGAATACGAGATCATCCCGATCAACGGGGCAAGATTGTTTTTATTTGGAATCGCAGCGACGGCTGCCAAAATATCGTCCACACGTATTCCGTTGTTTAATGCGTGGGTGTAAGAGGCCTGAATGACCGGGCCGTCCGCAATGGGATCGCTGTACGGAAAACCGAGTTCGATGAAATCCGCTTGCAGTTCGGAGAATCGTCCGATGAGACGGCAGGTCGTTTCGAGGTCGGGATCGCCAGAGGTCAGAAAAGGCATGAACCCCATCCGCTTTTGGGTTCGAAGTTCCTCGAATTTTTCTGCGACGATGGAGACGGCGGTCACTTTTATGGAATTCCTTTTTTTACTTAGCCGATTTCTTTACCCAAAAGTCTGGCGACTTCGTTGACGTCTTTATCGCCACGACCGGAGAGGCAGACGACAATGGTATCGTCTTTCGTTTTATGTTTTGCAAGTTTCAGCGCATAGGCGATTGCGTGAGAACTTTCGATTGCGGGTAAAATTCCTTCATAAGTTGCCAGCGTTTGAAACGCTGCCAAGGCTTCGGAATCTGTGGCGAAAACATAGTTGACACGTCCTGTCTCTTTCCAATAGGCGTGTTCGGGTCCGACACCGGGATAATCGAGTCCCGCGGAAATGGAATGCACATCGAGGGTTTGTCCGTCGTCGTCTTGAAGGACGTAACTGTAGCTGCCGTGTAAAATACCCGGATTTCCGAAACTTAAAGTGGCGGCGTGTTCTCCGGGTGCGGTACCGCGTCCCCCTGCTTCGACTCCCCACAACTGAACCGCATCGTCTTCGATAAAGGGATAGAACATGCCGGCAGAGTTCGAACCTCCGCCAACACAGGCTACAATTTCGTCGGGAAGTTTTCCGAAACGGTCGAGAGATTGTTGTTTCGTTTCGAAGCCGATCACCGATTGAAAATCGCGAACGATCATGGGAAAGGGATGAGGCCCAACGACCGAACCGAGGATGTAATGCGTGGTTTCGACCGAAGACATCCAGTCGCGCAGGGCTTCGTTGACGGCATCTCTTAATGTTCGCGAACCCGAAGTGACCGGGCGAACTTCGGCTCCCATGGTTTTCATATTGAAGACGTTAAGAGCCTGCCTGCGCATATCTTCTTCACCCATGTAAACGACGCAATCCAGGCCGAAGCGTGCGCAGGCGGTGGCGGTGGCCACGCCGTGCTGACCAGCCCCGGTTTCGGCAATCACTCTTGGTTTTCCCATCCTTCGGGTAAGCAGTGCCTGCCCGATGGTGTTGTTGATTTTGTGTGCTCCGGTGTGATTGAGGTCTTCGCGTTTCAAATAGATTTGTGCTCCCCCGCAAAACTCGGTCAAGCGTTCGGCAAAATACAACGGACTGGGACGACCGACATAATTCTTCAAAAGCAACTGCCATTCCGCATGAAAAGCCTCATCGGCTTGTGCGCTGCGATATTCTTCTTCAAGTTGCTGCAAAGCGGGGATGAGGGTCTCTGGCACGAAGCGTTTTCCAAATTCTCCATAGCATCCTGCGAAATCGGGAACGCTTGCCGAGGCTTTCTGCATTTCGGGTGATCTCCGGGTTCGACTGGTGTAAAAGGAGCGAAAAATTGCGATTCTCGTCAGGCAAGCCGATGCAATCGTTGGAAAAACTGGTACATTGGTGGTTGCGAAATTGAGATCCTCTCGAAGGGGCGTGTCCCCCCTTTCGAGAATCTTACTTGAGAACATCACGAAATTGAAGTCGATTTGCGGACCGGGCCAGGAAACGCAAGTTGAGATTGTGGAGCGAGTTTTATGCCGGTGAAGGTTCGTTGCAAACATTGCAGTAACGTGGTCACAGTTCCGGACAAAGCACGAGGCAAGGCTGTGAAGTGTCCTCATTGTGCGGAAGCGATTCGCATTCCAGCCTCCTCAAAGAAGGCCGCTGCAAAAAAAGCCACCATAAGAAAGCCTGCTGTTGCTTCGTCGACGATCGACGATGACGATTTCCTCGCCGGGATGGATTTAAGACAGGCGGAAGATACCAAGACTCGAATTTGCACCAAATGCGGCACGCCAGCGGATGATCCCGAACTCGTCGACTGCTTAAATTGTCGTCACAATATCGATACGGGAATTATGAGCCAGCGGATGAAGTACATCATCGCCCGTGGGGGTCTTGATCCCGACGATTTCTGGGGAACAGCCTGGGGCGATACCTGGGATTTCATGAAAAACATCAAGGGGACCATTTTTTGTTCGGCGATCAACTGGTCGATTTTCGCTTGTTTTGCTGTGAGTTGTTTTTACGCTTCGGAGGTTTGCGAAAATATTCCTCCAAAAGCGTTTTGGTTAAGTTTGTGTTTTGTGTTTTCGATGGCCGGTGTCGGCTGGGGATTGAATCTGTCGATTTTGGTCCTTCAAACGACAGTCAAAGGAAACAACACTCTTCATTCTCCACATTTCGACATTTATGCCGCCATTGCCTGGGGTGTCCGTGCGTTGTTTTGGCCCATACTGGTCTTCTTCCCGTTGATTGCATCTGCTGCGATCTTTTTCGCAGCGGATTTCGGATATTTCCTTTACACCGGGGGAGACTGGAACCTCTATCTGGATGCCCTGATGCCTAAATTGGAGGCGATTCCCATCGTACCTCTGGTGATTGTCGGAATCGTCCTCGATTTATTCGTGCATCTGGCATGGCCGATTGCCGTGGGTCACATGGGGATGCCCTACACCTATAAAGCTTACGTTCCCTGGGAAGTTTTTAAGCTGATTGCAAAAAATTTCTTTCCCTTGCTTTACGTTGCGATGTTTGCCCTTGTTCCTTCATTGGTGATTCACCTTCTGTTAATTTTTTACGGTCAACTCGGCACCTACGAAACGAACGTACTGGGACAGCTTTCCGATTGGGATCTGTCGATACTGGGATCCAAACTCGAGGAAGGTTTTATGTACTTCACGTTGCTGTACTTGATGGTTTTTGTGGCAACGTTTCTGCATATGGTGGTGCTTTTTCTGATCGTCGGCTTTTTCGCGATTTACTACATGCGGATTGTCGGGTATCTCGCTTATTATTTTCGAGGAGAACTGGAATTCGTTTACGAATCGAACCGAGACGAAAATTGTGGATTCTCTCCTCGATACGTTGCAACATTGATCGATTTCACAATTATGCTCGTCTTCTGCGGTGTCATTCAAGGGCTTGGATTGATTGCCGGATCGATCTTCAGGAAACTGGGCAGTGAATATCTTTTTTATCTGCTCAGCGGACTTGGCGGGTTGAGTTGGCTCGTTCTTCCCTGGATCTATTTTGCGAAGACCCAAAGCTCGGGAACGCACATGGCAACCCTGGGTAAGAGGGCGGTGGGAATTATTGTCTACAAAGAAGGGAAAAAAAAGTTGGATTTCAGCATGGCCACGACACGGTTTTTCTCGAAAATCCTTTCGATGCTTCCTCTGGGAGCGGGTTGTTTCTTAATTTTATTCAACGATAAAAAACAGGCATTGCACGACCAGTTCGCTAAAACTTTGGTGGTCTGGAAAGGCGACGATACGAGACGGTAGCAGAAGTAGAAAAAAAATCCACAAAGAATACGAAACCAGCGAAACGGTTAAGACAACGAAATGACTCCCGAATTGTTCGTATGCACTGAGTTACGATTTGGGTTTCTGGGGAATCGGTTTGCGTTTGCCTTCTTTACGCAAGCGACCGGATTTCAAAAAGCGAATGGTGTGGTCGATGACCTCTGCATTCCCCATTAGAAAAGAATGCACACATTTGAAAGTCATAAAATCTCTCGCGCCGGGTAAGCGTGTACTTTCGACGCTGACCGTGCCATCGTCGTCACCCGGGACGATGGGATTATAACCCTTCTTGTTGCCCCTTGCTCCCGCAATAATGGCAAACTCGAACTTGGGTGTCGGTAGTGTCGAAATAAAACTGTTTTTCCCACCGACGAGTTGTTGCCCGGCGGGACCGTAGATTGCTTCGTAGAGAAAATTGTCATGCAGTTTGTTGGCCATTTGCGCTCCGTTGTTGGGAACCCCCATCATCACCATCCGTTTAATGCGTTTATCCTGATGCTTCGACAAATAAGAGCGCACCACCAACCCCCCCATGCTGTGCGCGACGATATCGATTTCTTCAACGCCATCGAGAGAAAGGATCGACTTCTTCAAATACTCGGCCGATTCCGGGATGGAAACTCGAGTACTGGGGTAGTCGAAACCGAACACAAGATAGTTTTCTTTTTCGAGACGTTTCCTCATACTGGAAAACGATTTGGACGATCGAATAATTCCATGAATCACAATCACCACTTTCCCCTTCATGGCAGGCAGATTCTTTTCCTTTTTAATCGTTTCGAGTTGTTTCAGACAATTCTTAAAGCTCCCGTGTGCGTGACGAAAATCGTTTTTATCCAGCAATCGGTAATGTTTAGTGAGGATATTCTGCTGAATTTTCCATCCCTGGAAAAAATGCACGTCACCCCAGAGTTGTTTTCCGCCCATCGTTTTCATCACGAAGTTCCGTTTGAAAAAGCCGGTTTTCGAAGATTGTTTTTTTCGTGCGGATCCCTTTTTGGGGTCGTCATTCTTAGCAAGCACAAGCTGGGCGAAACCAAGACAAAAAACGAACGCGAAAAAAAAAGAAAAACGGAGAATCGTAAACCGGGAATTTCGTGTTGGACTGTGTCGAATAAGCATCGGTCTGCCTTTTGAGTTCTACATGCTTCAGATTCGATGGAGAAACCTAACAGAAAACCATTTCTTCAGGAACGGCTTTCGAGAGTCATTATCTTTACCGAAATTGTCTCATCGGGGTTGCATCGAAATCGAACCGGTTCTGGAGATTGAACCTAATTCGTTGAGGCTTTTGAGGTTAGGTTGTTTTTATAGGACGACTGCCCGAGTAGTTTTTTCGCTTCTTTGAGGACGAAATCGGGATCCATAAACGGCTCGTAACTGATGTCCTGCCACAAGACTTTCCCTTTTCCATCGATGAGGAAGGTTCCGTGCAAGGCGAGTTTTTCGAAATCGTCGTACGCTCGGTACTTCTTGAAGATTTTCAATTGATGATCGGTCACCAGTGGGAACGGAAATTCGCCGTCCTTGTAGTTATCGTGCGATTTTTTCAAATCGACAATGTCATCGGTGCTGATGGCGATCATTTCAATGCCTGCTTCGGTAAATTCACTCGTTTTCGGTGCGAAGGCTTGCAGTTGTTGTGCGCAATGAAGACAGCCATAACCAAGGTAGAAAATGACGAGGACATTTTTTCCTTTGTAGTCTTTCAGCGAATGAATTTTGTTGTCGTAATCTTTCAAAGCGAACTGCGGAGCGGGGGATGCACTCCAGCGGAACGGTCCCAGAGTATCGAGTTTGGGACGCTTTCCGAAATCTTTGGGGAACTTGTAAGCGATTCGCCAATCTTTGGCATAACCCAGTTCTTTAGCGATCGGTTGCAGACGAACGAGAACCGGGGCATCCAAATCGGCGGCACCGGCTACTTTTCGTAGAAGTTCGAACTGTTTCTTCGCTTCCTCTTTTTGATTCGCCCTCCACAGAGCTTGCACATAATGAGCCAAAGGTACCGTTTCGTTCTTGCGATTCCGCAGATATTTTTGAGTTTCCTCAACGGCCTGATCCGCTTTTCCGGCCTGCATCATCACGCGGACAAGATCCATTTTGTCGATTCCTGCGGTCGCTTTGAGTTCTTTCAGACCTGTTTCATAATCGCCCTGGGCAATCAGAACTCGTGCTTTCAGATCTTTGACGGCTGTTTTCAGAGCGCGAATTTGCGAGAGAAACGGATTTCGGGAAGCTCTTCTTCTGGCTCCTTTTCTTTTCTTTGCGTTGCCTTTCTGTTTTGTATTTTCCTTTTTTCTTCTCCTGGCTTTCTCTTTGACGTCAAACTCAGCCTTTCTCTTCTCGAGTGCTTTTTGTTGCTTTTCGAGATCGGCCAAAATCTTTTTTCCCGAGGAGACATCGTTTAACGCAAAATGTGCCTGACCGATGAACCGTAATCGTTTAATTTGTTCGCTTTTGCTGTCGGTCGGTTCGAAGTAAGGCGTTTCAGACAGTTCCAGCAGTTGAGACCAGAGTTCATACTGTGTGAGGATACCCAGCATTCGCAGTCGTCCGTACTTGTAACTGCCATATTTCGCAATGGTGTTATATTTTGGATGACGTGGCAGTTCGATCATATTTTTTGCCAAATCGAGTCCGTCATGAATTCGACCCACGAAGATCAGGTTCCGAATCAGCCATTCGTTATTGTGTGCGAAGTTATGAATTTGGTCAGGCATCACACGATCCCGCATCATGTGGTTATGGTCTATTCGCGCTGAGGCTTCCTGATGCCAGACCGCATCGTGGTAGCGTTTCAACCTGGAATAAATATGCCCCGGCATGTGCCACATGTGGGCAATATCGGGTGACGCACCGCCGCAGAGTGCCGCAGAATCCAGAGCCTTGGCAGGATTCGGGTAATCCCACAAATGGATGCGATAATGATGACAGGGATGCCTGGGGTTCACGGCGAAAATTTCCTGCAACAATTTTTCGCATTCCGGTCTGCCGTATTTCCCCCGGGATTGTCCGTAGTAATACATGTAGAGTACTTTGAATGCTTTCGCTTCGATGTCGTCGGGATTTTTTTCCAGTATTCTATCGAGGGCTTTTATCATCGCCAAACTATTGCCCCTTCGACTGTTCGAAGAATTGACGTAAGCACTCAAAGCGTCGATATACATCCCCTCGCGTTGGCTGGCATTCTTCTTTCGTTTCACCGCTTCCTTGATGAATTCTTTCGCGCGTTTGAAATTCTGACGGTTGGCGGCGTTGGCCATCGCCATCCCCCAGTAAGTCATGGCACAGTCGGGGTCGAACTGCGAAGCCTGACGAAAAGACCGTTCCGCTTCCAGATACCAGAAACCGTGTAGCTGTCCCACACCCTGATCGAAGAATTTCTGCACCATCTCGTTTTTGGTGGTAATGGGGAAATGCACGTTGCCGGTCCCCTGCATCAGGTAAGCCTTCTGGCGAGGGCCTTCGTTGAAGGCTTCGCCATGATGGGAATGTCCTGCAAGGACTTGTGTTTCGTCGGAGTTCCGGGTTTTCGCGTCGGTTTCGTTCTCTTGCGAAAGAACCATCGACGGAAATGTCAGCAGAAGCCAACAAAGTACGGTCAGGAACAAGGAAAGTTTCTTCATCGGGATTCCTTAAATTGTTGGGAGTTTCTTGTCTTCGTCTCTAGATGGAAGTTGCAATTACGAATTCGGTGACATTGCGAGAATTCTGTCATCGGGAAGACTCTGAAATCTTTTTGAACGAGAATTCATTGTAATCTATGGAAAAATGCGAACCAAAGCCAAAGCAACCAATTCTGGGTCATCGGACACAGATAATCGCGCATCGGTATTCTGGCGAAATCCAAAGGGTTTGTGTAATCTTTGCGATAAAGAGAGGGAAGACAGGTTCTCCAAAAATCCTTACGCATCACAAGGGAAAAATGACAAACACTAATGATAATCCTTTATTGATACATGATGGGCTACCTCCGTTCGACTGCATCGAGGCCGATCATATTCTGCCGGCTATGAATACTCTGCTGCATAAATCCGCATCGATGCTGGAAGAATTGGAAAAACAAATCCAGCCGTCGTGGTCGGCGACAATTGAAAAGCTCGATACGATCGACATTCTTTTCGAATACTCCTGGTCGCCGGTTTCGCACTTTCTGGGTGTGAAAAATTCGGCACAACTGCGCAAAGCTCACGAGGAAATTCTCAGCGACGTAGTCGCCTTCGGCCTGAAACTCAGGCAGAGTCGTCCGGTCTACGATGCTCTTTTAGAACTCAAAAGTGGAGATGCCTGGGATGAATTGGATTCCGTTCAGAAAAGAATTATCGAGACGAAGTTACTCGACTGTCGCATGGCGGGGATCGATCTGGACGACGATAAGAAAAAACGCTTCAACGAAATTGTGCAGGAACTTTCACAGTTGAGTACCGATTTTTCCAACCATGTCCTCGACGCGACTAAAGCGTACGAACTGGTCATCGCAGAAACGAACGATGCCGAAGGATTTCCCGAAAGTTTACGGCGACTTTCTTCTCAAACGTACCACGACAAACACGACGGCGCATCTTCGACACCGGAAAACGGTCCGTGGAGCATCACGCTGGAACTGCCTATCTTCGTACCTTTCATGCAGTTTTGCAAAAACCGTGAATTGCGAGAGCAGGTCTACCGGGCATTCGTCACGCGGGCATCTTCCGGTGAATGGGATAACTCCGAAACGATCGCACAAATTTTACGGTTGCGAAAAGAAAAAGCGGCGCTGATAGGGTACGAGACGCCAGCCGACGCCAGTCTGGCGAAGAAGATGGCTCACGATGTCGCTGCTGTCGAAAAGATGTTTGACGACCTGCTGAAATCGTCGAAACATCATGCCGAACACGACCTGGAAGAACTTCAGCAATTAGCGAATGAAGCCGGTCAAACCGAATCCCTTTGGCATTGGGACATTGCCTACTGGTCGGAGCGACTCCGCGAGAATCGGTTCGACTATTCCGAAGAAGACTTGCGTCCGTATTTTTCGTTGCCGAATGTGCTGAAGGGGTTGTTCGACCTCTCGCAGCGTCTATTTGGAATGACGATTCGCAAAGCCGACGGCGATGCCCCCGTCTGGCATGGGGACGTGCGTTTCTTCAAACTCTTCGACGAAAACGAAACGCACATCGCTTCGTTTTATCTCGACCCGTATTCCCGCCCCGAAAACAAACGCGGTGGTGCCTGGATGAACGATTGCCTGACACGCCGACGGGTCGATGGCAAACTCCAGGTTCCCGTCGCTCATCTCGTTTGCAATTCGACTCCTCCCGTCGAGGGGAAACCGTCGCTGATGACGTTCCGCGAAGTCGAGACGCTCTTTCACGAATTCGGTCACGGACTTCAGCACATGCTCACCACGGTCGATTATGCCGATGCCGCTGGAATTAGCGGCATTGAATGGGATGCCGTCGAGTTACCCAGTCAGTTCATGGAAAACTGGTGCTACCACAAACCGACGTTGATGGGAATTGCGAAACATTACGAAACGGGGGAAACGCTTCCCGAAGACCTTTTCGAAAAAGTGAAAGCCGCACGGACATTTCGCGCGGGAAGCCAGATGATGAGGCAATTGCAATTAGGCATGATCGACATGGAACTTCATACGAGATTCAACCCCGACGGCGAGGAAACCGCCTTCGACGTTTCCCAACGAGTGACGGAAAAAACGTCGGTTCTGCCCCCTCTTCCAGAGAACCGTTTTCTCTGTTCGTTCCAACATATTTTTTCGGGGGGTTATGCCGCGGGATACTACAGCTACAAATGGGCCGAAGTGTTAAGTGCCGATGCGTTCTCGGCGTTCGAGGAAGCGGGTTTGGACGACGAACAAGCCATCGCGAAGACAGGACGCCGATTTCGCGACACGGTTCTCGCATCCGGTGGCGGGAAGCATCCGATGGATGTGTTTCGGGATTTTCGCGGTCGTGAACCGAATGTCGCTGCGCTTCTTCGCCACAACGGTCTGGATTGAAAAACGAAAGGAAAGCACCCCGGTTGCTTAGAGCAGCCAGGGTGCTCTGATTCCGTAGCTGGATTCCTCTCCGTAGCTGAATTCCTCTCCGTAGCTGGATTCCTCTCCGTAGCTGGATTCCTCAGAATTCAGCCGATTTCACATAAAAGCACGGATTTTCCGAATTCCTTCGAATCCGGCACCTGGCAAGTCTCTGTCAAAGTGAGGCTTTCAACTTGGTTGCATTCTTCCTCAATCCCGTCGTTGACAGTTCGACAAAGATCGGTAGAATGGAGGAATCACCGCTCAACCTCCCTGCACACTCTCGCGGGCTTACCGAGTGGCAACATCGCCTCGACGCGCGATCTTGGAGAAAAAACTCAGGAAAGCGTGCGTGTTGCATTCATCGATTTTGCCCGTGCTTTCAAGTCCATAAAAAACCAGCCATCCCAAGAGACTGCGATATTCCTGGCCCTTGGGAATGCCTGGTCGAGTAGCCAGAAACTTCTGCCGGATTCCAATTCATGTTACACATTTTCCACGAGTCCTTGCCACCTTGCCTTGCGTTTTTTGGGTTGGCTGGACCTTATGAACTCATGATCGTTGCCGGCGTTGTCTTGCTGTTGTTCGGTAAGAGGCTTCCCGGGGTGATGCATTCCCTGGGAAAAAGCCTGGTCGAGTTCAAAAAAGGAGTGAAGGGAATCGAGGACGATCTCAGTCACGAAGAACACGAAAAAAAAGAACAAAAATCGTCTTCGAGTGAATGACGAAAAAAACACATCCAGTTTGTCGATCGCAATCACCTGAAAATGAAAAAAAGGTAGAGTCATGCAGCAGTTTTCTGCATTAGGTTTCTTTCTGGGAAGTCCGGGGACTTCAGAACTACTGATTGTCGGTGTGATTGCGCTGTTGCTGTTTGGCAAGCGTCTGCCCGAAGTGGCTCGTAGCCTGGGTAAGGGTATTGTCGAGTTCAAGAAGGGCGTGCAGGGAATCGAGGACGATGTCGACCGTGCTTCAAACGGGTCGGACTCTTACGATTCCTCCCGTCCGGTTGCCGACGACGAAGAAGAACTGACCGCGCCGAAATTCGAGCCACCAACAATGAACCCCGAAGATAAAAATCCCGAGTCCTGAGATTTTCAGGAGAGATCGGCGTATTTCTCGAAAACTTTCTTTTTCTGCTAATTATGGCGTCAGAAGCGAGCTTCTGTTTCGTTTACTCTTGTAATGAAATGTTCGCATTTCAGCGTCAATCGTTTGTGAAATCGTTGTTTTTTCCGTTTGACTTCCAGGATGACCTATTTTCAGTTTTTCTATTTTTTTGGAAAGGGGAAACCGCCTATGTGTTTTCGAAAACCGTTGCTCGTCATGACGGCAATGGCAATGGCTCTTGTATTGTCGAGAGCAGCCTTCGCTGCGCCAAAAAACGATAAGAAACTCCAGGAACGCTATGATGCGTTGATGAAGGAATACAAAGAAGGAATGAAGTCTTATCAGACGAAACTTTCTGAGTATTTCAAATTGAGCAAGTCCAAGAAAGCCGAGGATAAGAAAAAAGCACAAGGAGTTCTTCAGCAAGCGGTCAAACTGAATCCTTCCGCGAAACTGGCTCCCAAATTCGCAAAAATTGCACAGGAATCCCCGAAATCAAAAATCGGGAAAAAAGCGATGTTCTTCGTGTTGCAGAATAATCGCACCGATGGTGACACGAACCAGAACGTCGTCGACCTTCTCAAGGAACATCACTATGCTGCGGAAGATATCGGCCGGGTGATGAATTCGTTGGTTTACGCGAGAGGATTCGATCCCGTACCGCTTTTCAAAAAGGTCGTCGATAAAAACCCTCATAAAAATTGCAAAGGTCTGGCCTGTTTCGCTTGGGCAAAAAAATTGATGCAAAGTTCACGGGGCGGCGGAAAACCCAATCCCAAAGCGATCGAACTGATGAAGCGCGTCGTTAAAGAATTCGGCGATGTGAAGTATTTCAATCGAACTTTGGGCAAAGTTGCCATCGGTGCGATATTCGAAATCGAACATTTGCAAATCGGCATGACTGTTCCCGAGATTGTTGGGGAAGATGTCGATGGCAAGTCCTTCAAACTGAGCGACTATCGCGGCAAAGTCGTGATGATCGATTTCTGGGGTGACTGGTGAGGACCGTGCAAGGCAATGTATCCCCACGAGCGGTCGCTCGTTAAAAAACTTGCCAATCGACCCTTCGCCATCATCGGCGTCAACAGCGATCCCAAAGAGAAACTCAAATCGGTACTGGTCGAAAAAAACCTTACCTGGCGATCTTTCTGGGACGGTGGAGGGACCAGCGGTCCCATCGCAACAAAATGGAATGTTACCGGTTGGCCGACGACTTATGTCATCGACGCGAACGGTGTCATTCGATACAAGAATGTTCGCGCAAAGCCACTCGAGGCTGGCATCGAGAAACTTCTCAAAGAAATGAAATCCACGGAAGAATAAATTCTTTCGCTGATTTCGATCGTGAAATCGCTTCCCCGCTTCGGAGGGGAAGTTTTTTTGCGCGCGCAGTTCATTCTCAAAAAATCATTTCTAACTGCACTGCAAAATCGTGTCTGTCTTACTGATAGTGAAGAACGGCCGGTCCTGCTGCCGACATGAGATGTAGGGATCGCTGCGAATCCGCGACTAGCGGTAAGCCGAGGGTTCGACTCATGTCGGTGATCGATTCCATACTGGGTTCATGGATGAACTGGGTTTGTTGATGTGGAAGTTCTCGAAAAAGTACCATCGCAGATTTCGAAAACGAGATGTATCGAACACGGCAGAGATTTTAGAGCAGCGTCTCTATCTTTCCGCGGTCGATTTTGTGACGCAGATCGTCGTGGACGACAGTAGCGGTGCAGACCGTGCGGATGCCGCTTCGCAGGTTGTTGCTGCGGACGTGGACGGGGACGGAGACCTCGATCTTCTTTCCGCATCGTTTACAGACGATAAGATCGCCTGGTACGAAAATCAACTCGACATCGACGGCACATTTCAGGTGCATACAATCGCGACCGATGCCGACGGTGCCCGTTCGGTTTCTACTGCCGATGTGGACGGCGACGGCGATCTCGACGTTCTTTCCGCATCGTTCTTCGACGACACCATCGCCTGGTACGAAAACACACAGGGCAACGGAAACCAATTTACGAAACATATTATCGCAACCGATGCGGACGGTGCGCGTTCGGTCTCGACGGGAGATCTGGATGGCGACGGCGACATCGATGTGCTTTCGGCGTCTTTCGACGACCGCATTGTGTGGTACGAAAACACCGACGGAACCGGTACGACGTTTCACGCGCATGAAATCGATGCCGCTTCGGATCAGGCGTTTCAGGTTTCCACAGTCGATCTCGATGGCGACAGCGATCTCGATGTGCTCGTCGCTTCGAGAAGAGACGACACGTTTGCCTGGTTCGAAAACACGCAGGGCGATGCCAGCGAATTTCTCAAGCATCTGGTTTCGAGTTCGTCTGACGGTGCAAGTTCGCTCGATTCCGTCGATGTCGATGGTGATGGCGACCTTGATCTTGTCGGAGCTTCAGCGTTCGACAATACCGTGGCCTGGTTTGAGAACACGCAGGGAGACGCCAGCGAATTTGTTGCTCACACGGTTTCGACTTCGGCAAGCGGTGCGACCTCTGTCGTGGCCCACGATATCGACGGGGACGGCGATCTCGATTTCGTCTCTGCCAGTTATGCCGACGATAAAATTGCGTGGTTTGAAAACACGGCCGGTGACGGTTCCGCATTTACGGAACATCGCGTTTCGCTTCAGGCCGCGGGTGCGCAATCGGTTGTCACAGCCGACTTCGATTCAGACGGCGATAGCGACCTTGCGTCCGCTTCGCTGGACGACGACAAAATCGCCTGGTACGAACAAGAGCAGCGAATTCCCGTGGGAAAATTCGATAAGGTTCTTCCCAATCCCCGCAACAGTTCCCTGGGTGATGCGACGCTACGATTCTCGGAAAACGTCAGCGGCGTCGATATTAGCGACTTCAAACTCTTCCAAGACAGCACCGAAGTGGGTTTGAACGGCGTTCCCGTGCAGCAAGTCACGCCGTCGCTTTACACCATCGATCTTTCCTCGGTGACCACATCGGCGGGCAATTACGAGTTCCGATTGATTGCAAACGGTTCGGGGATTATCGATGTGGACGGCAACGCGATTACACAAGACGATCCCGTATTCTGGGTGACCGACACGACGGCACCAACGGCGACGATAGAAGATGTCACACCGGATCCTCGAAATACTGCTGTGGGCGAATTGACGATTGATTTTTCGGAAGATGTGACCGGTGTCGATCTTGCCGATTTCCAACTGACGCGAGATGGAAACGGCGTTTCGCTTTCCGGGGTGACGTTCAACAAGATCAACCCGATGCAATACAAGTTGGATCTTCAGAGTGTGACGGGGGATTCCGGGTCTTACGAACTGACTCTGGTTTCTCAGAATGCGGAGATTCTCGACCTCGCGGGAAATGTTTTCACTGTCGATGCCAGCGAAACCTGGACTGCCGATACCGTAGCCCCCACGGTCGATATCGAGGATGTGATTCCCGATCCACGAAATACATCTGTCGCAACGGTGAATGTTGTGTTTTCTGAGGACGTCTTCAATGTTGATCTGTCGGATTTCGAACTGCGCAGAAACGACCAACTCGTCGATACGAGTGGTGTGCCTTTCAACAAAATTTCCGATTCCCTTTATACACTCGACTTAACTTCGGTGACCGCAACGAACGGGAGTTACGAACTTCGACTTGTTGCGGCAGGTTCGGGTATTGCGGATGCCTTGGGGAATTCGCTCTCGGGAGATGAAATTGACGTTTGGATTGGCGATTTCACCGCACCGACGGCAACCGTCGATGAGGTGACGCCCGATCCACGCAGCGATGCGGTTAATTTTGTGACGATTCGGTTTTCGGAAAATGTGGCAGGTGTCGATCTTGCCGATTTTACCTTGACGCGCGATGCCGTACCGGTCGATCTTGACGGTCAATCGTTCGAAAAAATCTCGTCTGAGGAATACCGAGTCGGTTTGGCATCGGTGACAGCCGAGGTGGGAAATTATGTTTTCGGTTTGAATGCCAGTGGATCGGGCATTCTCGACGATGCGGGGAACCTGCTGGTGGATGACGCAGCGGACGACTGGGTGACCGACGACACACCGCCGACTGCGGAGATCGGCAAAATCGGTCCGGACGATATCGACGATCCTTTGGGGGAAGTGCAGATTCAATTCACCGAAGATGTCACGGGAGTGGACATTACCGATTTCACATTTTCGCAGGACGGAGTTGCGGTCGATATCGGATCGGTTGGATTCAAGAAAAAAACCGCCAGTCAGTATTCGATCAACCTGACTTCGGTGACGTTGGAAAAGGGGAACTACATTCTGAACTTGAATGCGAAGGATTCGGGAATCAGCGACCTTTCCGGAAACTTATTTTCCAAAGACTCGGCATTCGATTGGACCACGCTCACGCAATTCGTCCAGTTGACTTCCCCCACGGGAGAGACCGGCGACTTCACCCCCACCATTTACTGGACCCGTCTCGGCAATATCAAGGGTTACGATTTGCTCGGCTATAGTATTACAAAAGGCAGGGAAGTGCTGAATGAAGTGATGGTCGGGAAAACTCGATTGACCGTGTCCCGTGATCTTCCCGAAGATTCCTATCAGGTGTTTGTGCGCGCGCAAACATCGACGGGACCGACCGACTGGAGCAAGCCGATCTTTTTCGACATCGTGGATCCCGAGGGTGTGCCGAATCCTCCGAAAATTCTCGCACCGAAAGGCACCACAAAGGACACGACGCCTGAAATTTTATGGACCGACGAAAAACACGCGGTCTCTTACGACCTGCTGGGGTACAGCATCACTTTGGGAAAGGAAGTATTGAACCGACCGTCGATCGGAACAAATTCCTTCACGCCGACGAATCCTCTTCCCGCAGATACCTACCAGATTTTCGTTCGCTCTCACGGAAAGACTCAAACGAGTCAGTGGAGTCAGCCGGTCGTTTTCACTGTCGATAGCGTCCTGCCCCCGCCAACAATTCTCACACCCATCGGCACGACGAACGATCCGACACCGCTCTTCAGTTGGACCGTAATCGATGACGCGGCGAGTTTCGAACTGTTGGTTTACAGTATCACTCGTGGTCAGGAGGCGTTGCATATTACGGGTATCACAACAACGCAGTACACACCTGGCCAAAATATGTCGGTGGACCGCTTTCAGACTTTTGTGCGAACCATCAACACGGTCGGCACACCGGGAACATGGAGCAAGCCGAAAGAATTTCAAGTCGCGATGCTCGACTGGGGTTTCCAATCCGAGGACTCAGGTGACGAGGAGCAGGAGACCGAGTCGGTCAGTTCAGAAGAAGAATCGACACCCAAAGAAAACGAAAGCGAATTCGCACAGAATCGCGTGTTCGAATTATTCGCGATCTACTCCGAAGAGATTCCCGTGACATAACGGATTGCCCGGGCGATATCGCCTTTGCGGTCGTTTCCCTGCGTCCGGCAAACGGTCCACCAGCCTGAGTATTCCGCCTGATCCAGCAGAACCGCGATTTCGTCCCAGGCAATTTCGCCACGCCCCAGGGGAACTTCCTCGCGTTCTCCGTCTACATCGTTCAGGGCATCGCGAACTTTGAGAACGACGATTCGCCGATGTAAAAGTTTGAAAGCCTCAACCGGGTCGTTCCCCGCCAGAAAGAACGCGGCGGGGTCGTAACATAGTCCAATTGCACCTTCCTCGGTTCGCTCGAACAACTTAAAGAGTTGCTGCGGCTCGTTTCTGGAAGGAAGAATTGCCAACGAACAGCCGACATGATTTCCGGTTCGAGACAGGTCGTTTAAGAGATCGACGAGAGTTTGAAACTGCGGATTGTCTTCTGCGGGAATTCGACCGATGCGCGTGACGAGGATTTTCGATTTGAAATCGTGGGTAAGCCGCATGGCTGCTGCGATGGCGTCGATTCTCGCATCGAGACGTTCGGGTTCGTAAATCGTTTGGGACGGAAGGAATTCCAGCGCAGAGATTCGCAGACGGTGGTTTTCCAACTGTCTGGAGAATTGTCGTCTTCCCGTGTTGGAAAAATCTTTCGGGCGCAATTCGCTGCGAGCGTCGCATTGGATTCCTCTCGCCCCAATTTCAGCAGCGAAACGCAGGGAATCTATGAGCGATTGGGAGAGGTTTTTGGCGACAACAGCAATTTTTCGATCGTGCACGAATCGAATCCTTCGATTTCCGATGACTCGGGATTATTTTCCAGAAGTTTCCGGCAACGGCGGGCGAAACGATTTGAGACGTTGGAATGTTTTATCGTGAGTCGGTTTGAGCGAACCCAGGACCGAAGCGATGGCGGTAGCAACTTCAGAATTGGTTTCTGCTTTCCACGCGGTTTCGACTTCGGCAACCTGCGATTTTCTTAACAGAGAACCAAAATGTTGAATATGAAAAGCGAGCTGCAACGCGGCTTGTTCCCTGATTTTTACATCGAGAGAGGTGTTGAGAGCGACGGTTTTTAACTGAATTTGCGACTTTGCGGAAGGAATGACTGCTAGAACCGGAAGCACATCGCCAGCAAGTTCGGGATTTTGCGAAGCGGCAATTAACGCATCTTCGGCACCTTGCAGATTGTAGATGCTGGTTCGCTTTCCGTTGGCGATATAGAAAAGCCAAAAGGCCGCCGCTTTTTGAAACTCGATTTTCTGTTGTTCGGTGAACGGGGGCGGTTTGATGGAAACGAGAAACGGTCGCAGTTGGTGTTCGAAGAAATCGCTCGTCAACGATTCGGAAACGTAGACCATATCGGAATACCGATCGATCAAACCGTCTACGTCGTGCTTCATGTTGTCCGGTCCGTAAATTGCGATGGGAATCGAAGCGGTTCGGGCATCGGCTTTCAAGTTGGAGACCGTCTGTGAAAGCGGCCAGCGAAGTGTGTTGATTTGCAAAGCGATCAGATCGACATCGCCGCGTTCGGCGGCGGTGCGGAATGCTTCGCGACCGGTTAATGCCACGTGTGTTTTGTAGCCCATGCCGTTCAAATGCGAAGCGACCACCCCCGCTTTTTGCGGGTTGGCATTCACAACGACGGAAGTCGATTCGGTGCTGGAAGTCAGTGCTTTGGAGAGAATCGAAACGACGCGCGTCGTGCCGGTGAATTTTACCGAAGGATCGAGTTGCAAAATGGAGGTCGCCGCGACGAATTGCACTCGAAAATCGGGATAGTTGAGCGCACTGAGCATGGGAGCTTTTTTACCCCGCCTGCCGAAGATATCCTGTTTCGAGCCGATTTGTGCCAGTACCTGCATCGCCGCTGTGCTTGCACGGGAATTGCCAACTTTCAGTGCAAAGATCAACGCTTCATCGACGACTTCGGGACCGGACGTTAACGCTAAATCGTGTGCGGTACCTTTTCCCGTGGGAAGCGGACGATTCCATCCAACTCGATGTGCGGACGACGCTAAAGCCATTCCCAGAAACAACGATTGTCCTTCCTTGCGAAGAGGAGCAAGCTCCATCGCCTGTTCCGAAAGAATGGTGCCGACATAGAGAGAGGCACCCTCGGGTGTCATGTCCGATCGGGCTATCGTCTTGTTGGCAGCATCCCAAATCCAGAGTTCGACTTTGTTGGCATCGAGATCGCTTTTTTGCCAGTGAAATTCGTTACGATAATGAACCAACGCAATCCGCCGTAATTCTTTGGCGAGTCCCGGCGGTTTTGTGTTGTTGACGACATTTTCTTTAACGTTGTAAAGTTTGGCGAGTGATCGACGAGCGGCTGATCGTTCTCCATCGGCAATGTCATCGGCGAAAGCGTGATACCACAAGTAGGGAATCGTGGAAGGATCCCCAATTTCACCGAGAGCTTCGATGACTGTCGTTCTCGTGGAGACATTGGGAGATCTTAACGCCCCCAGTAGTGCAGGAACGGCAGGTTTTCCGATGTACGCCAACGTTTCGACCAAAGAGGCTTGGGTGTTTCGTTTTTCGATGTTTCCCAGTTGTTGCACGATACGGGGAAGGATCACCCATCCGGCACTGCGAATCGCCGAGAGTGCTGCATTTTTCTGAACTTGCGAACTTTTCGTGTCGGCGATTGTGCTCAGCAAACGGTCGGTTCTCACCGGGTCTGCGGCCTGTTTTTGGAATGCGGCGTTGACACGATCCAACAACGTCTTCGAGAGCGGTTGAAGACTCTTATCGAGAGCCAGATTCAGAAACAAAGCGGGACCATGGCGATCACGCAATTTTAAGAGAAGAGTTTCGCTGGGTTTGCCATCCAGGAATTTCTGTAAGTAGCGTTTCGCCAGATTCGGTCGGATCAATTTTCTCATCAACAGGGCTGCATCGAAAATTTCCTCGGGTGTTTTCGGCTCGATGAGAAGAAGCGAATCGTCTTTTTTCTTTTGTTTTTGGGCATTCTGAAAATACGCAGTGGCACCCAGTAGAGAATCTAACTCTACGGCAGAGACGATCGCCATCGTAAAAACAATTAGGACGACAAACGCTTTCGTCAACTTAAGCGGCATAAAAGTCTTACTCCGTCGAGGTTTAGGTGCAACGGCACCGTCTGCCTTGCGGGTTTCGATTTTGACTGAGGGTCCGGAAATCGTGATCCGTCCTGTGGAATTTATCACAGAAAAAGACGCTAACTTTCTAAAACACCCATACTTATCTATGTTAGAGAGAGATTCCAGCGGATTACAACGACTTTTTGTAAATCCGCATAATTTCCTGAGAGATCAATACCCGTGAAATTGGTTCAATCGGAAGCTGCGGCAAATATCACCCCGGTTCGAGTTGGTTCTCAGGGGGATTCCCCAACTGGAAGTCTGACAGAATTCACCCTAGAATAAAAGCATTCACGGGATATTTCTCTCGGAAAAAGCGTTCTCTAGACACTGCACCGAACCGTTCAGGAAGCAAGATGCACTCGAAACCGTTGCCCTTCGATCTGATGAGGATTGAATCCATCGCGGAGGAATATCCCACACCTTTTCACATCTACGATGAAAAGGGGATTCGGGAAAGTGCGCGCCGACTCAATGCTGCATTCGCCTGGAACGAGGGTTTCCAGGAATTTTATGCGGTGAAGGCGGCCCCGAATCCTTACTTGCTGAAGATACTTAAAGAAGAAGAATTCGGCGGGGATTGCTCCAGCCTCGCTGAGTTGGTGCTCTGTGAAAAGGTCGGCATCACGGGGGAAGAGATCATGTTCACCTCGAACGAAACCCCCAGCCACGAATTCCAAAAAGCACTCCAACTCGGTGCCATTATCAACCTCGACGACATTTCGCACATCGATTATCTGGAAAAGCATGTGGGGTTACCCGAGTTGATCAGTTTTCGCTTCAACCCGGGACCACTAAGAACCGGCAATGCAATCATCGGAAATCCCCAGGAAGCCAAATACGGTTTGATGAGAGAACAGCTTTTCGAGGGATACCGCATTTGCAAAGAGAAATGGGTCAAACGATTTGGGCTGCATTCAATGGTCGTTTCCAACGAGTTGAATATCGACTTCTTTTTGGAGACGGCTCGCATGTTGTTCGAACTCGCAGGTGAGATTGCCGAGAAGATTGGGATCGATCTCGAATTCGTCAATCTGGGTGGTGGCATCGGTATTCCCTACAAACCAGAAGACGAAGCGGTCGATCTGAAAAAACTGAGTGCCGGAATCAAAAAACTCTACGACGAAACGATCGTTCCCCAAGGGTTACACCCGCTGAAAATTTACATGGAAAACGGCAGAGTCATTACCGGACCATACGGGTTTCTGGTGACGAAGGCGATTCACACGAAGCGGATTTATAAGAACTATGTCGGCGTCGATGCCTGCATGGCCAACCTGATGCGGCCGGGTTTATACGGTGCCTATCATCACATCACAGTTTTGGGTAAAGAGAACGCGGCAACGAACGGAAAGGTCGATGTCGTCGGTTCGTTATGCGAAAACAACGACAAGTTCGCCATCGACCGCGAGTTACCGCCGATTGCAATAGGCGATTATCTGGTGATTCACGATACCGGCGCCCACGGCCACGCCATGGGTTTCCAATACAACGGGAAACTACGCTCCGCCGAATTGCTGCTGAAAGAAGACGGCAGCGTGCAACAAATTCGCCGTGCCGAAACGCTGGACGACTATTTCGCCACGCTGGATTTTTCCGGTGTCTAGCGACTGCCCATAATTTCCAGCACCCCGGCTGCTTAAAGCAGCCGGGGTGCTTTCATTATTCGTTCGCCGTCGCGATTGCGGTTGCCGTTGCGAATGTTCTGCAATGGGAAATCGTGATCAGCACTTCGTCGATGCCCAGTTTTTCGGCGACCTCTTGGGTTCCACCGTTCAGCAGAATCGCGGGTTTACCCATTTGATTGCTGCGAACTTCAATGTCTTTCCACGAGACACCTTTCGACCATCCCGTCCCCAGCGTTTTCATCACCGCTTCTTTGGCGGCCCATCGCCCCGCCAAATGCGGGTACGTCTCTTTGCGTTTCTGGCAGTAGCGAATCTCTTCTTCGGTATAAACACGATGAAGAAAGACTTCACCGTGGCGTTCGACCATCTGGCCAATCCGCACGATTTCCACAATGTCGGTTCCGATGCCGATGATTTTCATTTTGACGTTTTTGAAGAAGGATGCAACGCTTCATCTTTATCTATTCTCGGCACGGTCGAAAACTGATGTTCTCCGCTTCGGGAGGGCGAGGCTCCTGCCGAGCCGGTATCTGGTTGACGCTTGCGGCTCAGCGGGAGCTTCGCCCTCCCCAAAACCGTAACTTGTGTCCGACCGCAGTATAGCACGCTTTTCGAACGATATCTACGACCCGGAAACCGAGACACATTTGCGAATGCAGTGTCGGAAAAAATAAAGTCCCGTCACGATTGCCAGCAGAATTTCCATCCCCGCAAAAAGTTCCGGCCAGGGAGATGACCAGTCACCCAGTTGAGAAACACGATGTTGGAAATAAGCGGGAAATTGCAGCTTGGCTTCTTTTTCGTCCTTCGCTTTTTGGAATTCTTCTTGGACTTTTGGATCGATATTCTCGCTTCGCACAATTTTGGCGAGTGACGAGGCGTTTGAGTCTTCTTTTTGCTGTTGTTCGATGCTGGAAGTGTAGTCGCGAAAAGAGATCCAAAACGACGTCGCAGATTGTATAGCAATGAGAACGCCAACCGCAAAAAAAAACGGACGGCGTAGTTCCAGTAAAAATGAACGATGAAGATTCGCGACGACAAACGCCAACAACAAAGACTGAAGCACCGCGAAAATTCCCAGCAGCTTCACGCGGGAAGGAAGCATTCCACCCAAAACTCCCAAACCGACAGCGATCACCGCCGAGAGAAAGAACCATTGCACCAACAGCGACATGCCACGAGACGCTTCGGAGTTCCCGGTCCCATCTTGGTCGTCGTTTTCTTCGGGCATCATGGGGTGCAGGGTCAAATCTGAGAATGTCGTGAATCGAACTGCGATCTATCCTATCTTTCTGCGGTCCAGGATGCAAAACGCCTCGGTGAGCGAAGCCTTGTTTCTTGAAATCGGTCTTGCCATTTTCGTACATCGTTTGGATACTGTGGCGCAACTCAATTCGCTCTTTCTTTCGAGGTGAAAAATACGATGTGGCCTTGGATATTCCTCACTATTGCGGCGACGGTCGTTTTCGTCGTCATCCACGATCTGATTCAGAAGAAACATGCGATTCTGAAAAACTTTCCGCTGATCGGACATTTCCGCTATTGGCTGGAAGCGGTCGGACCGGAATTGCGGCAGTACATCGTCACCAGCAACAACGAGGAGCGTCCCTTCAGTCGGGATCATCGCAGTTGGGTTTATGCGTCGTCCAAAAGGCAAAACAACTACAGCGGTTTCGGTTCCGACAACGAGATGGAATTGGAATCGAACTACATGATCATTAAACCGTCTGCGTTTCCTTTGCAATCTCCCCATCCCGGAGATGATGATTACGATCCCGAATACCGCATCCCCTGTGCGAAAATTCTCGGCGGTTATCGAAGTCGAAAGAAGGCTTTTCGACCTCATTCGGTGGTGAATTTCTCGGCGATGAGTTTTGGTTCTCTGAGTGGGCCGGCCATTGAAGCCTTGAATCGTGGTGCCAAAATCGCAGATTGTCTTCACAATACCGGTGAGGGAAGTGTCTCGCCGCATCATTTACATGGCGGCGAATTGATTTTCCAACTTGGGACAGCCTATTTCGGCTGCCGGGATGAAAAAGGGAATTTCGATCTCTCGCGGCTGACCGATTTAGTGGAACGACATCCACAGATTCGGGCAATCGAGATCAAACTCTCTCAAGGAGCCAAACCGGGCCTGGGTGGCATTTTGCCTGCGAAAAAAATTACAGCCGAGATTTCCAGAATTCGTGGTATCCCCATGGGCAAGGACTGTATTTCTCCGGCAAAGCATAAAGAATTTCACGACGTCGATTCGATGCTCGATTTCGTGGAACTGCTTGCGGAAAAGACGGGGTTGCCGGTGGGTATTAAATCGGCCATCGGCGAATCGGAATTCTGGGAAGAGTTGGCAACGCTGATGGCGTCGGATTCGCGAGCGGTCGATTTTATTACCGTCGATGGTGGAGAAGGGGGGACCGGTGCAGGCCCACTTGTCTTTTCCGACCAGGTTGCTTTTCCCTTCAAGATTGCGTTGAGTCGTGTGTTTCGGGCTTTTGCGGAACGGTCGATTCAGGAAAACGTTGTGTTTCTCGGTTCGGCCAAATTGGGATTCCCTGAATCGGCTTTGTTGGCATTCTCGATGGGTTGCGACATGATCTCCGTTGCCAGAGAAGCGATGCTGGCACTGGGTTGCATCCAGGCGCAGAAATGTCACACCGATCATTGTCCCACGGGCATTGCCACACAGAACCGATGGTTCGTCAGAGGGTTGGATCCCACTTTGAAATCTCAGCGTGTCGCCAACTACATTTTCATGTTACGAAAGGAAATACTGGCACTCAGCTGTGCAGCCGGGGTACCTCATCCCGCGTTGATTTCCGCCGATCAAATCGAGATATTGAATGGTCGTTATGAGGGCCAGACTGTAAGTCAACTTTTTCACTACAAGCAGGGTTTCAGCCTTCCTTCGGTCAAAGACCAAACCGAGATTTGCGAGATTATGAATAACGGAAATTCCCGATCGTCATGAATGACTCTCCTTCCCAAGACGAATTCGACGAAGAAACGCAAAAGATTCTACAGAGTGTGGGACAGGAATCGATCGAATACGGTCTGGCTTTCGCGTCGACAAAGTTGATCGACTCTCGAACCTATCCGCAACCGATTCAAGAAAAACGGGCCAGCTTTGTGACAATTAAAATCGAAGAGAAGTTAAGAGGATGTATGGGTTCGTTGAAGCCGCGTATGCCTCTCGTCTCCGATGTGTCTCACAATGCATTCGCCGCTGCCTTTAACGATCCACGATTTCCTTCACTCTCCCGAGACGAATTCGAAAAAATCAGTATCGGCATTTCGGTTCTGAGTCCTTCGAGTAAAGTCGAGTTCGCATCGCAGGAGGATTTGCTCGACAAGCTGCAACCGAAAACCGACGGGTTCATCCTGCGTTACCGTCAACAAACAGGAACATTTCTGCCTGTGGTCTGGGAGAATATCTCCGAACCCGAACAGTTTCTGAAACACCTCAAAGCGAAAGCGGGACTTAGTCCGGATTTCTGGTCTGAAGAAATCACGATCGAACGCTTCACCGCAACCTGTTTTTGAGGTTTCGTATCATTGGAAATGGCGAGAGAACAAAAGGGAGGACGAGAGAACAAAAGAGAGGACGAGAGAACAAAAGGGAGGGCGAGGCTCCCGCCGAGCCATCGGCACGTCAACGACCCCGACAAAACGACCACGCCCTTCGAAGACTCAGGGCGTGCCACCCATTTTCCTAATATGGAAAAATACCAGGATGCAAAAACCCTATCCTGTCTCCTCTCCCATCGTCAGCGGTCGTGCGGCGAGTAATTCACCTTGCTGATTCGCCTGCCAGAAAATGTTGCTTTCCACATCCAGACAAGTCAGAAAACCGTCGCCATAAACCCAGGTATCGATACAAACCCAGCCGTCGAAAACCAGGGGAACTCCCGATTGCTGGCAAGTGTGTCCGCAGACAACCCGTTTTCCGCTGCAATGTCGCAACTCGTTTCCCGTCAATCGTCCCCAACGCATGATACCCGGCGGTTGTTCTTCCAACGGCAACTCGGCATCGACAACCGCATGGACGAAAATGTCGGTTTCCGTCTCCTCGTAGGAAATCTGGGTTGCCAGAAATTCCAGATGCTCCTCTGGAATGTCTTTCATTTTTCCACCGTAGGAATCGAGCGATTCCTGCCCACCGAAACTCAGCCAGTCTTCCATCGTTGCCTGCCCGGTTCGAAAAGCAATGCTGAGCAGCATTTCTTCGTGATTGCCCATCAGAAAAACAAGGTCGGTGTTGTCTTGAAGTTCGATCAGTAAATCGATGGCGCGTCGTGTGTTCGGTCCCCGGTCGATCACATCTCCCAGAACAATCACAGTATCTTCTGCCTTCGGTGCCATTGTTTGCAGAATCGTCTCCAGGGCCACATCACATCCGTGAATATCGCCAATAGCAAGAATTCTTCCGGGCATCGTCGTTTCACTTCAAAAAATTGACCGTATCATCGACTTGAGACGAACGGAGTGGCTGGGGAGAAAGTCTCCAATGTCCCCGGCTTTCGCTCTCTCTGGGTTCTCGATGCTCATTGTCTGCCAAGCGGAATCGAACTCGAAACCGCATGTAGAAAAATGAGCGTCGAAAGAGTATATTCGTTTTCGTCTTCATTCTAAATAGAGATCACAATGCCTGAAATTCCTCTGCTTACCGTTTCGCAACTGACGCGAGAAATCAAAGACCTGCTGGAAAACCAATTTCCGGCAGTCAATCTGCAGGGGGAAATTTCCAACTGCAAACGGGCTTCGTCGGGGCATGTTTATCTTTCGCTCAAAGACGAACATGCTCAAATTTCAGCGGTGATCTGGAAGAACACAGCCAGCCGATTGAAATTCGAACTGCAAGACGGTCTCGAAGTGATCGCTGCAGGTCGAGTTGAAGTTTACCAACCGCGCGGTTCGATGCAGGTCATTATCGAGCAACTCATTCCACAGGGAATGGGAGAGCTTGAACTGGCGTTTCGACAGTTGTGCGAGAAACTCGAAAAAGAAGGGCTGTTCGACGATGAGCGTAAAAAACCGCTCCCTGAATATCCTCGGAAGATCGCACTTATCACCAGCCCCACCAGTGCCGCGGTCCGTGATCTGTTGCAGGTGATCGCTCGCCGATGGAAAGCGGTCGATCTTCTCGTTCTTCCTGTTGCGGTGCAGGGGGACGATGCGCCCAGACAAATTGTCGAAGCGTTCCGGCAGGTTGAACGAATTCCAGGTGTCGATGTCGTGGTCACGGGACGAGGCGGCGGTAGCCTCGAAGACTTATGGGCTTTCAATACAGAAATTGTTGCCCGCGCCATCGTGGCTTGTTCCCTCCCCACCATCAGTGCAGTCGGTCACGAAGTGGATGTGAGTATTTCGGATCTGGTTGCAGACCGTCGTGCTTTAACACCCAGCGAAGCGGCGGAATTTGTGGTGCCGGATAAGAGAGAGGTGGCTGCGGTGCTACAAGGATTGTCGGCGAGAATGAACAAATCGTTGTTCGGCCGGGCGGAACGCGCCAGAATGTTGCTGGAGACACTTTCTTCACGACGTGTTTTCTCGCATCCATTGGACCAGTTGAACGATCGGTTTGTGCGATTGGACGAATTCTCGTCAACCCTTGCAAAGACTATCAGACGACGATTCGAGATTGCGAATTCGACGATGGAAAAAGCAGGAAGCACGCTGGAAGCCCTCTCTCCTTTGAAGGTACTCAAACGGGGTTACTCGATCACCGAGAACTCCAAAACCGGAAAACCGATCCGCGACATCGACGACGTTCAAGAAGGAAGAACCGTCCGCACGAAACTCTCTGCGGGATCTTTTCTCAGTCAAGTGACTTCTATCGAGGGTAAAAACGAATCATGCCGTTATACTTAAGTAGCAGCGGCGAAGAAGCACCCCGGCCACTCTTTACGCAGCCAGGGTGCTGACGTGGCGATAGAATCGACCACGCCCTTCGAAGACTCAGGGCGTGCCACCCCTGAAATGAAACTCAACTCAAAAAAACGCATCATGTCAGCCAGGAAAAAAACGAAGCCAACCGATTCCCCCGGCGAACAATCCTTCGAGAAATCGCTGGAAGGATTGCAGGAAATCGTAAACCAGTTGGAAGAGGGTACGCTGGGGCTTGAAGAGTCGATGGGGCAATTCGAAAACGGTGTGAAGTTGCTACGCCGCTGCTATGCGTTGTTAGAGAATGCCGAACAGAAAATCGAACGACTGACCGGTTTCGACGAAGAGGGGAAACCGATTGTGGCACCGTTCGAATCGACTGCGACCATCGAGAAATCGACTGCAACAAAAAAGAAATCGCAGCCTGAAGAAAACGAAGACGACGACGAGGACGAAAATGCCCGACTATTCTGACATGCCGGGGGAGACGTTTCAAATCGAGCAAAGTCCCCTCATCCCAGACGGGGATCTGACCGAAACCGGTTATGGAATCTGGCAGACGGCGATTAATTCCAAAGGGAAAATCTATCGGGAATTTCGAACGCATATCGAGTTCCTCGGATGGCCGTTGTTGAACTACACTCAGGGAATTCATCCCAAATTGGGGAAGCGGAAAACGGCCATGGGATGGATCGCGATCGGTCGCAAAGCGATTGGCGTCGTTGCTATCGGCCACGCAGCGATGGGGATCATCGCGATCGGACAACTCGCGATTGGAATTCTGCTGGGTCTGGGTCAACTCGCCACGGGAATCGTTGCGCTGGGACAAGTCGCGATTGCAGTCTATTTCTCGATGGGTCAGGTGGGATACGGACAGATTGTCATCGCACAGTTCGGTTACGGCAAGTATGTCCTCGCGCAGTTCGGTTGGGGAGAACACGTCTGGGATATTCGGGGTGTCTCGCCGGTTGCCCAAAAGTTTTTTCGGGGACTATGGCCGTTTTGAAGTTGATCCAGGATCCCTTCTTTTCCGACGATCGAGTACTTGTTTCGAACCGTACCTGATTTTTCTATTCATTTCTTGCCAACACTGAAAAAATGAGTTTTGCGAACCCGTTAGGTCTTTGGGCGTTACTGGCAATACCTGCCATTGTCGCCATCCACTTCTTTCAACGAAGATTTCCGCCGCTGAGAGTAGCGAGCCTGCATCTATGGGGGCTGGAAAGCAATTTGAAAGAGTCGGGACGAAGTGTGAATCGTCTTCCTGTCACCGGTTCGTTGTTGCTCGAGTTATCTGCGGCGTTGCTCATCGCAATTCTGCTTAGCCAGCCACGCTTTGAAAGTCTTAGAACGGCGACCCATCTGGTGGTCGTGTTGGATAATTCCGCTTCGATGCAATCGGAACCCGAAGGTCAAGAATCAATTCGCGATCTCGCGAAAACATTTTTGCAAGAACGAATTGAAGAAATCTCGGGGCGTTGCGTGGTCACGATCGTCACCTCTGGACGAAGACCGGTCACTCTGGCTGGGCCGGCAGTGGAATGGGAAGAAGCCAAAAAGCAACTTGCAGACTGGTCTCCTTCAGAACCGATGCACGATTTCGAGCCGGCATGGGATTTGGCTGCACAAATAGCAGGAAGAACAGGCCAGCTTCTCTTCATCACCGATCGAATGCCCGAAAAATCGGACATCACACCGACCAACATGGAAATTGTCGCGCTTGGTTCACCATGCGATAATCTCGCCATCGTTCACGCTTCCTGGGAAAAATTGGACGACTCCAATAAGGAAATCATTTTTTTCAATATTCGAAATTTTGCGGACCGCAGCAACCATGTCACAGCAACCATTCGAGATTCGAATCGGCAAACCGTTTTTCAAAAAGAATTGGAAATTGCGGCCCAGAAAGAAGTTTCGGTGAACGCGAAATTAGAGGACGGAATCAGATTTGTCAGCATTTCACTGGACGGCGAGTTCGATTCACTGGCGTTGGATAGTGAAATTTCATTGGTGGAACCACGTCGGCGAACTCTTAAGGTCGCTGTCGCATTTGCTGCCGGGCATCCGGCAGTCGGACCGATTCGTCGTGCAATCAACGCTCTCGACGACGTGGTCATTAGTGATGTCGCCACATCCCATCTGGTGATTGGTCCCGCGTCTTTGGAACCGCAACTTTCTCGCGAACAGTGGTGGCTGGGTATCGGACCCATCGACGAAAATGCCGAGAAAAAAAGAAACGCAAGAACGCCTTCGTCGACCTTTCCCTTCATGATCGAGAGAAATCATCCACTGGTGCAGGATTTACGCCTCAACGGTGTGCGTTGGGGTGGCGTTCAGGATCTCGCAAGAAATGTGACACCCCTCGTCTCTTGCGGTGGCACTCCGATTTTCTATCGGCTGAACGATGTTTCATTCACCGCTTATACGATGAATATCGACCTCAAGCGTTCGAATTTGACACAAAGCGAAGACTGGCCGATTTTCTTTCAGAATTTCATCGAAGAACGTAAAAAAGAACTCCCTGGTTTTTCGCGTTGGAATTATCTCATCGGCCAACCCATCCGTTTGTCGCGACCGCCGTTCGATTCCACCGACGAACCACAGCGGCTTACGCTCCGCTACGATGGACAATCGAAAGATCTGATCGATCGTGATACGATCGATTTACCGCTACCCATCGCACCGACTCTGGGAGTCATCAAAGAAGGAGATACCATTCTGGAACGGTTTGCTGTCAATTTTATCGATTCGCGCGAATCGTCTCTCATACATTTGGAGAAAGGACATCGAATCGCGCAAGGGGAGAGTCTCGAATCGTTGTTCAAGCTGGATCGACCCTACTCCTGGGTCATTTTGCTCCTGGTAGGGATTCTCATGCTTGCGGTCTTTGCGAACTGGTTCATTCTGCGAAAGCGTTCCATTCGAAGCATTGGAAATGGCATCGGACGACAGTTTTCCTGAAATTGTCAAACCGGAATTATTTTTCGATTTTTGAAACGCATGATTCGGAGAATTGGTAAAACTGATGGTCAAGGGTTACCATAACCGGAAACCCAATTTCAAATCTCTGAAAAAGGAAATCTTATGAAAACTTTCGCAAGCAAATTCGTCATGCTTTTGACCTGCATGGTGCTCGCTCTGACAACGACGGCGGACGCACAGAAATTGCGCTACAAGTTCAAGAAGGGTCAGAAATTACATTACGAGATGTCCCAAAACATGAAAATGGTGATGAATGCGATGGGGCAGGATATCGAAGTGGACATGAAGCAGAAAATGGATATGGGTTGGGTCGTGAAAAGTGTGGACGAGAAAGGAGTTGCCAGCATCGAAACGAAAGTCACCAGATTGCGAATCGATTTTGCGATGCAGGCTGCAGGACAGAACCAGAGTTTCCAATACGATTCGGACAAAAAAGAAGAACCCGACAATTTCGTCGCTCAGACTATGCTGAAAGCCATGAAACCGATAATTGGCGCATCGACCACGATGAAGATGAACTCTCGGGGAAAAATTCTCGAATTTAAGCTCTCCGAAGAAGCGAAGAAAGCTCTTGCAGACGCGGCTCCACCCCAGCAAGGTTTCGGAGGTAGCGGGTTGAACGAAGATTCTTTGAAATCCATGGCCAGCCAGTCCGGTATCGTCTTTCCAGAGGGTACGCTAACAAAAGGAAAAACCTGGAAAAATAAGCTTTCCACTTCACTCGGTTTTGCGGAAATGAAAATCGATTCGAAATACAAGTATGTGGGGACCGAAACCCTCGATGGAAAAAAAGTCGCGAAATTTTCGGTCTCGCCAAAAATCGAACTGAAAGCGAAGGAAAATTCTCCTGCTCAATTCGAGTTGAAATCTTCCGATGGTACAGGAACGATCTATTTTGACATCGCAACCGGGCAAATTTACAAGACAATCCTGAATCAAAATATGACGATGGAAATGGATATCCTCGGACAGAAAATCGATCAGGACATCGATCAGGAAGTTTCGATGAAATTGATCGGGAAGAAAAAGAAATAACGTAACACTTCAACCAAGTGGTAGCCGGATTCGCAAGAATTCGAAATTTCCGTATTTTAACTTTAATCGTGGTGCATTTTGCAACGCGCCGTACTTAGGAAGGGCGAGGCTCCTGTCGAGCTGGGTGCCGGTTGACACAAGCAGCGTGACGGATGCACCGGAACTCGAACGATTCACGCTTCCTAACGGGCGCGGCTCTTTTTTTTCTATGAATTGTTATGAAATACAAAGTTCTCACGCAAAGATGCAAAGGGGGTTTAGATCTTCGCACCTCGGCCGTGAAAAATTTTTCCCTTGATCCTGTTTACCCCGCTGCGCGATGTCGGTCCTGCGAAAGCTGAATTCTGAGGAATCCAGCTACGGAAACAGGCACTCTGCCTTTTGGCTGAATAGTGATGTAAGACCAACCACGACCGATTTTGATTTGCTCGAACGGCAAGAGTGTTTTACAATAGAGGTTTCGCTTCCCCAACTTCAGCCCTCGAAAATTCTTGCGAATGCGAACCGCGTCGATAGTCTGCGTTTTCGTGATTTCCCTCGGAATCGCACTCTCTGCTCGCGCTGACGAGAAACCGAAAGGGATTGCATTCTTCGAGAAGAAAATCCGTCCGGTGCTTCTAAAACATTGCTATGCCTGTCATTCGGCGAAGAGCAAAAAAATTCGTGGCGGACTCTTGCTCGATACTCGCCAGGGAATTCGCAAAGGGGGAGAAAGTGGTGCCGCTGTCGTTCCTGGAAAACCGGAAGCCAGTCTTCTTATCGCGGCGATCAAATACGAAGATTTCGAGATGCCCCCTAAAGGAAAACTACCCAAATCGGTCGTTAAAGACTTTGTGAGCTGGGTCAAGATGGGTGCCCCCGATCCACGCAGGACAAAGTCTCCAGCAAAAACGTCTCGCGCTATCGACTTCAAAAAATCGCGACAATTCTGGTCGTTAAGACCGATCCGAAAACCAACTCCGCCACGATTGAAAAACGACAAAACCAGCACTGCTCCCATCGATCGATTCATCCGTAGCGCATTGGAGAAAAACGAAATCCAACCCTCGCCTTCTGCGAAAAAAATCACACTTCTGCGACGTCTTTTCTTCGATCTGGTCGGCCTGCCTCCCAAGCCGAAAGAAATCGAACGCTTCCTTGCCGACTCTTCCCCCGGTGCTTATGGAAAGTTGGTCGATCGATTACTCGCCAGCAAACACTTTGGCGAGAAATGGGGGCGACATTGGCTGGATGTCGCACGGTTTGCGGAATCGAGTGGCGGCGGTCGAACACAGGTGTATCATCTCGCGTGGAGATTCCGTGATTATCTCATCAAATCTTACAACGACGACAAACCGTTCGACCAATTCGTCCGAGAACAAATTGCCGGCGATTTGCTGGATTACAAAACGATCCCACAGCGTCGAGAACAACTCATTGCGACGGGGTTCCTCATGCTCGGCCCCACCAACTACGAACTGCAGGATAAAGAGCAATTGCGCATGGAAGTTATCGACGAGCAGTTGGATACCATCGGTCGAGCTTTTTTGGGAATGACCATTGGATGTGCCCGCTGTCACGACCACAAGTTCGATCCTATCCCACAGGAAGATTACTATGCGATGGTCGGCATCATGCGGAGCACGCATATCCTTACGCCGGGCAATGTCTCGGGATATCTCAAGCGGGGTCTCCCTCTCAGTTTGAAACACGCTCGCTTTCTTGCAGACTACGAAAGAACGACAAATCCCATCAAGGATCGGATTGCCCAAATCCAGGACCAATTAAATCGATTGAAGACAGAGAAATCCGGATTGATCCGCAAAGGAATCGCGAAGATGGCATTGGCCGGAACGGTTCTGGACGACAACGACGCGAAGTTCACAGGTTTGTGGAGCCGAAGTTCGAGCGTGAAACCGTATCTGGGCACGGGATATCGTTATTCGAACGGTAAGAATGCGAGGGTCACGTTCGAGATCATGGTTCCCAAAACCAACCGCTACGAAGTTCGCCTGGCTTACAGCGCACACCCCAACCGTGCCCGCCGTGCCTCAATTTCTATCCAACACGCCGATGGTGTTTCTCAACAAACCATCGACCAGAGAAAACAACCCGACATCCACGGACTTTTCGTCTCTCTGGGAACTTATCGCTTCGAACAGGGAAAGAAAGCGCTGATTCAACTCACCGCAAAAAATGCAGCGGGAACCGTCATCGCCGACGGTGTGCAGCTACTCTCGAAAGAAGAAGCGAACCGACTTGTGAAGCAGAATCCTCTTCCTGCGCAACGCAACACCAAAATGAATTCGCTGGTGAAAAAAATCTCGCAGGGAACAATCCAACTCCATCGATTCCAAGCGGAATTGAAGGAACAACAAAAAAAGAAACCCGCCCAGGCACCGCTGGCGATGGCGGTGGAAGACAAACAGATCACGGGAGATTATTTTCTCTGCGTTCGAGGTAACGTCCATAAACTGGGAGAAAAAGTGCCTCGTGGTTTCTTGCAGGTTCTTCCCGGGGGTTTGAAACCGGAAATCGCAAATGGTTCCAGCGGTCGCAAAGAACTTGCCGCATGGCTCACCGACCGTCGTAATCCGTTGACCGCACGAGTCGCGGTCAATCGTATCTGGCATCATCTTTTCGGAAAAGGCATCGTTCGCACGGTCGATAACTTCGGCACAATGGGCGAGAAACCGTCTCACCCCAAACTTCTCGACTGGTTAGCCAGAAGATTTGTAGAAGACGGTTGGTCGACGAAGAAAACGATTCGACGAATCGTACTTTCACAGACGTATCGTCAAAACAGTCGGTTTCGGCAATCGGCAAATCGCAAGGATCCCGAAAACCGTTTGTTATGGCGACAAAACCGACGGCGGCTCGATGCCGAACTCATCCGCGATGCGATCCTCTCGGTGAGCGGCCAACTCGATCTTACATCGGGTGGCCCGACAATCGCGAAAAAAGTGAATTCGGAGTTCGGTTTTCGGTACACATCGCTCCGCCGCAGCGTTTACGTTCCGGCATTTCGCAATACCCTTCACCCGCTGTTGCAGGTTTTCGATATCGCCGATCCCAATCTGGTGACAGGAAGGCGAAATTCGAGCACTCTACCGACTCAAGCGTTATACTTGATGAATTCTCCGTTCGTGATGGAACAGGCAGGTTATGCAGCGGAACGATTGCTATCGTGGAAACTGCCAGACGATTCGACCCGACTCGAAAGGATGTATCTGAAGGCTTTGGGTCGGTCACCAACAAAGAAGGAACGCGATTTATCCCTGAATTACCTCCACCAATCGAAAACCGAATCCCGCAGGCAATCCTGGAGTCATCTGATTCAAGCGTTGTTCGCCAGCCTCGATTTCCGATATCTGGAATGACTCGAAAGCCCCCCCCAGATCCCCGGCATCTTTAAGATGCCGGGGATCTGGGAGCAACACCCAACTCAGAGAAAAAATGATCGACAAATTCCCAAAAGCGAATCGACGAGCCATTCTGAAATCCGCAGCCTGCGGTTTCGGGTCGCTGGCGTTGTCGGGACTGTGTGAGGAATCGCAAGCAAGCCTTTCCCAAAACCCACTCGCTGCCAAACCAGCGCATCGTCCAGCCAAAGCGAAGCGCGTGATCTTCATCTTCATGCAGGGTGGTCCAAGTCAGGTCGATACGTTCGACCCCAAAGCACGGCTGACAAAAGACGACGGAAAAACGCTCGAATTTTACAACGCCAGAAATCGCAGAATTCAACAACAACGGTTGCAGAAATCTCCCTGGAACTTCCACCAGTACGGAGACGCCGGTTTGTAGATTTCCGATCTCTTTCCCGAACAGGCGAAAGTTGCAGACGACCTGTGCGTCATCCGCAGTATGCAGACCGAAGGGGTCGCCCATGGACCGGCGACGTTATTCCTGCACACCGGCGCGACCAATCTCGTTCGTCCTTCGGTCGGTGCCTGGGTGATGTATGGGCTGGGAACCGAGAACCGAAATCTTCCCGGTTTCATCACCATCAACGCTCCCCCCACCAAGGGCGGCCCGCGTAATTATTCCAACGCTTTTCTTCCCACGCATTTTCAGGGAACCACGATTGGCCGTGCGGGACAACCGATGAAAAATGCGAAAATCGAACACCTCGTCAACAAAACAATGTCTCGTGAAATGCAGCGACGACAGTTCGAGTTGTTGCAGGCACTGAACCGCGAACAGAAAAAAGCCGCCGCCCAGGACGAACGACTCGACGCCGTCATCGATTCCTTCGAACTCGCCTTCCGCATGCAAACCCATGCACCCGCGGTGATGGATCTCTCGAAAGAATCGAAGCAAACTCTGGAAATGTACGGCATCGGCGAGAAACCGACCGACGACTTCGGGCGGCAATGTTTGTTGGCGAGACGCTTTGCCGAAGCCGATGTGCGTTACATTCAAATCAGTTATTCGGACCTCAAGGCGACACCCAAATGGGATCAGCATTCCAACCTTAAAGAACACGCCAAACACGCTCTGGCCACCGACAAACCGGTCGCTGCGTTAATCGCCGACTTGAAACAACGAGGTCTGCTGGAAGACACGCTCGTCTGGTGGGGCGGGGAATTCGGGCGCACGCCTTTCGCACAGGGAAGAGATGGACGCGATCATAACCCCAAGGGGTTTAGTATTTGGCTGGCGGGTGGTGGAGTGAAATCGGGACACGTCCACGGTGAAACCGACGAATTCGGCTACAAAGCCGTGAAAGACAAAGTTCACATGCACGATTTGCACGCGACGATTTTGCATTTACTGGGATTGAACCACGAAAGGTTGACTTACCGCTACGCCGGTCGCGATTTCCGGCTCACAGACATCGCCGGAAACGTCGTGAAAGAAGTGATTGCTTGAAGCAAGTTGCTTTCCCCGCAAGCCATGTCGCTTTATGATAGGCGCCTCTTTGTGCTGACATTTTAGAATTCAAAAAAAGGGTCTACAGCGTGGCATCGGAAATCGGTTTTATCGAAAAAATGGCGGTTCAACTCGGAATCCTCAAGGAGACACCGCCGCAGAAATCGCAATCGGTTTCGCAACCGATTGTGAGTTCCGCCCCGCCGGAAAAGTGGGACGACTGGACCGAAATCGATCCCGAGGCCTGGCCTGCCCAGCGAATCGAACGTCATTACGACCTGATTCCCACGACCTGTTTTAACTGCGAATCCGCCTGTGGCCTGTTGGCGTTTGTCGATAAAGAAACCCAGAAAATTCGCAAGTTCGAGGGGAACCCGCTTCACCCCGGAAGCCGTGGAAGGCTCTGCGCAAAAGGACCGGCGACGATGAACCAGATCAACGACCCCGACCGCATTCTGCATCCCCTCAAACGTACGGGCAAACGAGGTGAAGGGAAATGGCAGGAAATTTCCTGGCAGGAAGCGTTGGAAACGATCTCCAGCCGTGTCCGCAAAGCACTCGAAGAAGAACGCAGAAACGAAGTCGTCTACCATGTCGGTCGTCCGGGAAATGAAGGCTATGTCGAACGTGTTCTACAAGCCTGGGGTGTGGATGGTCATAACAGTCACACCAATATCTGCTCTGCGGGCGCACGATTCGGCTACGCCATCTGGCACGCCTATGACCGTCCTTCCCCCGATTTTGCCAACGCAAAGTTCATTCTGTTGATTTCCGCACATTTGGAATCGGGGCATTACTTCAACCCACACGCTCAGCGAATTATCGAGGGAAAACTCGACGGGGCAAAACTGGCCGTCATGGACAGCCGGCTTTCCAACACGGCGTCGATGGCGAACTACTGGATGCCCACCAAACCGGGAAGCGAAGCGGCGGCATTACTGGCGATGGCTTACGTCCTGCTCAAAGAAAAACTCTATGACGAGAAGTATCTTTCGCGATGGGTGAATTGGAATGTCTACATGGAAGAAGTCCATCCGCAAAAGCCAAACACTTTCGAGCAGTTCATCGATTGTCTTACCGAAGACTATTCCAGTTTTACACCGGAATACGCTGCCGACGAATGCGGAATTTCTGCCGAAATGATTGTCGAAGTTGCGCGAGACATCGGCAAGGCTGGTCATCGCTTCGCAGCGCACAACTGGCGTGGTCCTTCCAGCGGGCACCTCGGCGGTTGGCAGGTTGCGCGGTGTCTGCATTTTCTCAGCGTGCTTGTCGGAGCGGTCGGGACGGAAGGTGGAACCAACCCCAACGCATGGAGCAAGTATCACCCGACGTTGTTCGACAAACCCCCCGCTGTCGACGAATGGAACGAGCTGCACTGGCCGCTCGAATATCCGCTTTCGCATTACGAACTCGGTTTTCTGCTTCCGCATTTTTTGAAGGAAAACCGAGGGAAGATCGACGTCTATTTCACAAGAGTCTTCAACCCCGTGTGGACTTTTCCCGATGGCTTCAGTTGGATGGAAGTTCTCTCCGACGAAAGCAAAATTGGTTTGCACGTTGCAATGACACCCACCTGGAACGAAACCGCCTACTTCGCCGACCTTGTCCTGCCGATGGGTCTTTCCGCCGAGAGGCACGACATCAACAGCTACGCCACGCACAGCGGAATGTGGATCGCGTTTCGTCAACCGGTGCTCAGGGTCGCCAAAGAACGCGCCGGCGAGAAAACGCAAAACACCTACGAAACCAATCCCGGTCGCGTGTGGGAAGAAGACGAATTCTGGATCGATCTTTCGTGGCAGATCGACCCGACCGGAGATCTCGGCGTTCGCAGCCACTTCGAAAGCCCTTATCGACCCGGCGAAAAAATTACCGTCGATGAATACTACCGTTTCGTTTTCGAGCACGTTCCCGGTCTTCCCCAGGCCGCTGAAGAAAAAGGTCTCCAACCACTCGCATACATGCGGAAATTCGGTGCTTTTTATATCGAACCTTCGATTTACGAACGCAACGAACGACGTCTGTCGGATGAAGAACTCGCCGGAAGCGAGACGCACTCGAAACGTCACGTTGTCGTGAAAGGGAAACACGCCATCGGCATCGAAATTGACGGCGAATACATGGAAGGTTTTCCCACACCCTCTCGCAAGCAGGAACTTTTCTCGCGGACTCTCAAAGACTGGGGCTGGCCGGAGTACGCCACCCCGGGTTATATCCGCAGCCATGTCGATTGGCGGGAACTCGATCTCGAATCGGGAGAACTTTGTCTGCTGCCGACCTTCCGCTTGCCGACGCTCATTCACAGTCGCAGCGGTTCAGCCAAATGGTTGAACGAAATTGCGCAACGCAACCCGGTCTGGATTCACACCAAAGATGCGCAACGTCTGAAAATTCACGACGGCGAACTGGTAAGGGTCATCTCGGAGATTGGTTACTTTGTCGATAAATGCTGGGTCACCGAAGCCATTCGCCCCGGAGTGGTGGCTTGTTCGCATCATCTGGGACGCTGGCGGCGTTCGCAGGATCCCCAGGGAAACCGCTACAGTGCCAACGAGGTTCAACTCACCCAGTCCCAGCCGGGTAAGTGGTTGATGCGACAGATTGGCGGTCCCCATCCGTTCGAAAGCGACGACCCCGATACATCGCGCATCTGGTGGCGCGAAGGGGGGGTGCATCAAAATTTGACACATCCCGTTCATCCAGATCCGATCAGCGGGATGCACTGCTGGCATCAAAAAGTGAAGGTACAACCCGCCTCAACCGACGACCGTTTCGGCGATGTTTTCGTCGATACGGAGAAATCGCAGGAAGTTTACCGGCGCTGGTTGAAAAAGACACGCCCCGGCCCGGGACCGGGAGGGCTTCGGCGACCGCTTTGGATGAAACGTCCCCTGAAACCGACGGTCGAAGCGTTCTACGTCTGACGAGATCGGGAACCACCCACCCGCGACGAAATCCCCAGTAAAGAGACGTGGTACTACGCGATTTCGTTTTCCGTTTCGTTTTATCCGTTTCGTTTTTTTTGTGCGATTTTCGAAAAGTACGGCAGAGTTACAATTTCCGATACAGGGTCTATGAACTCAACATCTCCGAGTGGTTACTTTTTTCGTTCGATGTCAATCGATGAGTTCGAGGTCGTTGATTGAACGCGGAAGGCGCACACCGCTTTTCGCAAAGGGTGTGTTGGTCACTTTGATGCGTTTTAGCGACTTTACCTGCTCCAGCGATTCCAACCCTTGACCGGTGACTTTTGTGCCATCGAGGTGGATTTCTGTTAGGTTGGTGAGGTACTTCAACTTTGCAGCAAGTTTTTTCAGTTTGTCATCGTCGATATCGAGGTTGCTGAGCTTCGCGACTTTGTTTTCGTCTGCGAGAGTTTCAACAGTTCCTCCTAACTCAACGACAGCCTGTTCTGCCCATTGATAACGCAACACAGGCAGCCAGGCATCGAGCTGAAAGGCAGCAACGCCGAAGAGGACGACGATCGTGGTTCCGAAAAAACGGCGACGTTTGCGTGAAATCGACGAGCGAATCAAGAACAAAAAACAAACCGTCAACCCGGACGCGAGCACGGCGAGATGTTTCTGATCCAGATGCGAAGTTTGCCACAACTTCGGGCCTACCAATGCCGCCATCGCAGCGGCAAGTAACGCCAGGTTCACGATCGTGACGATTCCTAACGAACCGGCGAAAAATCGACTCCCTCGTCGGGTCTCACCCGACTGACTGAAGGCCACCGCGAAGACGACGACAATACCGACGAT
>Ga0114931_10000788_pt1 | contig 39641 bp, 24 predicted proteins | sample 2SBtaG_FD_89579 | JGI IMG/M metagenome (GOLD analysis project Ga0114931, IMG submission 89579) | Deep subsurface microbial communities from Kolumbo volcano to uncover new lineages of life (NeLLi) - 2SBTROV14_V59a metaG | ecosystem: Environmental > Aquatic > Marine > Volcanic | place: Kolumbo... | reverse complement strand
TAGACTTTGTATCAATTGCGAAGAGTCATCCAGAGAGCTGCAACCGGCTGTCTCGTTTGCGCAAAGTTGGACCCATCGCAAAATGAAAGAGCAGCGCGTTCTCGCGGACGATGAGCCCATTAACTGGGTCATGCGAATTGCGAGTCATAACGCATACAACAATTCCGCCGACAATGACCAGATACCCAATCAGACTTTTTCCATTACGGATCAACTGAACGGCGGGGCTCGCGTTATTATGCTCGACATTCACGGCGACCCGGGGAATCCCGTCGGGCTTTTGCTCGATGGCGAACTGCGCCTGTCGCACGCGGGGGCCGACTGTGTAGGTTGCAACCCTCTCGACCGACCGATCGTCTACGCGATCAAGGAGATCGCGCGTTGGGTATCACGCCATCCGGATGACATTGTCATTATCGAAATCGAAGACTACGACATCTCCGGCGCAAACGGGCGCGATTTGACCGGTCCTTTGGAAAAGTATCTCGGTTCGTGGATTTTTAGAGAGTCGGAAAAACCGTCGGGGCGGTGGCCTACACGGCGCGAAATGCTGGACCGAGGTCGCCGGGTCATCGTTTTGTCACAGTCTTATCATGAGCACGACTCGTTGTTCAATGGCGGTTGGGGTGGCCCCTACAAATTCAGCCTTTCCGGCGCTAAGGCGAACAACTTCGACACCGACGCCTGCACAAGATTTCAGACTTTCAATGAGGATGGGTCGTTCAATACGCAACGATTCTCGGAAGTGTGGGAGGATCGTTCGTTTATCGGCTCGCTGGAACCGGCGGGCGTCATCTGTGGAACGGGTTCGGCGATTTGCGAAACGCCACCCATTGTCGATGCGGCCCTCGATTCACTATTAAGTTTTCTGGGAATCAATCTTCGGGGCGACCCGCTTTGCTGTAATGATGCATCGCAAACCACAACGATGCGCGAACTTGTAGAATGCAACACGGCGATCATCGGGTTGGATCGATTCCTCGATGTTGACCCGATGACAGAGCCCCTTCGCTTGCGGGAAACGATTTGGAGCTGGCAGTTTCATTATGATGCGCCCAATGGCCATGCCGTGAAGCTCGCGGATGGAAGCGATCGTTGGACCTCCGGACCACCCTCGGAAGTGCATCCGTTTGCGTGCGCAAAGTTCCGTGAAAATGATCCCAATCAATGGGAAGATCCGGCCGGGGCTGAATGGCGCATTACCCAAACTCAAGGGACGTGGGACGAAGGGTTCCTTGCGTGCATCTTCGAATTCGGGGCTGAAGGGTTCACCTTCAGCGTGCCAGTGACCGGTTACCAGCAATCGCGGCTTGTCGCTGAGCGCAATGCTCAGTTGATCTCCGACGATGTTTGGCTTGCCTACCGCGACACGACGGGAAAGGGGGACTGGCGTCGCGACGATGGCTACGACCCGGACATCTGGACATCGCACCGCGTGGTCCGCGAAGGGGACTGGGTGGAGTTTCGTCCGAAACCGTCCAAGCTGGCGAATTGCGCGTTCCCGCGCGAGTTTCTTTGGGATTTCGGCGAAGGCGATATCATCAACAACGGGACCGATCCGAACATCTATTACTATTACGCGGACGAGCGGCCATTGTTGGACAGCGTCGATTTTCCCGTCACGGTGACCGAACATTATCCGGGTGGGGAATGTTCAGACCGGACACTAGACGTCTTTCTTTTCGTTTTTAATGATGAGCCGGATGTTTCTCTTTCAAGGCAGGACGAATTGTTTCTTTCGATCGGCAACGACCCGACCGCCTATTTGGAAGGAACGACCTTTGACAAAAGCGTCGTTGACGCCCAGGCGGTGGCCATTCGATGGAGTCCGCAGACGGCGCCGGCGTTTTTGACACCATCCATGTCAGTCAATGCGCCGCAAAGCTTTGATCCCAACGCAGCGATTCCCGGAACGTCTGGTGATTTTTCTGCCGCCCACACGTTTGGACCCGCTGATTGCGGTGCCTTTCAAATCGCCGTAACCGCCGCTGACGTCGACGGCGGCAAGACCGGAACCGAGTTATCCGTCGAGCTTCAAGACGTGACGCCGGAGATTGCTTTTCCGCCTTCCTTATACGTTCTTTTTGAGCAGGACCCACAGCTCGAGTCCGGATTAATGTCGATCGATCTTGGGCAGCCTCAAATCCTGTCCGACACGATTTGCTATCCCATTCAATTCAAGAACGACGCACCCCAGGACGGATTTCCCAAAGGGCTTACGATCGTCACGTGGACGGCGCAGATCAGCGACGACGGTTCGGACTGCGCGGATGAAGATGCTTTTTGTGAAACGCTTGCGTTTGCCAGTCAGACCGTTTACGTCAGCGAATGCCTGGTTCCCGGAGACGCGAATCTTGACTGTATGGTGAATCGTTGCGATCTGATCGCAATCAATGACCGCATCGGGAAAAGCGCCGACGGTCCTTTTGATCCAGCCGATGTGAATCGAGATGGGTCCATCACGCTTGATGATGTTCGCTTTATCGAAAACAACGGTCTGTGTGACGAAGCCGATTGTGGAAGCTGCGGTTGTAATCGGTGGGTGCAGACCGGGCAAAGTCCCGAGCCGCTCTTTGACGCAGCGATGACACACGACGTTCACCGCGGCGAGACGGTCTTGTTCGGCGGATACATCAGCGACGGCGTCACGACCCTGGAGCGGAACGATACGTGGTTGTTGGATGCAAACGGATGGACGCGTGCGTCCAATCTAGGCGCTACACAGATCGATGCACGATCCAACCATGCTATGTCGTACGATCTGGCACGCGGGGTAACGATCACCGCGACCGGCGGTCCTACGATTAATTCGGGCGACAACACATGGGAATGGAACGGTTCGAGCTGGACGTTGCGAAGCGATGCCTCAGTTGATGTTCAGCCATCGTCGCGTTCCGGCGCGGCTATGGCTTACGATCAAAACTTAAGGCAAACCGTATTGTTTGGTGGCGGCAATGATCAAACGCAGGCATCGGAGACCTGGATTTGGAACGGGGCGCGCTGGGTTCAACGATTTCCACCCGTTTCGCCTCCGCCCCGGCGCGATCACGCAATGGCCTTTGATTCGAGACTCCAAACGACGATCCTTTTCGGTGGGAGTTTTAGTACACAGGATTTGGGCGACACATGGAGTTGGGACGGAAACAATTGGACATTGCTATCTGCGGTGGGTCCGTCTCCTCGGGCGAATATGGCGATGGCGTACGATGCTGACCGAGAGACAGTGATTCTGCACGGCGGCAGCCCTCGTTTTTCGAACAATGACCCCGCCTCATCCGAAACGTGGGCATGGGATGGCGAATCCTGGTCACTTATTACCGGCGATGGACCGATGGCGCCGTTTGGTCACACGATGGCTTACGATGCGTCGCGTAATCAGATCGTCTTGTTTGTGCCGGCTAATGTGTCAATCGCGGGCGGTCCTTCTTTGGATGTCGGACAGACCTGGGTGTTAGATGGTGACACCTGGGTCCAGATTGCCAATACACCGCCGTTCGCGCGCGGCGAGACAGCCATGGTGTACGACTCGGAATCACGCCAATCAGTAATATTCGCCGGGAACGTTTCGCACCCGAGCTTCGATCCGCCGGATTCAGACACTTGGGTCTACAGCGACGGGATGTGGATTCCGATTTTGACGACGGTTGCTCCGGGGGAGCGGTACCGGCACGCAATGGCCTATGATGCCGCGAGCCAGCAGATCGTCCTGTTTGGCGGAGCCGACTGCTGCAGCACGTTCAGCGACACCTGGGTCTGGGATGCGAGCACTCAAGTATGGTCCGAGGTCGTCGGATTAAGCGATATTCCTGACGCGCGATCACGTCATGCCATGGCCTACGACAGCAAGCGGCAAGTCGTGGTGATGGTGGGTGGTGAGGACGACGGGTTGGGTCCATGCTGCCCGAATCCAGGACCGCAAACTTGGGAGTGGGATGGGAGCGCCTGGCGTCTTACGCACCTAGCGCCGTTCTCAAGAGCACAACATGCAATGGCGTATGATCCGGTGGACGACGTCGTTGTCTTGTACGGAGGTCTTGTCAACTCCCAGCCCAGCGACCAAACATGGGAATACAAGATGGATCCGAACGGCGTGGCTTCATGGAGTCAGCGTACCCTCGTTTATCCGGTCGGTATCGAGCGTCCGCCCGCACTGTTTGGCCACGCAATGGTCTATGATTCGCAGCGACAGACCGTCGTCATGTTCGGCGGACGTAGCAACGCGTCATCGTCGCCCACGGTCAGTGACGCGTGGGCATGGGATCGCGCCAGAAAGCTCTGGACTAAGCTGGAGACGACCGACCCGCCTCCGCCACGAATGAGTTTTGGGATGAGCTATGACGAAAACCGAAGCGTCGAAGTTGTATTTGGCGACATCAGCGGAAGGCGCGACACGTGGGAGCTTCGATCCGGGTTTCCCGGGTTCGACATGCTTTCGGGAGATCAGGTGGTTGCAGACTTCGGTGTCCGACTCGATCTATCGGTGCGGGCAAATGGTATTGGCCCATTTTTTTACCAGTGGTTCAAGGATGGCGTGCCACTCAGCGAACTCGGATGCGGCGGGATATCCGGAACACAGAGTGACACGCTGGTGATTGACCCTGTCAACGCCGCTGACGCAGGCGAATATCGCGTATCTATCGCGAATCGGTGCAACACCAACACGCCGTTTCTGTCGGCACCCATTACCGTTTTTGTAGACCAGAGTCTAAACGATTGCAATCGAAACGGACGATCGGATTCACAGGACATTCTTTGCGGTGGGGAAAACGTCTGCGGCGGGATCGCGGGCAGTTTCGATTGCGATCGCAATGGCGTGCCCGACGAATGTCGATCCGCCGGGATCCCCATTGAGCGATTCTTCGACTTTGAAACGCCGGACCTCTCAGGGGTAACACTAAACGGGACAGCCACGCTCGACGCAGGATCGATTCGCCTAACTGAGGCGGTCAACTCCCAGATTGGAAGTGTCGTATTCGACGCACCCTCCGCCACCGCCTTTGAGGACTTTCAAACCGAGTTTGATTTTCGGATGGGACCCGGTTCCTCTCCGGGTGCCGACGGGCTAAGCTTTGCACTGATGGACGCGGAGGTTTACGGACCCGCGATCCTCTTTGGAGAAGAAGGACCAGGGGGTCAAGCGCTAATCATCAAGCTGGATACCTACGATAACGGCGATCAGGACCTCAGCGGCAACTTTGTGCAGGTCGTACACAATGACGTACCGATTGCCGCATATGAACCGACGTTCTTAATGGACGACGGCCGCTGGTATCACGTTGCCATCACCATGGAAAATGGACAAATGACGGTGGAGATTTTTTCACGGGACGACCCGACTTCTCGTCTTGTCCATGATCTATCCATCCCCGGGTTCAAGCCCGCACGTTGGCGATACGGCTTTGGTGGGCGGACCGGAGGGCTCAACAACGAACATCGCGTAGATAATATCCTTTTTTCGACGACATCACTACACGCTGACTGTGACAGAAGTGCTGTCCTTCCGTGCGAAGTCTTGATGAGAGATGCCAACGCGGACGGTTTTGTTGATGTGCTCGATCAGAACGCCTTCACAGACTGTCTCGCCGGTGCATCGATGATCCCTCAACCGCCTGCGCCTTTGTCAACTGATCGATGTCTGGCTGTATTCGACTTCGACGCGGATGGCGATGTGGACTTGCACGACGCCCAGAGCTTCATAACCGCGATCGGTTCTTGATGGTCTCCAAGAATTATACCTCGTACACCTTCATCACTTCATCCCCATAGTGGTTGTCAGGTCACCCCCTAGCCTCAATACGGTTCACTTATAGCGTGTTTAAAAAGGGTACTTCACGCATAGCTGAGACGTCGGGTCATAAGGTTGATCATAGCGAGATAGATCATTGACTCGCTCGTTTCAGTCAGTTCTTCACAGTCTTTGCTGAGACGACGATACCTTCCCAGCCATCCGAATGTTCGTTCGGTGCGGAAGTACCTTGAAGCCGTTCACGCCATCGCATCGTCTGACAATCTCCAATACTCACACGACAAAGAGCCCAAAAGCATGCGGGACAGAAACAGCGACAGGGAGGATCAAGGCTGTGAAAATCGGAACGCACCAACAACCCCGTGGCTGAAAGCAAAGACGTTCACGCTCGCCGGATCGCGTTTTCAACGTCGAGATCGAACATACGCCACCTTGGTAAGGCGGCGGGAGACAGCAAGTGGCATCTTCCGGCAAGGTGTATCCTCACAGGAGCGTAGTGCTTTATCACACCCTATCACCCTATAGTGGGGCTGACGACATCCGCCCCCTTCTGCGAAGCCGGGTCCGGGTCCGTGACGTTCGGGGCGGTCCTTTCTCGCTCATTTTGCCACGCCCGCCCTGTCATGCTGAGCGAAGCGAAGCATCTCAGCGGCAGAATCGTGATGCGTTTGAGAAGCGGAGAGATCCTTCTCTGGGCGCTGGGAGATTCTTCGTTCGCTTGCGCGGACTCAGAATGACGCGGAAGGGGGGACTGAATCGTTGGCGTAGCGAACCACGGACTTCAGTCGCGCTGGCTGGTTTAAAATGACACCCAAGGACGACACAAGCGTTACACCGCAGGCCAAGGCTGCCGTTTTCGTCACGGACCCACCGGGTCTGTCGAGCCCTGCTGCTTTTCGTCGTCGACTTGCCTCTGGGCGACTTTAACCACGCGTCGGTGAAAAGCATTGAGCGCCTCGCCATCAATGCCGGCCTTGCGGCGAAGTCGCTCAACCTCGGCACCGATGGCCTGGTTATATCGCTGGTCCACAATCCGTTGATGGAGAAGCGGTTGGACATTCACAAAGTTCGGCTCGAACGCCTCTTGGATGTCGTCACACCGAACGATGAAAAAACCGTCAGGAACCTCAATCAGCTCACTGATTTCCCCCTTGGAAAGACGCTGCATCGCGGCCACCGCCGGACGGAACCGCTTGCGAACGGCGTCGATCGAAATCCACCCCCACTTCCCACCGTCCTGCGCATGGAGTCCGTGCGACCGAAGTCGCGCGACTTCGGCAAAGGGGACACCGTCGTGCAAATCGTGAAGCGCCGCCAGCGCCTCGCGACGTGCCGCGAACCTGGCCTCCTCGGTTTGCCCACGCGTTGGAGATAGAAGATTCTTGGGGTAGAACTTGTCGATGCGAATGTCAATCAGCGACATGCTTCGCCCGCCAGGTCGGCGCATGGCCTCGCGCTGACGCTCGAATTCTTCATAGAGTTCGTTGCGGGTCGGTTCGGGAACCTGGTTTCGAACTTTGTTTTCCAGGTAGGCGCCGATGATCGCCTGCCGCCGGAGCTTTTTTCGAACCGCTTCAAGCGTTGTTCCGGTCTTTTCGAGGGCTTTTTCGTACCGCCGCTGAATCCCGTCATATTTTTCGGTCACGATTTTGCGAATCTCGCCGTCGATATAGTTCTGAATACCGGGAGCGGATTTGTCTCCGAGCTGCGAACTGGCCTCTTGATATAGCAAACTTTCGGCGATTCTGTCGGTGATGAGTGCGCCGGATCGCTGGATGAGCCACCGCCGAAACTGCGAAGGCGTGTTGACCCTGGCTCGCCCGCGAAGTTCGCCCAAATGATCTTTCCAGACGTCTTCCGGCGCGATGACAGCATCGCCAACCTTGAGTCCCCCATCGTCAGGCGTTTGCGAAGCGTCCGTCTCTTTGCCGGCGGAAACACCAGCGCCGCTGTGGTCGTCTTGGGACGCCGTAACCAGGGCATCCATCCCCGCCGGCATCGACGGACCCAATCGGAAAGGACCGCCACACCCCGACATGATCGTAAGCATGATAAGACCACCGGTTATTGCTCGAATCACACCATTGTCTCCACTCGCTCGTTCGCCCGGACAAACAACCCCCGGAGAATCGTTACCAAGGTCGGCAACTCCAGATAAGACGGAGGCAGACGCAAATGAACGGTACGCTCATCCGGAAGCCTCACCGTGCCCGGAGCATCTACAAATAATTTTTCAGCCAGCGGCAAGTCATCGACAACGAAGACGACGTCCGGTCGGCGCAGGCTGATCGACCTGACCGCAAAGCGTCGGGCCAGAACACGAATCTCCGCGAGCTGCAAAAGCGTCGATACCTCCGGCGGAATCGAACCGAACGTATCGGTAAGATCGTTTTCAAGTTGGACCAAGTCCCCCTCGGTGCTGCACGAAACGATCCGGCGGTAGACTTCGATCCGACTTCGCTCGCTTGCCGCGTAGTGTGACGGAATATGGGCCACCACGTCAAGGTCAATCTGAACCGGAACCGGAGTGGGGTCCGGTTCATTCTTCAACCGGCGCACCGTTTTCTCCACAAGCTGACAATACAACTCGTACCCCACGGCGGCGATATGACCGGACTGCTCCTTGCCCAAAAGATTGCCCGCACCACGAATCTCAAGATCGCGCATAGCGATGCGAAACCCCGCGCCCAACTCGCTGAACTCCTCGATGGTTTTCAGTCGCTTGGCTGCATTCCCGGTCGGGGGACGGTCCGGAGATAGCAACAGGTAACAGTAAGCCCGATGACTGGAACGCCCGACCCTTCCTCGAAGCTGATGAAGATCCGCCAGCCCAAAACGCTCCGCTCGATTGATGAAAATCGTGTTCACCGAGGGAATATCGATCCCGCTCTCGATGATGGTGGTGGCCACCAACACATCGGCCTCTCGACGCGTAAACCGGTGCATGACTTCTTCCAACGCGTGGTCGCTCATCTGACCGTGACCGTGCAAAACGCGAGCCTCAGGAACGATTTGTTTGATCGTGTCCGCCATCGCGGCGATGGATTGGACGTAGTTGTGGACGAAATAAACCTGCCCGTCACGGTTCATCTCCCTGACAATCGCGTCTCGAATCAGCGTTTCATCAAACGGTCGCACCTGCGTCGAAATCGCCCGTCGATCCACCGGCGGGGTTTGCAAAGAACTGATGTCGCGGATTCCCAAGAGCGACATGTGGAGCGTTCGCGGGATCGGGGTGGCTGTCAGCGTGAGAACGTCCACGGTCGATCGCATGGCACGAAGTCGCTGTTTGTGCGCCACTCCGAATCGCTGTTCTTCGTCAATGATGATTAAACCGAGATTCGCGAGGGAAACATCCTTGCTCAAGAGGCGGTGCGTTCCGATGATAATGTCGATCTGTCCGCGTTTGGCCGACGTGATGATCTCTTGTTGCTGCGCGGGCGATCGAAAACGCGAGAGACAACCGATCGCCACCGGATAATCCATCATCCGTTCTCGAAACGTGGCATAGTGCTGTTCCGCAAGCACCGTCGTGGGAACCAGGACCGCAACCTGCCTTCCATATTCAACGACCTTAAACGCAGCCCGCATGGCCAGTTCGGTTTTCCCATAACCCACATCGCCGCATACGAGTCGATCCATCGGACGCGGACGACACAGGTCGCCACGAATCTCGGCGGCGACTTGCAGTTGATCCTCCGTTTCTTCATAGAGAAACGCCGACTCAAACTCACGCTGCCACTGCGTATCGGCCGGGTATGCCGTACCCGCACAGTGCTGTCGGGCCGCCTGAACGCGCAACAGCTCCTCGGCCAGTTGCGAAACCGAATCCGCGACTTTTTCCTTGGTTCGGTCCCACCGCTTTCCGCCGAGCTTGGAAAGGACCGGCTTGCGCCCGCCGGAACCGATGTATTTTTGAACGAGGTCAATCTGTGAACAGGGCACATGAACCGTCGCCCGACCGGCGAATTCCAACGTTAGAAACTCTTCCAGTTGCCCGCCCGGTCCTTTCTCCATCCGGTGCAAACCGCGATAGACGGCGATTCCATGTACCACATGGACAACGTAGTCACCCGGTTTGAGGTCGGTCCATGCTTCGAGCGGGCGTCCGGCGTGAACTTTTCGGATCCGTCGTCGTTGCCGTGTTCGCTGGAAGATTTCGTGGTGCCCGATCACCACCGTTTTCGTCGAGGACCAGACAAATCCGCGATGGATCACACCCAGGTGCAGAGAAATCTTCTGAGCAGCTTCGTCTTGGCGATCGGTCAGGATTTCGCACAGGCGATCACATTCGCCGCGATTATCACAAAAGACGTGCACCGTATGGTCGCGAGCAAGTTCGCATAATTCACCGACGGCATGACCGCAATCGCCCTCGAAACGTGAAAGGGAAGCAACGCCCAGGTCGATCGAACATTGCGGATCGGTGGCAACTCCTGCGAATCTTCCGAAATGAACCTGGGCGAAGCGTTCGCATTTCCCCAGTACCGTACACACGTCAAAAATTCGGTCACAATCTCCCAGACGCTTGCGAATCACCTCACCGAGCTGTTGTATCTCGGCTGGTTCATCCATGACCACCACCGTGTCGTCGGAAAGATAAGAAAACAGGTCATTCCCGGTGCGTGCCTCGACGCTCTTTGTTCGAGGCATCGCACACACCGACGTTTGCGAAAGGGTTTCAATCGAGCGTTGCGTGCTGATGTCAAAACGCCGAATCGATTCAATGTGCTCCTCGTTAAAATGAATTCGCAGCGGTGCCTGGTCACCCGGAACGAACAGGTCCACAATCTCACCCCGTCGCGCAACGTCCCCGGGGGATTCGACCAGTTCCAGTCGTGTAAACCCGCGATCGACAGCCCACTCCAAAACAGAGTCGGGCGTCATTCCTGAATCACCGGCGGCAAGACCTAGCGTGTTCTGCCGAATCTCGTCGAGGGCGGGAACCGGTTGCATCAGGGCAAGGATTGAGGTGACGACCGTCACTGATCGGTCGGCTGCCAACTGTGAGCACAGCCTGAGACGTTCCGCGGCAACCTCGCCTGCTGCGGCTCCCTCGCCGGGAAGCGATTCCCACGCCGGGAACACGTCGCAGCCGCTTCCCGAAAACAGCTCGATTTCGTCACGAACACGGTCCGCCTGCTCGGGATGGGCTGTGACATAGAGAAGGGTGCGGGCGGGGCGTACGACGGCGTAGGAAGTCGCCATCGGCGCGCACGCCCCCCACACGCCTGAAACGTGGATAAGGCTCTCGCCGCGAGCGAGAAGCGTCTTCAGGCGGTGTAGACGGGCATCCGAGGCGATCGTGGGGACCACCAACATTCAGGGGGGCATGATAACGTGCATCGACGTGGACGCCAGCAGGTCGTTTCCATCCGGGTTTGACGATCACTCACCGGAGGGACAACATCGCACAAATATCGACGGTGTATGACTGGTTTCGATCCGACATCGTAACTATCCTGATAGTAGCGGTTCGGCAGTGGGGCACCTCGAAGGCAACGTCGAACGCCATGGGGAGCACGCGTGCGGTTATCGGAATCCACGAGATTGGAAATGCTTGCCTCCGTCAGCGTACAAAAACTTGTCAAGGAACTCAAGGAAATGAATCGTTGTCTTGACCCTCGAACGACTTGGTCTCCGATGCGATGGGCTGCGTGCTTGCTCAGTTTTGCTCCGGCGTTTTGCTTTGCAGGGGATCTTCCAAAAGAGTTCACACTCGGTCGGTATATTCCGCAGGGCGCGTGGTTTTACGTTCACTACGCGCACAACCCGCAGCGTGCGTGGATCGATCAGGCGTGGTCGGAAGTTTTGGACGCCGCGAAAGACAGCGGCGTCATTGGAGACGTGACGTCCCTGCTGCTGTCCTCGATGGACGACCAGCAAAGCACCAAGGCGCGCGAAGGAATCGAAAACGCAACCAGGCTCATCAATTCGGTCGATTGGTCATCGCTGACCGAAAGGGAGTATGTTTTTGCGGAACGAATGGCAGCCTGCTGCGTTGGGTATGAATACATGTTCCTTGCACGCGGCAGCGAGGGGAGCGGCAGCAAGAACTTCGAGGCGCTCGCTGCAATTCAGGATGAGCTTGCTTCGCTTGCCGGGATCGACGTTGTCGAATCCATGGTTGGCGAAATACCTGTTCGCTCGGCGCGTTTCAGCGGAGGGGGCGAACTTGCGAAGTTGGGATTCTCCATCGAGCTGTTTAGAAAGGGCGACCTCATCGGTGTTGTCACCGGGAAAAAATCGCTAACCGACGTCGTCGGATTGCTTCAAGGCAAATCGCAGGTTCAGCCTATCGCCGAAAGCAAACGATTCATCGCCGCAATGAGCAACGTCCCGACCCCGCGCGACGCAATCACCTACTTTGACGTCAAGCGATTCGTCGGCGAGTTCCGATCGATGATGGAGAGAGTTCCCCCGTCACGACAGGTGGCATCTCAACGACCGGATGACTCCAAGGGTGAAACCGCCCCCCGCCGGGCGAACGACAATCCCCAACGGCGACCAATGCGATTTCTTCGAATGCTGGCTCGCGAAGCGGATGTTGTCGACTACAGCGTAACGACGGTTGCCACGGATGGTATGAAGCAGTGGAGTCGCTGCTACCTCCAGCTTCAAGACTCGGCGCGAAGCAGCCGCCCTGCGAAAGCGGTTCTTGACCACAAAGCCTTTGAACAGTTCGATCAGTTCATCCCTGCCAACGCAACCTCGTTCAGCCTCAGCGCCACAGTCGACATCGAAAGAGTGTATAAGGCGGTCCGTAGCTCCGTTGCTCAAATCGAACCGCAGGCCGGAGCGACACTAGATGCCTTCGAGGCACAACTTGCGGGCATGGGCTTTGACATCCAAAAAGATTTGTTCGACTGGCTCAGCGGCGAAATGATACGAGTCGAGATGCCGGCCTCCGTTCCAACGCCGATGAACCAGACAGACCAGGTCTTGATGATCCGCGTTAAAGACCCAAAACTTGCCGAAAAGAAGGTCAATCGAGCTATTCACAAACTCGCCGCCATACTTCAGGGGAAGGGTCAAATGCTGATGATCACTCCCGCACCGGTCAAGGCGAAGGGATTTCAGCAAGTCACACACCCCCTTTTTGCGATGCTGTTTCGCCCGGTCGTGGGCGTTTACCAGAACTGGCTGATCCTGGGAAGTTCGGCAGGCGGAATCAACGCGTGCCTGGCGGTGGCATCCGGGGATGCACCCTCGATTGCGACCAACAAAAGGTTCCAACGCGAGGGTCTTGCACCCAAGGGGGCGGCGCGATCCGTTTCCTACAAGGACACGTCCAACTGGGGACAGGATCAGGCCAAGGCGCTGACGATGGCCAGCACATTTGGAACGATGATGATAGCGGGAATGGGCGAAAACGACGATCAAACGCGGCAGACCAAGCGCATCGCGTCCGGGCTGCTCGAGATTGCGATGAAAGTCGGACCGATCCTTCAACGAGTCAACTTTTACAGCAGCGAAGCGTCCATCTCAGTTTATGACGGAGCGCAATCCATCCGAACCGAATCGTTGGTGACGTACAAGAAGCCCGCTCCCAACCCTCTCGATCCACATCCACCCGTCCCGGTGCTCACCAGGAAACCAGTCAGACCCGCGGGTTGACGTTCACGCTTGCGTTTTCGTATCTTCACCCTGTTGTTTGTTCCAACCGGTCGTGGATCATGCTGATCATCCCCGGCAACTCGAATGAGGCAGACGCATCCCCATGACCGCATCGCTGAATGAAATCGCCGACAAGCTGACGCGTCGATTGAAAGGGTTGCGTTTCTCTGCGCCCGTTGCCTGTGTCTACAACCCGTTGGTCTATGCCCGCGAGCTTCATGAGCAATACGTCGTTCGTTATGGATCGAAAACGCGAGAAACCGTCTTCCTGGGAATGAACCCCGGACCGTGGGGCATGGTGCAAACCGGTGTTCCGTTTGGCGAGGTGAATACCGTGAAATGCTGGTTGAAATTGGACGGCAAGATAAGAAAACCGATCCACGAACATCCGAAAGTACCGGTTCGCGGGTTGAACTGCCCCCGGAGCGAAGTCAGCGGCGCTCGTTTTTGGGGATGGGCCAAGAAAACATACAAAACCCCGAAAAACTTCTTCGAGCACTTTTTCGTCGCGAACTATTGCCCGCTTGCGTTTCTCGTCGAGTCCGGACGTAACCTGACGCCCGACAAACTTCCCGCCGAGACGCGAAAACCCCTTCAAGCCGCCTGCGATGACGCCCTGCGGGCGGTGATAGAACGACTTCAACCTCGCTTCGTTATTGGGATTGGCGCGTTCGCACAAAAAAGGGCCGCAATCGCATTGGACGGAATGAACGTTACCGTCGCCAAAATCCTTCACCCCAGTCCGGCGAGTCCAGCTGCCAACCGCGGCTGGGAAAGACAAGCGGTTGCCCAACTCCTCGATATCGGCATCGATCTTCCAAAAGCGAAAGACCTTGCGAAGCAAAAGATATAGCGCTTTGCGAAAACGTGCGCCCGCGAGGTCGGAATCGGCAACACCCGGGAACGAACCATGCGTGCGACGCGCTTTGCTTGCAACGCATATCACGAGAGAATCGACCGATAGATCCTCTCGTACGCATCGAACGTCGCCCTGATGTTCCAATCTCGATCGACATCGCGAGATGCCCGGCTGCCGAGTCGCCGCGCAAGTTCGCGATCGGTCAGCACGTTTTGAATCGCGTCCGCCAGCCCTTTTGTGTCTTCGGGGGAAACGACCAACCCGTTCTTTCGATCATGAATTAAGTCGCGACAACCCGGCACTTGTGTCGTAATAATTGCCTTTCCCGCAGCCATCGCCTCAAGCAGCGCGTTGGGAAGCCCCTCCGTTCTGGAAGGAAACACAAAGGCGTCAACCGCTCGCAGCAAGGAAGGTATGTCGTTTCGCGCGCCAAGAAAGTGAACCGCCGATCCGAGACCGAGTCGTAAAGCATCCGTCTCCAACTGCCGTCGAAGCGGTCCGTCTCCCGCCAACAACAGGTGCATGTCGAGGTTGGTTTTTGCGGACGCCAGAACCTGCGCGAACGCGTTTAGCAATACATCAAGCCCCTTGATCGGGTCAAGTCGACCGACCCAAAGGAGTATCGAAGCGCCCGCCGGAATCCCCAAGGAACACACGTCCAGCGGCGCCGCAGCCCGAATGCGCGAAGGGTCGATACCGCCTCGCACAAGTCGAAGTCGACTCATCGGAATCCGCGCGCGCTCGCAAAGATGTTGAACCACCGAGGGGGAATTGCCGATCGTAAAACGGCAATCGAACTGCGTGAAACGATCCACCCACAAATGCCATCGACGCTCGATTTCCACGGTCTGAATCTCGCAGACAACGCAATCCGGCGAAACATCCGCCATGGGCGCCGCGCATCGAGAAGCAAGATTCGCATGAAAAAGAAAAGAATGAACAACGCGCGGTTGCAACGTGCGAATCAACCCCGCGAGTCGAGCGATCGCACGCAAGTCCCAGCCGCAACACGCGCGGCAATCACGCACGGTCACACCATCTTGGCGCATCATCTCTCCCACCTCACCCGCCGGCGCAAGCGAGATCACCTCGCAGCGCAAACCGCGCCCGCGCATCGCAAGCACGAGTCGTCTCAAGTGCAACGGAACCCCGCCGACATCCAGGTCGGTGATGACGTAAAGAATATCCGGGGACTGGTTCAAGAGACTCCGCCCGCACCTCCGGGGTCAGTAATCGCGGCGTGAAAAAAGCCGGATCGCAATCAAAACCACGACGGTCTCGAACACCAGGGATGAACCGATCGTATACACCGCCGGGATCGCCATCCGCCGGCGCTCGATCTTCATCGCCCGATCGACCGATCCGTCCGAATCGAAATCCTGCTGGACGATCAAGTCCGAAGAGCTGGCTGCCCTTGCCCACTGTTTCGCCTTCAGCGTAATGTCGGAGGTCTTGGGAACGATCCAACGCGCGACGCGAGAAACCGCATACGCGGAGCGATACTGCTGCCATGACGGGGAACTCGCAAATTGATCGTCTGTTACCTGAATCCCCGCGAAGCAAACCCACGCCCCCAGCGTCACCAAAACGGCGGCAACGCTCGAACGGGTGGGAATGGCAACCAGGACGGAAATACAATACAGGTAGCTGAACAAGATAACGATCAGGGGAATCGAAAGGAGATATCCCGGTAGCCATACCCCCCACCGAATCCCGCATACCAAAAACGTCAGAACCACAAAGATCGTCGCATGAACGGCGACAAACGCCATACTCCCGAAATACTTCCCCAAAAAGAGTTGCCATCGCGCGATCGGTTTGGAAAGCATGACATCCACGGTTCCGCGACGCATTAAACTCGGGAAAAAACCCGCCGTTGCGATCAGCGAAAGAATCACCCCAACCCACCCCAACATCGTGTCCATGATCCCATCGACGACAATCAAGGCAATAAAGTCCTTGCGCAGCCTGTCCCCCACCGTTAAAACATCGGTCTTGATCACCCAGGTGCCAAACAAGACGGATATCTCGTGCGGCTCGAAACTGATGCAAAACATCGCACCGGCAACTACCAGCGAAACAAAAAGCATCACCCAGAAAATCTTGCGGTCCAACGACTCGCGAAAACTGTCGCGGACAAGTGCCCAAAACTGCATAAACGTCCCACCGTTTTTTCAACCGGATCAAGGAGATGCAGGCTGAATCATGGCCGAATGATCTCCACCCGCCTTCGCATCCACCCCCATCGCCTCCACGAGAATATCCTCCAGACTAAAGCGATGAGGGGAAACCGACTCAATCACGATCCCGTTGCCACGCAACAGATCAATCGCCTCGTTGACCTGCGCCAGATTGTGCCCGGTAATTGTTGCGACACCCGGCTCCAGCTTGATACCCATGGCCACAAGTTTCTCACGAACAGACGCCACCTCACCGTTGAACACGATTTTGTACTCTACCGTGTGGTCCGTGAGTTCTCGAAGCGTCCCCTGTCTTGCCACCAATCCGTCCACCAAAATCGTGACCCGGTCGCAAACCATTTCCAGTTCGCTCAGCAAGTGAGAGTTGAGAAAAATCGTCTTTCCCTGGCTGCGAAGCTCCAACAGCAGCTCCCGCACGTCGCGACGACCCACCGGGTCCAGTCCGTCGGTCGGCTCGTCAAGAACGACCAGTTCCGGATCATTCATGAGCGCCTGGGCGATCCCCAGCCGCTGCAGCATCCCTTTGGAATACTTATCGATTCGCGTATTGCTCCAGCGAGAAAGCCCCACCCGATCCAACAATTGGGGAGCGCGCTTTCTACGCAGCTCGCGCGGCACCTTCGCCAGCGATGCGTAGTATTCAAGCAATTGCCCCCCCGACAGGTACCCCGGAAACCGATGACTCTCCGGAAGATACCCGGTCACCGCGAGCTTGCCGCGATGCCCGATGGGACGCCCCAGAATCGTCCCGTGCGCGCGTGTCGGACGAACGACGGTCATCATGATTTTGACCAGCGTCGTTTTCCCCGCGCCGTTGGGTCCCAGCAACCCGAAAATCTCGCCGGCACCCACCTGGATATTGACTCCGCGAAGGGCGTGGACACTGCGCCCGTACGTCTTGCGAACGTCGATCAGGTCCACCGCCCAGTTGGTCATTTCGGTCACGCCGACCATTGCGATCCTCGACGAGCCATCAGATCATCCGCCACCGATTCGATCGTTGTGTCATAGGCAAGGTCCATCCATTCCACCCCGACAAAGCGTTTGAACCAGGTGCGCTGCGATTTGGCAAACTGACGCGTGTTTATCTTGATCATTTCCACGGCGTCCGCAAGCGTCACCTCCCCACGCAGGTGTGCAATGATTTCCGCATAACCCAGGGCCTGCCGGGCCGCATTGCTCAGCGGAAACCGCTCCGCAAGAAGCGCCCTGACTTCATCGACCAAACCATCTTCAATCATCTTGCGGACTCGATGGTTGATACGATGACTCGCGTCCTCCTTCTCGCGACGCAACCCGATGAATGTGCAATCATGTCGGGTCCGCTGCCGATCCCATTGTGCCTGCAAAGTGCTGATGGCTGAACCCGTCAGCTCATACACCTCCAGCGCTCGCACAATCCGACGCAGGTCATTCGGATGAATACGCAAAGCCGACACCGGGTCGACTTTTTCCAATCGTTCATGCAACGCCCGACTTCCGTCTCGATCGGCGATCGCGCCGAGCTTCGCTCGAATCTCCTGGTTCGCACCCGGTCCCTCGAAAAGACCTTCGCTAAGCGCCTTGATGTACAAGGGGGTTCCCCCCACGACGAAAATCGGTCTCCCACGCGCCGCGATTTCCCCGATCGCTTTTTCAGCAAGGCTCACGTAGCGTGCAACCGAAAACTCCTCCGACGGATCAACCACGTCGATCAGGTGATGCGGAATCACTTTGCGCACGGACAAAGGCGGTTTTGCAGTACCGATGTCCATCCGGCGATATACCTTCATCGAATCGATGCTAAGAATCTCGCCACCGGTTCGCCGTGCCAGCTCCCGACCCACGCTTGCTTTGCCCGACGCGGTACAACCCAAAAGGAACGTCAGTTTTGTCGCCATGCCGGTCCTCTGCGGTTCCCGATGGAATGACCCAACGCCGGTCTCACGAACGACACCGCCGGCGGACAGCGCCCACCTATCCGCCGACCATACCAAGTTGAAAGGAAAGTTGCTCAAGACGCACCCCCAGATCGACCGACGCCACGGCGATTTCGGACCCTGTCTGCAACGTCACCGGTGCGAAATTCAAAATCCCGCGAATCCCGCCCGCAACCATCACATCTGCCACCGATTGCGCCGCCGAGGCGGGCACAGCCAAAATCCCCAACCGAATCGACTTCTCCCGGACCGCGATCGGTAGTTGAGAAAGCGGCTGAACCGTAAAGGGAATCGCACCCGTACTCTTCATCCCGATCACGCGCGGGTCGTGATCGAAAGCCGCCACGACCTCGAATCCGCGTTTGGCGAAACCGCTGAAAGAGATCAAGGCGCGCCCCAAGTTTCCCACGCCGGCAATCAAAACATTCGACGGCTTATCCGTTCCAAGGATACGACGAACGCGTTGAATAAGCTCCGGAACGCGATACCCGATCCCCGGATGGCCGAACTGGCCAAAATAAGCGAAATCCTTGCGAACTTGGGCATCCGAAAGGCTCAGAGCTTCGCCCAACTGACGGCTCGATACCGTCCGACGGTCCGCCGCATGGAACACCTCCAACTGCCTCAAATACAGGCTAAGACGACGAACCGCCGGGGTTGGTATGTCTTCCGGTTTCAACATCAGAGCACACTCGACAAAGATTCCCGGGATGCCCCGCCCCGGTCGTTCCACTCCATTCTATGGTCGTGTCACACCTGTTTCCGCAGGTTCGATCTGCATCCGCTGCCCAACGGTCGCAGTTCTGCCCAGAGAAACCCAACCCGCAGTTCCAAGGTTGCCCCCGCAACGGGCACACTATCTCGGCCACGAACCGCCCGTCAAGCGACCCGAATTCACCTCCCAAAACGCTTCCTCGCTTGACATACCATGGGGGGTGGGGATATCTTCTCCGGTCTTGGAGTCGCCGTGCCGCCATCGGCACGGGCACCACCGCTTGGCGCTTGGCGCGCGGGCACAGCAGGCGACATCGGCGTCGTTTCCCGACTTCTTGGACAGGTTGAAAGAACCACGAAAACACCGCCATGAGCGGGGGAACAACTATGCTAAAACGCGTCGCCCTGGGCGTTGCAATCTGCACGATCCTGCTGAATCAAACGGTATCGGTCAACGCTCAAGACAGGAAAAGTGCTGATGCGTCGATCGACACGATGCGTACCCTCCCGACCATCAGCCAAAACGACCAGCAGCGAATCCGAAACTGGATCGCGCTCGTGGTGGGCGAGCTCGCGTCCGCCCCGGCGAACGAACGGGAAAAAGCGGGGAAGACATTTCGCGCGACGTTTCTATCACAGCTCAACCATTCGGGCAACGGACAGGCTTTTCGCTCTCAGTTCATCACCCAGACGGCGGCGGTGGCTGCAGCGCACTTCGCCGACTCCAATGACGATCCGACCGTCTCGATGTGGCTGGCGCGAGTCCTTCTCGACATGAACGCGCCGGAGTCTGTTGCCGGGTTGATTGCGGGACTCACAAGCAAGGTTGACGCAACGCGATACCTCTGTGCTCGCGGTTTGATCCTGCAACAACGTGCGATTTCCCCTGACAATGCCCAGCTCCCCAAGGTGATCAAGGCGCTACGAGATGCCGGCGTGGTTGAGACCAGTCCGATTGTTTTGAGTCGGATATACAGGGCACTGGCCTTTCCCGGTCAGGCGGCTGCCGTGTTGGACTCCTATCTCAAGATACTGGATCGGCGTCTGTCGGACCGGCGAGCTTTGAATACGGCTGACGGGGCAGAGATAGAAGCGTTCCTGTATTTTTCAGATGCGGGGACGTTCAATGCGCTGAATCCGGCGCAAAAAACGCAACTCATCGGACGTATCGCGGTATTCTTTCGCCTCGATGCCGCCCGATTCAACAACCCGGGGCTCGGTTTTGTCGAAATCGATACTCTCGAGCGCCTTCTCGTCGAAGAGGAGGCCATTTTCAAAATTGCTACCAACGCGAAAGACGGCGGCGACATTGCGCGGATGTTGGATCAACAAGGGCGTTTTGCCATGGATCAGATTCCCGCAGAGGCAGCCAAGTGGGTCGGTAACGCGGAAGCCAAGTCCAAGGGAGTGCTCAACGCCGCCCCATGGAACGTCCCCGTCGGAGCACCCTAATCAGCGCATGCTCGATGCATGCGAGGTGTGGACAGAGGAATGATCCGCAACCTCTTTGTGATCTGCGTAGCCCTTTGTCTTGCGCTTCTGGGTTTTTTTTCGCTGACCCATCGTGAGCCTCGCGCGGACTTTACCTACGTCAATCCATCCGGTATCCATACGCTCGATCCGGCGCGAATGAGCTGGCTGCAGGACTTTCGCGTAGCCCTCAACCTCTGGGAAGGACTTACCACCTGGGATCCACAAACAACCAAACCCATTGGTGCCGCAGCCTATTTCCCCCCCGAAATCAGCGACGATGGGCTGGTCTATACTTTCCACATCCGAAGCGATGCCTACTGGTCGAACGGGGACCCGGTCACATCGCATGATTTCGTTCGAGGATGGCGGCGGGCCATCGAACCGGGAACCTCGGCCGATTACGCGTTTTTGATTACCGACCACATTGCCGGCGCAGCCCAATACGTTCAATGGCGCCAGGAGACGGTGCGTACAATGAGCGCTCTTCGATCAAAAGAGCAAAACGACGCCATGGACTCTGCAATTCGAGCTTGCGCCAACCAGTTGCCCAAAAGATTCAACCGGGTCGGGCTGCAAACGCCCGACGATAAAACGCTCGTCGTTCACCTGAAAACCCCCTGCCCGTACTTTCTCGATCTGACGGCGTTCGCCACATTCTTGCCCATTCACCGGAGCATCGAGCGCCTTCAATTGCGCTACCTTGGAACCCCCCTGACGCGAGAGGGGCTAATCGCCTTCGATCCGCAGTGGACCAAACCCGACTTTCATCACAAAGGCTACAACGGTTTGGTGACGAACGGACCGTACATGCTCGGCGATTGGTCTTTCAAACAACGGGCCAGACTCGTGGTCAATCCCTATTTTCGTGAGGCTGATCACATTCGCTGTCGAACAATCGACATGCTGGAATATGAAAACGTCAGTGCGTCGATCATGGCGTACGAGGCGGGCGACGTGGATTTTTTGACCGACTTGAACGTTCCCTACAAGCATGAACTCGTACGTCTTGCACAAACCGGGCGGCGAACAGATCTGAAGCTGTGTAAGGTGCTGGCGACGCAATTTTTGAATTTCAACTGCCAAAGCGATACGGTCGGCGGTGCGAAAAACCCCTTCAAAGATCCACGCGTGCGCAAAGCGTTTACCCTGGCTACCGACCGCAATCGCATCGTTCATCATGTCCTGGCAAGCGGCGATCGAATCGCACATAGTTTCGTTCCTCCCGATGTGATCGCGGGTTATACACCCCCACAGGGACTCGGATACGATGTGGATCGTGCCCAATCGCTCCTGCGCCAGGCGGGGTATCCCTCGGGCGATGCGCTGGGGACGGTTGAGCTGCTCGTGACCGCTCACAGCGTTCGCCTGGGAGAGGCGCTCGCGGGAATGTGGCAGCGCGACCTGGGCGTTCGCGTCGAACTGCGCGTCCAGGAGAGCAAGACCTTTGCACAGAACAAAGCCATTCGCAACTTCATGATCGCCCGTGGAAACTGGTACGCGGACTACAACGACCCGACCACCTTTCTCGACTGCCTGGCGACCGCAAACGGCAACAACGACAGCGGATACTCCAACCCTCGCTACGACAAGATGCTCGCCGACGCCAGGACGGAAAGCGATCCGCAGCGCCGAGCGGAAATCCTCCGAAAGGCAGAGGCGCTGATAGTCAAAACCGACTGCCCGATCCTGCCTGTCTCACACTCGTCTGAATTGATCGCGATCAAACCCTACGTCAAAGGACTGTATCCCAACCCCAGATTATGGTTCCCCTTTCGATCCGTGAGCGTGGAACGATGATTCTTGCCCTGACCAGAAGAATCTTCGCGGGAATCGTCACACTCTTGCTCGTCTACACGGCAACCTTTGTCATGGTCGTCTCCATTCCGGGCAACCCGTTTCAATCCGGCGATCGCAATATGCCCCGCGAAGCACAGCAGGCACTTCGCGCCCGATATCACATGGACAACAACTGGACATTCTATGCAGAATATCTCACCGGCGCGATCCACCTTGATTTTGGACCCGCCTTTACCTACAGCGACTGGACCTGCAACCAGATCATCGCGTCCTCCCTTCCCGTCTCAATGTTGCTGGGTCTCTTGGCCATCTTGATTGCCCTTCTTGTCGGATTGCCCCTGGGTGTCCTCGGCGCTGTTCATCGAGATAACCCCATTGATTTCCTGGGGCTTTTCATTGTCATTCTGGGTATTTCCATTCCGACATTTGTGACGGGGACCGCTGCCCTGACACTTTTTTGTGTCTATCTCAAATGGTTTCCTGTGGGAGGTTGGGGAACACTGCGGCACCTTCCGTTGCCGGCGCTGACGCTATCGCTACCGTTTATCGCTTATATCGCACGCCTGACACGCGGCAGCATGATCGACACACTCCACAGCGATTTTATCCGAACCGCCCGCGCCAAGGGGCTGGCCGAACGCACTGTCATCTGGAAACATGCCCTTCGTGTCGCATTTCTTCCGGTGCTCAGCTACCTGGGTCCTGCCACCGCTCAGGCCATGACCGGTTCATTCGTCGTGGAAAAAGTCTTCGGAGTACCCGGACTGGGGCAACACTTTGTCAACGCCGCTCTCAACCGGGACGCCGGATTGATCCTTGCCACGGTGCTCGTGTTTTCCGCGGTGCTGATCGCCCTCAACCTGCTGGTTGACCTGCTTTATAGCGTGATCGACCCGCGTATCCGAGGTGCCCTTTGATCACGGTGACACTTGCCCTTGCAGCGACGCTCGCGTTGCGTCGATCGCATCCTGTTCGATGGACGCTTACGATCGCAAGTATCGCACTTCTTGGATTGCTCACGCTGGCGGCTCTTGCGACGATTCCCTGGACTCTCTCCATGATGAATGTGCAACAACTGGACGATGCCGTGCGACACGCGCCGTCCGCAGCACCTGTTTTGTCGCTCGAAACACTGACCCACGCCGACGACTCCCCATCCATTGTTACCCGCGCTCTGCACGACGTCTCGTCGTGGATGGGCCACGACGACCTCGGAAGAAGCGTGCTCTTTCGACTCCTTCCCGCCGTCGTCATCAGCCTGGGAATCGGATTCGCCGCCGCCGGAATCGCCGTCGTCATCGGTGTTTTGTTTGGAGCAATCGCCGCTCTGACCGGGGGGCTGACGGACCGATTGATGATGCGACTGGTCGATGTGCTCTACAGCCTTCCCTACGTCCTGACGGTCATCCTCTTGAAAATCGCCCTCACCAAACCCCTAACCGCACTTTTGGGTGGAGAATCCGCGATCGCGAATCTGGTCATTCTTCTTGTTGCCATCAGCGGCGTGAGCTGGCTGACGATGGCCCGTGTCGTTCGCGGACAAGTGCTCTCACTCAAGGAGCAACCTTTTGTCGAAGCAGCCCGCGCCGCCGGTGCCGGTTGGACGCACATCCTTCGGCGCCACATCGTACCGAATCTGGTCGGACCCGTCACCGTGTACGCCGCCCTGGTCGTACCGCAGGCCATCATGCAGGAAGCTTTTCTGAGTTTTCTAGGGATCGGCGTGCAGCCGCCAACCCCTTCACTGGGACGGCTCGCATCCGACGGTGTCGATGCAGTAAACACGTTCGTGGGTTATTGGTGGCTAATCGTTTTCCCGTGTGCCGCGTTGGTGCTGATCCTCGCCGCACTCAACTTCATCGGCGATACACTGCGCGACGCCGTCGATCCTCGGGCAAAGTCTGTAATGATGTAGAGAGACTTCAGTCCGCGCGGATGATCCGAAAAAGTCGACCATTCACCCGGACGGAATAATGTGGTACGGACACGTCATCAGCATTTTCACTGCGAGATGCCAATGCCACACCGTTGGGGGATCGGTCCTTGGCGCACACGGAATGCGAGCAGTGCCAGAGGGCTAAAAACTTTTGATGGACAACAACGCCTACCCCGCCTTCGACAGCTCATCCAAAAGGGCCACCAAATACCTCCAGGATTTCGACACCGAGTTGACGTAGACACGCTCGTCGGGGCTGTGCGCTCCCAGGATGTACGGGCCGAGTGAAACCATGTCCATCTCGCCCACACGTCGCCCGATGATTCCGCATTCAAGACCGGCGTGAATCGCCTCGACATGCGGCGGTTCACCAAAAAGACGTTCGTAGACCGCCTTGCAAACGCCCAAAACCTTGGAATCCGGCTGCGGATCCCAACCGGGATACTCATTTTGACAACGAACGGTCGCACCGGCGAGGCGACCAATCGATGCGATCTGTTCTGCTGTGGAAGCCTTGAGAACCTCGGACGAATTGCGTGAAAGGTTTGCAACTTCAGCCGAAAGAGTTTTGCCATCCTCGCCGTCGGTGCTCGTAGCGGTCGCCAGATTATTCGACGTTTCCACCAGACCGGCCACCTTGCGACTCATGCCCAACACCCCGTTGGGAATGGCAACCAACGCTGAAAAAAACCTGGCCGTATCCGCCGTGCTCGCGGCGTGTTCTGCACGATCAGTCTTTACGGTTATCTGCAAAGCCGATTCACCATTGGCCCCGCGGACATCTTCTTCAACAATCTTGGCAGCATTTGTGAGGCTATCGAACAACCCCGCCGCCCCAGAAACGATCGCCACTGCCTCGCGAGGGATGGCGTTTCGCTTGCTACCGGCGCGAATTGACGCCAACCGAACGTCAACGCCGGCGTGAACGATGGTTTGGGCAAGTACCTTTACGGCATTGCCGCGGTTCTCGATAATATCACTTCCACTATGACCACCTCGCAAACCAGAAACAGACACACAAACGACGTCATCGCCGGCAACGACCGGCCGTAATTCGAACGACCACCGCAGGATGCTGTCGCAGCCGCCGGCACAACCGATCAGCAGGGAATCGTCCTCCTCGGTATCGAGATTCAGCATCGTTCGCCCGCGAAAAGACTCCGGGGTCAGCGCTTTGGCGCCTGTCATCCCGTCTTCCTCGTCAATCGTGAACAAAAGCTCCAACGGTCCGTGTTGAACTTCCGCGGACGTCGCGCAGGCCATCGCCATCGCTACCCCCACGCCGTTGTCCGCCCCCAAAGTCGTTCCGTCCGCCCGAACGATCCGGGCGTCGTTTTTTTCGGGATCCTTGGCGACAACCAACCGAATCGGATCGTTGTCGAAATCGTGTCTCGTCTCCGCGTTTTTCTCGCAGACCATGTCCAAATGGGCTTGCAGAACTATCACGGGCGCCATTTCGCGCCCCGCCGACGCCGGCACGGTAACAATGAGATTCCCGCAGGCCTCCTCACGCACCTCAAGGCCGGATTCCACAGCCCACTTCTTCATGTGCTCGCAAATCTTCCCCTCTCGCTTGGACGGCCTTGGAACAGCGGCAATCCCCGCAAAACAGGTCCACACGGGCTTCGGTTCGAGCGTTGAAATGCTTTGGGTTTCGACCACGGTGCTACGTACTCCCTCGAAAAGTCAATCGGGCTGATCCACTCCCGTTCGACCGCGCGCCGCCGCAGCGTGCGTCCACGGGAAAACCAGGGGCCAGACTACATGGACCGCCCCCCGAACGCAATCCTGACGCATGGCGCGCAAAAAATCCATTGCGTAACATTTGAGGGGGCTCTGCCACTTCCAGTTTCTTGCGCCTGATTTTTCGTGTCGAATTCGTCGGCCCAATTCGCCATGCCTGACCCGTCATGTCCGATACGCCATGCCAGATCCGTCGTGCCACGACCTGTTGTGCCCCAATCTGTCATGCTGAGCGCAGCGAAGCATCTCGCCTGCGGCAGACTCCGAACGACACGGGGGACGGGGCGAGGTCGCCTCACGGCAACGAGGGTCGCCAGCTTCGCCGGGTAAACCAACAAAGCGAGCCCTGATTCAGGGCCCGCTTTCAAAAACCGAGGAAGAAAATTCGTCGGGGATTCTACGGCACGGGGACACCGGGACAAACGCCGCTTTGCGAGTCGCCCAGGAATCCGGGGAAAAATGTCTGTGCTCCCCCGAGCAGGTTGATGCTGCCCAACAAGTCGATCGGAGAACAGCGACCACTGCGATCAATGTCACATGCCGGCAAAGCCAGGGGAACATAAGGCTCCCCATTAACAATGGCGGGCGGATCCAGGTTCACCAGCAGGGCGTCGAGGTCTGCAATCTCAACAAGTTGACTCTGGTCGGAGTCCCCTGGAAGCACCGCTCGGCAAAACGTGCGATTCGTATCAATATGCCGTATGCATGTCCATTTACCCATCTCGAAATCGCTGCTCAACGTAATCGTCGCACTGCTACGCTGAACCTGAACGCTCGTGATCGTGGGGGGGTTTGGGAACGTGGGCGGAACCGTGAAAGGCGCCGCAAAGTCACTGGCAGAAAGACCCACCGGATTCACATCGAATGAGAGCTCAAACGACCCCCCCACAAACGAGGGCGTCACGCTCTCCGGTGCGTGGGGATACCGAGCATCAATCGAACAGATCGCCAACGCATCGGTGGGAATGGGACCGCAGGCTCCGGTGTCGAGCTCCAACGGTACAAACGAGGGCGTAACCGAGATCGAGTTGTCGGGCGCAACCAGAATCGAACTGCCTCCGAGCCCCGACGTAATCCCCGAAAACGAAAATGTCCCGCAGGCAAACGGACCGACCTCAAGAGTGAACGTTCCCAGATAAAACTCACTGCCGTCGTCTACCTGCCCGCCCTCATTTTGGTCCAAGGATCCAAACACGTAGTCCAGGGTCTCCGTTCCGACAAAGGCCAGAGCATCTCGCCCAAAGAGCAGGTAATCGGTGCGGGTCTTGTCAATGTCCACCCCCAGGTCGGGAAAATGCGATCCCCCCTGGCATTTCCCTAGGGGGCTGCCCTGTGGGCGGATGCAAAGGAACCCGAACGGACATTCCGACGAATCAGCACAAGGGACCGTATCCAAGGGAGCATCCCACCCGAAGGGAAGTACGCGATCGTTGCCACCGCTGGTGGCACCGACGCGTCCCGCTAAGTTCACCTGCGACGAGCGGATACCGGTCGGCAAAACGTCGCCGAAACCCGGCAGCAGGGTAATCTCAGCCTCAACCTCGTCGCCCGGATTCACTGACAGAGACGTCGTGGGCGTAACCGGTGTACCGTTCACACTGACAGCGCGAATCTCAATGACCGCATCGCCGAAGACAGGCGATTGCAGCATAAACGCGGCAACCGCACAGATAAACAACCAATCCTTCCTCATCAGCTCGTCCCCTTCTTTAGACCGCACACGAACCAACCACACGTATGCTTCAGATACCACTCAACAAAACTCTAGGCGGGCCGAAACGCTAACTCAAACGGAATCACCACGAATCCGTACGCCGCCTATAAGAAACCCAATCATCACTAAAAAGATTTCACCACTCCCAGCGCGAACACGCGATTCGGACCAACGGTCCACCGCGTCCCCTGCAGCAACATTCGCCGCTTGAGAAAACACGGCGACGCCCGCAGACAGCTTGAACAACCCGCGAAAACCCCTGTGATGGAGGCGACGCCCCTTCCTGCAATCCCCTCCATTACGGCCAGCACGCCCAACTGCGCGGACGCAACCGCCCCCCATCGTACCCACGCATTATAGGCCGAGACGCCCCCGGTGTCTACCTCTGCCACTGCCCCCTCCCGGCGAGCGGGTCCAGGTCCGATATATCGACCGCCCCCACCTGCCCACCGAAAAAATGCAACGCGGGTTTTCGACCGGCGTTTTCGTCGTCGAAAAAAAACAGTCCCACGCGCGCGGTTGAAACTCCTTCGGCGATCCGTTACGCATTGAGACCGTCAGCGGGCGCCTCGCTCCGAGGGGATTTCGACATCACGCCGGCGATATCCTGCCCCAGGCTTTCAATCTGAACCTCGGTCATCAACCGCTCGATCCGAGACAGCCTTTTTCTTGCAAGCTCGCGAATCTGATCAAAACGAAACGAATCGGCCAACCGGGCACTCCAAAACTGGTATTCCTTCTTGCGAACCCAGCTTTCAACCGCTGATTCAACTCCCCACACTTCGATGGCTCCGCGACGAACAGCAAGCCAAAGAGGCACGACACCGAATTCGTCCAACGCTTCCGCCTCCCCGAGGACAACGGCGTCCCCTGATCTGGACGAGCGGTCCAGCCTAGTTCGCACCGCAGCGGCAGCACGTTCAAGCACCACTGGAGGAACGCGTCCTCGCATGCTTTTTTCAAGCATGGAAGCACCCGTTTCGCAATCCTCCTCTGTCGTCGCCCCCAGCAAAACCCTCATGCGGTCAAGAGCGCCCGACCGGACCCGATACGCCCATCCCGCGTCGTGATAAAGACCCGCCAGGAACACGCATTGCCGGTCAGCGCCAATCGACTTGGCCTCCGGCAAGGCAGCAATTTGACGGGCATTTCGTGCCACGCGAAGCGAATGCTCCCATAAAAACACATCCGCGGCCCCATCCTGCGTCTGCAGAAGCAGATCCGACCTCGCTTTTTTCTGGATTGCCTCCAAATCCATTCCGGAATCCTGTCCGTCGGCGTCGGTGCGACGCCAAACCTGCCGGCGAGAATCAAGCGCGCCACGTTGGCATAGCAGGCAGAGGAAAATCAACACACAACAGAAAAGCCGACCATGCACCCCGACCGCAACGAGTGACAAAAACGGCGCACCTCCTCCCTCCTCTCCCACGCGACATCCCGGATGGACCGCCAGCCAAAATCAACCCGATCTGCGGTGCCTCTGCATCCACCGCAACCGGAACGCGACCGACTGACAAGACCTCCTTAGCCACACCGAACGTACAAGACTTCACAAACCGATTCGCCGGTCTTCCAGGAACCGCCTGCTCAAGACCTGCGGAACTTCCATGGGGGGCGCAAGCCGAGCGGTTGGGCAATTGTAACAGAAAGTTCCCTCGAAAAGCTACAAAAATATCGTGAAAAATAAGCGCGCGCAAATAACTCTCCGCGACTCAGGCCGGTAGCTCGCGCGCGTTACTCGAGCCGTTCGTAATGGAAATTACGTTTCGCAGGGACCCATCCACAAGATTGAATCGATCGCCTAATTTCCTTTTCTGTAAGACGATACGTCGTTCCTGCGGCAGAAACGACGTTCTCCTCCATCATCACCGACCCCATATCATTGGCACCGAAAAAAAGTGAGAGTTGACCAATTTTTCCTCCCTGTGTTACCCAGCTTGCCTGAATGTTCGAAATGTTGTCCAAGAATATCCTCGAGAGAGACGTCATCCGCAAAGATTCGTGGGCATCAGCGAGCAACAAGTGTTTCCCATCCGGTTCCCCGTCGTAATCGGGGGGGAATGGTCTGGTGCGTCCGAGCGGCGTTCCTTCCGGTTGGAACGTCCAGCTTATAAAGGCGGTGAATCCCCCGGTTTCATCCTGCAACTCGCGAACCCTGTGGAGATGTTCGATTCGCTCCTGGATGGTTTCGATGTGGCCAAACATCATCGTAATGCTTGTTCGCATTCCGATCCGATGCGCTTGGCGCATCACATCCAGATATTGTTCGACGCTTGTTTTACCCTGTGCGATTTTGCGACGTACGCGATCGACGAGAATCTCAGCGCCCCCTCCGGGGATCGAGTCCAGCCCAGCTTCTTGCAGTCGTAACAGGATATCGCGGACGGGCATATCGAAGATTTCATGAAAGGCGTGGATTTCCGGGGGGCTGAACGCATGGATGTGAATCCCCGGATACTCGCGTTTGATAAAACGCAGCAGGTCCAAGTACCAATCGAATCCCAACATCTGCGCCGGGACCAACCCTCCCTGCATCAGCACCTGAGTTCCACCGATCTCGATAAGTTCCTCGATCTTTTGCCCGATCTGCTCAAATGAGAGCACGTATCCGTCAGGCAAGTCTTTTCTTCCGGAAAAGACCCCAGGGGGATCAGCCTTGAAGTTGCAGAAAATACACTTGGCCGTGCAGTAGTTGGCATAGTTGATGTTCCGATCGACGACGTAGGTCCGGTACACTTCCGGGTGAAGACGCATCGTGACTTGGTGTGCCCTTTTTCCCAGTTCCGGCAGAGACAGATCATGATACAGGGCCAGCGCATCTTCTTTTGAAATACGTGCCTGCGGAACAGCAACCTTGGAAAACGATGCTACCGACATGCGAAAACAAGCTCCCCCGGGTTTTCCAGCAAGTGGTGCTTGGATGCAAGGTCGAAAAAAAGACGCATCGCCTCGCGTTGCCGATCCCCCAGATTGAACTTCAAACGCTTGTTTAGATACCTTTTCGCCAGCGCAACGGGCCAATTCAAACCAGGACCGTAGTCTTCGGCAATCAGATCCGCCACTCTCACACCATCATCGCGAGCAGCGGACAAACGCAACCCCAGTTCGTCGAAGTCGCGTTCGTCAGGACCGGCCCAAGCGGCGAAAACAAACGGCAACCCGGTCAGCGTTTTCCATGCGGACCCGAGATCGGTCTGGATGTCGTAATCCACAAGCGTGTTGTGAACCACCTTGTCGCCAATCAATAGCACAGCCTCGCACTCCTTCACCGTTTCGTTGCCGGAAAATGCAAGGGTTTCAAGCTCCACGCCGTAAAGCTCGCGCCAGATCACCCCCGCCAGGACCACCGACGTGTGCGAGTCGCCGTCGACGTGCAGACGGCGAATCTGCGCAGGCGGTACGCGCGAGAAGACCCGGACGGTCAGTGTCTCGCCGTCGCACCCGATGCACGCATCGGAAACGATCTGCCAATGCCGGTCCGCAAGCGTGAAGTCCACGACCGGAACCAACGCAACGTCGACCGCCCCCGTGTCGACAAGGCGCGCGAGTCTGGAAGGGACATCGAGAACCACTTCCACGTCGGGGGCATCGCCCAGCCCGTAAATCAGTGGGCGTGCGTTTAGGAATGAAACCACGCCCAACTTCCATGCGATTCGACTCGGTTCAGCCATGGATTTTCACCGCAACGAAGCAGCCATCATAAGGTCGAGCAATGGTTTTCCCTGTGAGCGGGCGGCACGCGACCGTAAGCGCCTCCGCCGCGGATTATAGGAAGGAACAGTCCCCTCGCCAACTCACGTAACTTCCCGCGTCATCGTTTCACGTTTTTTGAAACGCTGGGAGACACCGCGTCTCGTTGACAGGATCGCCATGCGCGGCTAGGGTCCGCGCCCGTGATCGGTCCTCGACATATCCGATGGCGTTGGCGCGTCGCTTTTTGCGTGGTATTGCCCATTTTTCCGACGGTTGGCGGCGGTTGCGTCGCTCATGGATCCCGCCTTGAAGTTGTGGATTTTTCCGAGGAGGGATCGCCGCACCACTACGCCGAGGATTTCGACGAAGCCTATTATGACATTGACCCGCAGGGCAATCTCGATCTGATCTTGCGTCGTGTCCAACGCGGACGGATGTCTGGAAAACCGGACGTAACACAAATCGTCCACGTGCAAAGCGTGTGGAAAAGCATTCCCGGTCAGACGATCGCCCACGATGATCAGATCAATGCGACAGTTACCTATGCGGTCATGGTGGCGAGCACCGGACATACGTTCGAAGGAGCCGGTTCTGTCTTCTTCCGGTCACACAAGGGCACAAGCGTGCTGACAGGAAGCCTTGGGCGTGCGGTAGTCAAACCCACGCGGCGCAACTCGCCGACACGTCCGCTGTTTTCAAAGGCAGAGCTATCTGGAAGATTTCGCGCGATGCGCGATGCGCAAAAAGTGAAAACCATCAAGAACGATTTGCGGCGGGTTTTTGGTCCACATCCTGTTGGATAACACCCGACTGCAACTTGCAAAAAACGCGTTGCGGAGCCAACGTAAACCGCGCCCATCGCGGAGCGACTCGACGAGTTCCGGAAAGGAGGCTGTTTGTCCGCTCCCCCGCGGTCGCGGGTATGGCAGTGCCGTCCTTGTCACACGCGCTCTCGGGAAACGAACGGTGATTATCCGGGGTGGTCGACCCGTTGGTACGTCAGCGTCCACGGCACATTGGAAACCGGTTTTTGATCAAGCTCCGCGTAAGGGTAGATGAAAAAGTTGAGCGGCGGTCCCGACTGAGGCGGGCGGAGAGTTAAATCGCGTCCGACGGTAAAAGCGACACGATCACTTGGAAGCGATCCGAAATATGCGTCCCGCTTTCCGGATTTGAACGCCTCACTCGCGTCCACCGCGATCCAACCCGTTGTCTTGTCAAACACCTCCGCCCAACAATGGTACCCCTTGATGCGGCCCTGGGATTCTTGCGCCGGAACGGCAAAGCCGATGATAAACCGCGAGGCAATTCCCTGGCTGCGCGACAGGCCCATCAGTAGCGAATGAAAATCCGTGCAATTGCCGTATTTTACGCTGCAAGCACGGACCGCGTCTCCATGACCCCACCCTTTTCCCTCCTTGCTGTAGCGCATGTTGGAAACAACATAGTCATAGAACGCGCGGATGCGCATGGCGGGATTCGTAATTCGAGCGGACACTTTTCGAGCAACCGCCCCCACAACCCCGCCGAGAGGCACCTTGCTGGTGGCGCCCAGAAACTTCGCCGGATCGTCGACTCCACTGGCGGACGCGTTCGCGACAGAAGGGTGTACGACCTTTCGCTCAACGAACATGCGAACGGTGACGTGGCATGATCCCTTCGCCCCACGCACAGGTTCCAGAAAAAGCATCCGGTTGCCGTAATCGTCGGTCAGCTCCGCGTATCCGACGCTCGCATCTACATCGTAGCGGACGAGCCGTTGATGCGTGCTCGTTCGAGGAAGCGGAATCCAAAGACGAACGTGTTGTTGCGACGCAACCAGCGAGGAACAATTGACATCATAGGTCAACTCATATCGCGCCGTTTCCTTCCACGGATCAAAACCACCCTGCACAACTCCGGGGAAAACCGCAAAGACCACCAGTAAAATACGTCCGAAAATCATGAACAAAACTCTCCACAAACGGCCCGACCGATCACCCGGCCCGCCGCGTTCAGGCAAGATTAGAAACCGCCCAGTATACTGAAGCGCCCTATAACTTCAAACGCGTAGACAACGCCGTTACCGAATTGGTCCACGCACGAAGCTATCGGACCAACGCCGAAGCGCGGGCGCGCACAATTTCGTACAAGCCCATTCCTCCAAAACTCTCGACCGCCTTCGCCCCGTTGCACCAGCGATGTGCTCCCTGTGCAGAGGCTGAGCGCTTGGCGTTCCGCTTCCGATAGTTGTGTTGACGCTGTTTCGTAAAGCTCCTTGTATCGCAGGTGCCCGGCTGCCGTGGAAAAACCGACGAACGTAGTGGATTCGAAACCCAACCGCCCCGTCAGCGGGGAAGGCATTTTTCTTGCGCTTTGCATCGCGAGCCTGGCAGGATACCTGTGCTATTCCGTTGCGATCCGTGCCTTTTTCAAAGAGCTCTGCCGCCTGGGCGGTAAATTCCTCGGATAGACCGGTTCCATGCAGCTTGTATCACTTCTTTCCATTGGCATTACCGCAATTTTCGCTTGGCGCGTTGGTGACAGGTGGTGTCGCCGCTGCGGGGTCGACGACCGCGTCAGCGCGGCAACGCTTTCGTGCATTGTTTCAACCTCGGCGATCGTAGCGGCCACGCATCTGGTTGCCATCATCACGCTTGCGTTTGATGTGGCCATCGTTTCTCCGGTGGCGATCGCCATCGCCTTTGTTCTTGTCACGGCGTTTGCGCACGCCGCCGTCGAGCGTTACCTACCCTGTACCGGTGAACCGGCAGCAAGTCAGCGCGGTGAATCGACTCCGCCTCTCCCCTCAAAACGGGGTCGGTGGATGTGGCCTGTCGCCATTATCACCGCGTTGTACGCGCTCTTTTTTGTCGATGCGGTGTTGCGTTACCCGACGGGGGTAGATGGTCTGCACTATCATCTTCCGCTTGCGTTGGAATGGATGCGAACCGGGCGCATGGACCTTGTCGTCGGCTTGCGGTTGCAATCACTTCCGGAAAACGGCATGATCGTGGTGGCGTTGTTGCTGTCGGGACACCTGGAATCGCTGGTGACCGTCGCAACGCTTCCTTACGGTCTGGTCATCGGTGCGGCGATCTACGGCCTTGCCCGCCAGATCGGCGGAAGCACGAACGCCTCGATCATCAGTGCGTGTGTCGTGCTGAGCATCCCCATTGTTTTATTCCAGAGTTTTTCCAGTTACATCGACGTGTACGCGGCATCCGCGTGGCTTTGTTCGTTGCTCGCCATCGTGTGGGCCACGCGTGCCGCAACATCCCGTTCGCGGTGGGGACTGCTGGCGATGGCAGGGGTCGCCGGCGGATTGGCGCTTGGAAGCAAGACAACCTATTTGGTTTTGGTCCTTTTTCTTCTTTGCGTAGTTGTCCGAGCGGAATGGATTCAGTTTTCCGAAGCGGAACCGCGAAGACCTCGTCCTGTTCTCGCCGCAGCCATTTTTCTGATCGCCTGTCTTCCCTGCTCGATTTTCTGGTTTGTACGCGGGGCGGTTGAGGCCGACAATCCGATTTATCCGCTGGGGATAACGGTGGCCGGTCGGGAAGTGCTTCCCGGGTTCGACGCCGACAGCGCTCCTTGTTTTCAAAAACGAACCGCCGGAGAAAAACTCAACCGGTGGGGCGCTTACCTATGGCGAGAGACGAAGTTTTCCGGAACCGGCTACCCCTACAGCGTCAACAACGCGCTGGGTGCCCCCTTTGCGATGCTCGTACCGCTCTCGATCCTCGGGGTGGCTACGGGTTTTCTCAAACGAAAAAGCCGGAGTTGGTGCGACCGATGGACCGTGGTGTACACACTCCTGGCGCTGGGTGGGGTAGCCTCTCTGGTCACTTTTTTTCGTGAGAATCTACGATTTGTTTTGCCATGCGTATTGATCGCAACCCCACTGACTTCCCTCCTGCTCGATCGAATGGGCAAGGCATTTCCGCGCATCCTCCCCGCCGTCGTCACCATTGCCTTCGCGACCACCGCCGTTGTGGCAGGACTCCCTCCCGCCCACGCCCTCGCCGGACGCATCAAAGATCGCGTTTGGACGCGTGCGGACTTCTATGAGATTCCCGACATCATCGATACGCTCCCGCCGGGATCACGAATCCTGAACTTGGCGTCACCTTATGCGACCTATCCGCTTTTCGGGAAGCGATTGGATCTTGACGTAGTGTCGCCGCACCACTGGTCCGTTTGGACTGCACACAAGACTACCGCTGAGGCTCTCTATAAGTACGGAATCCAATACGTCTACTATCGTCCGGTCTATAACAATTCGTGGCGCGAAAACCTTCCTCTGGAACTACTCTACGACGACACCACTCAAGCCGATCCTCTCTCCGGTCCACCGCGAAGGCTCTTTCGCGTCCTCCCCCACGGCGAGTACGTTGCAAATTCAACGACACGATAAGGCTTGGACGACCCCGGTTTTCTTCCGTCGGTCGCTATTTCGAGTTGCCCCGCACGGGTATCGGAAGGTCAAAGTTAAACCGTTTTGATTGGGTCATGAATCGAAGCGGATTCTCATAGGCGATTTTGTGGATGGTCATAGCATCGTATCCACGCGCATGAAGGGTGCCAAGAAAGTCCGGCACGTTCATCGGGTTGCTCGGTCCCCAATCGCCGGCACTGTTGGCCATGATTCGCTCGCTCCCGTAAACCTCGATCATGTCAACGGCGCGTGCCGGGGTGCACTTCGTGATCGGATAGAGCGTGATGCCCACCCAAAACCCGCCGTCAAGGGCATGCTTGATCGTGTGTTCCTCGACGTGGTCAATCAAAACGCGCTGCGGGTTGATCCGCGAATCGTTTTGCAAAATGTCGAGAATCATCCGCGTACCTTTGTACTTATCCCGAAGGTGCGGTGTGTGGACAAGAATCAATTCATCCGTTTTCGCAGCCAGGTCAACGTGTTCCTCGAAGATCGTCACTTCGTTTTTCGTGTTTTTGTTGAGACCGATTTCGCCGATTCCGAGCACACCGGGACGATCCAGAAACTCCGGAACGATCGAGAGCACCTCGCGCGACAGCGAAACGTTTTCTGCCTCTTTGGCGTTGACGCACAAAAAGCACATGTGGTGGACGTTGAACTGAGAGGAACGCTTCGGTTCAAACTCGGTGAGCTGACGAAAATAGTCCGCAAACGCCGCCGCCGAACCTCGATCAAACCCCGCCCAAAACGCCGGTTCCACAACGGCTACACACCCCGCTCGCGCCATGCGCACGTAGTCGTCGGTAATTCGGGAAACCATGTGAACATGTGGGTCGATATAGTACATGGAATCATCGTACTACGACCGACGGCAATGCGAAACACCAACGGAAAGAACTGGAGATAGCGTGGATATGAACGGACCGCCTCTCCACGGATACGGGGCGATCCGCGGCAAGCTCATTTTGCTAACGCACGGTTCGGCGATAACCCCAATACGTCTTTGCGCCGATCAGTAACAACAAGGCTAAGACCACCAAGCCCCACTGAGACATCGCCGGAATCGGGCAAAACGTAATCGGCGTCGCGCAGGACGTGATCGGGGCGGGAAGCGACGTGGGACAATCGATCTCGTTAAAGGGCGCGACCAATTTGCCCGTTTGATCCACAAGTCTCGTTTCTGAAGGGTTGATATCGTTAAAAAGGCATACCCGGGTTGTGGGAAGCGCCAGAGACTCGAAGGTCGCACAGGCTAGGACCGTCGATGCGTTTGTGCCGCCAGCCCCGGGGCTTATCGCCGCCGCGTAGAAGATTCGACCTTGGACTTCATCCACGATCCGCGCCGTTTCCAACGTAAAGGGGGAGCCGGGAACGCACGCGCCTCCCGGGGAAATATCCACCAGTCGCAGTCGATTCGGATCATAACGCAACGAAAACTGTCCACCGACGATTGTAGGCTCGCCTGCACCAAGACGAATCAGAACGCGGCCTACACGCGAAGTGATGTTGCAATCTTCGGATTCAATGCAGAGGCTTGGATTCGTGCATCCGCTCCCGATACAGCGACCACCAAAGCATACGTCGTTGCTGGTACACGCGTTTCCATCATCGCACGCGTTCCCTTCGTTCGCCGGAAGGGACATGCAAAAATTCGTTTGCGCATCGCAAACGCCCTCTCGACACGGGGTATCCAGCAATGCACAATCAGCGGTCCCCAGTTCACATTGGCAGGCCTGCTCGATCACAAGGGTACGACAAGAAAGGGCCGGATCAGGCTCTTGTGTCGGACAGTCGACCGCATCAGAGATGGAAACCGCCTGACCGAGATTGTCGACCAACAAGCTCGATACCTGCGGAGCCGAGCTAAGTACACAAACGTTCGTCGTGGCAACTCCCCTGGGAAGAAAGCTCAAGCACGCCAGCGTTGCAGGTTTTGTGGGATCATGCCCCCCCATAAACGGCAAAGTCGCCACCGCAAAAATGATGTTGCCGCTCAAGCGGTCTACCGAACTAAAAATGGGCAAGACAAACGGCGAAGAAGAATCACACGCACTTCCCGCGGAAATCCCACGAAACTCAAGAAGCGCCGGATCGTAATGGATCGCAAACTGACCGGCGAGAATTTCGGACGGCGATACACCAAGTTGAAGTTCGAGTTGAACAAGACTCCCCGGAAGAGTGCATCCATTCTGCCCAACAACACAGACACTGGGATCAACCTGCTTAATTCCACCCTGACCTGTCCCGCCAATGGAACCTAGGAAAACAACCCCAAGGCAGACAATCTTCCCCCATCGTCTCGGCATGCCCGTCCCTTCCTAGACAAACTCCGGGGCAGAGCTACACGAAACCTATTGATTTGTCAAGTTGTACCGTAGGGCTTTAAGGGCCTATCCCCAAATAGTGAGGCACGGCTTCTTGCCGGTGTCTTCACAGGCGAAAGGTCCGGGCTGCAACCGTTATTGAGATAGGCTTTAAGGGTGTTGGGGCCGTGACAGTTGGGACGGGGCTTTCTCGCTCATTTTACCATGCTCCAACCGTCACGCTGAGCGAAGCGAAGCATCTCGCCCCCAGCATCGCAACGTCCCTGGAACGAGGGGAGATGCTTTTCTCGGCGTCGAGAGATTCTTCACCCCCCTGTATCCCCCCTTGCAAAGGGGGGACGTAGCGAGCCGCGGGCTTTATTCTGCTTCGCCCGCACGGTGGCTGGTTTAGAATGACACCCAGGGACGACACGAGCGCTACACCACAGGGCGAGACCACCGGTTTTGTCACGGACCCCTGTGTTTGCCGGCTGAACGCAGGACAATGGCGAGGACTTCCGAATCATCCCCGGCCAGCCGCCGGGCTTGCACTTGGGTCAGTTACGCCACGCAGTGCCGCCTGGATCAAACTCTCTGTCGCCGTGCTGTGGACCGTCGCCAACGTCATAGGCGTTAGGAATAAACGCTCACGCGAGCCGGCGCAAGTTTCCTGTTTCAACATCCCGCCGCCCATGTTCATATTACAGACGGCTGACCTGTTACGATACCTGGCTACCCGTCTTCAATCCCCCTCGGAAAGGGGCCGACACTGGAAAGAGAAAAAGAAAATGCGGAACACCTATTGACGACGAACAGCCTCATCATGGATACCCGGCTGCACCGGCGTCCCCAGTCACGGAATCACCCGCGCTGCGTGAAAAGGGCGATTCTTCAACGGGCTGTTAGAACTACAGCGCAAAGTTGTCTCGGAAAGTGCCGACAGGATCATTCGAAAACGCTACTCCAGGCCGCTCGTTGCGGTTTTTCGACCTCCAAGCGTGAGGCAGCGACCTGACGGACGCACATGATCCATTTAGGCGCGTAAACATCTATCGCATCAGGAGTTACGTTCCGAATCGATCCGGGACTTTGCGCTGTAGTGTTAAAATATCACCATCGCTCGTGACTTCCTCAGGCGTCGATTGACATTACTTTCTGTAATAGATCAACCACATAGAGAATCACCGGAAGTTGGTTCATCTACGCATGGAACAAGTCCCGCACGTACAATCGCGGAGGCCGCACCGAAGGGATCTTTCAATCCCGCCTGAGGAAGTCACGAGCGATGGCGATATCTTAGCCTCCTCAGCAGAATTTGTGGGTGCTCTCGGACGATCCCTGGCCGCCCAACCGCCTCTACGGGGCCAAGAACGGGGATTATTGCCGAGATCCGGCACCGTTTGGACCGGTCCGTTTTGGTGCCCGGTTTCATGCCGGTGGTTCGGAACGCCGTACGCTTCACCCGGCACACCGCTCGCGCCGGTCCACCGGCCCTCAAGACTCGATCGC
>Ga0114931_10000787_pt1 | contig 39656 bp, 39 predicted proteins | sample 2SBtaG_FD_89579 | JGI IMG/M metagenome (GOLD analysis project Ga0114931, IMG submission 89579) | Deep subsurface microbial communities from Kolumbo volcano to uncover new lineages of life (NeLLi) - 2SBTROV14_V59a metaG | ecosystem: Environmental > Aquatic > Marine > Volcanic | place: Kolumbo... | reverse complement strand
TCTCGATGCTCCGAATGGAGGGGCACGCCAATATCGCCGCTGCACTGCGTGCTTGCACCTGGAAAACTCAGCGAATGCTCGCCATGCTGGGTATTGTGAAAAAATGAAAGGCCCTGGCAGCTATAGCCCCTCCATTGGGTCGCGAACCGGTAGCGGGTATACTTGGTCTTGTTCAGAGAACCAGTCCGCCTACGAGAGTTGCCGATATGCCTGCTGATCCCCCGCCCATCAATCAACCCTTCCAGGTGGAAGTTGCGCAGCGTGTGAAGCGTTTACCGCCTTATTTGTTTGGTCGGATCAACAAAATGATTTACGACAAACGAGTTACTGGCGAGGATGTGATCGAGCTGGGCATGGGCAACCCGAGCGATCCGCCGCAAGAAATGGTGATTGAAAAACTGAACGAGGCGGCACGCGATCCGCGGAATCATCGCTACAGCAAGTCGAACGGCATTGTGAATCTTCGCCGTGAGGTGGCGGCGAAGTACCTCAAAAAATATGGCGCCAGGCTCGATCCCGAAAACGAGGTCTTGGTTTGTCTCGGCTCCAAAGAAGGATTCAGCCATATGTGCCTAGCGTTGATGGGCGCAGGTGATACGGCCTTGGTGCCGGCTCCTTATTTTCCGGTCCATGTCTATGCGGTGGCGTTGGCATCGGGCAATGTAATTTCGCTGCCGGTAGCTGATAGTGAGAAATTTCTTTCCGACATAGCTACCACTTGCGAAACGCTCTACCCGAAACCGAAGCTGCTGGTGCTTTGCTATCCGCACAATCCGACTAGTGCTGTGGTCGAGCAAGGTTTTTATGACGAAGTTGTCAAGCTTGCCAAGCGGTACAACCTGATGGTGATCAGCGACTTTGCTTATGCCGACGTGGCATTCGATGGTTACAAGCCGCCGAGTTTTTTGGCGTCGCCGGGTGCGGTGGATGTGGGTGTTGAGTTCACGACGATGAGCAAAGGCTACAACATGGCCGGCTGGCGGGTTGGGTTTTGCTCGGGCAATGCGGAGATGATTTCTGCGCTGGCAACGATCAAGGGTTACTACGACTATGGCATGTTCCAGGCGATCCAGGTCGCGGCGATTATGGCGTTGCGGCATACCGAGGCCGCGGTCGAAGAGCAATCGCTTATTTATAAGGGTCGCCGAGATGCGCTGTGCGACGGATTGTCTCGCTTGGGTTGGGATGTGGAACCGCCACGGGCGGGCATGTTTGTTTGGCAACAGATTCCAGAGCCGTGGCGATCGCGGATGAGTACGATGGACTTTGCGATGCTGCTGCTGAACCAAGGCAATGTGGCGGCCAGCCCCGGTAGTGGTTTTGGCCCTGCCGGCGAAGGTTTTCTGCGGATGTCGTTGGTCGAAAACTAGGAGCGGTTGCGGCAGGCAGTGCGTCATATTAAACGCTGTCTGGCAAATGCCGAGGCTGATTTTTCTGAGCCTGCCAAAAGCACACTTGCGTAATCGATGATTATTTTTCGAAAGGGAAGGAAAAGAATGACTCCCGGAATTTTCAATGGCGAGCAGCTTGCTGCCTACCGGCGGGATGGCTATGTGCTTGTGCCCAGCCTGTTTGAAACCGAAGAGATCGATCTGCTCCGGCGGGCTGCCAAAGAGGATCGTGCGCTGGATGAACATGCCTTTGGTCGCGAAGATGGCGAGGGCGGCAGTGTGCGTCTTTCGTTGTGGAATCACCCGGGCGACGAATTGTATGGCATGTTCGCACGCAGCCGGCGAATCGTCGACACGGTGGAACAGGTTCTCGAAGACGAGGCGTACCACTACCACTCGAAAATGATCATGAAGCAGGCCGTTACAGGCGGTGCCTGGGAATGGCACCAAGACTATGGCTATTGGTATGAAAATGGTGTGCTCTACCCCAACCTTTGTAGTGTTTTCACTGCCGTAGACGGGGCGACGAAAGAGAATGGCTGTTTGCAAGTGCTCAAAGGTTCTCACCTGTTGGGCCGGGTAACGCATCTGAAAGTCGGGGACCAGACGTGTGCCGACCCTGAGCGAGTCGCTGCTGCGTGCGAACGGCTGGAACTTGTGTATTGCGAGATGTCGCCGGGAGATTCGGTTTTCTTTCACAGCAATTTACTTCACCGGAGCGATCAAAACACCTCCCAGCACGATCGCTGGGCATTGGTTTGTTGTTACAACGCCAAGCAAAACAGTCCCTACAAAAAAGGGCCACACCCGGGCTACACCCCGCTGAAAAAAGTAGACGACCAAGCAATCAAGAAAGTCGGTATCAAACGGTTCTCCGAAACCACCGACGATGGCTTATTTATGTCGGTAGAACATAAAGCAACGAGCGACACGATTGTAAAGTAGCAACAACTATTTTTCTCATCTGTAGCGATGTCAGGCGAACCAATGCCCTCGAATCATGCCGATCGTCCGAGCTGGCGCATTGTCGGCATCAACTTTGCCCATCTGCATATGGGCGACAATCTGCGCAAGGTGTTTGAGCATCCTCGTTGCGAAATCGTTGGCGTCTCGCATGATTCGCCGGAGGAGATGCAGGACTCGATCGCGAATTTTTCGATTCCCCCTGAACGAGTTTTTTCTGACTATCGTGCATGTTTGGAAAAGACAAAACCCGATTTGGTAATTCTCTGCCCGCCGACGGCTGAGCATGGCCAGTGGACGCGACGTGTGGCCGAGTATGGGGTACACGTTCTCATCGAAAAACCTTTCGCGGCTTCGCTGGCCGAAGCCGATGCGATGATCGCTGTGATGAAGCTGACGGGAAAAACTCTGGCCATCAATTGGCCGCTGGTTTGGGTTGCCTCGCACCAAACGACGAAGCGATTGATCAGCGAGGGCACCATCGGCGACGTGATCGAAGTGCATTATTACGATGGAAACCGGGGGCCATGTTGGCATACGGCCGACAAGATCGAAAAAACGGCAGCGGAAGTGGCCGCCGCGAAACCTAACAGTTGGTTTTATCAGCTAGCGAGAGGGGGCGGCTCGCTGCTCGATTATCTTGGCTATGGCGTTACGCTGGGCACTTGGTTTCTGGACGGACGCCGGCCGATTGAGGTGACTTCGACGGTTGACGATCCAGCAGGTTTGGAAGTAGATGAGCATAGCATCACTGTCGCTCGCTATGAGACGGGGTTATCGAAATTTGAAACCCGTTGGGGTACATTTACCGATCCTTGGACGCATCAGCCGCAGCCGAAGTGCGGTTTTGTGATTGTTGGCACCGCTGGCACGATTAGTAGCTACGACTATGAGCCGACGGTACGTTTACAGACCCGCGAATGTCCTGAAGGACGCGACCTGCCATGCGACGAGTTGAAGTCCCCCAATCAAGACCCGGTGCAGTATTTGATTGATTGTTTGGAAAACGATCGTCAGCCCGAGGGCCGGCTATCGCCGCAGATCAGTCGGATTGGACAGCAGATTGCGGAAGCGGCGGTGCAGAGTGCATGCGAGAAACGGACCGTGCTGTTGCCTGCGTAGCTTGTTAGTTCTGTTGTGAGCCGGATTAGGCAAAGCACGAATGACGCCTTTTTCCTGAAATGGGCCCAATGACGAAACAAGAAATACGCGAAGTTCTAGCGTCGCATTCTTTCGGATTTGGGTATTTTGGAATTCGTCATTTGCCTAACGGCTTGCCTAGTTGTCACAAAATTGCTTGACGCGCCGACTGACAACTGTTATAGTTCTGTGGTCACTTGGCAACTAACGCCCATTTCCTGCGGTTTTCCTATGATTCTTCGCATTGAAAAAGGCTCAGCGGTGCCCATTTCGCGGCAGATTGGCGGGCAGATTGCCACGCTGTGTGCGTCGGGCCGTCTGCAAACGGGCGAGCGGCTACCTTCGGTGCGGGAGCTAGCCCGGGAGCTGGCCGTCAACCAGAACACGGTACTGCGGGTCTACGAGCGGCTCGTCAGCGAGGGGCTGCTCGAAATGCGTCACGGCCAGGGGACTTTTGTTTCTTCCCAAGCGCAAGATGGCAGTTTGGCTACGCATCGCAAGCGGTTGCTTGAAGAACTGCGACAAATTGGTCGGCAGGGCGTCGCCTTGGGACTCTCCAACGAGCAAATACACGAGCTACTTGCCGAGGCTCTCGATCAACTTCAACAAAAGGCTTCACCCCAGGCGGAGGCATCGTCATGAGCGATCCGGTCATTGAGTTCCAGGCAGTTTCCAAATCGTTTCGCCGCAATCAGGTGTTGAGCGGCATGTCGCTGCAGGTCGAGCGAGGCCAAACGTTTGCATTTTTGGGACGCAACGGGGCCGGCAAAACGACTGCTATCCGCATGTTGCTGGGACTGCTCGAACGAGACGGAGGAGAAATCAGCGTGTTGGGACTTGACCCGACCGTGTTTCCGCTCGAATTGCGTGCCCGCGTGGGTTATCTGGCCGAAGACCAAACGATGTATGGCTGGATGCGAGCGGCCGAGATGCTGAGTTTTATGGCACCGTTTTATCCTACCTGGGACCACGACCTGGCCCAAAAATATGCCCGTGAATTTGAAGTGCCCCTGCAAACCAAAATAAAACATCTTTCCAAAGGGCAGAATGTGCGGCTGGGGTTGGTTCTTGCGCTGGCCCATCGGCCCGAGCTGGTGATTCTCGACGATCCGGCGCTCGGGCTCGATCCAATCATGCGCAAACAATTTAATCGCGATCTGATTACGCATCTACAGGGCGAGGGGAGGACAGTGTTTTATAGCTCGCATTTGCTTTATGAAGTCGAGCCGGTGGCCGATGAGGTGGCGATACTCGACCAGGGCTGTATTGTAAGGCAATGCGGAACCGAGGAGCTGCGGCGAGATGTCAAACAAATCATGCTTGCTCGCGAGGCAGTAGTGCTTGTCGAGGGCAAGTCGATTCTCGATCAGCGTGCGAACGGGCCAGAGATGGCAATCGTGGTCGAAGGGGCTGAAGCGGCGATCGCAAAACTTCGGAGCGAAGGCGTGGAGCATCGGGTGATTGATTTGAATCTCGACGAAATATTTGAGGCGTACGTGGTGGGGCAGGGCGATGAGCAAACAGCGGAACACTCTTTGGTTTCACAATAATTGTACTCCGGCGATCTGTCAGATCGCGGCTATTGAATGGCGAGACGTGACATGAATGATCTACCTCGACCGATGCGAACAGTCTGGCATAGTTTGCTCTGGAAAGAATGGCACGAGCATAAGTGGAAGCTGGCGGCGCTGACGGCAATCTGTGTCGTAACGCTATGCCTGTTTGGATTGGATTCGCCGAAAATGCTTTTGGTGGGAATGTTCGCGATACCTACCTGCTACGCTCTCCTAGCAGGAACGTTTTTGGGAATGAGTACCGCCGGCCGAGAGAGCGGTCAAAATACTTTGTCGTTCTTGCAATCGTTGCCGGTGCCCATGTGGAAACCAGGGGCGGCGAAGTTGGCGGTGGCGATCATTACGGCAGTCCTCCCGCTGTTATTCTTAGTCTGTGTTTTTTGCGTCTGGTGGTCTTTTCTTTGGTTTGAAGGTGTTGATTTTCCTGCAGCGACCGCGGACGCTGGCATCGGCAACACACCCTGGGGAATTACGAACTGGTTAGTAGTCATCGCAGTGGCTAGCGTTATTGGCGTGTCGAGCCTTTTGCTCTGGATGGCCGCATTGGGCTCGAATCGTTCTGACGAAATTCGGGCTGGTGCGATCGGTTTTTTGATCATTTGCATGGTCTGGTTCGTCTTGGCATACGGTTTTGATCAGGCAAATAACCGTGACCTCCCAACGATAGGATATGGAATTCAAGTCCTCTTTGCGGCGGCACCGGCAGGAGCGGCATTTGTCGGTGTCGAGAATAAACCCGAAAACTTCTTGGGCTACTGGCCTCACTTTCTCACCGCAATCGTTGGTCACGCTTGGGTGTTGGTCTGGTATCTACGCCGTTTTGGCAAAGTCGTCCCAGGATCTTCTCGAAGCGATGGGAAGACACGCGCTCTCGCTGCAAAAGGATATCAGAAATTTTCTCCACCTATGCGTAGTCAGTTGACTGCCGTCGCTTGGAAGCAAGTACGAGAAACTGGACCGCTTGCTCTGCTAGCCATCGGAGGCGTCTTTTTGATAACTACGATATTTTACTTTTCCAGCAAGCGACATGTTGGCATTCAAGACGTTGGAGAAGTCATGGCCGGCATCACGATGATGGTTTGTTTTTTCGTCACACTGGTAACAGGCATCGGCGTGTTTTTAGAAGACCTGAAGCCGAAGGTCGACGATTTTTGGCGTTCGCGGCCGGTGAACTACCTGCTTTGGTTTGGGGTAAAATTCGTCGTCGGGGCGGTCATTCTTGTCGCAACTTTCGGTTCACTGATGTTGCTTGCCTTTTGGTTGACTGACAGAAGCTTACTTGGCTCTACGCCACATCCCGCCTTGGCCGTGGGGTACATCAGCCTCGTCTTCTTACTAATCTACACGCTGTCGATGGCAACTTACTGCGTCCTCCGACAACCGCTCTATGCGGCAATATTGACGATTGGTCTGCTCATCGGCGGCATGTTCGCATTCTCATGGGCGGAACACTATTTCCTCGACGATTCGTGGTCAATGCTCCCTGTCCTGACGCTGCTACCGTTTACTCAACTCGTCGCGACCACTCTCGCCTGGCAAGCCGTAAAACGCAACTGGCAAATAGCCGCGATCTGACAGATCGCCGGAGTAACCACCCCCTACAGCTTGGCCCCTCAGCCCGCTATATTGGCGAGAGCGCGTAAAAAAAGAGGGCTCTCGCTCGCCGGAACAAGAGCCCCCTGAATTTCTAGTGCTTTGACCGACAAAAACATGTAAGCTGACAAAGCACTCGGCTGACCTGCTAATTGCTTAGCCGGAGACCCACAGCCTGCTTCCGCTATCGACGATCCGAACCGGCCAGCTACAGTCCGACGGCAACCAACCAAACAAGTGCTTCAAATGGAACAAACGGCAAAATTGGCGCTCGAAGATGGCTCAGTTTATACGGGCGTCTCGATCGGCGCTGCTGGCGAAGTCGAAGGGGAAGTCTGCTTCAATACTTCGATGACCGGCTATCAAGAGATCCTCACCGATCCCAGCTATCGCGGCCAAATCGTGACGATGACCTATCCGCAAATCGGGAACTATGGCGTCAACGAGGACGATCTGGAGAGCAGTCGACCGCACCTTGCGGGGTTTGTTGTCCGCGAGCATAGTCGTGTGAACAGCAATTTTCGCTCGGAAACTTCGCTCGGCGATTTTCTAAACGAATGGGGCGTGGTGGCGATCGAGTCGATCGACACGCGAGCGCTGGTGCGGCGGATTCGATCGGTCGGCGCGCTGCGGGGAGTCCTCTCGACCGAAGATCTCGACGACGAGAGCTTAGTAGCCAAAGCAAAAGCGAGCCTGGGGCTCGTGGGTCGCGATTTGGTCAGCGAAGTGTTGCCTGATTTGCCTTGCGACTGGCGCGAATCGGTAAGCGATTGGACGCATCTCAAAGGGGAAAGCGGAAAGGGGAAAGCGGAAAATGCTGGGCCGCATGTGGTGGCGCTTGATTTTGGTATGAAGTGGAATATTCCTCGGCATCTCTTCGATCAGGGATGTCGGGTGACCGTGCTGCCGGGGACCGCGACCGCTGAAGCGGTGCTCGCCCAGGAGCCTGATGGGGTGTTTTTGTCGAATGGGCCGGGCGATCCTGAACCGCTTGACTATGCGATCACTACCATTCGCGAGCTGCTGGGTAAGCAGCCGATTTTTGGTATCTGTTTGGGCCATCAATTGCTGTCACTTGCCTGCGGGGCGAAGACGTTTAAGATGAAGTTTGGCCATCGCGGGGCCAACCAACCAGTGCAACGACTTGATACGGGGACGGTCGAAATAACTTCACAGAACCACGGCTTTGCCGTTGATGAGGATTCGCTGCCTGACCATTTGGAAGTGACCCATCGCAGCTTGAACGATCAGACTATCGAGGGCATCAGGCACCGCGACTTGCAAGCGTTTAGCGTGCAATACCACCCCGAGGCCTCGGCCGGGCCGCACGATAGCCATTATCTGTTTGGGACTTTTTTAGAGGCACTTGGCGCAAGCTGTTAATCGCTCAGTATCGACAGGTTGCTACAACTGGGGTGCCACTGCTTGGCTAGCCCAGCAGAGCAATCCCCAGTAACGCGTATCTAGCGTGTTGCAACTCTTGGCTCTAGTGGCGGCAACGACTCTTCGAGCACGCCTTTGGCCCTTGGCCACATGAGGATCGCTTCGACAACCATCCAGATTTGCAGGACCAAGATTGCGCTGCCAAAAGCAAGCAGCAACCAGGACCGGTTTGGCAAAAAATCGTTGAAAATTTGATAGATCATGGCCCAGCCCGGCATGATGAGCATGAGCACCATCGGCACGGCGGCAAACCAGATCGGCAGGTTGCGTCGCAGCAGAAAAAAAACGAGCACTACCAGTGCCAACCCGGCTAGCAATTGATTCGTCGCACCGAAGAGTGGCCACAAAATCAGCCCGCCCGAGCCGGGCCCTGCCGGACCGGGTACCAGAGCGATGGCTCCCCCGGTGACGACGGCCACGGTCGTGGCAACGTATTTTCCACGGAGCGGAGCAATCCGTAACGAAGCTCCGATTTCTTGAATCACATAGCGTTGCAGCCGGGTCGAAGTATCGAGCGTCGTTGCGGCGAAACAGGCTACCATGACCGAGATAATTGCGACGCCCAACTTGAGCGGAATATGGAGCGCGGTGAGGAAATTGGCACCGCCATCGATAAAGGCGCCGACTTTCTGGTGCAATTTATGGTTTTTCCAACCGCCTGTGGTGACCGGTTTTCCATTTCGAATTAGCGGCTGGCCGGTCTCGTCGAGGACGGGCGTAATTTTTGCTTGATAGCGAGAAAGCCAGGCGGCCCGGCCGGTGAGCGTTTCGCCTGTATTTCCGTCGACCACGCCCATGCCGAGCCCGGCGCAACAGGCAAGTATTACGATTACCGCCAGCGCGCCTTCGGTCAACATGGCACCGTATCCTACGTATTGGGCATCGGACTCGCAAGCAATTTGTTTGCTGGTGGTTCCGCTCGCAACCAGACAATGAAAACCACTGCACGCTCCGCAGGCGATTGTGATGAACAGGAAGGGCCAGATGAGTGGGGCGTCGGGAGGAATGTCCTTAGCAATCGCTGGTGCACTGTTCGCCAAGTCAAGTTGTCCCGTGAGCCCGGCAACGACAAGTCCGGCGATCACCAAGCCCATTGCGACGAATAGTTGCTGACTGTTGATGTAGTCGCGTGGCTGCAATAACACCCAGACTGGCAAGACTGAGGCGATGAAACAGTAGACCAGCAGTACGCCCGTCCAGAGTACGATAGGGGTGCCGTAGGGTCCGAAGGCTTCGATATGGGGCATTTCAATCGGCAACCAGTAAGCCCCGATCACGACGCAGGCATAAAGCAATACCAAAGCCGTAAGAGAGGGCCAGAGCAATCCTACTCCTCGGCGAAAGACCAAGTAACCCACTGCGACCGCAAGCGGCATCGCCGCCCAGACGCTTAGTACCGAAGAGGGATAGTGGTCAAAGATCACCGCGATCACTAGCCCAAAAATACCGATGACGATCGTCAAAGCGAAAAAGAGGATGAAGAGGAAGAGAATTTTAGCGCGGGGAGCAATCATTCGGCCCGCTACTTCGCCAACCGTTTGCCCTCGATTTCGCAGGCTCACAACCAGTGCGCCAAAATCATGAACTGCACCAATAAAAATCGATCCTAGTACAACCCACAACAGAGCCGGCAGCCAACCCCAGAAGACTGCAATCCCGGGCCCCACGATCGGGCCAGTGCCGGCGATGCTAGTAAAATGGTGACCGAAGATTACCGCTTTGCGAGTCGGGACAAAGTCGACATCGTCTTGCAACTGCTTGCTGGGGACCTCCGCCTCGGAATCGAGCGCAAAGACTTTCTTCCCCAGCCACCGCCCGTAGGTGTGGTAGGCAACAATAAATCCAAGGAACGAACCGATAGCAATAAGCAGAGTGAGCATGAATTGAATGCGGAATTCGGATTGCGGAAGCGGGGTTAGCAGACGCTACCTGGCAGATGAACAACTGAAGCGGCGATTTTATCTTATCAGCGCAGCCGCTCCTGCCCAAGGAATGACCAATAGAAAGGGTGAATTTCGTCATACCGACGGTTATGCCACGTTGGTCATTGGTGGCTTGTTCCTTGGTCATTCTCGGCTCTTTGGTTTACGCCGCCAGCCGATCGACCTATAATCGCCGCTTGTGATTCCAGAGTCGAGAGCCAGAAAATGGCGAAAGGAAGGAACCGGTGCCCGAACGTGTCGTGATCGTAGGAAGTGGACCTGCTGGCTGGACTGCCGCTATTTATGCTGCTCGTGCAAGCCTTGAGCCGCTTGTGATTGAAGGAGCTGTGACCGAGGAAAATCGTCTGCAAGGTACGATGCCCTTGGGGCAGTTGGCTCTGACGACCGAAGTGGAAAACTACCCAGGCTTCCCCGCCGGCGACCTAAGCCAATTCTTGCGGACTTCGCTGCCGGAAGAACATCACTGGATGGTCGACTTGCACCAGAAAGAGGGCTGCTCGGGCCCTGAATTGATGCACCTGATGCGCCAGCAGGCGGTGAACTTCGGTACCCGAATTGTGACCGATGACATTGTTGAAGTCGACTTCGACTGTCGACCGTTCAAGCTTCGTTCGCTCGGCGGGCAAGAAACGGAAGCCCACTGCGTCATTATTGCCACCGGTGCACGAGCAAATTACCTGGGCCTTGAGTCGGAAGAAAAATTTAAGAACCGCGGGGTGAGCGCATGTGCTGTTTGCGATGGGGCGTTACCCCGATTTCGCGACAAGCCCTTGGTCGTGGTTGGCGGGGGCGACTCGGCGGTGGAAGAAGCAGACTATCTTTCGAAATTTGCGAGTACCGTCTATCTCGTCCATCGTCGCGACCAGTTGCGGGCGTCAAAAATCATGGCCAAGCGAGCGGTTGAAAACCCGAAGATCGAAATTGTTTGGAATCATCAGTTGACTGAAGTTCTGGGAACCGAAGCCGATGGTGTCACTGGTGTTCTACTCAAGTCGACCGTCGACAGCAGCGAGCGTGAACAAAAAGCAGCCGGCGCGTTCATGGCAATCGGCCACACGCCGAACACGGCCTTCCTCGCAGGCAAGTTGGAAATGACCGACAAAAAATACGTGAAGTGGACCGTACCTTTCCGCACCAACACGAGCGTCGATGGCGTGTTTGCCGCCGGCGACGTGGCTGATGACTATTACCGACAGGCGGTAACCGCGGCTGGTACTGGCTGTATGTCGGCATTGGACGCCGAGCGTTGGTTGGCTGTAAAGGGGCTGTAGTGTTTCGATATTGAGAATGTGCTTTGAATTCCTCCGCAATAGTGCGAAAATCGAAATAGCAGACGTCAAAAAAAGTCTCGCGCAGGAGGATGGATATGGGCCGTAAAGAACTTAACGCACTGATCGCCAAAGGGCCGGTACGAATTCGGATGAACGATGGCGAAGTTTCTACCATTGAGAGCTCGGAATTTGTAACGGTCAGTGATATCGCAGCTGCGGTACTGTATCACGCTGACGACGGCAAACTTCGCCATCTGCATTTGCCCCTGGTGACGATGTCGGGGGTTGAATCGCTAGCGGAAAATGCATAACGAAATCTACCGAGCAGGAAGCTCATAGCATGGATAAAATCTCAGTACGCGACGCTCGGCAATCGGACGCCATTGGACAACAGGCGACTCTGCAGGGTTGGATCCGAACGCGACGCGACTCCAAGGGTGGGTTCAGCTTTCTGGAGATTAATGATGGTACGTGTCTAGCCAATATCCAAGTGATTGCCGACGCCGACTTGCCAAATTATGAGTCCGACGTAAAACGTCTTTCGGCCGGCTGTAGCGTGACCATTCATGGCGAAATCAAAGCGTCGGTCGGCAAAGGGCAAGCCACCGAGATGCAAGCGACGGAGGTAATTGTCCACGGCTGGGCTAACCCCGAAGAGTATCCGCTGCAGAAAAAGCGGCATTCGATGGAAAAACTTCGCGACTGGGCCCATCTCCGGCCGCGGACTAATACGTTCGGCGCTGTCGCACGAGTGCGAAACCGCATTTGCCGGTCGATCCACGATTTCTTTCAGGAAAACGGTTTTCTTTACCTCCATACGCCGATCATCACCACCAGCGACTGCGAAGACGCGGGAGAAATGTTTCGTGTCACAACGATCGACCCTGAAAACGTTCCCAAGACACCTGACGGAAAAGTCGATTTCTCGCAAGATTTTTTCGATCGGCCATCGTATCTTACTGTTTCGGGGCAACTGGAAGGCGAGATTTACGCCACGGCCCTTGGCAAGGTCTACACCTTCGGTCCGACTTTTCGGGCGGAGAACTCGAACACCTCTCGGCACTTGGCCGAGTTTTGGATGGTCGAACCCGAAGTGGCATTCTTCGAACTCGACGACAACATGCAGCTCGCTGAACAGTTTCTCAAACGCATCGCCAACGATGTACTCAACGACTGCGAAGAAGACATCGCCTTCTTCCATCAACGTATCGACGACACGGTGCAGGAAACGCTCGAAACATTGGCTAACAAAGCGTTTGAGCGACTCGCCTATACCGAAGCTGTTGAGTTGCTCGAAAAGTCGGGGGAAAAATTCGACTTCCCGGTTTCTTGGGGCAGCGACTTGCAAGCCGAGCACGAGCGGTATCTCACCGACAAACACTTTAAGTGCCCAGTGATTCTGTACGACTATCCGGCCGCGATCAAACCCTTTTATATGAAATGCAACGACGACGAGCGGACTGTGCGGGCGATGGATGTGCTAGCTCCCCGTGTGGGCGAGATTATCGGTGGCAGTCAGCGCGAAGATATACTGGACGTGATCAAGTCGCGGATGGAAGTCCAGGGACTAAACACCGACGACTATTGGTGGTACCTCGACCTGCGGCGGTTTGGTACCGTGCCGCACTCGGGTTTCGGCTTGGGCCTCGAAAGGATGGTGCAGGCTGTCACGGGCATGGCCAACATTCGCGATGTGATCCCTTTTCCCCGCACTCCCGGTAACGCGGAATTTTGAATCTAATCACGCTCTTGGAAAGTCTTGGGACAACAATCCCTGGGCTTTTTGTGTGTACTTAGCCCAAAGACCGCACCAACAGGGCCAGAATTGGTGCTGCCGCACAACACGCTCCAAAAACGACCAATCCCATTGGGGGCGGCACTCGACGGAGCCGATAGACGAGCGGGATCAACAATAACGAGATTATGCCGATGATTGCCCCGGCTGCAAGCAGTAGACCTTGCAAGAGGATCATCCTCTTTGCACTAGGGTTGCCGTTCACATAAAAGTGAACCAATATGTTTGTCAGATTGCAAAGCAGGAGCGTGGTAACCGTAACGGTCCAGGCGATAGTAATGGTCTCAGCTAGGTTTGTTTCAACTGGCATCTGAGGGAGCGGCCGGGAGGAACGCGATTTCTTCTTCTTGCGAGATGACATAAAAGCAGACTGTGGGGACGATTCGTTCAGGTGTTGAATAAAAACATCATCTTCAACCAACTCAATAGAATGTATCGATCCTGCGGATCGGTGCCCAGTGGTTGGGATTGATTTCGGCTAGCATTCTTTGCCTGAGGTGATTTTGTAAGCTACTTTTCAATTGGCGGGAGGAGACGCGCCACCACACCAGCCACCTTTTCCTACCGCGGCAGTCTAGTCGCACAAGACAATCTCCTGCAGGGTTTATTCCGCCTTTTCGAACTTAAACGTCGCTACGCGTAGAGAATCTACGATTCGACGGAGAATCTATGTCTACTCTCGAAGCCATCGAATCGATCCAGGCCGCTTTGGAGCCACTTGAAGCTCTGCAAGGGGAGCACTCTCAGCTTGAGACATGGGTACACGACTCGTTCGGAGCTTTGGAAAAACTCCATGGCGATCTTTCTGAATGGCAGTCCGAGTTAGCCCGCAAACAAACCGATCTCGATTTACGCGAAGATGCGCTTGAGAAATGTTTGGGCCAGAACGAGGATCTCGACCAGTTAGCCGACCAATGGAAGAGCGACTTGAATGCGGCTCGAGAAGAAATAAAACAGTTAGAAGACGAAAACGGCGAGCAGCTTCAAGAACTCGAAGAGCTGGAACGTCGACATCTGTTGTTGGAGTCTGAGCTTAGAATGACTCGCGAACGCACCGAAAAGATTTCCACAGCGCTCGAAGTAGAGCGTGCCCGCACTACCGATGAGCATCAACTCTGGAGCGAAGAATTTCAACAATTGCGGGGTCTACTAGAAGAGCAGCATAATCTGCTCCTAGACCACATTAGCCAAGAGGAGAAAAACGCTACTCGAAGCACGGAATCCTCTGATGCAGTGGTCGAGCCAAAGGCCGAACTTGACTCTGCTGCGCGCAACAGCAGCAGCAGCGAGCTTAGGCGGCGTGCTCAGTCGCGACGAGCCGCAAAACGACGCCAGCAACGCACTCAAAAGGAAGCTGACAATTCATGAGTAGTCATCACCGACGGTCTCACGCTGCCCATAGCCAAAAGGCTGAGGACGCAAGCGTAGTGGCTCTGTTACCGAGCTCGCTCCCATCGCAATTGCTGCAGCCTAAATCGGATCAAGTGCGAACAATACTTGAGGAACTCGATGATGTCATTTTCTATGCCATCAGCGGCGATTCGCAAGCACTAGCTCAAGCGAAAAAACTGTGGCCACAAGTAGTTGCCGAAATAGGCTGGGAGCTTGTCGAAGAGTCTCGCGAGCAGTACCTTCGTTATGCCATCGAAGTGACTCAACGATTCGAAAACGAGGACATGCGAACGCCAGAACGTGCGATTTCGGCTCTGGACGTTATCTCGCTGCTTGCGAAGGATTGAACGAAAAGCTTTTTTAATCCTGCTCTTAAGGCAAGCGGCAGATCAAAACTCACCTATCTGCCGCTCGCCTTAAGATTATGCTCTATTGCTGCATAAACTCGCCGCATTTTGGACAGCGGGCAAACCACATCGGCACGCGTTCCCCACATTTGCACTTAATGTTATGTCGGATGACTGAAGATCCAATCAAGCTGCCGCTTGTGTCGGGGCCGGACTCGTGGGGGTCGTCATCGAAGACCGAAGCGGCAGCCGAGGCAGCGGCCCCACCGCCATGCTGTTCGGCAGCTGCTCGATAGGCAGCCTTGGTCAAATCTTTTGACGAAACCGCGTCGGGGACGCGAACCGCGACTTGCCCTGGGCAATAGGGGCAAAGGCCCTTTTTACCTGCATACTTATCCTTCACCTTAAAGCCATGTCCGTTTGGACAAGTGACCGAGATCCCCATGACGATTCCCCCTGAAATCTTGACAGCAAGATAGGCATGGGATCACTCGCGCATTAAATCCCATACCATGTTCTTTTTTCCAACGCCTCCCCCGAGGCAAAAATTGGATTGCTCAAAGCTTCGTAACTAGGCAGACCGCAATATTGGATGAGAGTATCAAAAGTAGAAGAGTCCATGCGCATTATGCCAGAAATCCCCCATCTTTGTCAATCGTTGGCAACGACTACTTGGCAAGATATTTGGGATTTGGGGGCATCGGGGACACCCGCTAGAGCCATTTTCAAGCCCAATTCAGTGAGCCCGAATTCATAAAGTATTCAAGAAACTAGGCCGATTTCGGCTGCTCTTGCATTTCTTTGCCGCTACCTGTGCCCGGTAATTCTAACCAACGTTCTTCGACAGGAGCAAGGATTTCGATCGCCTTCCGTCCTTTGTATTGCCCCGGCTTGGCATGGAATTTTGTACGCCCTTCGATCGACGCGACAAGGGGTTGATGGACGTCTTTTTCTGTAGCAATGATATCACCAACGCGCAAACTGACCAGATCAGCCGTGGTGATCGTGGTTTCCGCCAATTCGACGATCATCGAGACCGGGGCATCTGAGATGTGATCCGTCATCTGTTGAATCGACTCGGCAGTTGGCGGCCGCTTGCTGTAGCTGATCCAACTGTTGGAACTAAGTTTGTTGCTAATGCGCTCAATCGAATTGAAAGGGATACACAGATTCACCATTCCTCGCGTTTCACCCACCGTCAGCTCGAAGCTGATGAGAACAACCACTTCGTTGGCCGGGATGATCTGCACGAGTTGAGGATTGCTCTCCACACGGTCGACTTCGAGATCCAATTCCAGAACATTCTCCCAGGCACGATGCATTTCGTCGAGGAAGAGGCTCGTAATGCGGGAAACGAGACGAAGTTCGATTTCGGTGAGGGGTCGTCTGGTAGGCGTAGACCCGGTAGTACTTCCTCCCAACAGGCGGTCAATGATGGGAAATAAGATCGAGGGATTGATATCGAGTATGAGTTGCCCTTCCAAGGGACTGGCATTTATCAGATTGAAACAAGTTGGGTTTTCCAGGCTAAAGACAAACTCGCTGTAGGTGAGTTGGTCGACGCTGGTGAGCTTCACCTCGACAATCGTCCGAAGCATCGCGGAAAGGCCGGCACCAAAATTTCGCCCGAAGCCTTCGTGCATGGTTTGCAAGGCGCGCATTTGCTCTTTGCCGACGCGCTCGGGGCGTTTGAAATCGTAGACAGTAATCTTCTCGCGAGGACGGAGAGGCGCACGCGCCGCGTCCTCAGAAGTACCGAGCTCACTATCCAATGAACCAAGAAGATGTTCAACTTCGTCTTGGCTTAGAACATCACCTGCCATGTTGCACTCCGTTTGCTAAAGCAGAAAGCCGAATGCGGAAGTTTGGCGGCGATTCTTATCCGCCTGCTACTTTCGGCTTGCCGCTCTAGCTTCGCACTTGTCCGTTTCCTTGGACGATGTATTTGTAACTAGTCAGTTCTTCAATCCCACAGGGGCCTCGGGCGTGGAATTTGTCGGTACTGATGCCGATTTCGGCACCCATTCCAAATTCCCCACCGTCGTTGAATCGTGTACTTGCGTTTACCATGACCGCCGCACTGTCGACGCCAGTAACAAATTGGCGTGAAGCTTCGAGATCGTTGGTCACGATCGCATCGGTATGCCCCGAGCCGTAGCGATTGATATGCTCGATAGCTTCCGAAATCGATCCGACCACACAAACCGAAATTTTTGGCCCTAGATATTCTTCGGCATAATCGGCTTCGTTGGCCTGTTTCGCTGAATAGACAAGCTCGCAGGTCCGCTCGTCGCCTCGTAATTCGACCCCACGGGTACCGAACCGATCTGCCAGAGAAGGCAGAAACTCGCCAGCAACATCGGCGTGTACCAGCAATGACTCGGCGGCATTGCAAACGCCCATGCGATGACATTTAGAATTCTCCACGATCGAGAGAGCCATCTCTAATTCGGCCGCTGAATCGACATAGACATGGCAGTTGCCTGTGAAATGCTTAATCACTGGCATCTGAGCCTCGGCCGCAACGCGTCGTATTAACCCTTCGCCACCCCGAGGAATCGCCACGTCGATGTATTCGGGAAGCTTTAGAAAATGGCCCACCGCGTCTCGGTCGGTAGTTTGCACGAGTTGGACGGCATTTTTCGGCAGTCCAACCTCCTGAGCTGCTTCGTGAAGCAAGTCGACAATAGCCCCGTTGGAGTGGATCGCTTCTTTCCCACCCCGGAGGATGACCGCGTTTCCTGCCTTAATGCAAATAGCCGCCGCATCGGCCGTCACATTCGGACGCGATTCGTATACAAAAAACACCACGCCTAACGGTACGCGGACTTTATGTATTGATAGACCGTTGGGCCGTACCGTCGAATCGATCACTTCACCGATCGGGTCGCGTAGTGAGGCCACTTCTTCAAGTGCTGAAGCAATCCCTTCGATGCGGTCGGGCGTGAGACGCAAGCGGTCAATCTGTGCGTCAGTGAGCCCGAAGCCCGGCGCCGCATCAATGTCTTGAGAGTTGGCGGCCTGGAGGCTTTCGAAGTTATCACGGAGTAACTGCGCAGCACTGCGCAACCAGGCAATTTTAACCTCATCGCACACTTGGGCGAGTTCGACTGAGGCGGCCTTTGCACTACGTGCCACTTGGCTGCAGTAAGCACCCAGGTCGGTGAGTTCGGCAGATGAGTTTACAGCAGTAGCCATAGCATTATGGGGTATTTCTGTGTGATTCGGCTTCTACCTCACGGCAGAGGCTGAGAGCTAGTTCGCAACACCTAAAGCGATTATCCCTTAACTAGGGAAGGGAGGCAACGTCGCTGTCTGGATAGACAGGGGGGGGCCATTGAGAGCCGCCTGTTTTATCGTTGTTAGCTACCACAATGCTTAGATTGCATTTAGCTATGTAAGTCCTGTTATCGTATGTGGTTATGTCGAGGATAGAGGGTTTCTAACCAGATGGTCGTCAAGCTATCCTACTTTCTCTGAACTAATTGCTTGCACAGCTAGGATCACTGGTGGTAGACTCGCTGCTGTGCTAGCTACGAAGTAGTACGGAGACACTTCTGGCCTTGGCAAAATCGCTTCTCTTGCACCATCAAAGTAATGCTAATGACCCAGTTGTGAATGCCGTCTGACACGAGATTTTGGACTTTGCGTCCATCTGAGCGGAGTTCTGGGGGGGGCTGACAGATGTCCTATGCGTTCATTCGCTATTTCGAGGCAACAAGCGAACGGATTCGTGCCGTTGATGACTTGTCCTCTGTGATGAAAACCGCAAGGACATCGCTTCTTTTTCTGATTTCTTTTCACTGTGGAGATGTTGCTGATTTTCAAGCACATCAATTTCATAAAAACACAAACATCTGAGGGGAGATTGACCTAATGCAGAAAACTAAAATTGCTATCGCTTTTGCGGTGGCGCTGGGATTTACAATGCTCGTGTCAATTCAGGAGACTATTGCAGGACATTTTAGCATTGGACAAAACCTCTCTGATTCGTTGTTTAGCCAATCGGGATTTATCCCACCCGATACGATGGGTGCAGTTGTGACGTGCCCCCACGGTAGGTCAAGTGCAAGAATGCTTTCTCGGCGATTGCGAGATTAGCTCTACCCTAAAATCGATATCTAACAAACTCAAACTGAAAAGACTAACCGCAAAGATCGCCAAGAACGCCAAGAGAACAGAGAAAATCCTGAGACCCGCCTTGTAAAGTATGATTGACGAGCAAAGAGGAAAAACTCCTTGTTGGTTCTGCAAAAACAGCCCTTTGGCGCTCTTGGCGTCCTTGGCGGTTTTCACTTTGAGTAACAAAGCACTAGTGCTTTGCTATTATCAAAAATTCGGGTGATAGCTGACGGAGCAACTTGCTGCAGGTCGACTTCTGTCAGTTAGCACCCGAATTCTAGGAGTTGTCAAAGCACTAGTTTGTTATTGAAGCGTTGCCATCGATGCCGCCCATCGCTTCGAATGCCAGCAGGGCTTCTCGAACAGGGCGCACTTGGTGAACTCGAATTATCTGAACTCCCTGGGCGGCAAGAGCGAGTGCTCCGCCAATCGTGGCAGCCCCTCGGTCGGCCTTCTTATCGTCAAGAATTTTCGCCAAGAAACCTTTTCGCGAGTGGCCGACCAATACGGGACACCCTAGCTCGTGGAATCGCCAGCAGTGGGCCATCAGCCGAATATTGTGCTGATGCGTTTTACCAAAGCCGATTCCCGGGTCGAGACAAATCTGCTCGGCAGCGATGCCTGCCGCAGCCAAGGCGTCGCGTCTGGCTTCGAGATAACTGAAGATTTCTTCTACAACATCTTCATATTGCGGGTTGTCTTGCATCGTTTGCGGCGTGCCTTGCATGTGCATAGCGCAAATTCCGGCGTCCATTTTCAATGCCAGTGGCAACATCTCTGGGTCTGACTCGAAGGCGGTGACGTCGTTGATGATTTCCGCCCCGGCCGCTAAAGCGGCTCTCGCCACGGCTGACTTGCTGGTGTCGATCGAGATAGGAATATCGACACGATTGGCGAGTGCTTCGACGACTGGAACTACGCGTTCGAGTTCCTCTTGAGTCGCCACAGGGTCGGCATAAGGCCGAGTACTTTCACCGCCAATATCGAGAATGTCGGCGCCTTCGGCTGCTAGCCGTAGACCGTGCTCGATGGCTTTCTTCGTATCAAAAAAATTGCCTCCGTCAGAAAAGCTGTCTGGAGTCACGTTGACGATGCTCATCAGTAAAGGCCGACAGCCTAATTTCAGAGTTTGTGTACGCAGCTGCCACCGTGTTGCCCGGCAAGGAAAACGTTCGTTGATATCTCGATTGTCGTGAACCATGCAAGAGAGCCTACCATGGTTCTTCCATGGTGGAAACAATCTGCTGCGCTAAACGTTCGATGGCCTGCTGCTGGGCTGTGACGACTGATTGCCCGACTTCGGGGATCAGCGTCGACGTTTGTCCAATCGGAAGCAACGCTGGCGGGAGTGCGAGCGTGGCAGGCGCCTGTATTGGGATACGGCGACGGTTCAGCCAAGTGACTTGCGCGGCCATTTTGAATTCGACTGCCCGTGGGTCGTCGTTGCGATTCTCGATAGTTATGCGTTTAGTATCGCTAACCAATTGGGTCGAAAGGATGCTATCGGCGTCGGGTGTACCTACCACTTTGAAAGGGGTTTTTAGTTCGATTTCCTTTACCACCGCTTCGGTAAGTCGTTCGCCCAAATCACGACGAAAGCTATCCGACTCGATCATTGGCACATAGACGGTAGCGATATCGGGGGCGTAAAGCGACTTGGCACCCACGCGGTAAGAGGCGCAGCCGGCGGAAAACGTTAGACTTGCCAATGCTAAAGCAAAGACTGAGTAAGCGAGGCAGAACGAAGAAGTAAATTGACTCGACATATTCAACTTCTCAGTTCGAACTTCCTTGTGCGAAACTTGGTTTCGGCTTAAGGCAAAGCACGAATGACGCCCAGTGCATCGAAAAATGGCCCAATGACGAAACAAGAAATACAGTATTTGTTACACTTCAGCCATCTGAAGTAAGACTTGCCACAAAACACTAGCGAAAAGGGGAAATGGGAAAGCGAAAAGGCGTCCTTTGCCCAAACCTATCTTACGAAATCCCCTTTCGGCATTCGTCTTTCCCCTTTTGCTCCCGATTTTTCGTGAACTCAAATTTACTGCAGACGGCTGAATTGTTACCAGTATTTCATGCAAATACTCACAGTTCTCACGTTGCGTTTTTTCGGATTTGGGTATTTTGGAATTCGCCATTTGCCTAACGGACGATTGTTCCGGCACTGCCGTTCTCAGGCTGACGTGCAATTTCTAACTGGCTTTCGGGTGAGGAGACCATCGGCACCTGAGCAATCGCGGTTCGTTCGGCGCTTTCTGGGAACAGGTCGACCAGCCATTCTATCTTGGTCTTCGGATGGGCAGACTTACCGTCGAGTTCTTCGTACCGCTGCCTAGCTTGCTCGGCTAGCGGCGTGTTTGGATAGTCTCGCACTAATTGGGCATAGTAGAAACGCGCGCTTTCGTAGTGTTTGCCTTCGTCGTAGCCTTTCGCACGCTTAAAATCACGCGTTGCCAGTTGCAGAGCTAGAGTCGCTTGGATCTCAGCCAATCTTTCACGTTCGCTTTTGTCTAATTCGGTGCCAAATTGCACTTTCAACTGCTTGACCAATTTTTTGGCTTCTTGCAGCGGCGTTGCTGTGTAGTCGGGCCCCTGGTACATGCGAAGCTTACATTGCAAACCCAGAATGTGGGCTTCGAATTGATGCTCACTGCGTGGATACTCGCGACGCAGCAATTCGTAGTAGTAATCTGCGTCGTTATAGCGGCCTCGAAGAAAATGAGAGTTTGCCGTAGCCATGATCGAATCATCAGCCAAAGGGCCGGTAGGATCGTTCAAACGGATATTTTCGTACGTCTTCAGAGAACGACCCAACGTATCGAAAAAGGGGCGGGTGTTGTCGAACAGATTGGGCGTCGTGGCCCAGTGCGGTTGAAAAACGTGATGTTTTTCCCAGTATTGGGCAATATCGAATTGGCGACGAATCACCTCATCCAAATGTGGCGAGCTGGGGAACTTGGTTAATAACTCGGTGTAGGAATCGATGGCATCAGGATAGTTGTCTGAAAAGAATTGGCTTTCTGCGAGATAGAACAGGCTATCCTGTTCGAGAGGAGAGTCCGGAGCGCGGGCGATCGCTTTCTTAAACTGCTTGGCCGCTCCCTTGTACTCTTCTCGGCGGAAAAGATCCTCCCCTGCTTCGAAGGCTAGCTGAGCTTTTTGTTGGTCAGGCCCCATGCCAAGCTGAGCCTTGACCTCAGTAACGGCTTGTACGACTTGGATGTCGTTAAGCAGGCCATCATCCTTTTTCTGCTCCACGAGTTTTGAAACCTGTGCATTGATCGGTCGACCTTGCTGATCAAAAAATCCCTCCACATCGGCAACACGATACCCTTTACCCGGAACAAATTCTGCCTTTTTCTTATGCTTTTTCCACCAACCAGATGAGCCAGGAGGAGTCGGTTCGCCCGCCAGCGAGGGCCATTGCCAAGTGGTGGGATTCATGTTGACTGAGGCGCAACCGCTCACTGCAAGCAAGCCTGAAGTAGACAGAACCATTAGGAGTCGTAGCGAATTGCGTGGCATGATGGACCGACTGAAGATGAGGAACACAGACCTTGGGCTGCAAACAATAGACCCTCAGCTGCGCGCAGCACGGGCCGAATGACGCAGGACAGTACCGAAGCCTTGCGTAAGGGGTCAAGGGCAACGTGGAGGAAGCCTGTATTGGCACTCAACCTACAAAAGATAGGCAAAGCACGAATGACGAAATACCCCATGACGATACGAAAAATACAGTAGTTCATGCCGATACTCGCGCAGTTCTAACATTGCGTTTTTTCGGATTTGGGTATTTTGGAATTCATCATTTGCCATGCACCGTAGCTGCTAGCACTTGCTAGACACTTTCGAGCTGGCCATTGTCGAATCGACGAATGCGAACCCGTTCGATGCGGCGTTGTGAGGCTTCGAGCACCTCAATCCTGATCTGCTGTTTCCAGTTGATCGTTTCGCCAGTAAGTGGGACACGCCCCAGTTCGGTAAAGACAAAGCCGCCGATCGTATCGAAGTCGCCGTCATCGGGCAACTCGATCTTCATTGCCTCATTGATCTCGTCAACATGGGTGCGTCCGAGGGCTTCATAAGTGTTCTCGTCGATACGTTGGATCTCTGCGGCAACTTCTTCGTCATATTCGTCGACGATCTCGCCGACGATCTCTTCGAGCACATCTTCGATGGTAACCAATCCAGAGACGCCACCATATTCGTCGAGTACTACGGCAATGTGAGTTCGCAATTGCTGAAACATTTGCAAGACGTCGTCGATCTTCTTGGTTTCCGGCACAAAAACCGGTTTCCTGAGGAGATCGCGAATGGGTGTTCTTGAGTTAGGGTCTCCGGTAGCCAGTTCGGGCAGCAGATCTTTGCTGTAGAGGATACCAACGACATCATCACGATTCTTCTCGTAGACAGGGATGCGTGTATGAGTTGCTTCGATCACGTCGGCAATGATGTCGTCCCAAGGCGTTGCCAGGGGAATCATGTGCATGTCGGTACGCGGTGTCATGATTTCGGAGACGTCGGCGTCGCCGAGTTCAATGACCCCTTCGATCATTTCGCGGGCATCCTCTTCCAACAGACCTTCGCGGTGCCCTTCGGTGACGATCGTACGGATTTCTTCTTCGATTGTTTCTTCGTCGACACGAGACGGCACGCGATCCGCAATCCGATGTAACGAAGCATCGACAAATTTAGCGCCCCAGACCAAAGGAGTCGCCAACGTGGAAAGTATTTTCCACAATGGCCAGGTGTGGAATAGGAAGCCTGCCGAAAAAACGCGAGACATGGCCCAAGGGAGCCAAGTCGTCGAAACAACGAGAATCAGTCCAAGCAGCGCAGAGGTCGACAATAGATTTCCCCAAGAACCGTCTGCTGAAAATGACCAGCTTTTGAGGATCCACAGGTAGCAAGATATCATTGCCAAAGCGGTAATAAGGAGCGCCAGCATTTCGATTCCTAATGCTACCGACTCATGCAGGCGTAGCATTTGACCAAACCGCTCGGGTTGACCGCGACGACGGCAGAGATCTTCGAGGTCGTGGCGAGAAAAATCGCGAAGCGCCCGCACGCCTAAGCTGGCAATCGCTGTGATAACAAACGAGCCAATGCTGATCCAGAATAATTCGCTGGAACTCATGACACGGGTGCCTCGCCTTGAATTCCTGTGGAAAGCCAGCGAGATTGGTCGTTTGGCAACGAAATTCCTAGCTTCTTCAAGTGGACTTTTTCGGCAGCGACCATTGCGGCACACTCTTGAGCACTTTTGTCTCGGTAGCCAATCAAATGCAGTGCCCCATGGATGAGGTAAAGCAAGAGCTCGTCGGTAGCAGGCCAACCGTACTCTGCCGCATTGGTGACGGCCGTGTCGGCACTGGCGACCAACTCGCCTTCTAAATGCGTGTCGCTGGCGTCGAGCAAGAAGCTCAAGATATCGGTCGGGTAGTCGTGCTCGAGATACTTGCGATTGAGCTGGTGGATAGTAGGATCGTCAACTACGGCGATGCTGATCGCAGCCGTCTGATACACCGAATCTTCGAGAACCGAACACACCGCGGCCTTCAATTGCAGTACGTCGATCGCAAGCGAAGATTGCTCGTTGGCGACTTGGATGCTGAGAGCGTCACCAGACTCCGCACCCCTCCCGTCCACTTGACCATTCCGCATTCCGCAATCAGAATTCCGCATTCCCCTCACGCTGTTTCTTGTCCTGGGTACTTCACTCGACCGTGGTAAACGGCAGTCAAAGATTTTACCAAACTTTCACCGATTTTGCGGACTTCTTCCAGAGTGAGCCCACATTCATCGAATTGGCCATCAAGGAGACGTTTCATAGCCAATTCTTCGACAATACTCTCAATCCGAGAGGGGGTGGGCTCTTTCAAGGCTCGGCTTGCACTTTCCACGGCGTCGGCAAGCATGAGCACTCCCGCCTCTTTGGTTTGTGGCTTGGGACCTGGGTAGCGGAACGAGCTTTCGTCAACCTCGCCGCCATCAGGATCTTTTTCCTTCTGTTCGTTAGCTTGCCGGTAAAAATATTCCACCAGCGTGGTGCCGTGGTGTTGTTGAATAAAATCGATAATAGGCTCAGGTAGTTTGTTCTGGCGAGCCAAGTCGGCACCGTCTTTAACATGGGCGATAATCACTAAAGTACTCATTGCCGGTACAAGCGAGTCGTGACGATTGTCTCCCTGAGTTTGATTTTCGATAAAGTAGCCCGGCTTGAGCATCTTGCCAATGTCGTGAAAGTAGGCCCCCACTCGCACGAGAAGCCCTCGGGCGCCGACCGATTCGGCAGCCGCCTCGGCCAGCGAGGCAACGGTGATCGAGTGGTTATAGGTGCCCGGAGCCCGGCGGATTAATTCTTGTAACAACGGGTGCGCGGGATCGCCTAGCTCGATGAGGCTCAGATCGGTTTGTACACCAAAGACGCGTTCGACCGTCGGCAAAAGCACAGTCATCAACGATCCAGCAATGACCGACCACATGGCAAGCATAAAGCCATCTTCCCATAATAGCGACCACGGTTGGCCATAAAGCGTCCCGACGCCAACTGTCGTCAGCAGAGCAACTCCAGCGGCTACGAATCCAACGGAGAGGAGTTTTCCGCGAGTGCGAACTTGCTTCAAAACGAGGATGGTTCCAGAGATGGTTGCCATGAGCACCAGTGCCTGCGAAATATCGTGTCCGATCGAGACGCTGTTGATCAGAGCCACTGAAGACGCAAGGAGTAACGCCATTTCTTGGTCGTAGGCAATTGCCGCAGTCATGGCCAAGAGTAATAGCGGGATCAGATCGGAACCCCAACTGTACTGGCTGACCGTGTTTGAGAGGACGACTGACAAAATGACGAGCGATAATAGTGAAATAAAGCGAGGCAGTTCTGTTAAAATCTTAGGGGCGCGCGTGAAAATATAGAAACCACACAACGTGTAGAGTGCGATGTACATCCCAAAGATGGCCAACGACCGACGAATACGGGCTCCCAAGTCTTGTTCGGCCAACATCTGCTGGTGTTCTAGTCGCAACAAATCGAGCGTCTCAACCGTGAGTGGCTCCCCGGCACGGGCCAAGGTTTCCTCGCCGGCGTGAAAAGGCTTGGTTTGAATCGGCACCTCTGCAGCTGCTTTATCTTGAGCCTGGTGGGTTGCCTCGACGTTGAGCGTCAGTGTGGGCTTGAGTCGAGGTCGAATCCAAGCAAAGATACGTTGAGCCAATTCAACCGAGCCGAGTTTTTCGTTGAGTGCCTGCTGTAGGCGAGCGGCAGCATTGTCGATGAGAACTTCCGAGACGTCTCGTTGCGCTTCGACCGCAAATCCTTTGACTTCGCCAGAGCGGACGAATATTTTTTCCAGATTTACATCTTGAGCCGGCTCGTCTAACAAGCCCCATTGCTCTAGCGGCAACATCGCCTCTGCAAGCTGCTCGCCGAATTTCTCGAGTAAACTATCTTCTGCAAATGCTTCGCGGAAGCGTTGGTACTGTTGTTCGCGTTCCTCCTCGGTCGGGTCGGGAGTGCCTTCGGCCAAAGGGGGTTGGAACTGCGACCACAATTCTTGGTCCAAATCGGCATAAGATTCGGGCGAAAGAAGCTTGCCTAGATCAATCCGTAATTGGGCCCGAAGTTGAACCAGCGGTTCCAGGTCTTGGTCGTAGACCGCGACTGCGAGTTGGCGTGCTTTCTCGCGTTCTTCTTAGGTCTTTTTTGGGTCAGGCTGCTGGAAATCGACGCGGACAATGATATCGCGTTGTGGAATCTCGCCCAAACGATAATTCAGCGGAGGTTCCCACCCACGCGTGAAGGCCCAGAGCAAAATGGCGACCAGCGTGCATAGAGCTAGACGCAGCAATATGCTGCCTCGCCTGAGCTGGCTGGCAAGTGTGCCCCAGACGCCTGGTGGCAACTCGACGGTGGCAACTCGTTGTTGTCTGGTGCGTTTTTGATTGCCGTTGGACATGGATGAATGCCAGAGGCGGGAGGTCAGAGGTGAGGGACTGGATTGCTCTAGCCTCTCATCTCCCACCTCTTCTTTCTCACCTCTTTTTCTTCGGGCCCTCCTCATAAGCACGGACGATGTCCTGGACTAGTCGATGGCGAACAATGTCGGTGGCGTGGAGCGTTACGCGAGCAAAGCCTTCGATGTCGCGTAAGCGTGATAACGCGTCAATGAGACCGCTCTTTGTATGGGCAGATAAATCCATCTGCGAGGTGTCGCCTGAGACAACGACCTGAGAACCTTCGCCCATGCGGGTAAGAAACATTTTCATTTGCGAAACGGTCGTATTTTGCGCTTCGTCTAGAATAACAAACGCCTCGTTAAGCGTTCGACCTCGCATGTAAGCCAGCGGCACGACTTCAATCACATCTTCTTCCATGGATTGACGCATTTGGTCGTAGTCCATCATATCCTGCAGCGCGTCGAGCAGTGGACGCAAATAGGGATTGATCTTCGCCTGCAGGTCGCCCGGCAGGTAGCCCAGGCTTTCCCCCGCTTCGACAGCGGGACGTACTAAGACGATTTTACGAATTTGTTGAGCCCGTAACGCTTCGACCGCCGTCGCGACGGCAAGAAAAGTTTTGCCTGTGCCGGCTGGCCCTGTGCAAAAAACCAGGGCGTGATTTCGAATGGCCTCGACGTATTCGATCTGACCCTGAGTACGAGGGTGGACCGATCGGCCACCGCGGACCGCAATTGGATCGGATTTGAGCGACTGTTCGCCGTTGGTGACGCGCCGGATCACTTGCGACACCACATCGGAATCGAGCGAAACATTGTGGTCGAGTCGAGTACGCAACTCTTCGAGAACGGCAGTCGCTTTAATAACGTCATCCTCGTCGCCTTGGACAAATATCTTTCCATTGCGTGCAGAAATCTTTGCGGGAATTGTGCCACGAATCTGCTTGAGATGCTGATCCTGGACCCCCAACAGGAGAATAAGATTTTCGGCATCGCCGACCGAGATGGTTGCTTCAATCATGCACGCGAGGCGACAGCTCGCTGGCTGCCGCTCAGAGTAAAAAGCTGTTAGCTATTAGCTCTTAGCCATCAGCAAGAAATTTTCCTTGCTGATGGCTGATAGCCGAGAGCTGACGGCTTTCCATTAACTATACCTAATCGTCCTAGCGAGAAACTAGTGGGGGCCCTGCTGGCTCGGCGTAAATGGTTATTGGATAACGAGTTGTAGGAATTATGTCGGTCGAATGGGGTGGCGACTATCGACAAATTGACCATTTTTTGCCTAGTTCACTACCCAACCAGCCCTGATACCCAAAATAGGTAGGCCACTGGGGCAGCCACAAGTAGGGAATCTAACAGGTCTAATACGCCGCCGAAGCCGGGTAGCCAGGAGCTCGAATCTTTTACTCCTGCGTCTCGTTTGAGCAGCGACTCTGCCAAATCGCCGAGGATGCCAGCGCTGCTCACGACAAGTCCATAGATTACTGCACCAAGCAACCACGCCGGCCAAGACGCTACGCTCTCGCAGCCGAGTACCCGGGCGAGAGGTCCCAAGGTCACCAGCGACCCAACGACGGCCAACATGAGCCCCCCAATTACGCCCTCCCATGTTTTTCCAGGACTGATCACAGGAGCCATTTTGTGCTTGCCCCACAAATGTCCTGAGGCATACGCACCGATGTCTGCGGCTTTCACAACCACGATCGTTGAGACCATGGCCAATAAACCTCCTCGCGAGACGCCAACACCGATGTCGAGCAGTCGCAACTGGACGAGGAAACCCATCAATCCACCGATGTAGAGAATAGACAAGGCTGCCAGAGCTAGGTTCAAAATCGTGCTACCCGGCTGGTGGTAGCGCCAGATTTCGCCGACCACTGCGACAATCAATCCTGCTGCCAGCCCGCAAGCTAGCCAACCCAGTCGGCCCACAGGGCAGTCGCTCGGATACTCTTTCCAGGCCATCGGGGCACATGCCCCAAGTAGGGGCAACAAAGTTCCAAGATAGATCGTCCAAGCGATCGGTTCGCGTCCCAACTTATGAAACAGGCCCAGTAGTTCTTGTGTGGCAAGCAGACATAGGACTACCGCTGGCAGTACCAGATAGATTCCAGGCCGTTGGGCATACGCATCAAACCAACATAGCGTTAGCGACAGCGCTACGAGCAAAGAGCCAAGAATAATTCGCCAACGAAGCATAGTATGCAGCTTTATTCAGAAGGTGTAACTCAGATTTACTCGTTGGGTACGACAAAGAAAGACAAAGAAAACTGATGAGAAAAGAATAACGCTATCTCCAATCTCGTCGCATAGTACTAATCCTCGATCAATCCTCACGTTCTCAACCCGCCGTACTTACGATTTCTACCCGCAAAATCATTGATCGCCTGATGCAAAGTCGCTTCATCAAAATCAGGCCAGCATTTATCGGTTACCCAAATCTCGGCATAGCTAATTTGCCAAAGCAGGAAATTGCTAATTCGCATTTCACCTGCCGTGCGCACTAGCAAGTCGGGATCATCGAGCCCCGCGGTGTAAAGATGGTCTGAAATCGTTTTCTCGTCAATTTCGTTAAGCGTCAGTTCATCCCCGGCTATTTTCTCGCCGATGGCGCGCACCGCGTCAACTAGCTCGGCCCTCGCGCCATAGTTGATCGCCAAGTTGAGCCACATGCCGTGGTTCGACGAGCTCATTTTGACTGTCAGATCGAGTTCCTTCAGTACTTGTTTGGGAATATTGGTACGGCGTCCGATCATTAGCACTCGGACATTATTTTCCATGATCGTTGGCCGCTCTTCGATCATGTATTGCTGGAGCAAGTGCATCAAGAAATCGATTTCCTGCTGCGGTCGTTTCCAGTTTTCGCTAGAGAGGCAATAAAGGGTTAGTTGCTCGATCTCTAGGCGTGCACACTCTTCGGTCACCCGGCGCACCGAGTTCACTCCCGCGCGATGGCCTTCAACACGGGGCAAATCTTGCTGCTGGGCCCAACGGCCGTTGCCATCCATAATGATGGCAATATGCCGCGGCCAACGCTGGCGGGAAACCTTGCTGAGGATTTTGGAAGTTGTGTCCAGAGACATCGATTTGACTGGTTTAAGACTTTACCGCGACGAGTGGTTCAGAGCCTACAGAAATCGTCTGGCTACGAGCCGGCCCCACCGAGACCATTTCTACCGGTACCCCAACCAGCTCGCCAACACGGTATATATAGGCACGGGCATTGGAGGGCAAGTCAGCCAAGGAAGTCGCCTGGGTAAGATCTTCTTGCCAGCCTGGTAGTGTTTCGTAAACAGGCTCAACCCGCCGTAGATCATCGATATGACTCGGGAACTGTGTGGTTTTTATGCCGTCAATTTCGTAAGCCGTACAAATCTTTAATTCTTCTAGCCCACTCAGCACATCCAACAGCATCAGGCAGATGGAGTCGACGCCGCTCAGTCGCGACGTGTAACGCACTGCCACCGTGTCGAGCCAACCGCAACGTCGAGGCCGTTTGGTGACGGTGCCATACTCGTTACCCTGGTCGCGTATCTGCTGTCCGATTTCGTTGTCTTGCTCTACGGGGAAAGGACCGCCCCCCACACGCGTGGTGTAGGCTTTCACAATACCAATCACTTTGTTGATATAACGAGCCGGCACACCCGATCCATTGCTAACGCCGACACCCGAGCTATTGCTGCTGGTGACAAACGGATAGGTTCCATGATCAACATCTAGTAACGCTCCTTGTGCCCCTTCGAATAAAATCCGCTTGCCTGCTTCAGCGGCAGCAAGCAGATATTCGGTCGTATCGGCGATATAAGGCTTCAGTCGCTGAGCATAGTCGAGATACTGCTTGTGTATCTCGTCTGCATCGAGGGGAACAAAACTACCGTCAGGAAACATGGAAGCTAACACGGCATTCTTTGCTTTGACGTTGTGTCGTACCTGCTCTTGGAAAGTATCTCGATAGAGATCGCCTAACCGAATCGCATAAGCGCGGCCCACTTTGTCGCGATAGCAGGGACCGATGCCGCGTTGGGTTGTGCCGATATTCTCGCCATCTGAGGTATTCTGATCGAGTGCGAGATCCTCGGCAAAATGCCAAGGAAAAATCACATGCACTCGGTCGCTGATTAACAAGTTGTCGCTGTCATCAACACCACGCGAAGCAAGCTCGTCGAGCTCTTCGATCGCTTTGATAGGATTGAAAACCACACCCCCTGCAATCACGCAAGTCACGCCCGAGGTAAGCACACCGCTGGGCAGTAGCGAGAGTTTGTAAGTCTCCTCGCCCACGACGACCGTATGACCTGCATTTGCTCCACCCTGGTAGCGGACGACGACATCGTGCTGCTGAGTCAGCAGATCGACAATTTTCCCCTTGGCTTCGTCACCCCATTGCAATCCAATAACACACGTTCCAGGCACTCGGCGCTCCTTGATCAATGGCCTCGAAAACGGGCCTTGGCACTTGGTCTCTATCCGGCAAAACACAAACATGTCATTGTAGCCGAATGGCAATGGAAAAAAATGGGCCCAATTCCCGAGAATCAAGCCCTAATCGGGCCACTATTTAACGAAGCTGCCACATCCGCGATCCCGCAACGCCTACCAAGAAAATCACCGTCGAGACGAATTCACTACGAGGGAGGGTCGCCGGCAGTAATCCATGGACACTATTTTTGCTATTTTCGCAGTCGCAATGCTGATTTCAGCCGTCATCACTGGTTGGATGCTCACTCTGATGGGTCTGCCTGGGAATTGGCTGATGGTGTCTTGTGCGGCACTGTTTGCCCTGCTGGGGCCCCACACCGGAGTGCTTCACATCGGTTGGACTGCCGTGCTTACGATTACAGCGCTAGCTGTGGTCGGCGAGATTGCTGAATTAGCAACCAGCGTATGGAGCGCTCGCCGGGCCGGCGGGAGCCGGCGGGCGGCCGTTTTTGCTTTGTTGGGCTCAATCGCTGGGGCAGTCGCGGGAGCGGTAGTCGGACTGCCGATCCCGATTATCGGCCCGCCCGTGGCCGCATTGCTAGGCGGTGCATTAGGATCGCTGGCAGGTGCGGCAGCTGCTGAGCACTCGCTGGGCGAAGAGCCTGGCCAATCTTTCCGCGTTGGACATGCCGCGTTTTGGGGGCGAATCTTAGGTACTGGAGCCAAGACGGTCGCGGGCACAGCGATCGCTGCCATACTGCTTGTCGGGCTGATTATTTAGCGTAGAGGCAAAATGCTTATTTTTTCTTTTTCGTTTCGACTACCGATTTTGTTTTGTAGACGGGCAAATATCGGTAGTAGACCTCCAGCGTCATCGATGCGAGTGCTGTGCAGTAGAGTCGACCACCTACTTTGTTGTGGTGTTTTTCGAGATCGAAAGCCCAACTGCCTTTTTCGTGGCCTTCTTTCGACTGACTCGAGACGAGCATGCTACGCATCTTCTCGTTCCATTTCTTCCAAAGTTCGCCTTTGCCGCTCGTGTATTGAAATAGAACTTGAGATGCGTAGTAGTTGTAATAGGCGTCCCCCACGGCGGGGCCTTGCTTGGCCAGTCGCAGTACTCCCTGCTTGAGCATTTCGTTGTCATGTTCCCAGCCCAAATACATCCGGCACAACAGACCAATCGCAGAAGTCGCCTTACTGCCGCCGGGGAGCTTAGGTATTAGCTTCCCCAACTTTTTGTCCAGAACCATTCCCGGTAGTTTTACTCGCATGCCGCGTGGGTCGTTCAATTCAACAACATAGGCGTATTCGGCTCCCTCAGATTTTTGTGCCGAGTCCAAGAAGAATCTTGCACCTTGGACCGTGTTTGGCGAAACCGAAAGATCCGCCATGTAACCACTCTTCAACGCCATAACTTGCCAACCCATGACCGACGTATCTCCCGGTTGGCGTGGAGAGTAACGCCAGCCGCCTCCTTGAGGATCTTGAGCATAGCTAATGTAGTTGATCGCAAGCTGCGCAGGCCTGCGTAAACCGGGGTCGCCGGTCATTGCATACGCCTCGCAGATTGCCATCGAGGCGATCCCGTGAGAATACATATTGCCGCTCGGTTCATGAAACGAACCACCGTTTTCTGAAACCTTCATCAGCCTTACCAGCGCATGGGCGCCACGTTCAACGACCTCTCGGTAACGCCCCTTCGCATCATGGGTTTGCCCTGCTCCCAGGTAGGTAAGCAATGCCAAACCGGTTGCCGCTCGAACGGCTTTGGTCGCTTCGCCGGGGTCGGAGCAGCGCCCCTGGCACGATCCTCTTTGGTGGTCGAAGTTCCAAGTACCGTCGGGATACTGATGACGAGCTAACCAATTGAGTGATTCTTTTACCGCTATTTCGCTAGCTTGGTTTCCTCCGTTGCGTCTTAGCATCGTGCTGCGGGCTGCTTGCCCACGCCCCTCTAAACCTTCTCCGCCCATACCCTTTTCTAAAGAGAAGTCGGTCAACAACGAGAGGTCGCCACCGAAGTCGACCAATTCCATCGATCCAGCAGCCGCTTCTAAATCTTCTTCAAGTAAGAAAACGGGCTGGCTCTCTACTTCCATCTCGCTCTCGCTAGACAAGTCGGCGTTGAGCGCCTCGTTGGCGTCTTCGGCGATCTCCATGTCGAGCTCAACTTCGAGGAGTGGAATCTCGTCCAACTCTTCGATCATTGGCTCCTCAGGAGTGAAGTCGAGCAAATCATCCAGCGGACGACTCATGAGCGGCAACGTCCAATAACTCAACAGCAAAATAGTGATGGCGTGTACTGTCATGCTGATGAAACAACTCTTCGAGAGACGGCGGAACCATTGTTGCAGCCAAATTGGCGTGGGCTGGCTAGACTTGGCTGCGGAGCAATTTGATCCTTTGAGCTGCTTCGCCCCATGCTTCGACTTGGAAGAGTTGGCCTTCTGAAGATTACTCTCGGTAGAGTCGCTCATCGAAGTATTGTCTCATACAGTCGGGGCTCCGTAAATAAAGTGAGGCAAAACAGTTTCGGCAAGTAGGGCTATAGGACAGTACGAGTCCCATTGTCCTGTTTTCTCTGATTAGGCGAGCTGCAGATGAGAATACGGCTATTTCTCTGCTCTCCTTCTACTTGTTGTTCTTCTCGCCAAGGCAATAAAGCAACTCCTGCATACGGCCATCAATCTGTTGCGCGGCACGCATATAGATCCGGCTCCCACAGATAGCAGGTGTCGCGATGACTTCTGCTGCGAGATCATTCTCAGCGGCTAGCTCAAACTTCTCGGGACTGGCATGGAAAATAAATGTCTTACCCTTGTCGCCGGTCACAAAAATCAGCTCACCTACCAGCACAGGCGAAGAAGTAAAGGTCGTTCCCAGGCGGTGTTTCCATAGCACATTGCCGGTCGACATTTCGTAGCAAATAGCCACCCCGGCATCAGTCACTACGTAAAGATGCCCCTCGTGCACCAACATCGATGGCACATAAACTCGCGTGTTGTTGCGCCAGACGACCTCGCCCGATCCGTCGGCTCGCACGGCCGAAATATGATTGTCAGGATACCCACCGCTCGTGACAACCAATTCCCCGTCCGTCACGGTCGAGGTTACACACTCGGTTGTAGCCCCAGGGGTTTCCCAAAGCTTTTTCCCGGTCAATGGTTCAAAGCTCGAAACTAGCTCACAGCCAACAAGGACCAGCTGATCACGACCGGCAACTGACAGCACGATCGGTGAAGGATAATTGGGTTTCTCGGGCCGCTCTTGTTTCCAAACGATCTTGCCCGTCGTCCGCTGCATCGCTACCAGCGCCCCGCCCCCTTTGTTGTCTGCCGAAACGATCACCAACGGGCCGTAAATTGCGGGAGACGAACCGTAGCCCTGATGCAATTGGTAGTCGGTAATTTTTCTTTGCCAAAGTAGTTTGCCCTCGATAGTCAGGGCAGTAGTCACTACGGTTTCATGATTTAAGAAATTGATGAACAGCCGCTCTCCATCGCAGGCAACCGTCGAGGAGGCCATCGACCCCTTGCCATTGGGCTGCCGACCGGTGAATTCGAAACCACCTTGGTGGACAATGGTTTGCCAGAGCTCTTTTCCTGTGCTGCGGTCGTAACAATTCACCGCTTGAATTTCCCGATCGTCGTCGGCAACCGTTAGATAGATCCGATCACCAACAACTGTTGGCGAAGCATGTCCGCGCCCAGGCACCTCAACTTTCCAGACGACGTTTTTCTCTTCGCTCCACTCGAGCGGCGGCGATTGGTCTGCTTCTGCGACGCCGTTGCGAGTCGGACCACGCCACCATGGCCAGTCGCCTGAATTGACAACAACACGATCACCGCCGATGACTGAGACACACGGAAGCAGTGAAAGAAAAACCAACTTTGCCCAGAGTCGATGCATGCCAGTAAGCCATTTCTCTACAGAAAGAAAATGTTCGAATGAAGTAGCATTCTAGAGCGGTAAAAGTAAATTTGCTACACACTTGTTTGGAGTCAAGCGTATCAACTGCTTTACTCGCTAGCGTAGTCGTTACCATTGAGGCTACCGACGACCGATTTTAGCCAACTGCTGAAATCCGCACGCATTTCTTCGAATCGTTGTTGTTCGATGTCAATCAGATCGTTCTTTTCCGCAGGATCGGCCGCTAGATTGTATAGTTCCCAGGAAAAATCTCCCCGTTTGTGTTCGATATGGTGCAACTTCCAATCGCCATCAATCCAGGCCGAGTGGCCTGAAAACTCGCTGTCTGAAAAAGGCGGGTCAGGCAACTCGGCTGCGTGTTGGCTTACCTCGTTCGGGGGAAGATCGCCGCCCTCTTGTTGCGCCGCCAAGAGTGCAGCCATCAACTTTTCCGAAGGAGTGATAATGCCCGCAATGGGATAGTGCCAAAAACCCATTGGCCGCTCGCGTACCTGCGGACGATTGTTGATTAGCGGCACAAGGCTCACTCCGTCCAACGTCGGTTGGTTGTCTATCGAAGCCCCTGTAATCTCTAACAAGGTTGGATAGATGTCGGTGGTGTTGCAACGCATCGGTGTCGACCGCGGCTGAGTAATTTTTGCAGGCCACTCCAGAAACGCAGGCACGAGCAAACCGCCGTCGTAAACTTGGCCTTTGTGCCCGCGATGCTCGCCTGCAGAGCCTTCAGGGCTCAAAGCCCCGTTGTCGCTGCAGTACCAGAGTATGGTATTCTCGCGTACGCCCAATCTCTCAAGTTTGTCGCGCAGCTTGCCGAACGCACGGTCCGTGCCAGTCACTTCGCCGTAGAAATGTTGCACGTCTTTCGGTTGATCTTTGTAGAGTGCCCGCAATTCATCGGTAGCTCGATGAGGACGATGAGGCGAGCCAAACCAGACCACTGCCAGAAAAGGCTGTTTGGTTTCTGCCTGTGATGCGATCCAGTCGATGGCGGCGTCGACGGTCGCGAGTGAGCTCTCGCCCTTGGTTTGAACTGCTCTGCCGCGGTGGCTAAGAACTGCATCGTTATCGAAGAAATTCGGCGCACTGAGCCACTCATCAAAACCATTGCGACCTGGGTTAGCTAGGCTGTCGGTGCGTACCGAGCCTAGATGCCATTTGCCAAAATGGCCTGTCGTATAGCCAACCGTTTTTAGTGCTTCGGCCAGTGTCACCTCTTGCGGACGCATCGGATAACCCCACTGAAAAACGCCCATTCGGTTCGGATGTCGCCCGGTGAGTACGCTCGCTCGCGTCGGAGAGCAGACGGGAGCTGCCGCGTAGAACCGATCAAAACGCAATCCGGCAGCGGCCGCTTCATCAAAATTGGGAGTTTGCAAGACTGGATGGCCGTTATAAGCCATATCGCCCCAGCCTTGATCGTCGGCCATCACGAGCACAATGTTCGGCCGCTCTGCCGCTTGTGCCGTAGTAGCCAGAAGAACAACCGCCAGGGCAGATATCAAAATTTTGAGCATCATGTAGTCTCCGGTCAGCGATCCCACTTGCGCTGTAAAAGGTGAATTTTTGCAACGTCGTGCATGTAATTGTCGTGCAGCTTAGCAGCCGCTGATTGACGGATATGCTGGCGAGCTTTTTCTTGGTCACCGGCCACTTCGTAAAAAAGCCCCAAATAGAGGTGGGCATACATACTCGCCTGTTCGGTGTCGGCTTTTTTTGCTGCCTGCAGCACTGCCTCGCTGGTGCCCTGCCCTGCATAAAACTGAAACACCTCGGCCATCGGCGCCCGCGTATCGCGAGCGGTATCGATCTCAATCAACGCCTTTCGTGCCTCTTCAACGCCTTCCAGACGAGCCACACAAATAAAATGCCACGTCGCGTTTTCGACGTCGTGCGGATTGACTTCCTGGTGCGACTCGAACTGTCGACGACCCTCGACAAACTTTCCCGCATAGTATTGGCTAATGCCGCGTTGCCATAAATGGGGAGCCCGCGCAGGCTCCAACTCAGCGGCTCGGTTGAAATCTTGAATTGAAGCCGCGATCTGATTTGCAGAAAACCTTGCCATGCCTCGTCGTACAAATTCTGAGGCCGACTTGGGCGTCTCTTCGGCACCTACTGGAAGGACCGTCATCAGAGCAATCGCCAGCGCTGCGTAAATCAACTTCATGGGGTCCTCACTTGTGAACCTATCTAAATTGCTCAACATCACTGGGTACTTTTCCAAAGAAATGCCACTCTGCAAAGTCCAAGATCGCCTGCCAATCAGAGGGAGTGAAACCGTGTTTCCCCTCGCGGAAATGTATCGCGTTCTTGGTATCAGCACCCAAAAATTCAAACGCTTTTTGGGCCGCTTTTGTGGTGGCTCGGGTGCCTAACGGATTAGCCCAATTGTCGCCGTTGGCCTCAGTGCAAATCAAAGCCCTTGGTGCAACCAACGCTTTCAAAAAATGTTGGTCCAGTGGCAGGCGATCTTCTTTCCCATCAAACCAGCGTAGGCGTGGGTGAAACCAATAAGCAAACCGCTTAGGGTCGGTGATTTTCCCCAGCGTTTCACACTTCTCGCCCTCAACACGATAGCAACCTGCCCCGCCACATCCAGAACCATTGGGGGCAACCAACGCAAAACGTTCGTCGAGCGCCCCGGCCAACAGGGCCATCTTTCCGCCACGCGAATGACCGGTAATCCCGATGCGGCTGAGGTCTATGTCATTGCGCGATTCAAGATAGTCGACCACTCGCATCCCTCCCCACGCCCAAACCGCCAGCGTCGCCCAATCGTAGTCAGGATAGGCTCGTTGCGCCGGTCCGACGACATCTGGCTTGTCGGGATCGAGATCCTGGCGAGCGTATTCGACCAGCATGAAGTTTCGCTTCATCAGCAGCGGCACTTCTTCGGTATGGCCCAGCTCTGCTTCTTCGCGAATGATAACCGGCAGACGTCCTTCTTGGTCTGGACGATACACAGCAATACGCATGCGGAGTTTTGCTTGCGATCCGAGGACTAATGTCATTTGTTGTTCGGTTGCATTGCAATCGCTAAGCTGACGACTTTCAAAGTTCTCTACTTTCACCACGTCGGGCCGAGGAGGCATGTGGCCATACTCGTAGTACTGTAGTATCGCCTTCATTTCTTTTCGGCGCAGCTCCCATGACTCCACCGATTCCACTCGTCTACCGTCTACAAACGAGAATAAGTCGGGCAACTCGGCAGTCGCAGGAAGCGAGTCGAGCGAATTCGGGGGAGCCCATGGCTCCGCATCGACAGACCGAAACGCGGCCAACGCAACGGTAACGATCAGAAAGTAATTCCAAAATGGATGCGTGGCTAACGCCAATTTTCTAGTCAATATTCGTGTTGTCATGGCAGATGCAAAAAAAGATGAGTCTTAGGTAGACAAAGGCCTCAGAAAGAGTAACAGTATTCGTACGATGAAAAATACTGACTAATATCCTACCCCAAACTAGCAGCCAACAGAACTAATCCTACCATGTCCCGCCACGACGAACGAGAAGCCAACCAACTGCGACCTTTCAATATCGATCGCAATGTGCCCGGAGCAGCTCCTGGACGAGTACAAGTCAGCGCCGGTCGTACGACCGTACTCTGCACTGCCAGCGTCGAGGAAAATGTCCCCCCCTGGCTTGCCGGCAAGGGTAAAGGTTGGGTCACTGCCGAGTACAACATGTTGCCGGGAAGCACTTCTCCGCGAAAAAGGCGTGATCGGAACGGAAAAATCGATGGTCGATCCTCCGAGATCCAGCGTCTTATTGGCCGTAGCCTCCGAGCGGTGGTCGATCTTACCGCGCTAGGTGAGCGTATGATCACCGTCGATTGCGACGTGCTCGAAGCCGATGGCGGGACTCGTACCGCAAGTATCACTGGCGGGTTTATTGCACTAGTCGAAGCGATTCGTTCTATCGAAGAACTCGACAAGAATAGCCCTTCGCCCCTATTGGGGACAGTTGCCGCGGTGAGCGTTGCTATAGTCGATGGCACACCGATGTTAGATGTCGACTACAGCGAAGACGTCCGTGCCGAGGTCGACATGAACGTGGTGATGACGGGCCAGGGGCGTTTTGTCGAAGTGCAAGGCTCAGGCGAGGAAGCGACCTTCAGCGGCGAAGAGCTTGCCGCTCTGGTTGCCTTAGCTCAGGGAGGAATCGCTCAACTCAGCGAGCAGCAGTGTCAGGTACTTGGAAACGAGTGGCCGGTGTTGTAAGGAAAAGGCACATAAAAAGCCATATAAATAGAGTCTGTAGCATCATTACTGGGGATTTAGGCAGCCTTCGGCATTCGAGTCGCGTGTAGCGTGCGGGTGGTTTGTTGACGTTGTTGTGTTCGCTCCTCACGTTGCATGTCCAGGGCGATCCG
>Ga0114931_10000786_pt1 | contig 39662 bp, 37 predicted proteins | sample 2SBtaG_FD_89579 | JGI IMG/M metagenome (GOLD analysis project Ga0114931, IMG submission 89579) | Deep subsurface microbial communities from Kolumbo volcano to uncover new lineages of life (NeLLi) - 2SBTROV14_V59a metaG | ecosystem: Environmental > Aquatic > Marine > Volcanic | place: Kolumbo... | reverse complement strand
TCGGTCAGATTAACCGCGTTGGAGGAACCGACAATAACAAACGCGGCAAAGAGCACAAAATACCAGCCCATATAAATGAAAACACCCTTTAAAAAGGGCAGTGCCAGAGATGCCGCAATGCCGCCGGTAGGCCCGGCCGCGCCGCCGGAGATCGTCATCATCCACAGCACCGCGATGCCTGCAATCATGAACTCGACAAGCAATCTGAGACGCGCCGATATCCCGGCACTCGATCCTTTGGTGACTTTCAGATAATCATCCACAAACCCCACACAACCAAAGCCCAGCGTGATGAACAGCACCGCCCAGATATATTGATTGTGCAGATCGCTCCACAACACTGTACCGAAGAAAATACCGAGCAAAATCATCACGCCGCCCATGGTCGGGGTACCCTGCTTGGTGATGAGATGGGATTCCGGACCGTCTTCACGGATCGGCTGCCCATAGCGCTGTTTGCTCTTCAGCCAGGTTATGATGGATGGACCGAGGATGAAACAGACGAACATGGCCGTCATAATCGCGGCGCCTGTCCGGAAAGTGATGTAACGCACCACATTCAGGATCGGAAATTGATCTGCATAAGGAACGAGAAGAGAATAAAGCATACGAAAAAGGTGCCTTTTGAGATTATCCCGATTTTTGTTGTGTCAGGCTTCCCTGACCGATCTGTTCCAGCATTTGAATAATGAGTGCCATGCGGCTGCCGAGCGAACCCTTGACCATGACCGCATCACCTGCGCCTACTATTGCGCCTGACACAATTTCAGGCGCCAGCGTGTCCGCCAAGTCTTTCGATGTTGGAGTCCAGGCCCCCCGCCTCGACGCGGGCAGCGCCTCCCACAGATGTCTCATCAGCGGTCCCGCCAGATAAACACGCTCAATCCCGGCCTCAGCCAAAGAATCCGCCAGATCAATATGAAGCTGAGGCCCGGCCGCCCCCAATTCAAGCATATCGCCCAGAATAGCCAGACGCCGCCCTGTGCCCGTGCACATGTGCTGACCCAGCGTCGTGATGGCCGCCCGCATGGAGGCGGGATTGGCGTTATAACTTTCATCGATCAGCGTAAAATCACCAAAGCCGCTGCGCACGATGTGCCGCGCACCGCGTCCTTTAAGAGCGGGGATTGTGGCAAGATCCGCCGCCGCCCGGCGCACATCCGCGCCCGCCGCCTGCGCCGCCGCCAGAACCGCCAGGGAATTCATCACCCAGTGCCGTCCCGGCTCGGGCAGAGTGTAGCGCACCGCCATGCCGCCAATGATGGCCGTCACAGCGCTTCCCGCACCGTGCCCCGCAATCCCGGTCACACGCGCGTCGGCAGACTCCGCGCTGCCAAAAGATATCACGTCCACACCGCACGTCCGCGCCGCAGCGCTTAAGCGCGCGAACTGCGCATCATCGGCGTTCAGCACCGCAACGCCCGCGCCATCCATGCCGTCAAAGATTTCCGCCTTGGCATCGGCGATGGCGCCCACTCCTGAAAAAAACTCAAGATGAACCGGGGCCACCGCAGTGATCACCGCAATGTTGGGGCGTACCAGCCGGGCCAGAGGCGTGATTTCACCCGAATGGTTCATGCCGATCTCGAACACGCCATAGTCCGTATGTTCAGGCATGCGCGCCAGTGTCAACGGCACACCCCAGATATTGTTATAAGATGCCGCGGACGCATGAGCCTTCCCCTGGCGGCCCAGCACGTGCCGCAGCATCTCTTTTGTGCTGGTTTTGCCAACGCTTCCCGTGACCGCAATCCGCCGGGCAGTACACCGCGCGCGCGCCGCCGCGGCCAGATCGTTCAGTCCGCGCAATGTATCCTCAACGTCAAGCAGTGGGGCATCAGCGGACAAATCCGGCGCCGGTGCCGCCACCATACAAGCCGCCGCGCCCGCTTCCAGCGCGCTGGACACAAACAGATGACCATCGCGGTTAAGCCCGGTCAGCGCCACAAAGAGATCGCCCCGCTCCAGGCTGCGGCTGTCAATCGAAACGCCGTTGGCGCACCAGTCGCCGCGCCCGGAAAGACGCCCTCCTGTCGCGCGCGCTGCCGCGTGAGCGGTCCATAACACTTCACCGTTCATGCCGCCCCCCTGCCGCCAGGAGGATGCGGCGGATTTCATCGGCATCGTTAAAGGGAATGATGTCATCGCCGACAATCTGACCGGTTTCATGCCCTTTGCCCGCCACCACAAGCAAATCGCCCGGCCCCAGCGCCGCAATGGCGTGTTCTATGGCCTCGCCCCGGTCACCGATTTCTTGCGCGCCGGGGGCAGCCACCATGATTTCACGGCGAATGGCGGCAGGATCCTCACGGCGTGGATTATCGTCAGTCACCGTCACCACATCTGCGCCCGCGCGGGCGGCTTTGCCCATGAGCGGGCGTTTGGTCTGGTCGCGGTCACCGCCGGCGCCGAACACCACATGAAGCCGCGCCGTGCAATGAGGTCTGACCGCCTGCAGGACAGTGGCCAGCGCATCGGGCGTGTGCGCATAATCAACAAAGATCGGCGCACCATCGCTTGTCGCCCCCACCATCTGTAGACGGCCCGGCACCGTTTCCAGCTTTTCAAGAAGCGGAAAAACCCGTTTGCTCACGCCGCCGCAAGCGATGACGAGACCGGCGGCGATCAGGGCGTTGGATGCCTGAAACGCGCCCACCAGCGGCAGGCGGATGTCATAGCTTCGCCCCTTCCAGCGCACACGAACCTCCTGGCCTTGCCCTGTGGGGGTGCGGGCCTCAAGGCGGATATGCCCCCCGCGCGCCGGAGCCGATTCACCGACCGCGATCACGCGCTGCCCGCGCGCCCAGCATACCGCCTCGACCTCCTCATAAACAGGCGAGTCCGCATTCAGCACAGCGATGCCTGATGGCGGCAGCACTTCTGCGAAGAGACGCATTTTTGTAAAGAAATACTCTTCAAGACTGGCGTGATAATCCAGGTGATCCTGTGTGAGATTAGTGAACGCCGCAGCCTTTATGCGCACACCATCAAGACGGTATTGCGCCAACCCATGACTCGACGCTTCCAACGCCAGGTGATCAATTTTCCGGTCTTTCAATTCTTTCAGTACACGATGTATTTTTACCGGATCAGGCGTGGTGTGCTGCAAGGCCTCCCGGTCACGCCTTTGCACAACACCCAGTGTGCCCAGGCTGGCAGCCTCCAGACCCATCAGCGTCCAGATCTGACGCACAAAGCTGGCGATGGAGGTTTTACCGTTCGTGCCAGTCACCGCCGCCACCACATCGGGCTGGGCACCATAAAAAGTTGCCGCCATCAGGCTGAAACGCTGGCGCGGATTCATGTCGCGGATGACAGCGGCCTGGGCTGAATCGCGCCAGCCATGGGCGGTAAGATCCACTTCCGGCGCAGCGAGAATCGCGCTGGCACCGCGCTCCAGGGCTTCACCGATAAAACTCGCACCGTCCATCTGAACGCCCGGCAGCGCCGCAAACAGAAATCCCGGCGCCACTTCACGGCTGTCCGCCGTTAAGCCTTGAATATCTACATCCTGCGGCATGATCTCCACATGTGCCTTTCCGTCAAGGAGATGTGTCAGTCGCATGAGGCCTCATCATCTCATGGCAAAGTCAAAGATGCCCGCTGATAGCGCTCAGGAGGCCGTACTTGTGGTTCCACGCCGAGCAGGGGACCGATCCGGGCGATAACATCGCGCGCCAGGGGCGCTGTCGTCCACCCCGCAGTGGCAAAACCAAACGTGTCTTTCGTTCCCTTGGGCTCATCCAACATCACGAGCACCACATATTGAGGATCCTGTATGGGAAATGTGGCAACAAATGTATTGAGCCGCCCCTTGCCGTTATATTTATCCGCCGTGCCGGTTTTTCCCCCGACGGAATAGCCTTGAACATCAGCCTGACGCGCCGTGCCGTCGGTCACAACGAGACGCAAAAGCTGGCGCATCTGCAAGCTGGTGGCGGGTGAGATCACGCGCACAGCCTGAATGGGGGTGCGTGGATCACGCCTCAAAATGGTGGGTTTTATGAGCAGACCGCCATTCACCAGCGCGGCGGCCGCGCGCGCCAAATGCAATGGCGACACCGCAATGCCGTGACCATAAGATATGGTGGCGGCACGAATTTCCCGCCAGCGGGCTGGCGACATTGGCATACCCACTTCAGTTAATTCGATGGGCACCACCTGGTTCATGCCGAGGCGGCGCAAAAATGCCTGATGTTGGGGAATGCCGACATCATGAGCGATTTTTGCTGACCCTATATTCGATGAATAAGCAAAAATCTCAGGAATACTCAGCCATCTCCTTTTACCATGAAAATCGTTGATCAGTGTACTTCCAATTTTCAAAGGACGTGACGTATCGTAACCGTCATTTAGCGTCACCACTCCTGCATCCAGGGCCATGGCGACGGTAAACATCTTGAATACGGACCCCATTTCATAGACACCCTTGGTGACGCGGTTAAAATGCGTCTTCTGATCAGGATTTTGGGGCCCGTTGGGGTCAAAATCGGGCAACGATGCCAGGGCCAGAACTTCGCCCGTATGAACATCGAGCACCAGACCCGCCCCACCGATCGCACGGAATTTTTCCATGGAGCGCGCCAGCTCGTCCTGCACGACATGTTGCACGCGCATATCCAGAGACAGGGCCACTTTTTCACCCGCAAGACCCGCATCGACAATGTCATCATTCAAAGACAGTTCAACCCCGGCAACACCCCGGTTGTCGGCATTGACATATCCGATCACATGCGCGGCATCATGACCCCGCGGATAAACGCGCCGCTCAATGCGCGGAAAACTCAGACCTGCTAAACCCAGATCAAAAACCATCTGCTTCTGGACGGGTGTTAGATATCGCACGAGTTGCACTGCACGATTACCCGAAGTCAGTTTTCGCAAGACATCCATCTCATTCAAATCCGGCAACACCCCAACCAGAGCCGCCGTTGTGGCGCCAGGATTCCAGATCTCTTTCGTATCGGCAAAAAGAGAGAGAGAAGAAAGGTTTGTGGCGAGAAGTGCGCCATTGCGATCAACCAGGTCACCGCGCACACGGGTTTCACTGCGCACCAGTCCGGCAGATTTTTGAGCCCCTTCCCCGGGCAAAACCATAACAAAGACAAGCCGGGCACACAGCACCAGAAAACCGCTGACGAAGAGACAGGCGGCAAACCTGATGCGCCGCCGCGCCCCTTTAAGAGCGCGATGCCGCCGGCGGTCAGCATGGATATGGGTGGCCACCCCGATACCGCCGATATCGAGTGCGCCACCCATTCCATCAGGCACAGCAATGCCTGAACCAGAACGCATTGGCTTAGTTTTAGCCATGTGCGTCGCCTCCTCTGGTCGTTACAAAAGGTTTGGACCGGCGCGTTAAGGGTGACATGGAAGACAATGTGACGACTGGATTCTTGCCCACTTCAGGACCGGGCGTTTCCTCCGCCACATAGGAACGCATGGGCACATCCTGAAGAGACACGATCTGCTTCAACGCAACCGATTTTAAATCCAGATATTTTTCTGCCAGTCTCTGAATTCTCTCAGTCTGGTTGAGATGGCTCCATTCCGCGCGCAAGACTTTGAGGTTTTCATTTTGTGTTTCAATATTTTGCCGTAACCGCATGACATTCTGTTCAGCAATGCGCGTGTCATATTTTATTTTATAAAGCCCATAAGAAAAACTGACGGTCAGAACCAGAGCAATAACATTCATAATACGGATCATTGAATGACCTCCTGCGAGAGTCCCAACGCAGACAAATCAAGCGGCAGGGACGGCGCGGCGGTGCGTTCACCGGCCCGAAGAACCGCTGACCGCGCGCGCGGGTTGAATTCGATTTCCTGCGCCGTCGGTTTTACCGCTTTGCGAAAAAGAGCTCTGAAAGATGGCGCGGGGACCATACCATCAACGACCGGTGGGGCATGACGCGATGGCCGGGGCGCATCGCCAAAACGCGTCGTAAAGAAACGTTTGACAATGCGCGATTCAAGCGAATGAAACGCCACAACGACCAACCGGCCCGCAGGCGCCAAAAGCCGCTCCGCCGCGCTCAATCCTTCAGCCAGCTCACTCAGTTCATTGTTGGTCCAGATGCGCAAGGCCTGAAAGGTGCGGGTGGCACAGTGAATTTTAAGCCGCGCCGCGCCAGCGCCGAACACGCCTTCCACAAGCCGCACCAATTCTCCGGTGGTGCTGAGGGGCTCCGCTTGGCGCGCCTTTACGATGGCCCGAGCAATGGAGCGGGCGCGACGTTCTTCGCCATAAACCTTCAACACATGCGCTAGATCATCCTCACTTGCCCGGTTGAGCAAATCGGCTGCCGTGGGGCCGCTTTTATCCATGCGCATATCAAGCGCCCCGTCGCGCAAAAAAGAAAAACCGCGGGCGGGATCCTCGATTTGCATCGACGACACACCGACATCAAGCGCCACACCATCTACGCTATTTACATTGGCCGCACGCAAGAGTGTTTCCATTTCGCTGAAGCGGTTCTGATGGAGATGGAGACGGTGACCATACTCACTCAGCAGCGGACGCGCCGCTGCAATGGCATCTGGATCGCGATCAAACCCATGGACTGTGCATTTGGCAGCACCCAAAAAGGCGCGTGAATACCCGCCTGCGCCGAATGTCCCGTCTACATATTGACCGCCATCGCGCACATTCATAAATGTCACCACCTCATTACACATAACCGGGATATGGGCTGGAAGGGTCATTTATCCCTGCTCTCCCGGCCAGCGCGCGATCTGGGGTTGATCAGAATGCCGCGATTTTCATAAGCCAGACGCCGCGCACGCTCAATTTTTTCTTCCAACTGTCCCGGACACCACATCTCGAACTTGTTTCCCCGGCCAACGAAAGTGACGGCATCGCCGATATCGGCAAATTTCGTAAAATCCGTATCGAGAGTAATGCGTCCATCGCGGTCAAAAAAGAAACGCCGGCTTGATCCAAATATAGACAACTCAAAATGCTCACGCATATCGTCATAGGGATCGAGATCGTCGATGAGAGATTGAAGATGCTCGAAATAAGCAGGCCCCCCCGCTTCCAGGCAGGGAGAGGCGAATGAGCGAAAACACTTAATGCCCTCAAAACCTTGCGCCGCAAGAACCGCCCGAAAGTCAGCCGGCACACTGACCCGGCCCTTGGCATCAACCTTGTTTGTAAAAGTGCCCATGAACATGGCAGCCGCAACCCTCAATTGATCCCTTCGAGCGGGCACAGGCGGACCTCAGACGGCCAGACGCGCCGCCTCAAACATTTCGGGAAATAAATTGAGGTCCCTGCCCCTTTGGGAAATCATGGGATATCATGGGATTATTACGGAGTCAAACCCTAACTTAGAAAAAAGCGCAGAAATTTGCGGGTTTTGTCCGTTTATAAAGGCCGCATAGACCACCGGTCAGCCCACCGGTTGCCGTGCGCGTGCCCGAATCAGAGTCCTGAAACAGTTAATAGTTTATGAAGAGAACAATGATTCTTGTTATGTTCTTGGATCGTTCTCGCATGGCTTAACAATTTACTCTGGAATTGAGCGATCAGGTTAAGTGCAAGCCACAGCAAAGGGAGGCCGTAGAGCGCCTATTCGGCGGCCTCGGCTGAGGCAGAGTCCGGCTGCCAGCGCAGGACCGGCTGGCGTGCGGCGCGAGTCTCGTCAAGACGGCGGCGCGGCGTCCATTGAGGGGCGGCGGCAAAACGCGCGGCGGCACCCTCTTCCCGTGCCGCTCTGGCCAGCGCCCGCATCGTCTCGATAAAGCGATCAAGACTGTGTTTTGATTCCGATTCCGTCGGCTCGACCAGCATGGCGCCATGAACAACCAGCGGAAAATAGACGGTCATCGGATGATAGCCTTCGTCGATCAGCGCTTTGGCAAAATCCAGCGTGGACACGCCGCTTCCCTGCAAAAAGCGGTCATCGAACAACACTTCGTGCATGCACGGACCCTCAAAGGACACCGACATCACATCTTCCAGCCGGGCCCTGATGTAATTGGCGCTGAGCACCGCATCTTCCGCTACCTGCCTCAGACCATCGGCGCCATGACTCATCATATAAGCGACGGCGCGCACAAACATGCCCATCTGACCGTGAAAAGCCCCCAAACGGCCTAAAGCCTGCGTGCCTTGCTCCGCCGTTTCCACCAGATCAAAGCCACCCTGCGGTTTTGTCACAACGAACGGCAGGGGCGCGAAGGACGCGAGCGCTTCCGATAATACCACCGGCCCGGAGCCCGGACCACCGCCGCCATGGGGGGTGGAGAAGGTTTTGTGCAGATTGATGTGCATAGCATCAACGCCCAGATCGCCGGGCCGCACCTTGCCGACGAGCGCGTTAAAATTTGCCCCGTCGCAATAAAAATATGCGCCCGCATCGTGCACCGCCTCGGCAATATCAAGCACATCGCGCTCAAACAGACCGCACGTATTTGGATTGGTCAGCATGAGAGCGGCGCAGTCCTCATCAAGCGCGCCGCGCAGGGCGCCCAGATCGACCCGGCCATCCTTCTTGGAAGGAATGGTTTTGACTTCATACGAGCAAGCCGCCGCCGAAGCGGGATTTGTTCCGTGTGCTGAATCGGGAACAAGAACATATTTACGCTTGTGTCCACGGGCTTTATGAGCCGCGCGGATGGTCATCAATCCACACAGTTCGCCATGCGCACCGGCGCGCGGACTCATGGCGACCGCCGTCATGCCGGTCAATTTTTTCAGCCAGTGGGCACACACATCGATCAGCTCAAGCGCGCCCTGCACGGTCTCCACAGGTTGCAGAGGGTGAACGTCGGCAAAACCCGGCAGGCGAACCATTTTCTCGTTCAGGCGCGGATTGTGCTTCATGGTGCACGAGCCCAGCGGATATAGGCCGGTATCAATGGAATAATTTTTCTGACTGAGGCGCACATAATGGCGCACCGCTTCTGGCTCCGACAGGCCCGGCAGGCCGATGGGCCGCGTGCGCTCCAGCCCGCCCAGACATGACGGGCCGCCTTTGGTTCCGGGCAAATCAACGCCGGAGACGCCAGGCTGAGCCAGTTCGAAAATCAGTTCTTCCTCCTGCTGAAGGCCCCGATTGCCTGAAGTTGTTTTGATGCCTCCCGTCATCACACCACCTCCTTCATGGCGGTCACAAGGGCCGCAACATCTTCATCCGTATTGGTTTCAGTGGCGGCAACGATGAGAAGATTTTCAAGTTCAGCCTCTCCCGGGAGCAGACGCGGCACAGCAAGCCCCCCCAGCACGCCCCGCCCCGCCAGCTCACTCACAATCTGAGACGCCGGACGGCTTAAACGCAGGGTGAATTCATTGAAAAAAGTAGGCGTCACCACGTCAATTACATCAAGCGCGCTTAGAGCCTCCGCCAGTTCCACCGCCCGCTCGTGACACAGACGCGCCAGTTTGCGCAGGCCGCTCTCCCCCAGCAGCGTCAGGTGGATTGTCCAGGCAAGACAGCACAGACCCGCATTGGTGCAGATATTGCTCGTCGCCTTTTCCCGCCTGATATGCTGTTCGCGCGTTGACAGGGTCAGCACAAATCCGCGCCTCCCATCCGCGTCCACCGTTTGCCCGCACAAGCGCCCCGGCATTTGCCTGACATATTTCTGGCGCGTGGCAAAGAGGCCGAGATAAGGTCCGCCAAAATTCAGGCCCACACCCAGCGACTGGCCCTCGCCCACCACAATGTCCGCGCCCATATCGCCGGGCGCGCGTATGAGGCCGAGCGCCACGATTTCCGTCACCACCACGATGAGAAGTGCGCCCTGTGCGTGGACGGCTTCAGCTAAAGCGCCCAGATCAGTAATTGATCCATAAAAATCCGGATACTGAACAACCACGCAAGCCGTCTGGTCATCAATCAGATCTTCCAGCGCTTCCACCCCGTCCGGACTGGCCGGCGCACGCTTGATTTTAAACCCGGCATAATCCGAAAGCGTCACCGTCACGTGCGTATATTGGGGATGCAGCCCCCCCGACAAAACCGCGCCCGGGCGCTTCGTTACCCGGCGCGCCATGGCCACTGCCTCGGCGCAAGCGGTGGAGCCGTCATACATGGAAGCATTCGCCACATCCATGCCGGTCAGCATCGCCACCTGTGTCTGGAATTCAAACAGCGCCTGAAGTGTGCCTTGTGATACTTCCGGCTGATAGGGTGTGTAGGAGGTGAGAAATTCGGAACGCTGAATGAGATGATCCACACTGGCGGGGATATGATGCCTGTACGCCCCGCCGCCAACAAAAAACGGTGCAGATCCGGCCGACATGCTTTTGGCCGCCATGGCCGTGAGTGCGCGCTCGACCTGCCATTCGCCCTGTGCGCACGGCAGATCGATCAGACTCTCAAGCCGCGCCGTTTTTGGAACATCCGTAAAAAGATCATCGACGCTGGAGACACCAACAGCCTCCAGCATTGTGCGGCGATCAGGCTCGGTCAACGGCAAATAGCGCACTACCCCAGTCCCTCAACAAATGTTTTATACGCCGATTCATCCATCAGCTTATCCAACTCAGACGGATCGCTGATCTTCATTTTCAAAAACCAGCCATCGCCGCCCGCATCCTCATTCACTTTGTCCGGGGCCTCGCCCAGTGCGTCATTGATCTCAATCACCTCGCCACTCACCGGCGCATAAACCTCGCTTGCCGCCTTGACGCTTTCCACCACGGCGATTTCATCCCCTTGCGAAACGGTTTTGCCGATATCGGGTAATTCAACATAGACGATGTCGCCCAATTGCTCCGCCGCATAGGCAGAAATGCCCATAACGCCCAACTCCCCTTCGACGCGCACCCATTCATGCTGATCCGTATACTTTACGTCACTCATCTTTCTGCTCCCTCAATCACGGTGATAACGATGCGGCACAAAGGGCATGGACGCAACGCGCGCTGCCCGCGCCTTCCCCCGCACCAATAGCTGGACTTGCGCGCCTTGTTTGGAAAACGCCGATTGCACATAGCCCATGGCGATGGGGCCGCCCTCCGAGGGGCCGAACGTGCCGCTGGTCACCCGGCCGATAAGCGCGCCGCTGCCATCCGTGATTTCCGTCCCCTCACGCGCCGGCGCGCGGCCTTCAGGAACAATGCCAACACGTTTCGTCGGGGCGCCTTTTGCCAGCAAATCCAGAATATGCGCCGCGCCCGGAAAGCCTCCCTTGGCGCGGCGGCGTTTGGCAATCGTCCAGGCAAGCCGCGCCGAGATGGGGTCTGTGGTGCGGTCGATATCATGGCCATAAAGACACAAGCCCGCTTCAAGGCGCAGTGAATCACGCGCGCCCAGGCCGATGGGCAGCACATCCGCATGGCTGAGCAGCGCCCGCGCCAGCGCTTGCGCCGCGTCCGCGGAGACGGAAATCTCAAACCCGTCTTCGCCGGTATAGCCCGAGCGGCTGACAAGACAGGGGGTGCCATTCACATCCATTTCCGTCATGTGCATGAACGCCAAAGCTCCCGCTTCAGCCGCCACCGCCCGCAGCGCCTCAACGGCTCGCGGCCCCTGCAAAGCAATCAACGCCCGGGATTCCAACGGCTGGAGGCGCGCCGTGCCTTCAAGCTGAGTTTCGATGTGGCTGAAGTCCTGCGCCTTCATGGCGGCATTCACCACCAGAAACAGCGTGCCCTGTTGTGCCGCAGCCGCCGGACGGGTGATCATCAGATCATCCAGAATGCCGCCGTCCTCATCCAGCAACAGCGAATAGCGCATGGCGCCGGGTTCCAGTCCTTTGATATCTCCCGGCACCAACCTCTCAAACGCTTCCGCTATGGCCTCGTGCGCGGCATCACCAGACAGAGCCTGCTCAATTTTGAGCACCGCCTGCCCCATATGCGAGACGTCAAAAAGCCCCGCCTTCTCCCGCGTGTGAAGATGCTCTCTCAAAATACCCTCAGGATAGGAGATCGGCATATCATAGCCTGCAAACGGCGCCATTTTAGCGCCCAGCTCCACATGGAGATCATGCAGGGGGGTGGTCTGTATATCCTGGTGCATGTGTGGTTGGGTCATACTCTTCAAAGGCCTCGCAACAGTTATAAAAAACATAGGCGGCGCGTATGTTTAGAGCCCCAACTGTCGCAAAACCTGAGAGATTTATTGCTCAAGGCGCTTGAACGCCTGAACCATTACCCCTTCGGTGAGGCCTGATGAGAGGGCACGCTTTTATGCACGCTCACCCAATCGGCCTGCTTTCCAGATTGTCATCCCTTACGCGGTCCCTTGAACCTGAGAGTTTCCGGGGCGGTTGCTCCTTCGGTGTCCCACCGACCTGTCTTAAAGCCGCTGCGAACTCTCCCGCGTGAGATCATCTGATGGCTGCACACACGCGCCATCCGGCGGGTCGGGTGCAGTACGCCTAACAGACCTCTTTGTACGCCAAGAGTCAACCAGCGGAGGTCGCCGGGCGGTATTAACTGCTAAAATTTTACATGCGTTCAGGCACATCGATGCCCAACAGGCCCAGCGCCGCCACCATTTGGTTCAATACAGCACGGCACAGCGCCAGACGCGCGCCGCGCACAGCGGTATTCTTTTCGCTCAGGATGTGATGCGCGGCATAGAACCGGCTGAACGCCTGGGCCAGACCGTAGACATGTTCGCAGACGATGTGGGGCGCACGGCGATCAAGCGCCCCCTTTATCGCGTCCGGGAAAGCACTCAATGCCAAACCCAAAGCGCGCTCGACATCGCTTGTTATCGTCAGCGCCGCCTCCGGCACATCGACATCGTCCTCAGCCGCCTTGCGCAAAATAGATTTGATCCGTACGGCTGCATATTGCAGATAAGGCCCGGTTTTGCCCTCAAAACGCATGAAGCGGTCGATGTCGAAAATGTAATCCGATAAACGAGGTGTGCTGAGATCGGCAAATTTCAGTGCCCCGATGCCGATCTGCGCGGCGATGAATGTGCGCTCATCCGGGGTGCGGTCTGTGGCAAGTCCCGCCTGTTCCAACCGCTCCAGAGCCTTTTCGCGCATCAGCGTAATGAGATCATGGAGCTTCATCACGCCGCCCGCACGGGTTTTGAAAGGTTTGCCGTCAGGCCCGTTCATCGTGCCAAAGCCGATGTGTTCAAGCGCCGCCCCACCATTGAGACCGGCTTGCATCGCCACACGAAACACCTGTTCAAAATGCGTGTGCTGACGCTCATCCACGACATAAAGAATGGCGTCGGGATCATAAGTTTGGACGCGATCAAGAATGGTGGCCAGATCCGTTGTGGCGTAAGTGGCGCCGCCATCCGACTTTTGCAAAATAAGTGGCGGAATTTCGTGCGTATCTTCCGCGCGTGCCACATCGACAATCAGCGCACCCTGGTCTTCATACGCCAGACCTTCTGTCTTTAACGCCGCAATCATGCCCGGGATCAAACCGTCGACATCTGATTCGCCTTTCCAAAGATCAAATGTGACACCAAGGGCGCCAAATTCGCGCTCCATAGCTGCCCGCGACACGGATAAAAAATGCCGCCACAACGCGCGATAACCGGGCCGCCCCGACTGAAGCTCAACAGTGGCGCGCCGCGCCGCTTCATCGCGGGACGGTTCGGCTTGACATGCTGCTGCCGCCAGCGGGTAGAGCCGCTCCAGATCCTCCAAGGTCACCGGCGGCGTTTCGGGATATGGGCCGGACCGGGCCGCATCGAAATAAGGCAGGCCGGGCTGCTCAACTTCCAGTGCGCTCACCAGCATGCCCATGGGCTTGCCCCAATCGCCCATATGCACATCGCTCATGGTTGTAGCGCCCGCATAGCGGAAAAGGCGCGCCAGGCAGTTGCCGATGATGGTTGAACGCAAATGTCCGACATGCATGGGTTTGGCGATATTTGGTCCGCCGTAATCCAGCAGGACCTTTTTGAGGCCGGTCCTTCCCGCGCCCAAGCGCTCATCGGCATGAAGGGCGGTCAGATGACGGCTCAAAAACTCGTCGGTGACGGAAAGATTGATAAAACCCGGCCCGGCGACGGATACGTCAGAAAAAACCTGATTCCGCGCTAAAACTTTGACGATTTTTTCGGCGACAGCACGCGGGCTGCTTTTGGCGCGCCGCGCCGCGCCCATGGCACCATTACACTGAAACTGCCCCAGATCCGGCCGGTCAGACCGCATGACCTGCCCCAGATCGGCGGGCAGATCCAGAGCTTCAAAAGCAGCGCCCGCCAGGCCGGACAATTGTGCGGTAAGGGAATCCATATCACCTGATTACCATGGGGACGCGACGATTCCCGCCGCTAGGGGTGCACGGCGCGGCGCAAATTGGGCCGGTCGAATTGCGAATGCGTGCGGTTATAGGCCAGTTGCTCCGGCGTAAGCTCCCAACCCACCAAAATCTCATAAAGATCTCCACGTCCCAGTCTTTTATAATTGATTTCTAGTCCCCCAACCTTCTTGGTCAACACCACATGCGGTTTTTCGGGATTGAATTCGACCTCCTCCACATAGATCTTTTTGGACAGGATGGCGCTGTTCAGCTCGGTCAGCGCAATAAAATAGCGAAAGGGCTGTTTGCCGGCGCGCGCCGCCGGTCCGGCGCTCAGGTCAAGAGAGAAGCTGATTTCCGATTTTATGGTGTCACCATTATATTTGCATTTGATCGAGACATCGCCAATCTCGGCGTCATAGGCCAGATTTTGCAGGTTTTTCTTCGGTCCCGGGCCAAAAATCGTCACCCGGCTCGCATCGTACAGAACACCTGCCTGCGGACAGACCACCCGCGAAACCTTATCGCCCCCGCACGAGACCGTCATCAACAGCGTGGCCAGCAGGGCCCCGCTCCAGATTTTCAGGCTTCCGCGGGCTTTTCGTATACTTTTCTGATGGCCCATAGTGACCTTCCTGCCTCTTTCCATGCTACATGATGGAGTGGTGATTCGACGCAAGGATGGGAAGATCTCTTTCCCCCACCGTTACATTTTGATAGAGGTTGATAGCCGCATTATCCCCACGCCGCAAGTTTGCGAGGAAAAGTGCCCAATCGCATGACAATGACCCCCCAACCCCTGCCCGCGCGCCCGCACCTCCATGTGCTCCTCGCCTCTCCCCGCGGTTTTTGCGCCGGGGTTGAACGCGCAATTCAGATCGTCGAGATGGCGCTGGAAAAACATGGTTCTCCTGTTTATGTGCGCCATGAAATTGTTCACAACAAGCGCGTGGTCAAAAGACTGGAGGCCATGGGTGCCATTTTCGTGGAAGAGCTGGATGAAGTGCCCAGCGAACGCCCGGTGGTTTTTTCCGCCCACGGCGTTCCCAAGACCGTGCCTCGGGAAGCACAAACCCGCGCCATGATTTTTCTCGACGCCACCTGCCCGCTGGTGTCCAAAGTTCATGTGGAGGCGGAGCGCCATTATGCCAAGGGGTTGGATATCGTCCTCATCGGCCATGCCGGACACCCGGAAGTGGTGGGTACAATGGGTCAATTGCCTGAAGGGGCCATCACTCTGGTTGAAACGCCGGAAGACGCGCTGCATTTCACCCCCCGCGATCCGACAAAACTCGCGTTAATCACGCAGACAACTTTATCGGTCGACGACGCGGCCGGCGTGATTTCAGTTTTACGTCAGCGATTCCCCTCCATCCGGCGGCCGCATAAAGAAGATATCTGTTATGCGACCACCAACCGCCAGAGCGCGGTCAGAACAATCGCCCCGCGCTGCAATGCCATTCTTGTGATTGGCGCGCCCACTTCTTCCAATTCCATGCGTCTGGTAGAAGTGGCACAGCGTCTGGGATGTGAATCTTCATGGCTGGTGGAAAGCGCCAAAGAAATTCCCTGGGGGGAACTGGGCCAACCGGTGGTGCTGGGCATCACGGCCGGCGCATCGGCGCCTGAAGAACTTGTCGAAGAAGTTCTGAACGCGCTGCATCAGCGCTTTACAGTCACCATGGAAGAAATTTCGGTGACCAAAGAACACGTCACGTTCAAACTCCCCCGCCGTCTCAACGCCTGAGACCATCTGCGCCATGGCCGTTTATACAGAAGTTTCTCTGGAAGATCTGGAATCCTTTCTCCTCCAGTATGATATCGGGCGGGCACTGTCTTACAAAGGCATTGCGGAAGGCGTCGAGAATTCGAACTACCTGCTGCAAACAGACCACGGGCGCTTCATTCTGACTCTCTATGAAAAGCGTGTGGAGGCGCATGATTTACCATTTTTTTTGAATCTGATGGACCATCTGGCGGAAAAAGGCCTGGCGTGTCCGGTCCCGGTTCACGCCCGCGACGGCAAGGCGCTCAAACGCCTTTGCGGACGGCCCGCCGCAATCATTTCATTTCTGGAGGGTATGTGCATCAACCGGCCAACCGAAAAACAGTGTGGTCAAGTGGGCGTCACTGTGGCGCGCCTGCATTTGGCGGGTCTGGATTATACCGGCACAAGAGCCAACGCACTGGGCCTGCCCCATTGGAGGCCTTTATTTGATCAATGCGCGGCCCACGCCGATGCTGTGGCCCCCGGCCTGAATCACCTCATTGCGGATGAACTGGATTTTCTGGAAAGCCATTGGCCGCCCGAATTGGCGCAAGGTGTTATCCATGCCGACCTTTTTCCCGATAACGTCTTTTTTATTGACAATGTCTGTTCCGGCATCATCGATTTTTATTTTGCCTGCAACGATGCGCTCGCCTACGATCTGGCGATCTGCATCAATGCCTGGTGCTTTGAACGCGGAGGCGAGTTCAACACCACTAAAGCGCGCAGTTTGTGCCGGGGTTATCTGTCTGAAAACCCGCTCCCTCATGCCGATATTGAGGCTTTGCCTATTTTGTGCCGCGGCGCAGCCCTGCGTTTTCTTCTCACCCGGCTTTATGACTGGCTGAACCGCATTGAGGGTGCGCTGGTCAAACCCAAAGATCCTACGCATTATCTAGAGCGTCTGCGTTTTCACCAGAAGGCAAACTCTGCCGCGAGTTATGGCCTGACATGAGTGAAGAGAAAATTGAAATTTACACAGATGGCGCGTGCGCGGGCAATCCGGGGCCGGGCGGTTGGGGCGCACTCCTGATCGCGCGGGAAAAACGCAAGGAACTCAGCGGCGGCGAAGCGCAAACCACCAACAACCGCATGGAATTACTGGCCGCCATCAGAAGCCTGGAAGCGCTGACCCGCCCGAGCGCGGTCAACCTCTACACTGATTCCAAATATGTGCGTGACGGAATCAGTCAGTGGATTGAAAACTGGAAACGCAATGGCTGGCGCAACGCCAGAAAAAAACCCGTGAAAAATGCCGATCTCTGGCAGCAGCTTGACGCCCTGAACCAACAGCACAGCGTGCACTGGCACTGGGTGAAAGGCCATGCCGGCCATCCCGAAAACGAACGCGCCGACGCGCTGGCCAATGAAGGCATGGCCCAGTATCGCTAAGGCAGGGGACTTTTAGCTTAACTGGTCAAGCATGAATTGCGCTGAGGAAACTTTGAAATCGCCCGGCGCTTCAATATTGAGATGCGTCACGACGCCATCTTTGACCACCATGGAATAGCGCTGGGCGCGCTGGCCCATGCCAAAACCTGTCCCGTCAAGTTCCAAACCCACAGCTTTGGCAAAATCGCCATTGCCGTCAGCCAGCATCAACACTTTGTCTTCAACACCCTGTGCTTTCCCCCACGCACTCATCACAAAAACGTCATTCACTGAGATGCAGGCGATGGTGTCAATGCCTTTGGCTTTGAGTTGAGCGGCACACTCCACATAACCCGGGAGATGTTTGGCCGAGCATGTAGGCGTGAACGCACCGGGCACGGAAAAGAGGGCCACGGTTTTACCCGCAAAAACATCGCCCGTGCTCAAGGGCTCCGGTCCATTAGCCCCCATGGTCATCAATGTTGCCTCTGGAATTTTATCGCCTACTTTTATGGTCATCAGGTCCGTCCGATCTAAATGAAGAATGAATGCTCAAGGCGCAGCCGACACTTGAAAGCGCATGGTCGCGCCTGGCCGGACTGCACACTAATTTAAACGATTTGAGCGCCTGCTGGAAAGGAGAAAATGCCACCTATTCGCAAAAACAACCATGAAGGTAGAGGACCGCAGGGCGGATTTTCACACAAGCCCCGACAAATCGGGAAAAGCCTGTCAGACAAAACCGTGTCGTCAATTCTATCTTTGCGTGTATATTCTTTAAACTGATGATTTCCCTTTCCCCACCGCCCTAAAATCGACACTTTTACCGTCAAGATTTCAATGCATGTTCAGCATAGCAATATGTGCTAGACTGCTCACGGATAAATCGGGGATGGCTCATTAACCTTAATCCCCTTAACTGCACAAATTTACAAGATGGATTGAACGATGCTTGAACAGGCTCACCAGATGGAAGGAAAGTTTCTAATCGCGATGCCCAGCATGACCGATCCGCGATTCCAAAGATCCGTGATTTATCTCTGTGCACATTCGCATGAATCAGGCGCAATGGGTTTTGTCATCAACAAGCAGGTGGATAATGTTGATTTTGATGAATTACTGGATCACCTGGGATTCAGTACGCGCGAAATAATTTATTCTCCTCCCATTCATTTTGGTGGACCCGTTTCTCCAGAAAGAGGTTTTGTTCTGCACACAGCGGATTATGTCACAAAAGACGCGACACTGAGTGTAAAAGACGGAATCGGTCTCACGGCAACGCTCGACATTCTCAAAGCCATTGCCACTGGGGAAGGTCCGCGCCATGCACTTTTGGCCCTGGGTTATGCAGGGTGGGCACCGGGTCAGCTTGAAACTGAAATTCTGAATAACGGCTGGCTTCATTGCGAGGCCGATGAAGAATTACTGTTCAGCGGCGACAATGACCATAAATGGGAACAGGCTCTGGCCAAGATGGGCATTGATCCCGCACATCTTTCTGGAACAGCCGGACGCGCGTGACATTTTAAAATAGCCCAAGATTTGCCGTAACTCCGGCAAGGGCGCGCGCACCTTCTCTTTGAACATACCGGAATATATTCGCTTGGGCGTCGAAAATTATTCTTGAGGATTCACAATCATGAAACAAATTACGAGAATCAATCACATAGGGCTAAGAGTTCGCGATCTGGGCGTGGCCAGAGAATTCTACGAAAAGATCGGATTCGAATTTATCGCCGGCCCGATCGGCCCCGAACCCGTTGCGGTAATGGAGCACCCTTGCGGCGTCAATATTAATTTTATCCTAAACACCTCGGCCAACGCGTCAGACATGAATATATTGATGGACATCCCGCAAAAACATACAGGCTTCACGCATATCGCATTGGAGATCGACGATGTGGAGGCGGTCAAACAGGTCCTAAGCGCCCAAAATATTTCTATCACGGAGACTGTGGAATTACCCGATGGCGCCTACTTCTTTTTTATTCGCGATCCAGACGGCAACGTCATTGAATTACACCGCCCGGCAAAGTAAGAAATACGCCCTGTTTCGATTTTACGGGGTCTAAAAAGTCAGCCCCAGGAATTTCTCCGTCATTCGGCCCAGTAATGCGCGATGAAGGCCTGCGCTTCCATTGCCGTCATGGGTGCACCAAACACAAAACCTTGCGCATAGGTGCAGCCCAGATCATACAGCCTGCGCCCTACGGCTTCCGTTTCCACACCTTCAGCCACCACTTCAATTCCCAGATCGTGGGCCAAATCGATCGCAGAGCGCACCATAATCAGCAATTGCTCATCATCCTCCAGACCTGACACGAAAGATTGATCAATTTTTAATGCATCAAACGGAAAGCTCTTCAGACGCTCCAGCGTGGAATGGCCGGTACCAAAATCATCGAGCACGATACCCGCACCCAAGTCTTTCAGCTCACTCAAGATCTGCGCGGCCTCTTCAGCATTCTCAATCAGAAGATTTTCCGTCACTTCCAGTTTCAGGCTGCCCGGGTACAGCGAGACCGTTTTCATGATCTGCCTCACATCGCTCACCAGCTCTTCGCCCAAAAGCTGCTTAGCGGATACATTGACACTGGCGAACAGCGGTCGTTCCAGAGGAAAAAACTGCTGCCATTGCGACAATTGCAGGCTGGTCATGGACAGTGCAAACCGGCCCAGGCGTACAATCAAGCCCAGATGTTCGGCCAAGCCCACAAACTGGTCAGGTCCCAGCAGACCCCGCTCCGGATGGTTCCAGCGTAACAAAGCTTCGAATCCGGCAATGCGTCCGTTACGCAAATCCATCACCGGCTGGTAATACACCTCCATCTCGTACTGATCGAGCGCGCGGCGCAATTCCGATTCCAAGTTTAGCGCGTCGCCGTTATCCCGGCCCATGCCTTGTGCATAACTGACAATCCGGCTCTCCCCCGCCCTTTTCGCCTGATAGAGTGCTTTTTCCGCTTCTTCCAAAAGCTGGGCCGCATCGGTTTGCGTACCATCACTCACGGCAATTCCGATGCTGACTGAAGGATATAAATCAAGACCGGCAATTGCGAGAGGATGCTCAACCGCGCGCTTGACAGCGGCGGTGCGCTCTTCCGCTTCCTCTGACGATTTGAGGTTAGGTATAAAAATCCCGAACTCGTCGCCGCCCAACCGGCCGGAAATATCATTCTTTTCCGTCACACCGGCAAGCCGCTCCGCAATGGTGACTAGCAATTCATCGGCCCGGGTCTGTCCCAAACCTTCATCGAAACTTTTAAAGCGATCAATGTCCATCAAAATAACTGCGACCGATGACTCCACCCCTTCCTGCTCATTCTCCCCGCCGTCAGAAATCTCTGCCAGTGCCTGAGCCGCCAGATTTAGAAACGACTCTCTGCGCGGCAGAGCGGCCAGCGCATCGGGTGCCTTTGCGAACACAGGTTCAAGTTCAGGAGTTGGTATTTGACCCACTGTGTCCACAGCATCAAGCGCTTCGGGTGCGTGCCTGATCACTCCAACGCAGTGCTGCGGCTTGTGCCGTTCATCATGCAGGCATGTTCCTAAGAGATTCAGAGCGAGGTAGCTTCCATTATCACAGCGCACGCGCATGGGAAGCGTGAACGTCGCCGAGCCCAGCAAAAGATAGGACTTTAGAGATTCGCGATAGCGTTCTTGATCATTAGGATGCACCCGGTTGTACCACGCCTCTTGCGTCGATGCGGCCGGACCTTCTACCACGCCCAGCATTTCAGAGACGATCGGTGATAGGTAAAGTTTGTCGTCAGGAATATTCCAATACCACAGCCCTTCCCCGGCAGCCGCCAACCCCATTTCATAGTATTCCGTATCCTGATGGAAACTTGCGCCTTCCCGCACGAGGCGATGTTGGGAAAGCTCCTGCGTTTGCATCATTTCCCCGGGTGCTGAATCCGCATAGGCCCGAAGGCGAAGCGAACCATCAAGCGCTTGAACAATAACGGAAAAATCAATCATCAGGGCGCCCATAACCAATAAGGCATAGACCAGCCATTCGGTGATAAGATTGCTTTCAGAGCCCGGTGCCAAAACAAGGTAAAGACCCAGCACATAGGCCAACAGCAGAACCAGCCACCCGGGCACGCTGAGTTTGGCCGCCCGCTCTGCCTCCGGCAAAAACTTCAACAACGCCGCGAGCATCAACGCCAAGCCTGCAAAAATCAACACGCGCAGAACCAGCATCGCCCAAGGCAATCCGATCAGGCAATAAAGAAAGGAAAAGAGAAAAACATAAAGACCCGCGGTGATAAGATTTGAGGAATAACCATCCGGCGCGTCAACGTTTAGCATGGCACTGACAGAGCGATTGACAAATACCCCCGCCAGGGCCAGAGCAGCCCCTGCAAAATAAACATGTAAATAACCAAAAAATTCTGGCGCAAAAACGATATAATCAAATGCCAGGGAAAGATACAAAGCCGAAGTCAGGCTGGCCAGACCGCTCAAGAGAAAAGCGCTCTGCCTGGAAAACGCCCACAGACTGATCAGAAGAATACCCATGAGCGTCAGCAATCCTAAAGACACGCCCTGCCCTGTGGTGATGTCTTGAACATAGCGGACATAAGCGTCCACCCGCCACAGATAAAGCGCTGAAGCTTTCAACTCTTTGGGTAAGAGGAGTGCGATTTTAGCTGTTTCCTGTGGTGGAATAACCATGGTGACTGACAAAAGCACATCAGTTTTAAGACTGATTCCCTTGACGAAAGAGCGGCCCGCCTGCGCCGTTTTGATAACAAGGTTCTGCAATTCCAGCGGCGCACCCACGCCGCTTGCAAAAGCCGAATCACGAAACGTGTCCCTGCTGATCACGAAGAGGCGTTCCAGAGGTTTATCCGTCGTGTTTTTGATATAAACGCCGTACCAGGATGCGGCGCGGGCGGCGGCGGCGCGTTCAGCTTCTTTCCGGAGTTCCTCCAGCGGCTTGATTTCACCCGCTTCCTCCGTTTTGTCATCGGGCGCCACCTCCCCGGCATCTGGTGAAGCGGTGGCCGATTGAGCGAATTCAGGCGCAATGTCGTTCATGTCGACTGGTCTGAAATAGCTGGTGATATCGATAACATCCGCCGCTCCATCCAGCAAAGCAATGGGCGGCGGCGGCACATGGCCTGGAGAGGGTGTCTCATTTTCCTGAGCTGAAATCTGAGCCGCACCGGAAATCAAAAAAAGGCTTAGAAACCCCGAAACAAGCAAAAACGTTTTCAACAAATACTCTTTTTTTATGATTTGACTCACCAACTGATCTCCAAAAAAAGGATCAACGCGGACCGGAGGCTTCTGGCCGCCTATCTTCACCACCGATAAGTGTTGCCAACACATATTGTTGCAGAAAGAGCGGAGAAAAACGTAAGGATTTAATCGGGTGATGGATCTCCCTTGACCCTCGCAAACAGAATATGATCCCGCCATGCCCCATTGATCCTTAAATATTCACGGGCATAGCCTTCTTCATTAAAGCCCGCTGTCACAAGAAGTCTCCTGGAAGGCTCATTATGGGGCAGACACGCAGCTTCAATGCGGTGCAGACGCAACACATCAAATATGTAAGGGCAGATTGCCCCCACCGCGGCCGTCATCAGGCCCTGCCCCTGATAAGGTTCACCAATCCAGTAGCCCAGAGCACAGGCCTGCGTCACGCCCCGGCGGATATTGGACAGTGTCATCCCCCCCACCAGAGAGTTATCAAGATTGCGGAAAATGAAAAAAGGGTAGGCCTTATCATCCCGCACATCTTTCCCATAACGGCGCAGGCGGCGGCGAAAGGATGCGCGGTTAAGATCATCAAGCGGCCAAGTGGGCTCCCACGGTGTCAGAAAAGCCCGGCTGCACTCCCGCAACTCAGACCAGTCCTGAAAATCAGCCATCACAGGATGGCGCAGACAGACCCCATCCCCTTCGATGACGGGCTCGCTGTCAGGCCGGGTGATGGTGCGCAATAAAGCCATAAAGTCCACCTAAGTTCCCAAAAAGGACAAAACTCGCAACAATGATTGAACACGATGAAGGACACTACTGTCCAGACTCTCTTTTTGCGTCACTCGATTAAAATATCGTCTATGCGGCCGCGCGAGACCGGGCCTGAATGTAAGCCTGCACTTTCATTATATCATCGGGAAGAACATCATAGTGCTCCTCCAACTCCATAAGATCCGCCAAACGCGGGGGCAGGAAAACCGGCGTCCCTGTCGCCTGCGTCACCACTTTCGCGAACTTGGCCGGATGCGCCGTCGCCAAGCAGACCATGGGGATGTCCCGGTGCGCCCGCCATGCCTCAGACCCGGCGCGCACGCCCACCGCGCTATGCGGGTCAATTTGAAGGCCTGTGTCCTCATATACGTGCCGGATCATCGTGAAGGTTTCCTCCTCGCTCACCCGCACTGTATCAAAACGCGCGCGGATCGAATCCAGCGCGCCGTGTGCGAGGGTGAACCCTCCCGACTGCTCAAGAGACGCCATCATGGCGCGCACCGCCCCGGCGTCACGGCCCGTCGCGTCAAAGAGCAAGCGCTCAAAATTACTCGACACCTGAATGTCCATGCTGGGGCTGACGGTGGGCGTCACCGCGCCGGTCTCATAACGGCCCGTCTTCAGCGCACGGACAAGGATATCATTGACGTTGGTGGCAATGACCAGGCGGCTGATGGGCAGCCCCATCCGCTGGGCGACATAACCGGCCAGAACATCACCAAAATTCCCGGTTGGCACACAAAATGACACCGCCCGATGGGGCGCGCCCAGAGCCACACCGGCAGAAAAATAATAGACCACTTGCGCCATCACCCGCGCCCAGTTGATGGAATTCACTCCCGCCATGTGAATGCGATTACGAAAACCGGAATCCGCGAACATCGCTTTGACGAGAGCCTGGCAATCATCAAATGTGCCTTCAATTGCGATATTATGCACATTGGGATCCGCGACCGTTGTCATCTGCCGCCGCTGGATTTCGGACGTGCGCCCATGGGGGTGCAGAATAAAAACATCCACCGCATCGCGTCCGCGCATGGCTTCGATGGCGGCCGAGCCCGTGTCACCCGATGTGGCGCCGACGATGGTGACCCTTTTGCCCCGGCGTTTCAGGGCGTGGTCGAACAGCGGCCCCAGGACTTGCATGGCGACGTCTTTAAAGGCCAGCGTCGGCCCGTGAAATAATTCCAGCAACCACAGGCCGGCATCAAGCTGTCGCAACGGCGTCACAGCTCTGTGGTCGAACGAGGCATAAGCCGTCTCAACCACGTCTTCCAACTCTCCGTGCGTTAACGCGGCGCCGATATAGGGCGCCATGACCCGGACCGCCAGATCGGTGTAGGACAGGGCCGCAAAACCCGTGATCTCCTCTGCTGAAAATACTGGCCAGTCTTGCGGTACATAGAGACCGCCGTCGCGGGCCAGGCCGTTCAGCAGAACATCTTCAAAGCCCAGACTGCCCGCCTCTCCGCGCGTGCTGATGTAATACAAAATACTCTCCCAACAATTATCGGCCCCTCAAACCCAAGCGGCCCTGCCTAATGTGGAAAATCAGATATACACCCAACAGCGCCAAAGCCAAGCCATACCAGGTGATGATATACCCCAGATGATTATTTCTCAGGGTCACCACCGTCTGTCCCCCCACGGGCAAACCTCCCGGATTAGGGGTCGCGTCAACCTCGACAATCACCGGCAAATAAAGCTTCAGCCCTGCCACGGACGCCATGGTGTCCGTATCAAGAAAAAACCAAATATTATCCGCTGGCTGATTATCGGGCACGAAGGTCCCCTGCCCCGGCGGCGTCCGCACGATCCCCGTGAGTGTAACCCGGCCCTTTATTTGGCCTTCTTGCCGTGTTGTTGGATCCTGATTTTCAATCGGAATTTTGCCCCGGTCGATAAAAACCGCCGGCTGATCGCCGCGCAACAAGGGCGTAATCACATGGTAGACAGGCCGCCCCCCCGCATCCTGCGTAAAGAGATAAAGCTCATGGGTATGATCGAGCACACCTGAAACAAACACATGCCAATAATTGATATCATCGGGCCCTTGTGCATTTTTCAGCACATCATCCAGCGGCCGGGGCGGAGCCACCGTGCGCTGTTCTATCTGGGCGATCAGATGATTTTTCCAGTGCAGCCGCCTGACTTGCCAGTTTCCAAGCAAAACGAGAATAATCAGAGCCGGAATGGTCATCAGGGTCGGCCATAAAAGCGGGCGGAAAAACATCAGCGCATTCCCTTGAGCGCATTCACAAACAGTATATGCGGTTTTTGGGTTCGACTGCGCTCCAAATCAAGTCCCTAGACCACATTCTTTGTGTCCATGAATTGTGCGCGTGGCCTAGTCATCCGCCAGGCGGCCTTCCGCAGCGTCATTTTTGTATTGCAGCGCAATCATCAAACCTTTGAAAGGCCTCAACAGCGCTAATGACAACACCAACGCCAAAGGCCCCCATATGACGGCATGAACCCAATAGGGCGGCTGCACCGTCACTTCCAGAATCAGCGCCCCGCCAACGACGATAAAACCAACGATGAACATGATAAAAACCGCTGGACCATCGCCTGAATCAAATTTTTCGTAACTTAATCCGCAGTACTCACATTTCCCGACGAGGGTCAGATAGCCCTTAAAAAGGCGTCCCTTCCCACAGCGGGGGCAGCGGCTGGAGAGTCCGGCTTTAATCCAGGAAACATCTGCATTCGTGTCCACCCGTTGTCACCTTTCTACTCCTGAAAAACCTAATGCGCCGCCGCCACATCCGGGCCGCCCCAGACATAGATGCAAAAGAACAGAAACAGCCACACCACATCGACAAAATGCCAGTACCAGGCCGCCGCTTCAAATCCGAAATGATGCGTCGGCGTGAAATGCCCGGCATAGAGCCGCCCCAGACATACCGCCAGAAAAATGGTCCCGATAATCACATGAAACCCGTGAAATCCTGTGGCCATAAAGAATGTGGAGCCGTAAATGCTGCCGGAAAACGAAAAGGCGGCATGAGAATATTCATAGGCCTGCACGCTTGTGAACGCCAAGCCCAATAGCACGGTGAGCCACAAGCCCTGAATCGCCCCTTTGCGATCATCCTGCTGCAGCGCATGATGGGCCCAGGTCACGGTAGTGCCTGACGTGAGCAAAATAAGAGTGTTCATCAGCGGCAGATGCCAGGGATCGAAAGCTTCAATCCCGACAGGAGGCCACACCCCGCCGGTTACGTCAAAGCGCGTGGCTTCTTTGGTGACATCTACGAACAGGAAGGCATTGAAATAGGCCCAGAACCAGCCCACGAAAAACATCACTTCCGAAGCGATGAACAAGAGCATGCCATAGCGCAAACTCAGTTGAACCACCGGCGTGTGATCGTGGCGGACTTCAGCCTCCGTGATGACATCGCGCCACCAACTCATCATGACATATAGCACGACGGCCAGACCGACAAAGAAAATGGCTGGCCCATGATAACCGAACAAACCATTGACGTTCATATAGGCCACGCCGCCGATCGCCATGATGAAGGCGCCTATGGAGCCCACAATTGGCCACGGGCTCGGTTCCACAAGATGATAATCGTGTTTGACCTGTCCGTTAGCCATGGGCCTCATGCTCCTTGTCGAATGGTTCTAACAGCGGCTTTATAAATACCGCACTTCGCGTGTGTACCGCACTCTTATTTCCGGCTCAACTTACTTAGAATTTTCAGTGATTCTTCCGACGGGTGCTCCGTCTCATAAAAAGTATAAGAAAGGGTGATGGTTTTCACATCATCCAGATTCGATTCATCTGCAATCGCCGGATCAATAAAGTAAATCACTGGCATCTTGACTACCTGATGCGGCCTAAGAACCTGCTCTGTAAAACAGAAACATTGCAGCTTGGCAAAATAAATTCCTGATTTTTGCGGCGTGACGTTATAGGAAGCGCTGCCGACAATGGGGCGGTCACTGAGATTCTCGGCAAGAAAAAAAGCCTGCCTCGTTTCGCCGACTTTGAGTTTCTGCGAAATCTGCAAGGGTTTGAATTTCCACGGCAAGCCGCGCGCAACATTGGCGTCAAACCGCACGGTCATCTGCCTATCAAGCACGATTCCAGTGGTTGAATCGGCAACGCTCGTGGTGCCGCCATACCCGGTTACCCGGCAAAAGATATTATAAAGCGGCACCGATGCATAGGCCGCCCCCACCATCGCCACGACCACAGCACCCCATATCAACGCAAAGCGCAGATTCTTCGCACGCGGGGGATGGGTCATTTGTGATGAATGAGAACTCATGAGGCGGGACTCTCATCAATTAAAGGTGGCGGCACGGATTCATTCCTGAGACGGATTTCCATATTGCCCATCAGGTGGACATAAGTGACGAAGAAGATCAGGATGACAAAGGCCAAAAGACTCAGAGCAATGGCGATATTGCGTTTGCCTCGCGCAGCGGCCTGCTCAGGCGTTAACACCACACCCTTAGGCGGAAGGGGCGCACCCTGTGTCAGCATCTGTTCGCACCGCTCACGACTGCCCATGATCACCCCTGTCCCCAATGGGCAAACCAGACGCCGGGATCAAGCCCTAATCCTTGCTCAACCAGCAGAACGGCGAATATGATAAAGAGATAAAGCGTTGAAAACCGAAACAGTTTGCGTGCCGCGTGATCTGCCCGCATCTGAGCAGATTTTGCGACCCCGCTCTGCTTTCCGGTAAGAACATCAGAAGCCCGGCCCGTCGTCCAAACGCGCACTGCGTAAAAAACCAGCATCGCACTGGCGGCAAGCGCGCTCACAAAATAAATTTCGCCGGCAAAGCCTAAAAAATAGGGCAGAAGCGCGGCCGGAAAGGTCGCCAGAGAATAAATCAAAATCTGACGGCGCGTGACGGCTTTGCCCGCCACCACCGGCAGCATCGGGATGCCCACTTTTTCGTAATCAAGCTTGCGGTACAAAGAGAGCGCCCAGAAATGGGGTGGTTGCCATAAAAAAACCAGCAAGGCGAGAATCAGTGGCTCCAGGCCGATTGATCCAGTCGCCGCAGCCCAGCCAATAAGGGGAGGAAAAGCCCCGCACAACCCTCCCAGAACGGTGTTATGAACCGTGCGCCGTTTCAACCACATCGTATAGACAAAAAGATAAAAGGCGATGGTCAGAGCAAGGAGTAAGGCCGCAACATAATTGATCAGCAATGCCATGGTTGTCACGGAACCGACAGCCAGCACAACGCCAAATCCAAGCGCCTCTCCCGGCGCCACGCGCCCCGCCGGTATGGGACGGTTGCGCGTGCGTTTCATGGCGCCGTCAATATCGGCGTCATACCACATATTCAGAGCCCCCGCCGCCCCCGCGCCTACCGAAAGGCAGACCAGCGCCGCCAGCGCAATCACCGGGTGGATCGGCTGAGGTGCCACGATCATGCCGACCAGACCCGTAAAGACGGCAAGCGACATCAGGGTGGGTTTCAGTAACGCGATATAATCACCGGCCGTGGCGATACTAATAGAGACGGGCACACCCGGATAAACATTTTTGATCTGCGCTGTGGCCACAAAAGTTCTCGCTTGTTTGCTGCTATACTTATTTGATCACGGGTAATTCGTTGAACTGGTGAAATGGCGGGGGAGAGGACAGCGTCCACTCCAGCGTGGTGGCGCCCTCACCCCACGGATTATTCCCAGCGGGAACTTTCTTCATGAAGGACTGCGCGACGATAAAAAGGAAAATGAAGACCCCGGCAAAAGAGATATAGGCGCCAATGGAAGAGACAAAATTCCAATCCGCAAAAGCATCCGGATAATCAATGATACGCCGCGGCATTCCCGCCAATCCCAGGAAATGTTGCGGAAAAAACAATATATTGACACCAATGAACGTCACCCAGAAATGCACATTGGCGAGCTTCTCGGAATACATATAGCCGCTGATCTTCGGGAACCAGTAATAGAAAGAGGCGAAAATGGTGAAGACGGCGCCCAGAGACATGGTGTAATGGAAATGCGCCACCACATAATAGGTGTCGTGCAAGCTTGTATCGACGCCCGCATTGGCCAGAACCACGCCGGTGACGCCGCCTATGGTGAACAGAAAGATAAAACCCAAAGCCCAAATCATGGGCGGCCTGAACTGAATTGATCCCCCCCACATGGTGGCGATCCAGGAAAAAATTTTAATGCCCGTGGGCACGGCGATGACCATCGTGGCCGCGATGAAATAGGCTTTCAAATTGACGCTGAGCCCCACCGTGTACATGTGATGCGCCCAGACGATAAAACCAATGAAGCCGATGGCCACCATGGCGTAGGCCATCCCAAGATAACCAAAGATCGGTTTTCTGGAAAATGTCGAGACAATCTGGCTGATCGCCCCAAAGCCCGGCAGGATCAGAATATAAACTTCCGGATGGCCAAAAAACCAGAAGAGATGTTGAAAGAGAAGAGGATCGCCGCCGCCCGCTGGTTCAAAAAACGCTGTGTCGAAATTGCGGTCTGTCAGCAGCATCGTGATACCGCCGGCCAGCACAGGCAGGGCGAGAAGCAGCAGGAAAGTGGTCACAAGAATCGACCAGACAAAAAGCGGCATTTTGTGCATCGTCATGCCCGGCGCCCGCATATTGAAAATAGTGGTGATGAAGTTGATCGCCCCTAAAATCGATGACGCCCCGGCCAGATGGATTGAAAGGATCGCCAGATCCACTGCCGGACCAGGCATGCCGACGGAAGTTGCAAGTGGTGGATAAATGGTCCACCCGGTCCCCGCACCCGGAGCACCGCCCGGCGCGCCGGGCACGAACATAGAGAGCACCAGAAGAGAAAGGGAAAAAGGCAACAGCCAAAATGAAATGTTGTTCATACGGGGAAACGCCATATCCGGCGCCCCGATCATGATGGGCACGAACCAATTGCCAAATCCCCCGATCATTGCCGGCATCACCATAAAGAAGATCATGATGAGGCCGTGTCCGGTGATCAGCACATTGTACATTGCCTTTGCGGATTCTTCGTTGCCGGCCAGAAGCGGCAGAACATTAATGCCTGTGGATTGCAGTTCCATGCGCATGAGCACCGACATGATACCGCCGATAATGCCGGCGACGACAGCAAAAATGAGATACATCGTGCCGATGTCTTTATGATTTGTGGAAAACACATAACGCCGCCACCCGGTAGGATGGTGGGCGTGCTCCTCATGCGACTCCAAACCTTGATGGGCAACGTAATCCAAAGCCATTCGATGATTCCTTGTCTTATGAAATTATTTGGCCGCGGCAACGGCAAGATCAGATGGAAGTGCGGCAAGCCCAAGCTCACCGCGTGTTTTACGAACCCAGGCATCAAATTCCTGCTGGGGAACGGCATGGATCGCAATTGGCATGAAAGCGTGATCTTTGCCGCAGAGCTCCGAGCATTGCCCGTAATACATGCCCTCTTTTTCAACCTTGAACCAGGTTTCATTCAGACGGCCGGGAACGGCATCGATTTTGACACCAAATGATGGCACGGCCCAGGAATGAAGCACATCGGCCGCGGTCACCACCACGCGCACAGTCTTGCCCACCGGCACCATGACTTCGAAACTGGATGTCAAAAGGCGCGGCTGAGGGTTACCATAAGGATCTGTCCCGAGATCCTCTTTGGGCACCATGGTGGCGATAAATTCTTCATCCTCAAAAAAGTCAGGATATTGATACGTCCACAACCACTGACTGCCCGTCACTTTCAGAGTCATATCCGCTTCCGGAATGACGTCCTGGTTGAACAGCAGACGGAAGGAGGGAATGGCGATCACAAGGAGAATAATAATGGGCACGATGGTCCAGATGACTTCAATCGTCGTATTGTGACTGAATTTAGCCGGTACCGGATTTTTGCGCTCGTTAAAACGCAGGACGATAATCACAAGAAAGACAAGAACCACGACGCACACACCGCCGATAATCCACAACAGAAAGTCATGGAAACCGGTAATTTCATGCATGATGGGCGTAACAGCTTCCTGAAATCCCATCTGCCACTCATGCGGCTGATTCGCCAGGGCCGCATCCGCACTTATCAAACTCAGGCCCATCACCGCCAACACGCTGAAAAAACCGAAAATCCGCATGATTTTTGCTTTCATTGGTTAAATTCGAGTTCCGCAGGGCATCTGCCGCACCACAGTGACGCAACGCTTACGCCGCTCAGACAAATTATTCAACTCCCCGTCCCCGCTGCCGCCCGATTTTTCAATGAGCGCACAAGGTTAAACGTATCCTCGTGAGCAAGCCCTGATTGAAGTCAACAACGCCGGACGCCCGGGTGATGCGATCAACAAAATTCCTGAAATTGGCGCAGGCCAAACATCAGCCTCCCCCAAAACGCCTTGTGCTCTTTTCATGAGAATAAAGCGTTACCTGATTCGGGCCAATATGCCAGTCCTTCTTGCGACCTTTTGCCACAAGACCGATGCTGATCCCGGATGGGGCATTTACTTCTGCCGGACACCGCGTGGCGGCATCCCGGTACCGCGCAGAAGACCCACACCGGCCAGTGCGATGGCCGAAAAGACCGCGCCGGCAAGAAACGCGCTGGACGGCCCATAGGAATCCCAAAGCAGGCCCGCAATCACATTCCCGCACAGCAGCGCCAATCCAGTGACAAGGTTGAAAACGCCAAAGGCCGCGCCGCGAATTTCCGGGCGCGTTGTATCCGCGACCATGGCGGTGAGCAGGCCCTGGGTCAGCCCCATGTGCAGACCCCACAAGACAACGCCGGCGATGACGGCTCCCCTGCCCGCGGCCTGGGCCAGCACCGCATCCGCAGCGATCAGTGCGATGAGGCCCACAGCCAGAATCACACGCCGGTCCATCTGGTCGGATAGCCGGCCGGCCGGATACGCCGAAAACGCATAGACGATATTCAACACCACGATCACCAGCGGAACAAAAGCCACTGAAAAACCGGTATTTTCTGCCCGCAAAATAAGAAAGGCTTCGCTAAAACGGGCTAGGGCCAGTACCCCGCCAACACCCACCAGCCACCAAAACGCAGCATTCTTTGGGAAGTGAACGCTTCTCATCAGTGATTCGCGCCCGCCGGCCTGGGCACGGGGTTTTTCAGGTTCCCTCACGGCAAAGACCAGGATGGCGACGCTCAGAAAGGCCGGTATGACAGCCACCCAGTAAACCGCCCGAATGTCATTCGACAAGGCAATCATCAACACCACCGCCAGCAGGGGACCGGCAAAAGCGCCCACCGTATCGAGAGATTGCCTTAAGCCATAACACGCCCCCCGCAGATAGACCGGCGCGATATCGCCGATCAGCGCATCGCGGGGCGCGCCGCGTATGCCTTTGCCGATACGGTCAATAAAACGGGCCGTAAAAAGCCAGAAAGCCGAGTCTGCCAGAGGAAAAAGGGGTTTGGTGGCGGCCGCCAGGCCGTAGCCGATCACGGTCAACAGCTTGCGTTTTCCCAAGAAATCGCTGAACGCCCCTGAAAATATCTTGGTGATGGCCGCGATTGCCTCCGCCGCGCCTTCAATCAGTCCCATCGTCAAGACGCTGGCGCCCAGCACAGAGACCAAAAACACCGGCAGCAGGCTATGAATCAACTCAGAAGAGGCATCCATAAACAGGCTGACAAAGCCCAGCGCCCAAATGCTTTTCGGGATGGCGCGCCAGCTCCGGGCGCCGCGCGTTTGGTTGTCTTGTTCATACAGCTTCACAGAGACGGCTTCTTTTATACGGCGCCAGGCGCCGGTCAAGATTGGCAAAACGAGGCCGCACAAGGCGTGTTTTACTTACCCTTGCCGGCAAACTATGTTAATCTTTATAATGCTTTGTTGGTCGACAATATAAGGCTGGCCGCTAATGACGAAGAGCATTCTTACAGTTATCGCTCTTTTTGGAGCGTTGACCACTTCGAGCACTGCACACGCGCAAAGCGTTACGGTGTTCGGCAACACTGACGCACAAGCCTGTTATATCCAAACCAGACTGTTCTCCGGCAGTTCAGATGCCCTCACATTTTGTGATAAAGCCTTAAAATCGACGGATCTCACCACCAAAGACCGCGCCGCCACTCTGGTCAATCGCGGCATCAATCTCTCCCGGTCGGAAAAACACGATCTGGCGCTGGCCGATTATCGGCAGGCGATAGAACTGATGCCCGATCTGGCGGAAGCGTATCTCAACCGTGGCAACACCTATATCTTCAGAAGTCAGTTTCGTCTGGCGCTGGCGGATTATGACCGCGCGCTGGAACTTGGTACAAAAGAGCCCTATGCGGCTTATTACAACAGGGGACTGGCTTATGAAGCCCTGAAAGATCTGAAAAGCGCTTATAAAGATTTTTTGCACGCTCAGGAATTGCGTCCTGACTGGTCCTATCCGGCCGAACGTATCGCGCGATATCAAGCCGCAGACTTTCGACATCAGAAATGACGCCCGCGCATTGGCTTTTGACGGGGCCCCTGATATGGAAATCATTCTCGACAGCCGCCTGGCGTCGCTGGCAAAATAGGAATCGCCTATGACATCCCCTGACATCACAGACCTTTTCTTCACGCAAACCGAAATGGATCGCACGCGTGTTCAATCAATTGTCGAAGAGGCATTGAAGGGCAGTGACGATGGCGAACTTTTTCTTGAATACAGCCAGTCGGAAAGTTTCATTTTTGATGATGGCCGCCTGAAAAGCGCAAGCTTTGATACATCGCAGGGGTTCGGCCTGCGTGCTGTGGCAAACGAGGCCACTGGCTACGCTCATGCCTCCGACTTAAGCGAAGCCGCCATCAAGCGCGCCGCCTCTTCCGTCCAGGCCATCAAGGCCGGCCACAGCGGCAGCCTCGCACAAGGCCCCGCCAAAACCAATGCGCACCTCTATGCGGATGACAATCCGCTGAATGGGGTGGACTTTGAAACCAAAGTTCAATTGCTCAAAGACATCGACTCTTATGCACGGACAAAAGAAACAAAGGTGCGACAAGTCTCCTGTGCGCTGTCCGGCGAGTGGCAGGCGGTGGAAATCCTGCGCCCCGATGGGCAAAGCGTGCGCGATATCCGGCCTCTGGTGCGCCTCAACGTCTCTGTGGTGGTGGGCGATGGCGACCGCCAGGAACAGGGTAGTGACGGCGCCGGCGGACGCACCGGCTATGCCGCCTATCTCGACCCCGCCCACTGGCAGTCCCAAGTCGACGAAGCGCTGCGCCAGGCGCTGGTCAATCTCGACTCCGTGCCCGCTCCGGCAGGCGAAATGAGCGTGGTTCTCGGGCCCGGCTGGCCGGGCATTCTGCTCCACGAAGCCATCGGCCATGGGCTGGAAGGCGATTTCAACCGCAAGAAAACATCCGCTTTCGCCGGTCTGATGGGCACGCAGATTGCCGCCAGGGGCATCACCGTGATTGATGACGGCACGCTGGCCGCGCGGCGCGGCTCGCTCAGCATCGATGATGAAGGCACGCCCACGAGCGCCACCACGCTGATCGAAGACGGCGTGCTGGTCGGCTATTTGCAGGACCGCATGAACGCCCGGCTGATGGGCATGAAACCCACCGGCAACGGCCGGCGCGAATCCTACGAGTGCCCGCCTCTTCCCCGTATGACCAACACGTTCATGATGGCGGGCAAGACGCCGCCTGAAGAAATCCTTGCCGCCTGCAAGGATGGCATTTACGCCACGTCTTTCGGCGGCGGTCAAGTGGACATCACCAATGGCAAATTCGTTTTTTCCTGCACTGAGGCCTATCTTGTCAAAGACGGTAAAATCGACGCGCCGGTGAAAGGCGCCACCCTCATCGGTAACGGCCCGGATGTCCTCACCAAAGTTTCCATGATCGGCAACGACCTGAAGCTTGATCCGGGCATTGGCACCTGCGGCAAAGGCGGACAAGGCGTGCCCGTAGGTGTCGGACAGCCCACACTCATGATCAGTGGACTGACCGTGGGCGGCACCGCAGCCTGATAATCACTTCACTCTGATTTGCACGACGCCAGGGCTTTCAGCATGGAGCTGCCAACCTCTCCAGCCAATGCATGGTATTCGTCTTTATTCAGATCATATTTTTTCATCATTTGATCGCGATCTAGGCCGGGCGAGCCTGGCTCTTTGCCCCATTTGGCGAAGTCCGCGGCAAACATGACAAATTGCGCGTCAATTTTACCCACGTCTTTTTTTATGGCGTCGTAGGTGCAAGAGCAGTGTTGGCCCGTGTCCCCCGCCCCCTCACACAAAGATACAAACTGTTTTTTCTCCGGGCTGTCACACCCTGATAAAAGGACCAGCACAGCCATGCAGGCGGCATAGATCGACAATTTTGTCATGTTCGAGGAAACCCGTTTATCATTCTAATAAGAATATTCATCGAAAATACGATCCACGTTTCCAGCCCAAGCGCCCTCATATTGGGCCAGCAATTCATCCGCCGGACTGATCCCGCTGGCCGCGATGCGGCCCAGTTCCTCAAGATATTGCGTTTCATTAGTGCCCATTGAATCGGCAAGATGACGCGCGCGCAGGCCCTCTTGCGCTATTTCAAGAACGCGCTGCGCAATATCCCGCACGCTTTCGCCGCGAAACGGTGTTTTGAGTGCCGTGCGGGCCACCTCATCGCGCAGGGTTTGACGCTCTTCTTGCGACCAGTCCTTCACCAGATTCCACGCCGCATCCAAAGCCGCGCCGTCATACAGCAAACCCACCCACAGCGCCGGCAATGCGCACAACCGCCGCCACGGACCACCGTCAGCGCCGCGCATTTCCAGAAACTGCTTGAGTCTAACTTCCGGGAATATTGTGGTGAGGTGGTCGATCCAGTCGGCCAGAACCGGTTTTTCGCCCGGCAAACCCGGCAGACGGCCTGCCATGAAATCACGAAACGACTGACCCGCCACATTGATATAACGGCCCTTGCGATAGACAAAATACATCGGCACATCCAAGGCGTAATCGACATAAGCCTCAAACCCGAAATCGCCCTTGAACACGAAAGGCAACATACCGGTGCGATCAGCATCGGTATCGGTCCAGATATGGCTGCGGTAGGACAAATAACCGTTAGGCTTTCCTTCCGTGAACGGAGAATTTGCGAACAGCGCCGTTACGATGGGTTGCAAGGCCAAGCCGACGCGAAATTTCTTCACCATGTCGGCTTCGCTCTCAAAATCGAGATTGACCTGGACCGTGCAGGAGCGAAACATCATATCGCGCCCTAGCGTGCCGACTTTGGACATATATTCCCGCATGATCTGATAACGCACCTTGGGCATGATGGGCGTTTCATCAAGTGTCCAAACAGGCGAAAACCCGACGCCGATAAAACCGATGCCCAGATTTTCAGCCACCTGCTTGACCTGGGACAGATGCGTGTGGACCTCATTGCAGGTCTCATGCAGCGTGCACAAGGGGGCGCCCGACAGTTCGAACTGCCCGCCCGGCTCCAGCGAAACGGAAGCGCCATTGGCGGCAAGCGCGATGATATGGTCCCCCTCCATGACAGGCTGCCAACCGAATTGCTGCATACCCTCCAACATCGCCCGGATGCCGCTCGGGCCTTCGTAGGGAAGCGGAGAATGATCTTTCAGGTGAAATCCGAATTTTTCATGTTCGGTGCCGATCGCCCAGCGCTCTTTCGGCTTGGATCCCGCCTCCAGAAAGTGGATCAGATCTTCCTTTGCCTCAAGCGGCGTGGCTTCATTCATTTTATCCGGCATCTATCCGCCCTTCACGCCCGGTGCGTGTCCTGTGAAAACCAAATCTGCAAGGTCTGGCAAGATGTAATGCCCTGAACCGCACGCGACAAGTCAAAAGGTTACGGGGGCCATTGTCCCTGCCAATCCCCGAGCACGCTCTGCCAGACACTCAGCGCCGCAAAGGCCGCTGTATCGGCACGCATGATCCGGGGGCCAAGACTCACCGGCACGACATACGGCAAGGATCGTAATTGCCGGCGTTCTTCAGCGGAAAAACCCCCTTCAGGCCCCAGAAGAATCGCCCACGGGCCCGGATCTTCGCGCGCCAGAACTTGCCCCACCGGGCCCGCCCGGCCACGCCTTCCGCCCCATGGAGCCGAGGAATCGTCGCCGGATTCATCGCAAAACATGAGCTTGCGCGCCCCATCCCAGGACTCCAGAACCGTTCCAAGATCATCAAAGGGCATCAGGTCAGGCACGCACATGCGGCCCGATTGCTCCGCCGCCTCTACCATGTTTGCGTGTAACCGCGCCTCGTTGACACGGGCCACAACAGTACGCGTCGTGCGGATGGGTTTAAGGCGGGAAGACCCCAGTTCCGTGGCTTTTTGCACCAGATAGCTCAGCGCTGAGCGCTTAACCGGCGCAAACAGCAACCACAAATCAGGCACCCCGGTTTGCGTGCGAAGACAAGACACCGCGCGCAGAACACACGATCGTTTATCCTTGTTCTCCACAACAGCACACCACTCGCCATCACGGCCATTAAACACCGCCACAGAGCTTCCCACGCCCAAGCGCATAACATGGGTGAGATAATGCGCCTGCCCCCCGCTTAGCTCAAGCCGCCGGTCCACACCCAGCGGCACGTCAACATAAAGACGGACTTTTAGAGAACGAAAATCAACGTTAGGCATGACGGTTTCTTTAAAATAAACTGTGACCTTACGTCATGGCCATAAGGGAAAGCCAACAGAAATGTCACCTCCTCCCGACACGACAAGCGTCGATCAACCAATACGTGACGCCGCCGGTAATTGGGTGGACCGCATCGCGCCGCCGCCGTGGCGGCCTTATCTGCGTTTAGCGCGGGCCGACCGGCCTATCGGCACCTGGCTTTTGCTGTGGCCGTGCTGGTGGTCGATTGCCCTGGCCGCCCCTTCTGTCGGAGCGCAGTGGCCCAATCCCATTCTGTTGATTCTCTTTAGCCTCGGCGCTTTTATCATGCGCGGCGCAGGGTGTGCTTTCAATGATATCGTTGACCGGGACATGGACGCCAAAGTCGCCCGGACGGCGGAACGCCCCATTGCCAGCGGCCGGGTGAGCGTCAAGCGCGCCTGGGTTTTTATCGCTGCCCTATGCTGCATGGGTCTCCTGATTCTGATTTTCCTGAATACAGACACGATCATCCTTGGCGTGGCGTCTCTCGGTCTCATCGCCATTTATCCCTTCATGAAACGCCTGACCTATTGGCCGCAGATCTTTTTGGGGTTGGCTTTTAACTGGGGCGCCTTAATGGGCTGGACGGCTGTCACGGGACGACTGTCACTCCCGCCCCTGTTGCTCTATGGGGCGGGCATTGCCTGGACATTAGGATATGACACCATTTACGCACATCAGGATAAAGAGGATGACGCGCTGGTCGGTATCAAATCGACCGCGCTCAAATTTGGCAGCAATACGAAATCCTGGCTCTGGGGATTCTACAGCATCGCCTTCTTTCTTCTGGCTCTCGCAGGCGGCGCCACTGGTCTTGCCTGGCCATTTTATATCGCTCTGGGTTTCGCCGGCGCACACCTGGTGTGGCAGATCAAAATCCTGGATATTGATTCGCCAGCGAGGTGCCTCGCGCTTTTCCGCTCCAACCGGGATTTCGGCGCATTGGTTTTTCTCGCCATTCTCCTTGGCAGCGTCTTTCTACGTTAAAAAACGCCAAGACTTAATGAGGGCGACAATACGAAAGCGTTACCACCATGGCGCGCAGTGCCGTGGCCAACGCTGGTATGAGGGTCTTCGCATATTCATTGAAAAATGTTATATTATGTGTCTGCGGCTTGATCTCTGGAGGAGGGAATCATGATCCATAGACTGACCACGACAACGCTCACCGCGCTCGCCACGATGGCTGTTCTATTCTTTTATTCATCTAGTGTTTTTGCTGCCGACACCTATGGCGTGTTTTATTACAACAAAGATACCGGCGCTTATGGTTACAGCTACAATTATGAGACTAAGGACGATGCCGAAGAGCGGGCTTACCAGGAATGCTCATCATTTGGCAGTGGCTGCCGCCATATCGTCACCTTTCAGGGCTGCGGCGCATTCGCCGAATGGCGCAATGAAGATGACACATATGTTTATGGCTATGGGCATGATTATGACACGCTGAAAGACGCGCTTGACCGCGCCATGCAGGAATGCATGGACCGCAATGATGGCTATAAGTGTGGCATTATCATGTATGCCTGCAATGAGTAACGCATTTTTCCGCGTTCCGGATTGACAGACCCTTGCGTGCCGGGCAGACCTGCCTGGTACGAAAGGATTTGTTTGTCATATTGTGACCGCTTGACGCGCCCCGGCGATAGGCTAGGGTGCGCGCCATGACACCTCAATCGTTGCGTGACTTTATCGAAAATCTGGAAGCCGAAGGCGAGCTCGTGCGCGTCGCCGCGCCGGTATCGACGTATCTGGAGATGACTGA
>Ga0114931_10000785_pt1 | contig 39662 bp, 29 predicted proteins | sample 2SBtaG_FD_89579 | JGI IMG/M metagenome (GOLD analysis project Ga0114931, IMG submission 89579) | Deep subsurface microbial communities from Kolumbo volcano to uncover new lineages of life (NeLLi) - 2SBTROV14_V59a metaG | ecosystem: Environmental > Aquatic > Marine > Volcanic | place: Kolumbo... | reverse complement strand
GCCATTAGGGCGATCTTCAGGTGGCGCCTTTAGGGCGATCCTGGTGTGGCTCCATTAGGCCGATCCTGAAGTGGCGCCATTAAGGCGATCCCGGAATGGCTCCATAGTGGTGATCATTAACACTTGGGGAACAAAGTTCAACTGGAACGGTATTAACGACATTCCCTTACTAGCTATCATGGACTGCGGTATCAATCCATCCGTCGGCGATACCTGCACAGGTATCGGTACGCCGATGCAGACACCGCCGTTTGCGCCTTCAGCCCCGGCGTTTAACGGCACCGTCGCCAGTGTCAGTGCGGTGGTCCCCATTCCCGCGGCTGGCTGGTTGTTGGGATCGGGCTTGGTCGGACTGATCGTGATGGCAAGGCGTAGCCGGTACCGACAATGCTGGTGAGCTGAGCAATGACCGGTAGCTTATATTTTGTTTGGTGAGTACGCGGCGCCAGGCGCTCAACGAAAAGGGGGGCCAAATACCCAGGCTATCAGAGACCATCTCGCCCCCCGGGTGACAGCGGTCACCCGGTGGGCTAAAAATGAAGGGAAAATTATCACAGAGCCTTGCTGTCTGAAATCACTTTTATAAGGCAGTGGGTTTAAAAATTCAAGGTCGCCACCGTCGTAGTCATTGGGATCACTCAGCTGTACCGAGAGGCTCAGCTTTCGTTTCGAAATAAGCTTGTCACCGACATCCTCATGCCAGTCATATTTACCGCCAACGGGGTATTCCGTGACTTGAAAGAAGGAGCAGCCGAGCAAGTCAAATTTATAGTTAATGTTTGCCTGCGTGTAGGCTCCTTGTATTCTTTGGTAAATCCATTGCGTATCCGAGGCCAGTCCCAACCACTTGATATTTGAGTTGCGAGTAGATAAATCGATGTTCTTAGTGCCGCTTGGACCAACTGGTGCCTGATGTGTCTCCAGATTTTTACTCAGGTCGATGATCTTGCTGCACTCCTGATTAGTGAATAGCATCGGGAATACCGAAGGAAAACCAATGTAGTTGTTTTCTTCGATATCGTTGAAATCTGCGGGTGGATTGGCCGGCATGATTAAGAATTCCCCCTCGGTTTGCTTTTGAAAGCGGTTAGTCGCTAAAGGCTTTCTCCAACTTTTTTCTGCTAATCTTGCAATAAAGTATTTCATAACTAGCAGTAGCTGCATTACCAAATTGAAGTGAGGAGGCCTGTTGCATGACGTTGCCACCCAAGTGTAGCCTGAACAGCACCGGTTTTAATCCAACCCTTTCCAGTTTTTCGAACATGTCGGCGACGACTTCGATGCGTAGCTCGTACGCGTCAGGAGAGTCACCTGCTCCAATTGACAGGATAAAATCACAGTCTTCATCAATAATTGGTGAGAGTCGACGAAGTAGGCCGGCACAATCGGGAATCATGGCCGGTTCGATGCGAAGCATGGTTATCAGGTTGCGTTTGTGCGTATTCTTGGTTTGCAATGTTTCTAATAGCTCAAAGGTGTCGCTGATATAGCCGGTAACGGGCAAATTTTTGTCCTGCGCAAATTTTTCATAGATTACCGTGTGCCGAGGGTCGAGGTCGCTGATGACGGTATCAGCGGCATGCCCTTCGGTGTAGCCAAAACCGATAATTTGCCCTTCAGCACCCGGGAAACTGTAGATGGCCGGCTCGGTGTGTACAGAGTAAATATCCTTGGTACCGCCCGCAGCTCCCAAACCGAGCTGAAACATTTCTTTACTGGGGCGGGTCAACAAGCCTGCAATCCTCAGGAGTTGGAAGGTTCGCACCGCATCCATGGCGACTAGTTTTGGCATAAGCCGGTATGATTGACTTGGATCGGTTTGTAACGTTTGTGCCAGTAACTGCTTCATTTCGGCGATCAGGTTGCTGGACCGAAGTTTGCCCAAATTAATTTGAGTGCCTTCTAGCAGGACGCTGCAGGCTGCTAAATGCGCAGTACCGAAGAGTTGGCTGATCTCCTCCGGTGCATTCGCTATTTCAATAATTCTTCCGCCTCGTGGCGTTGCGAGTATCGATTCAATTGGTGAAGGGGGACGCATTCGTGTATTTAAAAATGCCTGGTAATCCTGGAAGTAGTCCAGAAGCCTCATAAAACCCGGCAATTTTGTCACGCGATCAAGCGCCCGTATTTCCGCTAAATAGGTGGTTTCCAGTTCTTTATCAGAAAGCGGTTTGAAGTTTTTTTCGGGGGATAGCATCGCTTGAACGCTCTTGTCGATAATTGTTTCGCAGACCAGCAGTCTTCTGCCTCAAGTACTGCTAATACCCCAGTAGGCGGGTGGCACCATTCCGTGCATCGGTGGTCTGCTGGTTAATGTGGCTCACAATGAGCTTGCTTGGCTCGGAACCTTGTTTGAATTGCTGAAGGGTCTTTATCTTGATCCACAGTTTTATAAAGCCTTTCCCAACTCTGCCCAATTGGCCGGCTCAAGTCCAACGAAATCGTGGGGCTGACCCGGCGGAACTATGCTCAAGGTGTACTACCGCTCACCTCGGTTCTATTGACCCAGTCAAGTGCGGCACTGGCTTCCGTTCTGATTTCAGGGATTAGATTTTCACTACTGAGTACAGCATGAAGCAACTGAATGCATTCGTTCTTCAAGCCAACGATATGGCTGAATTTTGCGAAAATCAGTACAGCGTTCGGATTTACCGGTTGTGATTGAAGATACGGTTTTAGTATCTCAAAACAGTCTGGGAGATCGCCCTTGCGCTCCAGGATTTCGGCCTTTCCGAGAAGATACATGTCACCGCCCGGCGTGCCTTGCAGGGCGTCATTGATGCAGTGCAGCGCCTCTGCGTGACGGCCAAGTTCTGAGCAGGTCATTGCCAACTGGAAGCATATTTCGTGGTCGCTCGGGTTGCTATCGAGCAGCGTTTGCAATAAAGCATCGGCGTCGTCGGGACGGTCGATCTTCGCAACTACCGTGCACCAGCCGGTTATGGTTGCAACATCTTTAGAGTCAGCATAGATGGCGGTACGATAGCATTCCTCCGCTCTGGGCAGGTTACCCTGTTGCAGTTGTAGATAGCCGAGCATAGCCCAACCCTGCTCTGGTGGCTGGTCGCAGGCCATGGCCTTTTCGTAGCAGGTCACGGCGTTCTCCAGATCACCTTTTTGATGATAAATTTCACCCAAGGCGCACTGGATGAGCGGGTCATCAGGGCCGGTAACTGCCGCCTTGTTGAAACATGTTATTGCGGCTTCTGTATCGCCCAGCGCATATTTCACTTGGCCAAGCGCGTGTAGGGCGGCGCTGTCATCGGGATCCAGCTCGATCGAGTGCTGAAGGTAGTCCATCGCCTTGTCCAGTTGGCCCAGTTCCCCGCATATCGAACCAAGCATTAGCCAAGCCTCCCCACAGGCTGGGTCGATATCTGCAACTTTCTGGTAGGCCACTAAGGCGTCTTGATAGTCCCCTTTTTCGAGTAGGGTGCCAGCTTCATTTAGGTATGTTTGGGTTTGATTTTCAGACATATTATGGTTTTCTTGAATTTTAGGGGGTAATAGTGATGCTTCGCTTGATTGCGCATAGCGGACCAAAGGAACCTTTAAGATTTAGATGTTCGTGCCCGAATTAACGTGTATTCAATTGACTCAGGCCAGCACCGGATTCGCAAAGGTATAACCCCCGATAACGAGCCTTTGCAAATCATCCAGTTTCATCATACCAAACACGCGATCAACCTGGGAGCGAATTTTCGACTGGAATCGATTTGTCGATATAGGTAGTAATCACACTATAGCGATAAACTGAATCTCTCCGTTTGTATTTCTGTCAGGAACCAGCCAGTAATCGACAGTCGCTTTTCTCCAGGGTGTTTGGTCACCGGCTCCACCCAGTGGTGGCTGTTGGTCGTGACATTGAAAAGCACTAGGGTATTAAAATTGGGAGAAATTCTCTGATAAGGTTCTTTCCATACCAGGTTGCCGCCCCAATCAGGGTTCCAGTTTTTCGACAGATAGTAATTAAAAGTCAGTGCCCTGACATAGCGTGGTTTACCGGGTTCCTCATAGATATAATAGTCGTTATGCTCGCTGATGTGGTCCCCTTCGTCGAATATCGTAGCCGACGCAATAAATTTGTCACATCGCCGACCGCTTACCGCTGAAAACCATTGTTTCATGGTTTTGCTGTTGAGGTAAGTGTTCAATGCTTTCAATGCATCGGGTGCTCGTTGGTCGGCAATGTCGATGTGATTTCGACTATAGGTGAATTCGGCAACGTCGATACCCTGCTCTTTCCAAGTTTGCGTGTCCTGAGGCGCCCAGGCGGCGGATGCGCCCAAACCTTCGTAGAGGGATTCTGCGTCTTCCGGGTTCAGGGCATTTTCTATGACCAAAACAGGTTGTTGGCGCAAACAATTTTGGATGCCCTCCTGGTTGGTATGCATATCGTTGCTCAGCATCCGGCCCCCTTTGCCAGCAGTGATACTATTGATAAAGATGCAGCATCTGCCCAAATTCCATGCCAATCCTAAAAATCTCGCCAATTGCTGCTAGGGTTCATACTAGCATCGATATAGGGCTTCTTTAAGCAAAATGATTTTGGAGCCTGTTTTTGCGTGGCAACGGCGGTAACTATATGAAAATACAAATAAAAAACCTGGCTCCGGGTTAGTTGGGTCTGCCAGAAATAATGTCGAATAATTTGACATATGGTCTTTGGTGGATCCATACCACTGTGCTACTTCTCGGGAGAGGAAATTCACTCAAGTTTACCGTGAGTTATGTTTAAGTCACTCGGTCTATGGGGCTCGACGCAGGTCTCATAGCTGCCTTCAGGGTTGTCGGCTGATTTTACTAAAGAGCGAAGAGGACCTGTTTTTTCTACAGGCTCAGAATATAGCAAAACATATAAAAACAATTGAAAACAATAGGTAACTGTCATTTGAAGGCATCGTTTTGGCTTTTGGCCCAACAGTTGCATAGTAACCTGTCGAAGCTGAGGGAGTGCGAGGGTTGCTATACCTACCAGTAGGCCTTGTAAAGAGCCTGGGCTTTGAGAAAAAGATGTCAAAACTTGAGGAATTACTTGCGAGGAGTTCTAACACTATGATGAACAAAACAATTTTAGCAGGTGCCGTTGCCATGGCGCTGGGTAGCACCACCGCTAACGCAGCTGTTACTGCGGTAAATATTACTTCGATGGATTTCGGCAACAACTACGCCGCAACCGGTATGCTGTTCGATAATGGTACCGGCTCCATGACCAGTCTTGCACCGTTCTACGGTATGCATTGGACGGCAAACGCTAATTCGTTCTTCAGCACGACTGGCGTTACGCAGACCTATGCTGGTTCATCTCTGCAGGGGACCTACAACTATCAGTTCACCCTGACGGCGGGTCAGATCGCTTGGGGTACCAAGTTCAACTGGAACAGCAACAATGATATTCCGGTTCTGGCTATCATGACCTGTGGTTCCACCGTTGGTTCCGCTTGTACGGGTGTGGGTACGCCAATGCAGACTCCGCCGTTCTCTGGTGCTGCACCGGCATTTAACGGTAATGTTAAAACCGTGAGTGCGGTGCCTGTCCCTGCGGCGGTATGGCTGATGGGATCTGGTTTAGTTGGCTTGGTGGGTGTAGCACGCCGCCGTAAAGCTGCCTAAGACAGCTTAGTAGCGAATCACTTGCTACTGAAACGGGCGCCTTCCAGGCGCCCGTTTTTTTATGGACGTTTTAATTGGGTTTGCGAACCCAGAAATTGTAGAAACTTGAGAAAGTTTCTGGATGCTCTGCTTCGAATTGCTCCCAAAGTTCCAGGGAACACATAGCCGTGTCTTGTGGAAAACGATGCAGGTAGCGCTGATTGATGCTCGGGTCACTGTGCTGGAACCCAATAAATTGGAGGCCGAGCTCCGCGATCATGTTTCGAAGCTGTACCATGGTGACGAAGCGCTTCTTGTAGTGAAAAATAAGATCACGGAAATCACTCATATTAAAAAAGCTGGGCGATTCCGTGAGCCTCAGAATAAGCGTATCATCTTTTTGGGCGATCATGTCTTGTCGGCATTTGCGAATATCGTCTAGACTCGATCCGTAACTACCTTGATCAATAAATAACCGGGCATGCTCTAGAGGCCGTTGGGCAATTTCACCGTAGATACCGATTTGCATTGTACCGTTGGGAGTCAGGCAGTCCGCCAGCGCTCGCCACGCTTTTTGTATGTCCTTAAGGTGGTGGAGCACACCGTAGCAGTTAATATGATCGAACTGTCGCCCCAGCATGCCGAGGTTGAGGATATCGCCTTGCATATATTCGACATTGTCCAGGCTCAGCTCGCAGGATTTTCGTTGTGCGTAGGCAAGGCTGTTCAGACTGAGGTCGAGCGCCACTACAGAGGCATTTTTTATGTGCTGCGCTAGATGGTTTGGGGCGAGCCCGGTACCGCAACCGGCTACCAGTATCTGCGGGTTGTCAGGCTGCCTGCGCTCGGCTTCCGTCAGTGTGGGAAAAATGCGGCTGATGTATTTCTCAAGTGATATCGTGTCGCCCTGGATGGGGAGGTTGATCCAGCGCGGATAGGGGCTTTCTTCGTACTGTAAACGGAGTTGCTCCGATTCATCGTCTGCGACGGGTAAAACGCTGGGAATCTGCGTGCGCAGGCGTTGCTCTTGCAAGGGTTCATCAAGTTGCAATCTGATGGTGCCGGCAAGGGCCTCGGGCCAAGCTTGGGTCTGTAGCCACATGGCGCAGGGCAGTCGGTGCAACGGCTGATAGGCGCCGACAATGGCAAGAGTGGCTGCAGGTACAGGCTTGTTGTTTTCCGCCAGGCCTTTGATTTCTCCGACAAGTTGTCTTACCACTTCGCCTTCTTCAGCGGTGGTTGTCCATATATACTCATTAAGAAAACATTGTTGTGACAAACTGGATATCAAGCCAAGGAGTTTGGGTTGGTGGTCTGTGTTTCCTATATATTCCAATAAGATAGCAGTTCGTAGTCCTGTCAGCAGGTGTTCAAATTCTGGGCTGTTAACCAGGGAACGCTCTAAGATCTTCCTGAATAGAGAGTCCTCAGTTAGAGGTCGCAGGGCGCCCTCGGCAAGGCCTCTGCGGAGATAATCGATCGGGTCGCCGTCTTGGGCAAAGGCAGTGCGTAGAGTAGCAATACTATCCCCATGCATCAGGGCGCTTATGGCTGCGCCCGCAATATGTTTGTGGTCCAGCTCTTTGATTTCAAAGGCATCACGGATGTCAGCCAGCAGATCCGGTTCAACTCGCCGGGTAAAACGAATATGAGCCAGAAATTGGGTAAATATCAGCCAGTTGGAAATGTCTTCAGGATTGGTCCGAATAGCATCACGAATACATTGCAGCGCCAGCTCCAATTGATTTCTGGAATAATGGGAATTCGCGCGGATGCGGTAGCTTTGAACCCGATCCTGTGGGCCTAACTGTGTCAGTAATGATTCTAGCTCTTCGCCAGCCTTGGGGTGTCCCAGCGCCGTGGCGAAACTGAACGGTGTTACTGCCTGGCTGAGTTGTCCATGGATGGCCAGTATTCTGCCTCTGCAGTATCGTGGATCGGCTAAGGCGGGGTTCCGCTGTATCGCCTTTGACAGCAGCTCTGTGGCCACTTGGAAGTTTCCTTGCTGCGCGGCAAGTGTGCCCATGAACGCCAGAGCCTGGGGATGCTCTGGGTTGTCGCGTAAAAAATTCCTGTAGATTCTTTCGGCGCCCTCCAGCTGGCCGTCCTGATGTCTTCTCAGGCCCTCTGCCAGAGCGGGTGGAGGGGGCGGGTCATTGGAAAGGACTACGGGCGGTTCTAAAATTGCGGGTGTAAGCTGCATGCGACGCCTTGGTATAACGGGCTGTTACTATTTGGCAGGGTAATAGAATTATTGTTATTCTACAATGCTTCGCCAGTACAAAGCCAACTTGATAATATTAATAGTACTACCGTTTCATAGCGGATAAAAGAGGCGTAGGGTACTCTCGATTGACGGCGCCTGATCACCGTTTCGATTGCGATAAGCGCAGTACCGGCAATGTATAGAATTGAAAGATGAGTGTCGATAAAAAAAGAGCAATTCAGGCGCTGATCCAGTCAAATCGTCACGCGGAAGCTATTCCACTGCTTCAGTCTATATGCGCATCTTCTCCAAATAACGCCGAGGCTCACTATCTTCTAGGCTGTGCTTATGCGCGGCTCGGTCAGAATGACGAAGCAGTAACGATATTGCAGCGCTGTCTTCGCCTCGCACCGAATGTGGCACAAACGCATTTTGCGTTGGCCGGTGTGTGGTTGGCGCAAGATTTGCCAAACGAAGCGGCGACTAGCTTGGAGGCCGCGCTAAAAATTAACAATGCCATACCCGAGATTCATGTAGAGCTGGCAAAAATCCAGATCGCCAATAGAGACCTTAGTAATGCTCGTAGCCACTTGGAGCAGGCGTTAAAGCTCAACCCACAAATGAGTGATGTGCATTTTGGTCTGGGTAGGTTGGAGCAGGAGATCGAGGACCACGAGAAAGCAATGGTCCACTTAAAAAAAGCCCTTCAATATAATCCGCAATCAGCCCAGGCACTTTGCGGCATGGGTGCCTCCATGATAGGGCTTGCGCGTACTATCAACAAGGTGAGCGTTGAAGATGCCGAGATCTATTACCGGAAAGCACTTGAAATTGAGCCCGGTTATATTGATGCGATTGCGGGTTTGGCGATTGTCTACGATTTTTCTGGAGATTATAAGAAAGCAGCAGAACTGATCGAGCCGTTGCTGGAAAAGGGTATCCGTCACGCTACCGTAGCTGTGGCCTTTGCGCGTATCTGTCGTTATGTCGGCCAGTGTCAGGAAGCAATTGATTGTGTTGAAAAAGTGTTGAAGAAGCCCGGGCTTTCGGCAAGCACTCGCAAGGGCTTGTACTTCGCTTCGGCCAAAGTGTTTGACAACATGGGGGACTATGAAGCAGCGTTTGAGCGCTACAAAGCAGCCAATGAGGTTATCGGTGTACAAGCTTATAATACCGTCGACCATGCTTGTAATATAAAGGAAATTATCAAAGTATTTAACCCTGGGTTGTTCATGCAACTGCCACCGGCAAGTTCGCTGGATACACGCCCCATCTTTATTGTCGGCATGCCGAGCTCTGGCACCAGCCTAATCGAGCAGATACTTGCGGCGCACCCCGAAGTATACGGAGCGGGTGAATTGACTGCGCTAGGCAAAATAATTGCGAATATGCCACGGCGACTCAACTGCGAACAGCGTTTTCCGACATGCATGGGAAAACTTGATCAGGAAATAATTGACAGCTTGTCCAGGGCGTACTTGCAGGAGTTGTCCAAACAGTCAGGCCGAGCCAGGCGGATAACCGACAAAATGCCACATAATTTCTATTTCCTTGGCTTGATTCAGCTGTTGTTTCCGGGGGCTAAAGTCATCCACTGTCAGCGTGATCCAATGGATACATGCCTTTCGATCTACTTCCAGGATTTCAATGATCTGCATGACTATGCCAGGGATTTATTTAAGGTTGGGACTCACTACTATCAGTATGAACGTCTGATGGAGCACTGGAAACAGATATTATCCGTGCCGATCCTGGATGTCAGTTATGAAGAAGTGGTAAGTGACCAGGAGGCGGTCACGCGGCGGATGTTGGAATTTTGTGAGTTGGAGTGGGACGATAACTGCCTGCGGTTTTACCAGTTGAGGCGTACCGTCAATACACCCAGCTATGAACAGGTGCGCCAGCCTATTTACACCAAGTCTGTCGGGCGCTGGCGCCATTATGAGCAATTTCTCGATCCGCTTAAGGCAGGCTTGCAACGTGGTCTCTGAGCCAAGCCGTACCGCAGCTAACCCGGGTTCATAATTAAGATGATGAAGCAGCCATCGGAGAAGGATAAACAACAATTCCAACGTGCCATGCAGGAGCTGGAAACCGGTGACCCTGAAAAGGCCATTCGCCTGTTCGAGAAGGTGCGCAAATCCTGGTGTGAGAATCCAGATATCCGCTATCTGGAGGGACTGGCATATGGAAAGCTCGGCAATTTAGACAAGGTAAAACAGGTCTCCGAGCGCGCTCTGAAGTTGGCGCCGGATCACTATGGCGCCTTGTGTAATCTGGCAAATGCGCAGATGAGCCTCGGTGACCACAAAAGTGCCTTGGATAACTACGCCAAGGCGCTCGCAATAAAGCCCGATGCACCGGATGTGCTGGATAACTACGGCCGAGCACTCTCTATGTTGGGCCGTAGAGAGGAGGCGGTGGAGCACTATAAAAAGGCGCTGCAAAGTCGCGCCGACTTTGCACCGGCGCACACCTCCCTGGCCAAAGCATACCGCGAGGCTGGTAATCCGGTAGCGGCTATTGAAGAATTTAAAAAAGCCCTTGAACTCGACCCGAGAGAAACCGAAGCCCACCTTGGTATGGGCTTTATATACAGCGGCTTAGGTGGGGTCCCGAAAGCCAAGTATCATTTCTCTGAAGCCATCAAAATATCTGAGCAGTGTGTTATGGCCTACACCGGCCTGGCAAATTTGGAGCGTTACATGGGCGATTTCAGTCGAGCGCTCGAATACGTTGAAAAAGCTGCAAACTATTTGCCGGCCGACGATCCGTCGTTGTTAGCCATAAAGGCCGATGTATTGGAACGTTCGGGTGACCATGAAGGAGCCTACGCCATACTTGAAGGCCTTGCTGCTAGAGATCAAATGACCTCGGTGGCTGTTACCGCATTTTCGAGGGTCTGTCGCAAGTATGATGTTTGCGATAAGGCGCTTGAAAAAATAGATAATATTATGGAGGCGGCCTGGATTGATGAAATGGAGCGCAAAGGATTATGCTTTGCAGCAGGGGAATTACTGGATAAGCTTGGTCGCTACGAAGAGGCCTTTGAGTATTACGGGCGTGCAAACAATGTAGTCGATATCTGTTGCAATCGAGCCAAAGAACGGCGTCTTATCGATGAGCTTGTCAGTAATTTCAGCAAAGATGCGATGACTGAATTACCTCGCGCAACGACCGCTAGTACACGACCAATATTTATCGTTGGTATGCCGCGTTCTGGTACTTCCCTCACTGAGCAGATCCTGGCGAGCCATCCCGACGTTCACGGGGCCGGCGAGCTGCCAGATTTGCAGGGCATGGCCAATACATTAAGCGACAACAATCCCGCCAAACCGTGGGTGTACGCCACTCGCATAGCCGATATCACTCATGACAAGCTTACCGGGCTGGCGAAAGCTTATTTGGCCGTGCTGAATAAACTGAACTCCGAAGCCAGGTACGTAATCGATAAATTACCACATAATTTTCAGCGCATTGGTTTGATATCCCTACTGTTTCCTGAGTGTCGGATCATACACTGCCGGCGTAATCCGCTTGACACCTGTTTATCCATTTACTTTCAGGATTTTGTATGGAGTCATGATTATGCCTCAGATCTTTCTGACCTTGGCTATTTTTACAGCGGATATGAACGTCTGATGCGTCATTGGGATAGTGTGGTCGACGTCCCGATACTCACCGTCCAGTATGAAGATTTAATCACTGATCAGGAAGGTATGTCGCGCAAGTTACTGGAATTCTGCGGGTTGGATTGGGATGAAACCGTAATGGGTTTCCACGAATCGGGGCGTAATGTCGCCACGGCCAGCTACAATCAGGTCAGGCAACCTATCTATAAAACGTCGAGGGAGCGTTGGAGAAATTACGAAAAACATCTTGCGCCGTTATTGGCGGCATTTTCCGAAGAGGTGTTGGCTGTCCTACCGGCTATACCCGAAGTGGATCGTTAGCCATGCAAATCGAAGCAACGTAATCTACCTCGCATGAGTGAAAATCACGAAGCCGCGCTCGAAAGTGCGAAGAGCTTGTTTCAGCTGGGCAATCTCGACGAAGCTGGGAAACTGCTGCTGTCAGTGCTGGCAACAACCCCAGAGCATGATGCAGCACTCGCGTTGCTTGCGGGTGTCGCGCATGCGAAGGGACAGTTTCAGAAAGCGGTAACCCTGATGCGCCAGGCGGCAAGTATCAACCCATCTGTGCCAGGCTATCACAGTAATTTGGGAAACCTGCATAAGCTGCTGAATAACGATGGAGAGGCACTGCGCTGTTTCGATAAAGTTGTTGCCCTGCAGCCTACAAATCTCCAGGCCGTGTTGCAACTTGCAGATTGTTGTGAGCGCACCGGAAAAACTCAGGAAGCTATCGATTGTTACACAAAGGCACTGTCATTAAATTCCGGAGTCGCTGAAATACATTGTGCCCTGGCTTGTGTGTACCTTAAAAACAAGCAATTCAAGATGGCAGTTACTGCCTTTAAAACAGCCTGCGCGCTCCGCCCAGAGTATGGTGAAGCCAATCACGGGCTGGGTGATGCGTTGCGTATAACAGGGTATTTTAGCGAAGCGATCTCATATTATGAACGTGCGCTAAGCAATCATGGTTCACTCGATATTGCGTCAATTTACAGCAATATTGGAACATGCAGGCAATATCTCGGCGACATTGAAGGTGCGATAAATGCGTTTGAAGATGCAGTGTGCAGTTCGCCCGGTCGGTATGAGTTGTATACCAACCTGTTAATGGCGCTTAATTATTCAAGTGATCGCTCGCCGGAGGAAGTGTTTCAAGCCCACAAGCAGTTTGAGAGAGGTTATGTCGGCGAGTACGCAGGAGGCCTGTCTGATTTTGCCGACAAATGTGAGTCTGAGCGCGCACTCAAAATCGGCTATGTTTCTTCAAATTTTTGTGATCACTCGGTTGCGCATTTTATCGTCCCGGTTCTTGAGTGCCATGATCGAAAAAACTTTGAAATCTATGCTTATCACAACAACACTCAGAATGATTCAGTGACCCGGCGAATCCGGGAAATGACGTCAAACTGGAAAGTTGTCGCAACTCTGTCTGATGCTGAGTTGTTCGAAATGATTTGCGCAGACGGTATCGATATTCTGGTTGATCTCAATGGCCATACAGCGGACAACAGATTATTGGTCTTCGCAAGAAAACCCGCTCCCGTTCAGGTCAGTTGGATTGGGTATCCGAATACAACGGGTTTATCGGCAATGGATTACCGGATAACCGACGCGCTTGTAGATCCTCCGGGTGAAACCGATGATCTTTATACTGAACGCCTGATACGTATGCCGGATATTTTTTCGTGTTACAAGCCATCTGCTCCCTGTCCCGAGCTGGTAGCGGCGCCAGTATTGGAAAAGGGTTACGTTACATTCGGCTCTTTCAATAATTTTGCTAAAATTACGCCCCAGGTTCTGGATCTCTGGTGTGAATTGTTAAAGAAATCCGAGAGCGCCCATCTGCTGCTCAAGGACAAACTTTTTCAGAGCGCGGAAATCAGGCGCAAAGTGACAGATATTTTTCAGCAAACGGGTATCGCGGGTAATCGTATTGAATTGTTCTCTCAAGACGCATCAAAATACGAGCACTTAGCGCGTTATGCACAAATAGATATTGCATTGGATCCTTTTCCATACAATGGTACAACAACAACCTGCGAGGCCCTGTGGATGGGTGTTCCGGTTATTACACTAACGGGTGCGGCACATGCGGGGCGAGTGGGTACCAGCCAGATGACGTCCGTGGGTCTTGGCGAATTTGTGGCACAGTCTCCTGAACGATACCTGGAAATAGCCGCCGAGCTGTCGGAAAATTGGGAGTATCTACAGCAAATTCGATCCACTATGCGCGAACGTTTGATCGCTTCACCACTGCTGAGGGCGGACGTGTTTACACGGAATTTGGAAGTGGCGTATCGTGACGCGTGGCATGAATACTGCCTGCGGGGATAACGCGCCTGATACGGGTCACTCCCCATCGGTACATCGCTGGCGCCACATGAAACGGTAGGCTTCCTCTAGATTGCGCGTAAAAGTTTCTGCGTCGCATAGCGTTGAGGCTAACAACTGCTCTCGTAACTGGCGGCGAATGTCCGCAAGTTTTTGGGCATCGGTCGACATTGCGGCTGCTATGGCGACATAGGTTTCTGGGTTGGCCGCGACCCACTCGGCTTTATGGACGGCCTTAAGCAGGCTTTCCCCCACCCGACTTCTGAGTACGTCACCACTGAGCGTGACAACCGGCACGCCCATGTAGAGTGCTTCGCAGGTGGTCGTTGTGCCATTGTAGGGGAAGGTGTCCAGGGCGACATCTATATCCGCATAGACCGCCAGGTGAGCCTCCCGGGTTGGCGTGTGTCCCTTAAGTTCGATGCGATCACGTTGGATCCCGTACTTTTCAAAGAGTGTCAGGTAATGTACTTGTCGGGCAGGGTCTGTAAGCGCGGGGTTCTTGAGTAACATGCGGCTGCCGGGAACGGCTTTTAGGATCTCACTCCATAGAGCAATTACATCAGGATTCATCTTCGACAAATTGTTGAACGAGCCAAACGTGATCAGTCCTGTAGCCGTCGCTGGCGGCGGCGCTACATCCGGTGCGCCGGCCGGCGGCTGATAACAAAGAAAACAACCTGGTAGCCGAACCAGTTCTTCGCTGTAAAAATCTTCTGCACCCTGTGGATCGGCTACGCTGTCCGTCAGGCGATAATCCATTGTGTCGAGTCCGGTGGTGTTGGGATAGCCCAGGTAAGTAACTTGCACTGGCGCGGGTTTAAGGGCAAAAGCAGGCAATTGGTTGTGGGCGGTATGACCGGCGAGATCAACGAGGATGTCGATATGATCGGAAATAATCTGCTTCGCTAGTTGTTGCGGACTGAATGTATGCGTATCACGCCAATGATCGGCCAGTGACTTCAGTCGCTGCGTAGTCTCATCAGGCCGTGGTACTGAAGCATAGCAATACAACTGTGTATTTTCACGAGGATGTGCCGCCAATAGTGGCTCTACATAACTGGCGACCGAATGGGTACGGAAATCGGCCGATACATAGCCAATACGCAGCCTTTTATTAGCGTCTCGCATGATGTCGTGCCGCGTTATTTGGGGGATGCGGTTACCCAGTGTTTTAATCCAGCCCCGGTGTTCCTTCAACATGACTTCCGGTTCGGTATCCGACATATAGTTTAGCGTTAGCAACATATTGGAGTACCCGGAAGGATCATGCTGCCGCCTATGCAGGCCTTCCCGATAAGCGGCAATTGATTCGGTGAATTTACCTTGATCCGAAAGAGTGGCGGCGTAGTTGGTGTAGGTCGGCAACTGTGGGTTGATGCTTAGAGCTTTTTCGAAACATTCGGCAGCCCGGTCAACGAACCCGCTATTTTTCAGTACTGCGCCGAGGTTGGAATGTAGTTCCGCATCTCGCGGGTGGTGCTGAAGAGCCTTACGCAGTGTAACTTCTGCGTCATCCAATTGGTTGCGGGCGATAAAGACGTGAGCGAGGCTGTTAGCGGCGTCCCGGTGTCTGGGTTGTTGCAGCAAGACTTTGCGCAATACTTCGGCGGCGGCAGGCAGGTCACCGGACTCGAGCAGAACGGTTCCCAGGTTATAAAGCAGTTGTGCATCGTTGGGACTTAGGGCCAGTGCCTTGCGATAGCAGTCAGCCGATGCCGCAGGCTTTCCGGTTTTGGCGTTAACGAACCCCAGCAGGGCAAATATTTGCGGGTCGCGCTTTATCGACTTGCTGAGTTTTTCCAGTAAAACGCCGGCTTGATCAAACTGGCCGCATTGTGCCAGTTCCTGTGCTTTCCTGAATTTGGGACGCAGTAAAATATTCTTTTTTGCCATGAGCGGCTAATTTCATCGTGTTGTCGATAGCCGATCAATTTATAGCAGATACAGTGGCCGTAATCGTATCGGAGATAGGATTGCCGTTGGCATCAAAGGCAAGCACATTCAGGCCCGCGGCGAGCGTGTCTTGATCCACCACCGTGAGTCCGGTTATGCCACCGGCGACGTAAAGCTTGAAGTCATTCAGCGTGGTAATTTCGTTGTCTCGGGTGGGTGTAATAATGACTCTAAGGCCAGTACCGCTGGCGCCGGTGGCCGACCAAGCGACATTTCGAATATTGCCGATGGCGTTGACGACATAGGGCGTACCTGCACCGCCATGAGCCGCATCCGGATTATGGCTAAGATCTATCTGCATAGCCTGTGGCACGGTAACGCCGGAAAAACTGATAACGAAATGGGTTGCGCGCTCCATGGACAAGAAATGGGCATCCGACAGATTGAAGTCGAATGCCCCAAGTTTTGCGGCAAAAGAATTAGGGGTGCCGCCTGTCCCGATGCCCGAGCTGTCGGGTACGATGGTGACAACCGACGACGCGGACTCATTTGATCCCGTGGTCACATCGGTAACCGTGACGGTCGCATTGCCCAGTCCCATCGGGTCAGGCAGATCGACGAAGACAGTGGTCTCCCACCAATCGCGGTCATTATTGGTTGATTGTTGATTAATCAACTGCGCATAAGTGCGCGACGAAATCGTGATGTCCTGATCAAGCCTGTCCGACAGTACCAGGCTCGAAACCGGGTCGGGATAAAGATTGATGCTGGCCCGGACGGCTGGATCCCCCGGAGGATAGGTGGTTACCATATTATTTGAGTCGGTGACTGTGACCTGAATATTGCTGCGCTGTAAATGGTGAGCCCAGCCGGCGGCTACCAGGACCGTGTCACCGGCACGAGCGAAGTCGTGCAACATTCTTGCACCTGTGCAACCTGCAAGGAGGTAAACCAGCCCGATGAGTATGATAATGCGATTTTTCTCAATGAACGTAGCCATGGATTATCTTCCCCATCACCGCTATAGATTCTCCAAACCATATTGTAATACAAGTAATCTGCGAAATCTGGTATTTGCCATGTTGAAAGCTAGCAGGTGACACAAACAACCACCGCCTATAAACAGCCGTCAATCCGCATAATCCTTTGAATGAATGAGTGAATTGCCGATTTATTCAGAATTTCTGTCATTACGAGGACGAAGCAATCTCCGACCGGCTACTGCCGCATGATGAGATTGCCGCGCTGAGCTCGTAATGACGGGTTTGCTCTTCCCTGATTCGCGACCGCGCAGCGGTGTTGGGTGCTCGCGATGACCAAATGCTTGAACAAACCAGGTCTGGAGTGGTTTTGCCCTTCTTTAAACCAACACAATTATTGAACCGTTATTGGCGCATCCGGTGAAACCCCGCCTGGCGCCACAACGCGTAGCGTTTTACTCCCAGTCATTAACGGTACTTTATATACGATGGTTTGTTCCGATAAAAAAGCGATTTCTGCTGGCTGGCCGCCGATGAATACTTGAGTCTCAGTAACAGGGTTTGAAATAATGCCAGGGCATGTATCCTTACAGAAATAATTACCCAGAATCAATCCATGACCACCCGATGATACAGGGTTGTCAAATCGGGTAAACTTGGGTGGCGGCAATGGGTTGACGTTGACCTGCAGGAAATGGAAGCCATTAGGTGTCGCCATGCTAAAGGGTATATTCTTTCCAGTCGGTGTATTCGGCGCTGGTCGGAATAAAATCAACGTGTCTGAAAGGAAGGCAATTTCGGCTTGAATGCCGCCAACAAATATAAGGGTTTCCGATACATTTGTACCGCCTTTATTGCACTGTAAGACACATAAATTAACCCCGAATAGCGGTGAACCAACGCCGGCGGTTAGTTCGGAAAGCTCGGTGATATTAGATGATTGCGGCCCTGGTTCCGGAACCTGCATAATTTGATTAAGAGGCGGCGCACCAAGGGCTTGTTGTACCCCGCTTGGCCACTCGATCCGCATGCTGTCAATCGAAGACCCGTTGGGAAATCCAAAGTGAACGACGTGTGTATGGGTCGAGCCATGCGAGGAACCGGCATGGATTTCCCGCATTTGATTGATTGTCCCGGCAGCACCAGTTGAGGTTACGCGTACTTTGGCGCCAATGCCGCGTTTGTTGGATTGCGTGCCTGCCAGGGCAATCTCTAACCATGCGTTCCCATTGTTTTGTCCATTGGAAATGGTGTCGTTCCTATAGAGTCGCACGCCAGGGGTGGGTACTATTGAACCATTGACCGGAATTGGTTGTGCTGTATTAGCAACAACGATATCAATGTCGCCATCATTGTCGTAGTCGGATATTGCTACCCCCCTGCTCTGGTCGTAACAAGGATCAGTTCCACAACCGGGCGTGCTCGTTCTAGCTCCATCAACTGAAGCCATAACGGCAACATCCAAAAACTTGCCGATACCGTTATTTTCGAAGAGCCGATTAGGTTGAACGGGCAAGGTGGAAAGTAAGCCTGCCATCCCATTTGCTTTATACAGATCCAGATCGCCATCATTGTCCATATCAAAAAATGCAGAACCCCAACCAGCCAAACGGTGATCAAACCCTGCATAGACTACCGTGCTATCCGCGATGCCAGCAGGAACTGCTTCCTCGGAAAAGATCATGTCGCCATTCGCATTTTTTCCATCATTGCGGTTCAGCACACCGCTAAGGATAGAGGTTGCATAATAGTCAAGATCCTGGTCATTATCATAATCTCCTACTGCGACGTCCATGCCATTTATGGCGTCCCCAAATCCATTTGGAATGATTCTTGAAAAAAATGGTACATGATTACTGTCGGTGCCAAGATTGTGATAGATAGCATCCGTATTAAGGGCAACAGCAGCTATGTCACCAGGAAGGGGTGGGGAATTTGGAGCGAAGTCATCTGCAACATAAATATCCAACTTGCCATCGTCATCGACATCCGTGAGCGCTACACCCAAAGTGCAACCTCCATCATTGGCGCCCATTATGGTGTTTAATTCACCGTAGAATATTGCCTGGCCCCCGATCTGATTCGGCGCGCCATTAATATAAAGTTGATTTTGTTCACAATTCTTCGCGGCGAATAAGTCGCCGTTTGGCACATAATTTCCAACATAAAGATCCAGATCGCCATCGCCGTCTACATCGCCAAAAGCAGCCACCATACTGTTTTTAAGATCGAAAGAGCCACCCAAACGCACCGCATCAGTAACATCGCTAAAGGTCAGTGTTCCATTGTCACAAAAATTATTTCTTAGTAGGGTATTTCTTACGTCTCCGCCCGCAGGTGGCACACGATTTCCACCGTTAGTCACAAACAGGTCATCACAACCATCATTATCATAATCGCCAACCGCCACACCGGTGCTCGGATAGGCCGTATTTCCAGCATCGGAATTCGGCAAGCCTGCAATTTCATCGAAACGCCGGCCCCCGTTACCATCTGGTACATTGTGATACAGCCAGCTGGCTTGACCGGCGATAGGGTTGGGTACATACAAGTCATCATAGCCATCGTTGTCGATATCAATCCACGCAATGCCGCCACCGGTATCATATTCTGGGTTGCTGGTGGTCAGGTGTGTAAGGCCGGCGGGTATTGTCACATCGGTAAAAGTTTGAACAGCCAGGGTTTTTAGTGGTGTGGTCGCGGTTATCAGTGAGAGCGCTGATGCGACAAACAGCCTGTCAACACGTGTTCGCATAGCACATATTCCTCCGTAAATATTAGTATGATAGCTCTGCTGCCCACCCGCGCAGAGCACTAATTGATTCGTTATTGCGGCGCACAAAAACCCAGTGTGCCTCTGGCGAAGAGGCTAGCGCTTGGTTGAAGGCCCTGTCAAGGTGGTGCTTGACGTATTGAAGCAGCGCATTACAGTTTCGTCACTTAATCTATCCATAGTGCATCTTGCGCATCATCGCGCCATTGATCTCGTTGAACAGCTTGAGTTGGTCATCGGTTGTGACCGCTTCCCAGCGCGTTTTTTTTCTCACCCAGCGCCCGTCGGCGTCGGCGATGCACTCGCGTTCGGGGATACCTGGGGCAATGATTTTCCGGCCCAGAAAGCGGCTCAAGCGGTTCAGTACAGTGGGAAGATCGTTAACTATGTCTTCATACCTCAGCAGCAAGGTATTTTTCCGCTTCCAGGGTTTCCACGCCGCCAGATGTTGGGACCAGGTCCCGAAGCGGTGATTGCCCTGAATGACATTATCCAGGGGTAAACCGCGTTTATAAAATTCCCACAGGCTCACGCTGGCAGCCCTGCCGTCCCGCACGATGTATATCGTCGCGCTGTGGTCTGTTGCTGGCGGGCTTTCATGGGTTTTAATCAGCGGCAAGGTGCCTTCCGGGAATAAAACGCGGCCGTCGGCGGCGCGTTCGATATGTCCGACGTAATTTTCCAGCGCCGTGTTGCCGCCGAGATCCTGCGGGTAGATACTCGCGGAGCGCAGGCCGAGGCAATGCCACAAAACCGTGCGTAACAGGGTGTTGCCACTGCGCGGGTAGGAGGCCAACCAGATAACAGTTTGGTCTTTCATTACTCAATATTTTCGGATTATGCTAAGTTCGAACCCGCATAATAACAATGTCTGCGGGTTAACATAGCTCATAGGCGTGGGTTGCTCTGGCTCGATCCGCCTGATGATAACGCCGCTGGACTTCTGTTACGCTCAGGTGGCGTGAAGAGTGCAGGGCAGGTTCGCAGGCGATTGATTTTCTTGTAATATTATTTATTGTGGTGATGCCTTATGGTTAAAAATATCGTAATTGTCGGTGGGGGTAGTGCGGGTTGGATGACGGCCGCGCATCTGTCAAATATCCTTTCGGGGGTGTCGATCAGTCTTGTTGAGTCGCCCAATGTCCCGGTTATCGGTGTGGGTGAATCTACGGTGCCCCCGATCGTCGATTTCATGCAGTCATTGGGGCTGGATGAAAAGGACTGGATGCCGGCCTGTAAGGCAACTTATAAAAGTTCTACCTGTTTTCGCCATTTTCACGGCACCGATGATAACCGGATCTGGTTCCCGTTTTCGGGCTCCTGGGCAGTTGCGGGTCGGCCCGCGGCTCGTCATTGGCTGTATAAGTATTTTACCGATGACAATTTCAACGACAGGTTTTCGATTTACGATTACTGCACGCTCGTACCGGAAATCTGCCGGCAGGGTAAAACCGTACGCTCGCTTCAGGGGGCTTCCTATGCCTATCACCTGGATGCCATTGCGCTGGGCCAATTTCTCAAGGGTTTTTCAACACAACGCGGTGTGAAATATATTTCCGATACCATCACCCGAGTGGTGCAAAACGGACATGGTGCCATCAAGGCGCTGGAAGTTGAGAACGGGCAGCCGATCACCGGCGATCTGTTTATCGATTGTTCGGGCTTCCGCTCGTTGCTGCTGGCGCAGACGCTCGAAGAGCCTTTTGAGGATTACTACGATTCGCTGTTCAATGACCGGGCGGTAGCCATGCGGTTACCTTTTGAAGACAAAGAAAAAGAAATGGTGTCCTATACCCTGTGTTCTGCCCTGTCTTCCGGTTGGGTGTGGACCATCCCGCTGTATAACCGCATGGGAACAGGCTATGTCTATAGCAGCAACCACCTTTCGGAAGACCAGGCGGAATCCGAATACAGGCAGTTTCTGGGGGAATTCCTGGGTGGCGAGCGTGTAGCACAGGGTGAGGCCAGACACCTGAAAATACGAGTGGGCAAACATCGGCGCACCTGGGTAAAAAACTGCGTCGCCATCGGGCTTTCCGCGGGCTTTGTCGAGCCGCTGGAGTCGACCGGGCTGCAGATCGTACAGAGCCAGGTGCATCTTCTCGGGGAAACCCTGCGCGAGACTAACGATTACAATGGCGTGGATATGGCCATATACAATAGCAATATCTGTGATTTGCTGGATAGCATCCGGGACTTTCTCGTTTGCCATTATGCGCTCACCAGCCGTGAAGACACGCCTTACTGGAGAGATGTCAAATACAATACCCGGTTGTCCGACGCGCTGGTCGACAAGCTGGCTTTGGCACGCAGCATGATACCGGCAGCGGGTAACCTGCAACTGTTTGATACCGGTGGCGAACTGGCGGGTTTTGGTTTTAATGATGGGTGGTACTATATCCTGGCGGGCATGGGGCATTTACCTATCCCTACCGACAAGCACAAATTGGCCGGTGTGGGTGCGTTTGAAAAAGCCTTTGCCGAAAGCGCGCAGGAAGCCAACAATATGGCCGCCATGCTGGCGCGCGAAAAGCAGAAGATTCCGCAGTTGCCGACGCATTGCCAGTACCTCAAGCAGAATATCTACGCGGGTGCGGACGAATAAGCGCGGCGAAAGCTTACATCGCGAGCCCTGTGGCCAGGATCCAGGCGGCAAAGAAAATTTTTAACCGGACCGGACCCAGCCGCTCGGCGAGTAGACGCGCGATGAAGCCGCCGAGTATGGCGGCCGGTGCCGCGAATAGCAGTATTTTCCAGGAGATGCTGTCGGCGATCAGTAGATGATACGGCAGGCCGCTGAGCACCGTCATCGAAGAGATCACCACAGCGGCGGTAATGATCACCAGGGTCGGGTAACCAAGAAAGAACAATAAAATGGCGAGCCACTCACCGGCACCCACGGATATCCAACTGGTGATCAGGCCCCCACTGTAGCAGACCAGAATAATCAGCGGGACATGGCGTCGCCGTACCCGGTATAGCGTATGCCGGTGCCTGTTTTTACGGATCGTGACGAGCAGTAAAATGGCGCCAAAGAGTACCGAGAAATATTTAAACAGCGTGGCAACTGGCCAGCCGGGCGGCGGGAGCAAATATTGTGCGCTCAGCATACCGGCAACCGCCGCAGTACCCGCGATGATAAGCAAGTGGTAGGTGAGGGCGACGGTATCTTTGCCACCGTGTTGGTGCCGGTGGGCGGCCATTAACCAGGAAATGCTGCCGGCGGTCATGCCGAAACTTTGTATTGCCAGGCTGGTGCCGAGTGCCTGGATGCCCGCTACGCCCAGAGACGTAAAAGCAGGAATAAAAACAACACCCCCACCGGCACCCGTGACGTTGGCAACAACAGCACCGATGACGCCAAGCAAAAAAAAGTGGCCATACCCGGCTAGCAGCGCCAAGGGGTGTGGGATAAAGCATAAAATGGCCAACAGGAGAGACAGCAGGCCCACGGCTAAAAGCGCAAACGGTTGGCCTCGGAAGTTGTTGAGTATTTTCGGTGATTTTGACATTGTTTTTGCGTATACTTCTCTTAATTGGGCTTTCATTGAGCGTAGGACGATATTGAGTATAGTCGAATATATTATTATTCTAATAACCTAAGTAGGCAACTCAGTATACCTTGACAAGAAAAATGTAACTATGCACTATCCCCATTCACGGCATGGGTGTGGTCTGTAGCGAGTTGTTTTGTATTATAAACCCTGGCCGGGCGTTGACCGGGCTCGGAAATCAGGCAGCGTGTCCAAGCCCGCAAGCACCTAGTCTGTCTATCCAAAATAAACGCGGTACAAAACATAAAATTTTCGAATGGAGGAGCACCATCTGATGAAGTTCATCCCAAAGATATGGGCGCGCGCGCTCGTCTGCGCGGTTGCTGTGAGCTGCGCCGTACCCAGTTATGCGACGAACGGTTACTTTTTGATCGGTTACGGCTCGAAGGCGCGCGCACTGGGTGGCGCCAGCGTTGCGATCGGCAACGACACCTTGTCCGCGGCAGCTAACCCGGCCACACTGTCAGATCTCAGCATGGCGACCATGCGCATCGATGTGGCCGGCGACCTGTTCATCCCACGCCGCGCGGCCAGCCACAATGCGGATATTTTGGGCGGCCCGTACAGCGAAAAAAGTGGCTCGAACCTGTTCCTGATTCCGGCCATGGGAGGCGCCTACAAGTTCAACCGGCGCATGACCATTGGTATGGCGGCGGTTGGGGCAGGTTCCAATACCCGCTACGACCAATCGCTGGCGGTTTGTGAAGACGGCGACCCCAATACAACAGGGAGCAGATTCTTTAACTTCAACTGTAACGCAGGGCCGACCGCTGGCGTCAATCTGATTCAGATGCAGATGTTGCCAACGATAGCCTATAAGCTGACAAAGACGCAGTCGGTGGGCCTTTCACTTGCCATTGGCATACAGCAGTTCAGGGCTTATGGTCTGCAGGCTTTCGGATCCCCCGGTTCACCGCTGAACTTTACCAGTGACCGTGAGAATTTGTCCAACCGGGGTAATGACTATTCCTACGGCGCTGGTGTACGTTTTGGTTGGTTAGGACATTTTTTCAAAAAACGCCTGAGCATCGGGGCCAACTATGCCTCGCGCGTATACATGACACGTTTTGACAAGTACCGCGGCTTATTTGCCGAGCACGGCAAGTTTGATATCCCAGAACACTATGCTCTCGGCGTGGCGGTCCGGCCAATTGACAAACTGACGCTGCTCTTCGATGTGCAGAAAATCATGTACAGCGATATCACTTCGGTGAGTAATCCGGGGCCGGATCAGAATAATGCTAGCACGTTTTTTCCGCCAGGATGTATCGCCGGCACCCTCCCGGCAGACAACAGCTGCGCCTTGGGTAAGAATGCTGGTATGGGGTTTGGGTGGCAGGATCAGATGGTCTACAAGGGGGGTATACAGTACGTCTACAATCCCAAGTGGACGCTTCGTGCCGGCTTCAACTATGGCAAATCACCGATCCCGCAAAATCAAATCGCGTTTAACCTGTTGGCGCCGGCAACGGTTGAAAAACATATCACGGCAGGTTTTACCTATAAGCAAAGCAAAAGTGTGGAATGGAGCATGAGCTATGTGCTGGCGTTGAAGAATACGATCAAAGGTAAAACGCCTTTTTTACCGAGGGGTATTACTAACCCGAAAGATCTTGCTAACCCTAATGCCGCGGCCTCCATGTATCAACACTCATTGGGCCTTACCTTTACATTTTTGATGTAATATTTCAGGTCTGGCAATCAGGTGTATGTGCGAATACATATAAATTACCAAAGTAAAGTTTAGCCACTCAAATCGAAGTGGTGGAGAGTAAGCTATGTCAATTAAATCATTCAGACAGATGAGTAAGATTTTCCCGCTCTCGACGTTATCGCTCGGAATGGGACTTGGTATCCATGACGCCAATGCGATCAATACCAGGATTGTCGATATGTTGTTTTCTGGAGACTACAGAGCGACGGGGAGCATTGACTTTGATGCGGGTACCGGTTCATTTACTTCCAAGGATAAGTTCTTTAGTTCCCATTGGACGGCTACTGTAGTACAGACATTTACTACGCCCGGTGATTATGTGTTTGCGGGTCCAGGCGGCGTTCCCGGTGACCCAAATACAAAGGACCCCGTTAACGACACCCTCGCCATTCAGAGTTACAACTACCAATTTACGCTTCAGCCTGGCCAGGTAGCTGCCGGCCTCTTTTTTGACTGGAGCACGAACTTCGATATTCCCGTGTTGTCCATTTACGACTGCAGTAATCCGGACACAGGTTGCCGGGCAGCCGGGCCAGGTGATTCCACCGGTAATAATATCGGCGGTGTCCCGATGGTAACGCAACCATTTGCGGGACAGGCTCCAGCATTTAATGGTACGGCGCCAGGTGCAGTGAACCCTGATGGTGCCTTCCCGGTACTTCCTGCTCCACCGTTGGTGCTTGCTAACGACGTTTCAGGCCTCAACGCCGGGTTCGCGGTCACGATCCCCTGGACGCCAAATCTTACCGGTTCGACGACACCGACCTGTACGATTGTGCAGACGCCTTCACAAGGAACCGCGACAGTGCAGCCGGATTGTTCTTCGGGGTCCTATACGTCTGGTGCTGCAGCGGCCAACGTTTCTTTCGTTTATAGGGTCAGTGTTCCCGGCGGAGACTCATTTGCCCCGGGTGCGATGAATACCGATGATGGAACGGTCTCTGTGTCTGTCAGCAATATTGTGCCACCCACGGCCGTGAATGATACAGCATCTGCCGCGGTGGGCACGGCGGTCGGCATCGATGTGTTGGTGAACGACTCCGCCACCGGTGGCGCGTCGCTTGTTCCAGCCAGTGTAACGGTTACGCAGGCACCGACAAAAGGGACAGTAACATCGATTGATCCGGTTACCGGGGTCGTTTCTTACTTGCCTAACCCCGGGTTTTGCGGTGCGGATAGCTTCAAATATACGGTTGCCGACGACCAACCATTAACCTCAGCTGACGCTCTGGTTACCGTTGCTGTTGAATCCAATGGTCAATTGTGCAGTTCGGACGATGGCGTCACCATCAGTGGTGGACCATCAGACCCCAACAACGACGGCCTGGTATCGTTGAGTGACCTCCTTAGTGCCGGTATTCCCCAAGATGGTGGCGTTCTACAGCCATGTGTTGGCGGCTGTTTTGATTTCCGTGCGACCGGCGTTACCGGTACAACTGCAACCTTTGTGCTGCCATTGTCACAACTGACGCCTATAGCGCCACTCATGCGCAAGTGGAACGGTTCTGCGTGGGTTAATTTTGTTGCGGTAGGGGCTGATTCAGTCGCCACGGCGACCAAGATCGGCGGACGTTGCCCGGATCCGGGTACCGGTTATACCGACGGCATTTCTCCTGGCAAGGAGTGCATCCGTTTGATCATATCTGATGGCGGCCCGAACGATGCCGACGGTATCGTCAATGGTGAGATTGTTGATCCCAGCGGGGTTGGATCGGAAAATATTCCCAGTGCCGGTACAGAGCTGGGCAGCGCGTCCGGCTGTACTATCGGCAACGCTCGCGCAAATCCCGCGCGTCATTTTGACTGGGCGTTTTTGCTTGGTTTTATCGGTGTGCTCTGTTTCTGGCGGAAAAAACAATGCCGTCAGGCGAAGGGGCAGAGTAACTAAAATTAGTGGGTCAAGAATTGGAGGCTCTGATTATTCAGGGGCTAATGGCTAGGTATAACAGCATAAGTAAGTAGCGCGGCGTTGTTTTGGATGCATGGCTGTGCTTCGTTTGGTCCAGCCTATTCAATTGCGAGCCGGGATTTCCGCCGTGTTGAGGCTCAGCATGCGATAAGTCTATTCCTTTAAGTCCAGTGTGCCGGGGGGTTGGATGGGAGCCTTGCCTGATGATGTTCTCATCATTGAAAACTTTTTGGATACGCCGTCGCTAAACAGGCTCGTCTATTATGTTGAAGGTGAGATCGGCATAGTTAATAAAGTCGATTTGTCCAAGTCTGATGGTGCTTTGGTAAGAAAGCGCGTTGATGCATTTTATTCTGAGCGTATCCATCTGCTGGGAATCGATGCGCTGGCAAAAGAAATCTGCTGGAAAATATTTGGTGAAGTTATCCCTGGATACTATGGTGCGGACATCGAGTGGTATGAATATCCGCATGTTATCCGTTATCGAATAGGGGGTACCTACAAACCCCATGCCGACGCAGATCATTGGCATCCAGAAAAGCAGCAGTGGGTGCGGGGGGTCGATAGGGATTACAGTGCAATACTGTATTTGAACGACGAGTTTGAGGGGGGCGGCCTCTTTTTCCCCGAGTACGATGTCAGGATTATACCCAAACCCGGGCAGCTGGTCTGTTTCCCCTCCGATGGAAAGTTTGTTCACACCGCTGAGCCTGTTATCAAGGGCAATCGCTATGCCTTTGTGACCTGGGCAGCTGCTCATGGTACGGTGCGCGTGCAGGATGATATCAATATCGAACGTGTTCATTTGTAAGCGGCTGTCAAGGTGATTGGCCGGGCTATGGAGTTTGTACGGTGACAAGCGCTGCCTCAACAGAGCTTGAAGCGTTAGCGTTGGCCCGATTGGGAAAAGGTGATATTCCCGGCGCCGTGAATGCCTACAAGAGGTTAACGCGTGTTAAGCCAGAAAACCCGTGTGCATGGTATCAGCTGGGGAAATTGCAGGTAGAAATTGGGCTTGTGGAGCAGGGACTGGATAGTATTTGCCAGTCTCTGAAACTGGATGACCAATGTCCGGCAGTCTGGTTTAGCCGCGCGACCATGGAACAGGCGCTCGGGAAATCAAAGTCGGCGATCAGGAGTGGCTTGAAGGTTTTAGCGATTGAACCTGATACCGTCGAGGCATGGATGCTTTTAGGCGCATTGGCCGAACAACTGAAACACTATGAAGAGCAGGAAAACTGTAGCTGGCACGCACTTAGGTTAGAGCCCGATAATCAAGAGGCCCTTGTTAGCTATGCCCACGCCCTGTATCAGCAGGGGAGACTGGCTGAAGCAGAAGACGCCTGTCGGGAGGCGATCGATGGGCAGGCGAGCAATGCTTCGGCATTGGCCTGCATGGCCATGACGTTGATCGCACGGTCCAGGGTGGATGATGCGAACGAATATCTGGATTTACTATTGAGGAAATACCCTGGGTACGCGCAGCACCTGAATGCAATGGGGCAGGAATGTCTCTCTAAAAACGACGCACACGCAGCAATAGGGCTTTTTGCAAGCCTGATTAAACTCAATGAACAAATTGAATGGGCATACACAGGGTTATCACAAGCATACTTGATGGCTGGGCGGAAAATTGATGCGGAAGAAAATTTAGAACGAGCGTTGCAGTTGTTTCCGGACTTGCCAGGCGCCAAGTCTCTGATGCAGAAAATAAAACTGGCATTGAATTTTAAATTAACGATTCAGAGTTAACGTCTTGATTTAAGTCGGCTTGGGGTTGCGCGCGACATCAATGCATAGTGATAGATGAAAAATCCAGGCGACGCAGGTAACAATATCTACCCCCTGACCGGTATACGCGGCCTCGCGGCGATTTGGGTGGTTCTTTATCATTACAGATTTGCCATCCAGCAAAACTACCCCGACTGGGGCGCCCTGCACCGGTTTATTTTTTCTGGATATTTAGGCGTTGATTTATTCGCGTTCCTGTCCGGTTTTATTATTTCGTACACCTATTGTGGGCGGATGAAGCGATTTGACGTACGCAATACCGGGCATTTCCTGTGGTTGCGGTTTGTTCGTACCTATCCATTGCATTTATTTGCGTTAGCATTATTCGTAGTTGTATTTGTTCAGAAAAGAGGTGCAGGTTCCCTGCCCGTTATCTTCTATGACGGAAGTTTTCTTCGGCAGCTGTTCCTGGTCAATGGGGTGGGGCTGGAAACCGAATGGCGATGGAATGTACCTTCGTGGTCCTTGAGCTCGGAATGGTTGTGTTATCTGTTTTTCCCGGGTTTTGCGCTTGTTATGGAGAAAATCAGGAATGGCTATATCCATTTTCTGCTCGCCGTTATCATGATCTGCACGGCCGCCTGGCTGATGTGGGCTGTTGGGTTTCCGAGGTTCGATACGTTCCTCGAATGGGGGTTTGTTCGTATCGTGTGCGAATTCCTGGCCGGTTGCTGGTTATTTGGTGTCTACCGATCCGGCGTTTTCAACGGCTACCTGTCGGCGTGGTCCGGTCTGATTGCCTTGGCGGGCATCCTGATTATGCCTGCGCTGTTTCCCGGCATGCCTGTGATTATTACCATCACATTATTTGCCATGCTTGTTTATGCGCTCTCACTGAACATGAGTCCTCTAACAAAACTGTTCGGGAACCGGCTAATGATCTATCTGGGTGAAATTTCCTACTCCATCTATATGCTGCACTGGCTTATACTCTCTAATCTTGGGCTATTCGGATTTATGGAGTTGCCTTTAAATATTCGTATATGGGCCGTGCTTGGCACAATAATTATCGGGTCTGCGCTCACATATCATTTCGTGGAAAACACTTCCCGGAAGTATCTAAGAGGCATCTTCCGGTACAATTTTTCATAGCGGTATATGTAAGCATTGCTTGCCGCTCACTTTTTATCCGATTTCAGTACAAATTTCTCAAGATCTTTATCGATGCCATAGATATGGTCCGTTAGCCAGCTTGCCAAATATTTTGATAGTTCCTGTCGGTAATACTCGTTAGTAATAAAGTCCTTTTTTATATATTCATTGACTCTGGTTTCAAAGAATTGATGTGCTTGGATGTGGGTCTCTATTTTAGGGTAGTTCAGCTCTCTCATGTACTCTTCTTCTAGATAGAAGTGGTTATGGATATAGTCCGCTAATCTATCTATTACAGACAACGATAGGTCAGTATTTATCGAATCAATAATCTTAAACAGTTCCTGGTGCTGTACATCTTGCCAAATTAGCTCGCTGGTTTTTTTGTTGGTCATGCGTTACCACCTACTACCAACCCATCTATTCTCTACCATCGAAGACGGTATCTTTTAGGTACTGGTAATGACTGGGCATCGCACTGACTTTTTCCCTCTCATCATTTAATTTTCTGTATATCATGTCCGCTTCGGCCATGTTATCTTTCAAGTGTCGGTCAAATACTCCGATTTCGTGTTCTCTGTGCAGATCAAAATCAAACGGCAGATAGTTCATCCCTGCAAGTATGCTATACCAGCCTTCGTTAAACCCAAAACCGGCCAATGGCCCGCCGTTGTCATACTGAAGCTGGTTTCTCCATGACGGCATATTTGCCCGGGCATTTATCAGTTTTTCAATAACGGATTCTGGAATCTTTGTGTTATATTTCACATCCTTCCAGTAGGGCGTATCTTCACGGCTGGTCAGCGCATAATGACACACCAGGAAATCGCGAATCAGTTCCAGAAACTTAGTTATGCTTGTATTGTACGTCGCAATGTCCGCGTTGTTGTAATCATTTCGGCCTTTTAATATTTCTGTTAGCAGGTGTACTTCACTCTGAAATATCTGGATGCCTGTGGATTCCAACGGCTCGATAAAACCACTCGACAGGCCAATCGCTACGCAGTTCTTTACCCAGGTATTTCTGTGTTTTCCAACCCGGATTTTAATATGTAGAGCATTAACATCCTTGACCCTGTCCGCGCCCAAATGGTTTCTGAATTCCTGCTCAGCTTCATCCTCCGACTGGTGCTTGCTACTGTAAACATAACCTGTGCCAATCCGGTTATAGAGCGGGGTATTCCACACCCAGCCTGACGACAATGCAGTACAATTGGTGTACGAAGTCATTTCCTTTTCTTTGTCTTCATAAGGAACGCGTATCGCCATTGCGCGATCGTTAAATAGCGTATCATAAAATTCATCAAATGGTTCACTGAGCGTTTCCCCGATCAGAAGAGACCTAAAGCCTGAGCAATCAAGAAATAAATCCCCCGACACCGGCTTCCCCTCCTTTAATTCAACTTCTTTGACCGTACCATCCTCGTTCTGGACGACCCGGGTAACTGTATCTGAAATATATTCTACGCCGTTATTTATTGCGTATTTTTTGAGCACTTCGCCAAATTCTGCGGCATCAAAGTGATAGGCATAAGTGGTTCCAGGAATAGAGCGGACGGTTTTTCCCTGCCGGCATATTTCCGGGACCAGGGTACAATAATCGTAAAGTGAAAAGCGATCACTAAAGTTATTATCTGTGTAATGCTTGTAGAGCCAGTATCTGTTGGCCGGCTCGTTGGCAACTCCCCACGTGCGACTAAACGGGAACCAGAACGGTGGATCAGTGTTTTCATAGAAACCCTGAAAACAAATTGAGCTTTTACACACAGCATTGCATTGTGACATCCATTCTTTTTCTTCAATACCCAGTGATTTCATAAAATCAACGAGTGGTGGTACAGTTGATTCACCAACGCCCACTACTGGTAAATCCGGCGACTCAATGAGTTTTATGTTGACACCTTCAAGGTGTTTAGACATGTAGGATGCAGCTATCCAACCCGCACTACCTCCACCAACTATTGTTATATCTTTTATCATTTGTACGCCCCTTGGCCACATTACAGGCGAACAGCCTGAGATTATGATTCATTTCAAAATAACTCAGAAGGTTTCGCCTTCAATTGACATAAGTCAATTGCTTGCCGATAAGAGGCAGGGGATTAACCCTCCCAATCGTTCGTAGGCGGGGGGGGATTACGTCTGGTCGGTCCGGATGCTGAATGCAGCATCGACGGGTCCGGTAATGGGAATTCTTCGGGCTTCGGTTGTACTGTCAGTGAAATGGCGCACTTCTGCTATGACGGATTTGGTGTGACGGCTGGCACTGTTGTGCAGTCTACAGGGAATCCAACAGAATTAGTCAAGTTTACTAATCTCAGCGGCGTTATTAAAGATTAGTCTGTAAGACTACACTGCTTCAATACGCCAGGCCCACGCAATGGCAATATCCACACGGCAGTAGCACATAATGAGATTGCCGCACCGCTTCTTTTTAACAATGATCTTATGCAGATGTGCGCCGTCGGACTATTCCCATCCCTAAATGGAGCGTCTACCAGCGCCTATCAGCCCCACCAACCCCGATCCCAGTAACCAGCCGGCCGCGGGGATAGGTACAGTGCTTATCGAGGCCACCGTGCCGCTAAGTGCGGTCGCCTGAAATGCGAAGGGTGGCGTTTGCATCGGTGTCCCGATGCCCGTACAGCTATCGCCGACTACCGGATTAATACCACAATCCATAATAGCTAGAACTGGGACATCGTTATGAGTCATCCAGCTCCACTTCGTTCCCCAGGCGATCTGGCCGGCAGACAGGGTAAACTGATAGTTGAATGTGCCCTCTGCAGAAGTGCCCGCCCAGATCGACTGAACACCGGTGGTGTCAAAAAAAGCCACCGCACTATAAGTCCAGTGGCCAGCTGAAAAGGGAACTACACTGCTAACAGCGCCGGTTCCGTCATCAAATAGTGTTCCAGTGGCTGCATAGTTTCCAATGAAAAACTGCGATGTCACGTTCACCGACGTCACCGCCGCTTGTGCGGTAGTGCCAAGCATGGTTGATACAAAACCAGCAATGATTGATTTATTCATATATTCCTCCTTATGTCAGTACTTGTGCTTCGCTATGCCCATCAATCCCATCAGGCCGGGCGAGGCTGGCACCAACCGAGACTTCGGTACTGGACCAGTAGGGATTGAAGGGCTCGAGGTTACTGAATGGGCTGGTACTCGATGAAGTGATTCCGCTACCGTATGTTGTGCTCGCACCATACCAAAACAAATGTCCCAACTCGTTATCTTTACAGGCGGCCAGTGTTGTGCTGACAGCGGAGCAGTCTGCTACTTCGCCATCGCCATCGCCATTCAAGTCCATGCTTGCCAATCGCCAGCCGCTAACCTCGCTAATCATCAAGTTAGCCGCCCAGTCCATCTGACCTTGCCAAGTGACGCCCGGATTGATATCTGCATTCGCCGTCCATGTGATGTTTGGCTGATCATCGTAGTAGGCTTGAAAAAATACCGCTGCCGGGTGAGGTCTCAAGGCGGCCAATAAATGCCGCATTGGTTGGCATAGCTACAAAGGTAAACAAACCGGCGCAAACAGCGCCTGACAGACGTGATTTCATTAGTACCTTCTCAAACACGCAATAGCAAGTTTATGTGGGCGTTTCCTTAGTTGAAGTCCGCCTAAACTCATCGCTAGCAGAATGACGAAATCCAACGGTACTACAGTGTGTTCATATTTTGGGCGCCTAACAGTACATCCGCCGCCACCGGACGAAATGTCGCCGAGGCCTGGTATGACGGCCGGTGCGCCAGGGTCAATGATTCTACCGTTTTTCAATAAGTCGGCATCACCACGGCCACCATCAACAAAATGCAGAATGACCCGATTACCGACTATTTCCGCCCCGGTACCTGATGCAGGGTCATACCGGAAGGTGGACCAGTTACCAGTGACAGGGTTGTATTTCAGGTAGGCATTCGCCGGCTGGCTCTCAGGTAGCCGAAGCGTTACGGTGGTATCGCCACCTACGGCGACGTCCTCAATGAAAAAAGAAAAGAAGCCATGTGGGAAAGTAATGGGACTGCCGTCAATGGTGGTCGGTGAGCTTTCCGGTGCTGGGTTACGCTCAACCAGAACGGTGTTTAGTCTTGTGCCAATATCGCTTTCCAGAGCGACATAATCACCGTTAATGTCTTTCAGGCTCGCGACGTTATCCTGAGTGGCGTCGGCAATTCCATCCCTGTTTGCGTCGCCACTATTGGAGGTGGCCGCTTCAATCGCATCCGGTATTCCATCTCTGTCCTGGCTGGCAGTTGCTGTTAGCGGAAGAGTTGCCTGCGGGGTATTTGGGTCGTTGCTTTGAATGGTGAGTACAGCTGTTTTCGTGCCCGGCGCGTCGGGTGCAAACAAGATACTCCCGGTACAGTTTTGTTGCTGCGCTGTTATCTGGGTGCAGCTGCCGATAATAAATGAAAATAAGTTGGCGTCGTTGCCGGATATGAAGGCGCCTCTGATTTTTAGTGTAGCGGCGCCCCCGTTGTTAAGGGTAAGCGGCTGGATCTTTTGTTCAAGGTAGTAAGTATCACCCAGATCAACGCTGTTGGTTTCCGGTATAATCAAAACAGGTTCGGGGGGTATGACTTCCCCGGTGAGACTTATCTCCAACGATTGTCCGCTGGGGTCGGCGGTAACGCTGAGTAAAGCAGTTTTTTTACCTGGGCGGTCAGTGCTCAGTGTGACTTTGAGGGTGCATATCTCGGCCAGTTGTAATGATGTGCCTGAGCAGGTGTCGTTCAGTGTGTAATCTGCACCGGCATCGCCAGTAATATTGGTGTCACGCACTGATAGTGTACCATTGCCGGTATTCTGTAAAGTAATGGTCTTCAGGATGGGTGGGCTTGAAATCGCTTGCCTGCCGAAATCAACAGTAGTGGCGCCGCTGTTGCCGACTGATAGTGTCGCGGTATCAAAGGCGCCAACACCATTTAGCTGTATGGTCTTTCTGGGATTTGTCGCGTCGTTCGAATTGACGAAAGTTTGAGTCTTTATTACGCCAGGCGAGACCGGTTGGAATACCAAATCGACTTCACAGCTTGCTGCTTGCGGTAACGGGTTTCCGGCGCAGGTGTTTCGCGCGACACTAAAAGGCGAATTAGGGAAAAATGGATTAATAACGCTGTCGACGGTTAGATTTGTGCCACCAACATTCTGCACAGTAATGGTGCGGGGTGTCGACGTCGAACCGGGCGAAACAATGCCAAAGTCGATTTCGCGAATATCCGTGCGGATGCGTGCCGAAGAAAAGATCTCCATGTCATTAATAACGACAAGATCGGCAAGTGACGGTGGTGTACCGGATGTGGTGCGAACAGTAGGAAGATCGGTGAATGGCGCCCCCAGGTTTTCTGTCGATAAAGCGGCAATCATATCGATGATCGGCATATCCTGGTCGAGCACACGGCCAAAAACCGTGAATCCACCGTTTTGACCGTCCAGATTGGCCGAGTTGTCGGCCAGGTTGATAAACCATTCGGACGTAGCACTATTGGGGTCGCCAGCTTGTTTGGCCATGGCAATGGTGCCGCGAATATTTGAACGTGCACCATCGAATTCGTTGACGACGGGATCATCAACGGCAATATGTGGAACAGAGGCATCGAACGCGCCGTTTGCCGGGTCGTAGCGAAAGCCGCCCCCCTGAATGACGAAGTTTGTTAGGCTGCGATGTATGAAGGTACCATCATAACGGCGTTCACCGTTCTTATTCTCAATGTAGTTAATGAAGTTTGCGACCGTGGTCGGGGCCTGTTGATCAAATAGTTCGACATAGACTGGCTGCGTGGGTTGTCCACCGCCAATGGCAATATTCATGAGAACGACCGTTGCCCGGGCAGAGCCGAGGCATGCCAAAGCACCTAACACGAAAAAGGACAGGTGTAATTTGCGCACTAGGTGTCTACCCCCAAAATTTCAAAGCATTTTGGAACAGCCGGGTTTATTCAGATCAACACTTTTTCGCCCCGTTTGTTGATCCGGGCCAGCATCCTTATTATGGAGCGTAGTCTACCAGATATCACGTTTCCTGTGGACAGCTACTATGTCCTTTACGTCCTCAAATTGCGGGATAGATGAAGCAGTCACACGAAAATGGGCAAGGTGGAGGTCAATGAGTCAGAAAAAGCGTGGAAAGTCAAGTACTTCGGCGTTGAAAGCGGCGCGCCAATTGTGCCGGAAAGCGAATCAACTTCGGCGCGCCGGTCGTATGCAAGAGGCCGAAGTTTGTTATAAGCAGGCACTGGCACAGAATCCGAATCTCGCGGTTGCGCATGATCAGCTTGGCGTGGTGTTGGCGGGTGCGGGGCAATTGGAGGATGCGTTGCGCAGTATCGCTCGGTCATTGGAAATTGAACCCAATTCGCATAGCGCCCATGCCAATTATGGTGTCGTTCTCAATATGCTGGGGCGAGCGCATGAGGCCATTGCAAGTTTTAGGCGTGCGCTGCGAATTACGCCTTCAAACGCCGATACGCGCATGAACCTTGCACTAAACTTGTTGAATGAGGGCTACCTAGACGAAGCGATCGAGCAATTCCAGCAGGTGATAAAGTTGGATCCGGGGCGAGCTCATGCTTATTTTCACCTGGCGCACATGAAGAATCGAGTTTCGTCGGATAGCGAAATCAGGGCCATGAAATCTTTGTATGGGCAGTTAGGCATTGCCGACGGAGAAAAAACAGTTTTGGCCTTTGGTTTAGGTAGCGCGCTGGATAAGCGTGGTGAATATGATGAGGCTTTCAGATATTTTTCGGCAGGGCATCGGCTTAAACAGCAATCCGTACCGTTTGATCTGGCAAGTCATGCGCACTATTTTGAGACGATGAAGGACGTGTTTGATGACCATAATCTGGTCAGAAATAGAACGATCGGAGTAGAAGACAGCCGGCCGATTTTTATCTTTGGTATGCCCCGTTCCGGCACCACGCTGACCGAACAAATACTTGCCAGCCATCCTGATGTTTTGGGGGGCGGGGAGATGAGCTGCGTAGAAGATATCGTCAAACATTTACAGAAGATTACAGGGAAATCACTGCTGGAAAGTTGGAGCGAACTGGACACTCAAGCGATTCGTGAGTTGGGCGCCGCTTATCTGGAAAAATTGAAAATGCATTCGGACAAAGTAAAACATGTCACTGATACCACACCCATGAACTTCCTTTATTTGGGGCTTATTGCCACGATTTTTCCAAATGTTCATTTGGTACATTGTGTGCGTGATCCTATGGATACCTGCGTGTCTATCTTCCAACAACCTTTGAGCGACGCGCATGCCTATTCACATGATTTGAAGGATCTTGGGGGGTTTTATTTGCTGTATAAAGATTTGATGGCTCATTGGCATAAGGTGTTACCGGGGCGGATTTACGATGTCCGTTATGAAAATCTGGTTACCGATACCGAAAGTGAAATACGCAAATTATTGGATTGCTGTGGGCTACCGTTTCATGAGGGTTGTCTTGCCTCCCACAATACAAAAAGATCGGTGAAAACGCCCAGTGCTACCCAGGTTCGACAGCCTATCTATACTGCTTCCATTGGGCGCTGGAAGCGGTATGAAGTGAATCTGTCACCATTGCAGGAGATTCTCGAAACACAGGAGTCCGCCGAGCATAGGGATTCGTAGTGCGCGTTGTTGCCGCGGTATTGATTCGCTTGGTTAGCTTTGGTCACTGTACTCGTTTGAATACGGAATTTAAGGCGCTGGAGGCGTTGAGGCCAAAAAAATCCAGGTATCGGGTATCGACCTTATAATAGTTGCCATAAGTTTGCATAAATATGTCAATGTCACGTTGTTTTGCGGTGCTGTCTTCAATAATCAGATAGTCATCCGCTTTCATCAGTGTGTGCATGCAATTCAGAACTCCTGGAATGTTTACATGGGCATCCTCGAGTACAAGCCAGGGTTTTGGGTAAGATCTAAATGTAGAATAAAATTCTTCGATACGAGTTATATCGGCCTCGATAAAGGTGACGCCTTCATAGGTGGTATTAGGGGGGGTGATGTCGAGGGAAAAAAGATGAGCAGGATTATCGAACTGCCTCAGGACGTCTGAAAGCCAAATGGCGCTGCTGCCTGTACCGGACCCAAGCTCGATAATCGTTGCAGGACGCAGTTCCCACAGCATCATCGGGTACAAGGAAAATTCGTATACCGTTTTGAAAACAGGCTGACCTTTCCAGTGCATGCATTCGAGTGTTCCCTGGCTGAAGGCTAAAGTCTGATCCTCTATATCTCGTGGTTTGGAAGCGCACTTTTTCCTATCCTGCCAGCTCACCATCCTTCCAAACTGATCGCGCTTGGCTCTCTCACACAATGTGTTAACAAACGGGTGGAAGTAGGGTTCAACGCTCTCTCGCCACGGTTTGTCAGGTGAGCTCCTTTGTAGCTTGTCGATTATAGTGCGCAATAACACGTTGAAATAAGTGGGTACTCCGTTTTGCTGGCCGGTAACATGCGCCCTTGAATTTTGGAACAAGGGAAGTAGAGTCGCCAATAGACTGTGTGTGGACTCACACGAAGACATACGGCAATGATTTATTATCAACAAAAATTCTGTTAGTGCGCATAAGCTTTCCCTGGTCTCCTAAACTCGCTGGAATAGACTTCTCCTATTGCTGGAAAATTTCTTCAAATCGTTTGAATTTAATCCAAGAGGCCAAAATATATTTGTCGTCAGAGTGCGGCACTTCTCCCTTGTGTGTATGAGTGAATCCTGCTGGGGAAATGACTAGTCGGCCCCGACGCGCTTCCACTTTTCGCTCTTGGTAGTAGAAACTGGTTTCTCCGCCATCAGCAATATCATTGAGGTAAAAAATATAAAAAAGTGTTCGATGGAGAACTTCGCAGTTTGGGTCAGAGGGCGATATTTCAGAATGCCACTTATGGTAACCACCAACGCCTTCCGTGTATCGCTGCAGATTGATGGGAGCCAGTTTGTACATTTTACAAACTAAGTCCATCAGACCCTCATCGGGTAGCTCTTCTATTAGCTTGTGGGTGACGACAGTCACGTCGCCGGTTCGTGCATTCCTGAGCTTGGTTCCCACCGCGCCAAACAGTAGATGGCTATACTTGCGGGCATACGCAACAAGATAACGATGCACAACCTGACTTATTTGTTGTGTGATCGGTTGCCAGTCGGGATAACTGGATATGGCAAGATCGACGCTGTCTTTCCGTGATTTGTCGATGCCACCACTCGATCTGCCTGGCGTTAGGCGATTGCCACTACTCTCAAATTTAGTGATTAACTGCTCGCAAAAGTCTCCGCTGAGAGAGTTATTATAAATCTCTATATGGTCAAGCATGGGCAATCTCACTGGATTCTAAGTGTGGATCGGGTAGCGGTGCTTTTATTTTTCAGTGCTCAAAGCTGTCCCTATTTTAGTTAAGTGGGCTGGCGCCAGATCACGCGCTACTGTTCACCACCGATACTAAACCGGACTCTATGCTATCGTAAACAACCGTTGGATCACAAACTACTCGTCAGAAAGCTCTCCCGCACGTTACAGTTGCATATGAAAATGTTGATTGATAGGCTCCTTTTCAGTTCGTGATTTAGTAGTGCGGGACGTGTGTTGGTTATAACTTCATAATTTAGCAGTACCTTTGATAAATAGAGATTAGGATTGACTGGTATGCCAAAGCTGCTAATCCTCAACGGGCCGAATCTTGGTCTTCTCGGCATCCGCGAGCCGGGCCACTATGGTAAGATAACACTTGATGCTATCAATAGCAGACTGGGTGCGTTAGCGAAAAAAAGTGGGGATGAGCTGCTGACTTTTCAGTCCAATGCGGAACACGAACTCATCGACCACATCCACGCCGCCCCCCACGAAGATATCGATTTCATCCTCTTCAACCCGGCCGGATTCACCCACACCAGCGTCGCCCTGCGTGATGCCCTGCTGGCGGTGAAGATCCCCTTCATCGAAGTTCACCTCTCCAACATCCACGCCCGTGAAGATTTCCGCAAACACTCCTATTTTTCGGATATTGCCGTCGGTGTCATCAGCGGCTTGGGCCCCATCGGCTACGAACTCGCCCTGCAGGCGGCGTTGTCGTATATCGGCGACAAAAAGTAAGAATACCGTTTAATCGCCGAATTTCGGCGCATTTAACTAACATTTCCCAACAAGTCACGCTATACTGGCGCGCAATTATCTGCCTGCAGGACGACG
>Ga0114931_10000784_pt1 | contig 39666 bp, 30 predicted proteins | sample 2SBtaG_FD_89579 | JGI IMG/M metagenome (GOLD analysis project Ga0114931, IMG submission 89579) | Deep subsurface microbial communities from Kolumbo volcano to uncover new lineages of life (NeLLi) - 2SBTROV14_V59a metaG | ecosystem: Environmental > Aquatic > Marine > Volcanic | place: Kolumbo... | reverse complement strand
GCAAGACTTCGCGCAATTTCGGGGCGCGATCGCCCGAAAGTCGCGCAGCGCGTGCGAGGCGTCGACGCAATGCGTGCAAGGAGTGCGCAAACGCATGGAATTGATGGAGACCAACCCTTGTGGAGCCCCGCATCGCCGGTTTCCACACGTAAGCGCTGCGTCTCCACGCGGGATGGCGAACCCGTGACCCGAGCGGCCGCGGGCAGGGCACACCCCCGCGCGGCCTCTGCACCGGGTCGCTATTTGAATCCGTGCAGGTGCACCAGGTACCACTCGCCGCGCCACGAGATCAGCGAGGTGACGCCGAAGCTCCGCTGCTTGCCGTCGGCTGCTTCGTAGCGGAGCTTCGAATGGAGCACCCGGTAGTAGCCGAGCTTGTTGCCCTCGCTGCCAGGCTTCATCCAGCGCGCGCGCTTCACGGGCACCTCGAGACCGAGCAGCTGCGCCTTCTCGGGATGCTCGCCAAGCCGCCGGTGGTAGCGGTGGACGGTCCGTTCGTAGGCTGCAACGAGGCGGTGCTTCCAGTCGCGCTCCGGCTTCTGGATGGCCTTGACCTGCTGGTAGGCGAGCACCGGAAAGAAGAACGGCATGCCAATCGAGGGATCGTCCTTCTGGATGGCCTTGAACAAGAGCCCGACATGGCGGTGGAACAGGGGCGAATCGACCGCCGGAGTGTCGCGGGTCTGGGGCAGCACGCCGCCGTCGGGACCACGCAGCGGGGGCTCGCCGGGTGGGCCTGCATCGACCGTCGTGTCGACGGAGGCCGCGTCGGCCGGTCCCGCATCGAGCCGCGGCGCTTCCACGACCTCGGCGGGGATCACATGGGCCCCGGGCGGCAGCGCTGGCGCCGAGCTGGCCGTCTGCGCCGGGGCCGGCTCGACGGGTGCGGCGGGCTCGGAGGCCGGATGCTGCCCGCTGTTGCAGGCAGCGAACAGCACGAGCAACGGCGCGACGGACAGGCGGCCCCGGAACGTCATGGCGCCGTAGCATGCACCAGATGCGCGGATGCCGCGAAAAACACGCGCTATAACGGGGGCGTGACGGTACGGACCCTCGTCGGCATCGATCTCGGCACCACGCATACCGTGGTCGCCTTCACCGATGCGAGAGAGCCTGCGGCGCCGAGGATCTTCCCTATTCCGGAGCTGGTCACGGGCAGCGAGGTCGAGGCCCACGAGCTTCTGCCGTCGTTCCTGTACGCACCAACCCAGGGCGAGCAGGTTGCCGACCCCTGGCGCGACGCGCCCTGGGTGATCGGCGAGCTGGCGCGGCGCCGCGGTCAAGAGGTGCCCGGTCGCGTGGTCAGCTCGGCAAAGAGCTGGCTGTGTCATGGCAGCGTCGACCGCACCGCGCCGATCCTACCCTGGGGCGTTTCGACGGAGGCCTCGGACGTACCCCGCATCTCGCCCGTGGACGCGGCGGCGCGCGTGCTGTCGCACGTGCGCCGCGCCTGGGACGCCGCCTTCCCCGACGCGCTGCTGTCCGACCAGCAGGTCGTGCTGACGGTCCCCGCGTCGTTCGACCAGGCAGCGCGCGAGCTGACGCTGCGGGCGGCGCAGCAGGCCGGGCTCGCCGTGCGGCTGCTGGAGGAGCCTCAGGCCGCCTTCTACGATTTCATGCAGCAGAGCGGGCAGATGGAGGCGCTCGGCGAGCTGCTCGGCGGCGGCGAGCCGGAAGCGCTGGTGCTCGTGTGCGACGTCGGCGGCGGCACCACCGACCTGAGCCTGATCAAGGTAACCCGCGACGAGCAGGGCGCGCTCGACGTTTCGCGCGTCGCCGTGGGGCGTCACCTGCTGCTCGGCGGGGACAACATGGACCTCGCACTCGCGCACCTGTGCGAGGCACGGCTGGCGGAGCCGCCCGCGCGCCTCGACCCGCAGCGCTTCGGACAGCTCGTACTCGCCTGCCGCGCCGCGAAGGAACGACTGCTGGGCGACCAGCCCCCGGACAGCGTGCCCATCCGACTGCTCGGATCCGGCTCGGCCCTGGTCGGCGGCACCTTGTCGACCGACCTGTCCCGCGAGGAAGTCGAGCGGGTCGTCCTCGACGGCTTCCTGCCGCCCGCGCCGCGCGACGCCCGCCCCGGGTCGAGGGGGCGTGCCGGGCTGGTCGCTTTTGGTCTGCCGTACGAGCGGGATGCCGCGATCACGCGCCACGTGGCCGATTTCTCCGGACGCTACGCGCCCCGTGCCGGCGGGCCGCGGGCGCTGCTGCTCAACGGCGGGCTGTTCCGGGCCAGGCGTCTCACCGAGCGGCTGATCGGCGTCGTCCAGAGCTGGGGCAACGCCGCGCTCGACGTGCTGCCCGCTCCGGATCCGGACCTGGCCGTGGCGCGCGGCGCCGTGGCCTATGCTGCCGCGCTCGCGGGTCACGGCCCGCGCATCGGCGGTGGCGCGGCGCACGGCTACTACATCGGGCTCGAAGGCGACGGCGGGGGCCGCGCCGCAGTGTGCGTGGTTCCTCGCGGCTCGCAGGAAGGCGAGCGACACAGCGCCGCGACACGACGCCTCGCTCTCAAGCTCGGGCAGCCGGTGCGCTTCGAGCTGTACGCGTACGACGACGCCGCGGTGCACGCGCCCGGGCAGATCGTGGAGCTGGACGACGAGCACTTCCGTCCTCTGCCCCCCGTGGCGGCCGGGTTCGACGTGACGGAAAGCGCGCAGCCTGAAGAGGTCCCGGTCGTGCTGGAAGGGGAGCTCAGCGCAATCGGCACGCTCGAGCTCGGCTGCGTCGAGGTCGACCCCGCCGGCGAGGCGCCGCGACACTTCCGGCTCGCTTTCGAGCTCAGGAGCGACCAGGCCAAGCCGTCGCCGGAGGACCGCGGCAACTCGCCGAAATCGGTTGGACGCCGGTTCGACGAGGCCCGCGAAGCGATCGAGCGCGTGTTCGGCAAGAGCCGCGGCGACGTCCGCCCGCGCGAGGTGAAGGATCTGCTGCGGGAGCTGGAACGACTGCTCGGCGAACGCGCGTCGTGGACAGGCGAGCTGACACGCGCACTGTTCGACGTGCTCGCTCCGAAGAAGAAGGCCCGACGCCGCTCAGCGGATCACGAGCGCCTGTTCTGGATGCTCGCCGGCTACTGCCTCCGTCCCGGATACGGTCATCCGCTGGACCCGCAGCGCATCCGGCAGATCGTTCCGCTCGAAGAGCAGCACCTGACCTTCCAACAGGAAGCCCGGGTTTGGCAGCAGTACTGGATTGCCTGGCGGCGCATCGCTGGGGGTCTAGACGAGGAGGTCCAGGTGCGCCTGCGGAACCGGATCGATCCGTTCCTCGCGCCGAGCGAGCTCAAGCTGAAAAAGCCGAAGGGCTTCAAGCCGCTGGCCCACGACGAGATGCTGGAGATGGTCGCCTCGCTCGAGCGGGTGCCGGCCGAACGCCGCGCCGAGCTGGGCCGGTGGCTCATCGAGCGCACATGGACCGACCGGAATCCGCGGCTCTGGGCCGCGATAGGCCGTATCGGCGCACGCGTTCCTACATACGCCAGCGTGCACCATGTGGTGGCACCCCGGACAGTCGAACGCTGGGTGGACCATCTGCTACGCGAGAAATGGGAAGAAATGCCCAGTGCACCGCGGGCGGCGATGCAGCTCGGCCGGCTCACGGACGATCGGGTGCGTGACGTTTCCGCTACGCTCCGTGAGGAAGTAGCGAAGCGGCTGGAACAGTCCGGTGCGCCCCCCGAGTGGTCGCAGTCGGTGAAACACTTCGTCCCGGTCCGGGAGCACGACCGGACGGAGTTTTTCGGCGAGGAGCTTCCGGTCGGCCTCAGGTTGGCGGACTGACTCGCAGGGCCGGGTCGAGCTTGTCGTCCCACAGCGCTCCGGCTAGACTCGTGCGTTCCGGAAACAGGAGCGCGGGGCTGGAAACAAGCGTATGAAGGGTAGTCGGGACGTCGTCGAATCGCCGGGCAAAGCCCGGATCGGCAGCGTGCTTGGCGGCAGGTGGCAGCTCGTGGGTCTCCTCGGCAGCGGCCTGGTGAGCCATGTGTACGAAGCCGTCGACGAGACCGGGGGCCGCGTCGTGGCGTGCTTGCTCCGTGACGAGCTGGTCGCCGACAGCGAGCTGCGTGAGGGATTCGTGGCTGCCGGACGGGAAGCGGCCCAGGTCGGCCACGCCGACAGCGTCCGGGTGCTGGGACACGGCCTGACCGACGACGGATACCCGTTCGTGGTGTCGGAGCTGCTGGAAGGCGAGACCTTCGCGAAGCTCGTCCAACGGCGGCGAGGACGATTGTATCCGGCCGAGGCGCTCAGGCTGGTGAGGGATGCGCTCGACGTGGTGGCCGCCGCACACGCGAACGGCATGGTGCACGGCGATCTCACACCGGACCGGCTGTTCATCACGGACCGCGGCACGATCAAGGTGCTCGGGTTCGGAATCGCGGCGCTCAGGCGCCGGGCGGCAGAGCTTCTCGAAGTGGACACCGTCGCGGACGCCGAGTCGTACCGCGCGCCGGAGCAGCAGCGGGGCGGCACGGCAGTTGCGCAGAGCGACCTGTTCGCGCTCGGCGCGGTCCTGTACACGCTGCTGACGGGCTCGGACGGCGCCGATCCAGGGGCGCGTGGGGGCCCCCGGTCGCTGGTCACGTTTGCCCCGACAGCACCGCCCAGCCTGTTGAAGCTCGTCGAACGGGCTCTGGCGCCCACACCCGACGAACGATTCCCGGACGCGCGAGCGATGCGAGCCGCGGTGGATCAGGCGCTCATGCTTCCCGAGCTGCTCAACCTGCGCAGCCTTCAGGACGCTCCAGCGCGCGCTACGCCTGCACCACGCAGCGATGTGAGCCGCGAGCCGCCGCTCAGCCATCGCAACACCTTGCCGGCCCCTCCCGACAGCGAGCAGGGAGCACCGTTCAGCGCTGCCCTGCCTCGACCTTCTGCGCCCGGAAACGGTTCCGGGCGGCACGCGGCGGTGCGCGTCGCCGAGCGGGCCGCCCTGCGCGCGGGCTGGCGCGGCGGACTGGCAGACACGATGCCGGCGATCGACCTCAACGTGCTCGCCGACGTCGACCCGGCATCTGCGCAGCGTCCGGCGCGTGCGCGGGGCGAGCTGGACATCGACGGCCTGCGTGAGCTGTTCGCCCGGCTGGAGCGCGCGTTGCTCTCCAAAATCGCCCACGGCGCCGAGCACGCGAAGACCGCGCGCGAAGTACGGGCGCTGTGTGAGCACACGGACGAGCTTCTCGCGAGCACCCGCACCGCGCTGTACTGGAACGTCAACGAAAAGGGCTTCACCACCGCGGGCAAGAGCGTCTGGCAACCGGAGGGGGAGCTCGCGCGGGTGCCGGCCCGCTTGTTTTCCGATGGCGTGCGCTTGCTGGCGCTGCTGCCAGGACTCGAACGAAGCGAGCTCGGGCGGCTGGTGGATATCCTCGCCTACGACCCTGACACCGCTGCGTCGCAAGAAGACGACCTGGTCACGCTCTTGTGGCAGGCGGCGCTGCCGCACGTCATGCATCATGCGGTCGGGCCCTTCGTGGATCAGGAAGCTCGTGCCCGCTTCGAGCAGGAAAAGCGAGAGACCCTAGCGCTCGTTCGCTTCGACACCAGCTTCCAGCTCGAGGATTGCTGGCAGCAAGCGCGCGACGACACGTCTCCGGCACAGTGGCGCGAATCGCTCTTGCTGGTGCTCGGGCAGCGGCGGAACGAGGACGGACAAACGTTTGTCGGCGGCCGGGCAGCGCTGAGAGTGGACCCCGCGGAGCGCGAGGCCACCGCAGCACGCCTGGCGTCGGAAGAGCGGGTCGGCACCGCACGCTTCGAGGCCGTCTTGCGCGCGGCGGACTCGAACCCCGGGAAGGACGGGAACAGCTCATGAGCGCCACCCCGTCTCTGCCGCCGGGCGACTCGTTGGACGTGGACGGCGTGCTCGGGCTGTACGCCTGTGCCATCACGACCGTCGGCAGCTTCTACGAGAGCGTAGCCCACGCGGACGTGCCGTCGATCGTTCCCATCAAGCGGGTGGCGGAGCGTCTCGCTTCCGCCACCGCCTCTGGGAGCCCGCTGCTCAGGGCCATCCTGACGCTGGCAGTTGCGCGTCGGGATCTGCCGGCGCGCGCGGTGCAGTCGGCCGTGCTCGCGTTGCTCGTCGCTCGGGAAGTCAGCGACAACCGGACGGCCCTGTCGCGCTTGGCCGAAGCTGCACTGATGGCGGACTCCGGCAGCGTGCTTCTGGCCCGCAGCACCGGAGGCTCGCTGCCCGATCGTCTACAGGCGGAAGTCCCCGCGAAGACCGCCACGGTGTGCCTCACGGCGAGCGGAGCAACCCCGGACCTGGCGCAGGTCCGCACAACCACCGCGTTCGAAGTGGCGTGGCTCGAGCGCAGCGCGCTGCTCGGCCCGTTGAAGAGCTCCGCGATGGGCCCACTGCTCGGCGCGCGGCTCATCGTGATGGTGCGCGCGCTGCTCTCGAGGATCGCCCCGCAAGGCGGCGAGCCGGGTCTATCCCCGCCGGACGCGCTGCGCAGCGTGGCACAGAAGCCCGGCTCCGACCCTGTGCTGGTGCGGCTGCTCGTCGCGGCGATCGGGGCGGTGCCCGTCGGTACCGTCGTGGAGCTGGACACGGGCGAGTGGGCGGTCGTCGCGGCACCGCCGGCCGATCCGACCCGGATGGACCAGCCCCGGATCCGCGTGGTCACCGACACCAAGGGGCGCGCGCGGGAACAGCTTGTGGAGCTCGATCTCGCCGTGGGACCACGCGGCTCGCTGCCGTCGATCCAGCGAATCGTGCCGCCAGGCAAGGCCCGGTTCAACGTAGCCGCGGCGCTGTTCGTCTGAGTTTCGGGCGTTTTCCAGCGCGGAAGCCGCGTTCCCGGGCAGAATCGACCCGCGGCTGAAATAGGCCGGCCCCCTGCCGCGAATGGACCAGCAGGGATGCTTCTCGCTAGCCATGTACGGGCTGCTTTCGTGATGCCAGGTCTGTCTCCAACAGAAGGGGTGGGCTTCGACGAGCTCGAGGCACTGCGGCCGGCCGTGCGGGGCCTCACCGCCCACCTGCTGCGCGAGCGCGTGGGGCACGCCGACGTGGAAGACTGCGCGAGCGAGACCTTCCGGCGCGCGCTCGAGGGGCGCGAGCGACTGCACGACGGCGCCCCTGTCCGACCCTGGCTCCTGGGCATCGCCCGTCACGTCGCGCTCGATGCGCTCAGGGCGCGGCGGCGGGCGGCCCTGCGCGACGGCGGCGCGGGCGACGAGCTTTCGTCGAGCCCGATCGTGGAGCGGGTGGCAGACCCCGGGCCGCTGCCGGACGCGCAGACCGAACATCGCGAGCGGGTCGCCCGCGTCCAGACTGCAATGGATCAGCTCCCCGAGCAGCCGCGCCTGGCGCTGTCGCTCTTCCACCTCGAGGGGCTCGGCTATCGGGAGATCGCCGAGCGCATGGGCGTGCCTGTCGGCACGGTCGGGACCTGGGTTACCCGCGGACGGCAGAGCCTCGCCGCCGCGCTGTCGGAGAACGAAACATGAGCCACCAAAGCACGCTCGACTACGAGCTCGTCTGGCGCGACGACGGACATCTGACGGACATCGCCGTCACGTCGCTCGCCGACGGACAGCTCGAACTTCTGCCGGAGCGCGCGCGGACGCACGCGACGGATTGCGCCGAGTGCGCGGACCGCATAGGAGCCGCCGCGCTGGTGTCGCTGCAGGCGGGAGAAGCACTCGGGGAGCCCGCTCTAGCGCTCGCGCCTCGAGAGCTAATGCCGGCTACGGTCCGCCACCCGCTGCCCATCGCCGCGGTCGCCGCAGCGCTGCTTCTCGCCGTGCTGGGCGTAGTGCCGAGCCTGCCCCTGCTCCGCGCGCTGCTGCTGCAGACGCCGAGCCTTCTGCTGCACGCGATTCCCGCCGTCGCCCATTCCGCGGCGGTGGTGCTCGAGAGCGGGGGCGACCCCGCGCATCTCGCGGTTCTGTGGTGCGCCGTCGCCGTGATGCTGATGGCCGCCGGTCTGGTCGTTGCGCGGGTCGCGCCGCGCCACGCCTCGAAGGGAGAGCACTGATGTCCCGCCCCGAACGTTCGAGAATTCCGAAGCTGCAACGCGTCCTTGTCGGGCTCGTCGCGTTCTTCATGGCGCTGGTCGCTGTCCGCGCGAGCGCGGACGTGCGCCACGCGGGCACCTGGCCGGAGCACGACAAGAAGGTGACGCTTTCGGCCCAGCGCATGCCGCGCTCGCAGGCGATCCGCGAGCTGGCGAAGAAGGCGGGGTGGAGTGTCGTCGTGCGCTCGCCCTCGGACGAGCCCGTCGAAGTGGCCGTGAAGAGCCAGCCCGCCGACAAGGTACTCGACCTGCTGCTGGCCGACGGCCGCTTCGTAGCGGAACGGGACGGCAACCTGATCTCGATCGCACCGGAACCGGCCGCCACACCGCCTGCGGCGAGCGCGAGAGCGGCGGGGGCGGCATCCGCCACGGGCGCTCCCGCGGCGCCCGCTTCGAGCACGGCTCCGGGTAGAGCGGCGGTTCCGCCCGCTGGAGCTGCTCCAAGCGCGGCGCCTGCCGCGAGCGCGGCGTCCGCAAGCGAGAGCGCCGCCGAGAAGCCGCCGCGGCGCGGCCACGATCGCGTGGTAACGGGCAGCAGTGTGCGGATCGAGAAGAACGACGTCGTCCACGACCTCGTGGTGATGGGTGGGACGGCCGACGTGTTTGGCCAGGTCACGGGGGATCTCGTCGTTATCGGCGGCTCCGCCCGCGTCCACAAGGGAGCTCACGTCTACGGCGACGCCACCACCGTCGGCGGCTCGCTGACCGTCGACGACGGTGCGCGGGTGGATGGGGACGCGGGCGTCGTGGGCGGCAATCTGCACAGGAAGGGCGACGCGAAGATCGGCGGCAAGACCAGCCAGGACAAGTTGAACATCAGCGTGGGGAGCCACGGCGACCACGAAGGCGGCAGCTGGCTCACGCGCGCTCTGCGCGACGTGGGTGGCGCGATGACCCGCGCGGCTCTCTTGTTCGTGTTCGGCGCAGTGTTGTTCGCACTGGCCACGCGACGCATGGAATCGCTCGAGCTGGAAGCCACGGCGCGGCCGATGCGGTCCTTTGCGCTAGGCGTGGTGGGCCTCCTGCTGGGCGCACTGGCGACCGTGGCGCTTTGCGTGACTATCGTCGGCATCCCGCTGGCCATCATCGGAGTGCTGCTCGCCGTGTTCGCGGGCTACGCGGGCGTCTGCGCCGTGCTCACCGCCGTGGGCTCGGCGCTGGTGCGCCACAGGAGCGACAACGTGTACGTCCACCTCGCGGTCGGCTGCGCGCTGCTGCTGGTGCTGGGCTCGATCCCGTACCTCGGAGGGTTCGTCACGGTGGCACTGCTCTTCACCAGCGTCGGCGTGGTCGTCGCCACGCGCGGGGCCGGCCTCTTCAACCCCAGGCATGGCGCTCCGCCACCAACCCCGTACGGCGCAGCAGCAGCGTAGACTGGCAGGGATGAAGCGGATGGCAGGATCGAACTGGTGGGTGGGATGTGTGGCCGCAATCGTCGCCGGCTGCGCAGCCCCACCACCCCGGACGCCCTCGCCGGAGCCGCCGGTCGTGGAGGTGAATCCGCCATCCAGAGAGCCACGGGCGCCGAGCCAGGCGACTGCCTACGAGGCGCCACCGAGCCGCGCATCGCCGGACCTCGACGAGTGCGCCGACCGGATCCAGAACGGCGAGGGCCTTCCTGCTTCGGGGAGCGATCGCGCTCTCTACGAGAAGGCCCTCGCGACCCAGCGCGCCGGGAACCTAGCCGACGCGCGCCGGAACTACTTCGAGCTGATCCAGCAGACACCCGGCTCGCGCTTCATACCGCTCGCGTATCTGGCGTTCGGCGACCTGTTTCGGGAAAGGGCGAAGAAGGAACCCGCCATCGCATCGTTGGCGCTCCAGGCCTACCGCAAGGTGACGAGCTTCCCGCCGCCCGCCAACACCGCCTACGCCTACGCGCTGCTCCGCATGGCGGAAACGCAAGCAGAGGCCGCGCCCAAGCCCGCGCTGGAAGCGTACCTGCGCGCCGCCAAGGCCGCCGTCGACAGCCCGTGTCCCGACGCGCTGGGACAAGCGGCACGCGCGGGGATGGTGCAGGCGTACGTCCACGTCGGTCGGCCCGAGCGCGCATGGGCATTGTTCCGCCGCGCGGCGCCGGACGACAGAACGGCCGCCGACCAGCTCGCCACCCTGGCCGACAAGTACAACGCGGCGGGCAGGGCGGCGGACGGGTGCAAGGCCGTGCGTGCGGCCAGCGACGCCGCCGTACACGCGTCCGAGCGGTTGGAGACGGCAGCGAGCGGCTGCCGGAACTCGCCGCAGCCGCAGTCGTAGGCGCCAGCGACATGTTGTGCATGCTCGCGAGGCTTTCCCCGACGGTGGAGCGGCGCTAGAGGGAAGGCGATGCCGTCGCCCGTGATCGTGGTCGGGATGGGAGAGCTCGGCGGAGTGTTCGCGCGCGGGCTGCTGAGGGCCGGGCACCCGGTTTTCCCGGTCACCCGACGCGTGCCGCTGGCTCTGCATTCGGTGGATCCGGAGCTCGTGCTGGTCACGGTCGGCGAGGCGGAGCTCGACACGCTGCTCGCCGAGGTCCCGGACAAGTACCGGGACCGGCTCGCGCTGGTGCAGAACGAGCTTCTGCCGCGCGACTGGCGCGCGCACGGACTTTCCACGCCCACGGTGGCGGTCGTGTGGTTCGAGAAGAAGCCGGCGCGCCCGGTGAACGTCGTGTCGCCCACCGTGCTGTTCGGCCGAGGTGCGCCGCTGCTCGAAGCAGCGCTCGCCGCGCTCGACATCCCGGCGCGGCGCGCGCCCGACGAGGGCGCGCTGCTCACGGCGTTGGTCGAGAAAAACCTGTACATCCTCACCACCAACCTCGCCGGGCTCCGGACCGGCGGCACCGTCGCCGAGCTCTGGCGCGATCAGCGCGAGCTGGCGGAAACAGTCGCGGGCGAGGTGCTAGATATCCAGGAATTCCTGACGGAACAGAAGCTGGTGAGGGAACCCCTGATGCGGGCCTTCGACGAGGCCGTGGCAGCGGACCCGCAGCATCGGTGCACGGGTCGCTCGGCGCCGGTCCGGCTGGCACGCGCCATCGGGCACGCTGATCGCGGCGGCCTCGCCGTCCCCACACTGCGCGAGCTCGCCCAGGAGCACCAGGCGTGAGCGAACAGGACGCCTGGCTCGTCGATCTGGACGGCACGCTGTACTACCCACTGTGCGTGAAGCTGGCGATGGCCGCAGAGCTCTCGCTGCTCGGCTGGCGCTCGATCGCGACGCTCCGGAGCTTCCGGAAGCAGCACGAACACCTGCGCGAGCTCACGGCGGAAGGCGCTGGTCACGTCTTGGAGCGCGAGCTCGAGCACAGCGCGCCGAGCCCCTTCCACGAGCAGCTCCAGCGCACGGCACGCGCGCTGGGGCGCGACCCCGCGGACGTGGAACGCCGCGTGATGGAGTGGATGTTCCGTCGCCCCGGCAAGTGGATCCGGCTGTTCCGCCGCCGGGCGTTGCTCGAGGAGATCGCGAGCTTCCACGACGGCGGCGGCAAGACCGCGCTGGTCAGCGACTACCCCGCCACGGAGAAGCTCGAGCGGCTCGGGTACAGCGGGCTGTTCGACGCCGTGGTCGCCAATGGCGAAGCCGACGGCCCGCGCCGGCTCAAGCCCGACCCCGATGGCTACCTCGCCGCCGCGCGGCGCCTGGGCGCTGAGCCGGCGCGCTGCCTGGTGCTCGGCGACCGCGACGACGCCGACGGCGCCGCCGCGCGCGCCGCGGGCATGCAGTTCCGGCTGGTGAAGTAGGCGCCCCGGGCCGCCGCCCGCGTCAATCCCAGCGCACGCGGGCGAGGAAGAACTTGTTGTCGACCCGACGACTGGTGAGCACCTTGAAGTCCTTGGGGTTGCCGAGCTCGTTCTTGAGCGACGTGACGCGACCCCACTCGGTCGTGAAGTACATCACCTTCACGCCCTTCTGTTTTTGCTCCTTGACCCAGTCCTGGAACTTGCGACCGGTGGAGACGAACGCCGGCACATGGTTGCCGGTGTAGAAGTTTTCGCCCTTCCAGTTCATCTGGTAGGCGACGAAGGGCTGCTGGGGGCCCTTGCGATCCCGGTAGTAGGCCATGAACGTCTCGCGCTGTCCCCAGTGCGACGCCGCCTTGACGAAATACTCGTTCACGCCCCACCCGGCCCACAGCACCGAGACCGCGAGCAGCATCGTGACGACGTGGGTGCGCCAGCGCCGGACGACGAAGAGCAGGCAGAGCACCGCGGACGCGATCGTGAACGCCTCGACGATCCCGCTGAAGTCGAGCGACTCCGGCCAGGGCCGCGAGTAGTTGTACGAAATGAGGTCCATCAGCCGGACGTTGGCCGGGACGTCGCCCTTGCGGGTGATGAACAGGTCGCTGCCCGTTCGGGCCACGACGACCGCCGAGGCCAGACCGATCACGCCCATCATCATGCCGTCGTAGCGGCTACGCCATGCCGCGAGGCGCGAACCGGGCTGCTCGATCTCGCCCGCGCGCCCGCCGAACAAGCGCACAGCAGCGATCGCAAGCCCCAGCCCAACCAGTACGAGCGCGATCCCGAGTCCAGGAGAAGCGGGCGGAGGTTTGTTCTTCAGGTCCGTCCAGCCGCTGACGGCGCCGGGGAAACAGCGCATCAGGCCGTAGACCACCGACGACGCGCCAACGCCGATCCCGGCGAGGTAGCGGGCCAGGCGTGGACCATCGGGAAGCGGGCTGCCGAGCGCGTGATCGAGCAGCACTCCGGTCAGCGCGGCGATCGCCGGAATCGCGGGGAAGATGTAGTAGTGATACTTGGTGAGCGTCACCGTCATCATGCCGAATGCGGTGATGAACCACAGCATGAAGAAGGCGAAAGCTGCGCCCTTCGGGTCGCGCTTGTCGTTGTCACGACGGAACGCCCACAAGAGGCCGCCCGCACCCAGGCCCACCAGCGGGAAGAGCGAATAGCCGAGCTGCCAGACGTAGTAGCGGAAGCTCACGTCGTCGCCGGCGTTCGTATCGTGCACGTGCACGAACGCGCGCTTGTACATGTCCGCGAACAGGAGCTCGTCGGTGAACGGCGTGCCGTGACGCACGTACATCTGCACGTACCAGGGCAGACACACGCAGGCGATCATCAGCACCGAGCCGATGATCTCGAGCCGCGCGAAGTCCTTCCAGCGGCGCGTCGCGCCGAGGTACACGCCCGCGACGAACCAGGCGATGACCAGTCCCGGCGCACCCTTGCCCAGAACGCTGATGGCCACGAAGAACCACGCGGCCAGGAAGTACAGCCGTTGAAGGCGCCGCTCGCCGCGGTTCACCCAGAGCAGCACGCCGGCCACGGCCGACCAGAGCAGCGCCGCCTGCCAGGGCTGGAAGCTCCGGTCGACGGGCAGCTGCTGACGGCAGGCCGCGTTGCCGGGGAGCCCGCAGTTGCCGCCGCCCGACCCGGCGAAGAACTCGTCGAGATGCGGCCGGAAGCCGTGCGGCGAGGCGGCGATCTGCAGGGTCAGGTTGCGACTGAGCAGGTACAGGACCTGCGGCAGCACCGTCATGATGACCGCCGCGAAGATCAGGTGATAGGCGGAAAAGCGCAGTGTGCGCGACCCGACCTTGACCTCGTACTGCTTGGCGCGCGCCTCCGGATCGGTGTGGAAGCCGATCAGGAGCAGCGCCATCGATGCCGTCAGCGGCGCGACGTACGGCATATCGCACATCGTCTGGTGCGCCAGGAGGTACCAGAGCGGCATCGTGGTGAGCGCCACACCGGCGAGGAAGCCCGCCCGGCGCCCGAACAGCTTGGCCACGGCCTTGTACAGCGAGTACACGCCGAGCAGGGTCAGGATGAAGATCGGCATCCGGTTGGCCCACTCCGGCTGCGGGTAGTGGCCGTGCGCCGCCGCGCTCAACATCTTGTCCGGCATGTAGCGGACGCCGAGCAGCGAGAAGCTGAGCGCCTGGATCCAGAAGTCGAAGACCGGCTTCGAGTAGAACCAACCGTCCTGCGCCCACCAGGTCGAGATCCAGTCGTCGCGTGCGAGCAGCTCGCGTGACACCTCGCCGTAGTGCGTTTCCCAGGGGTCCGTCAGCGAGTAGCTGCCGAGCATGGGCAGGTACAGAAGTACGACCAACACGATCAGCCAGAAGCCGTGCCGCCTTAGCAGGGTGCGTCCGTCGTCGTCGTTCCAGACACCCATCTGGCGGCCCGTGCGGAAGACCGCGATAACGACCCACATGAACACGACCGGCGTGAGCACGGCCATGGTCAGGATCTGTTTCGGCAGCACGCCCGAAACGGCCAGCCTGAGCAGCACGAGGAAGACGACCACGCTGCCGAGCAGCTCACCGAGCCTGGGCAGCAGATCGCGCAGCGTGGTCTGTCCGACGACCATGTCCGGCGCATCGTCGAACGTGCCGAGCAGGTCGAAGATCCCCCAGGCCGCCAGCAGACAACACACCACCCCGACCGGCACACTGAAGCTCCAGTGCCGGTCGGTGGTCATGATCAGGAACGGGATGGCCGCTCCGATCAGGGCGGTCAATGTGCCGCGGACGGGGTGCAACCGATTGCCGCGCGGCAGCACCGGCGGCTCTTCTTCGTCCTCGTCACCGCCGCCGAGGCCCACCAGCGCCTTGAGCCGCGAGCGGAGGGAGCGCGACCTCTTGCTGTCGTCGCCGCCCTCGTCCTCGTCGCCCTCGTCGCCCTCGCCCTCGCCCTCGTCACCCTCGCCGTCATCGCCGGCCGTCTCTTCGTCGGCGGCGTCCGGATCGGAACCGGTCGCGGGCTCCGGGCGCACGTCCTCATCCGGAGCCGTGTCGCCGTCGTCCGCGGGCAGATCGGTCTCGTCGTCGTGGTCGCCGGTCATCAACCCTCGAGGCGCCTGGGGCGCTGCGCTCGCACGCGGGGGGGCTTGGGTTCGCCTGTTCGCAATGGTGTCGGTCCCCGCCCTGGAGCGGGCGCAAGCGCCTGGATTATTCGCAAAATCTGGCTAGTGTCGAGCCTGGGATGCCTCCGCCGGAGGGCCGACGGCCGCGCCCGGGCTACAGGGCGTCCAGCGCCCGCTCCACGCCCTGCTCGCGGATGTGCTCCGTATCGCAGGAACCAGGCCAGGGGAAGACGTATGCGATAGCCAGCTTGGTCAGCAGCGCATCACCCAATCCGGCCGACCGGCCAACGTCCGCCCAGGCCTGCGGTCGGTCCGGCCATTGCGGCCCCGGACCTGGACAAAACTGATGACCCCTACGTCGCGGAGCGAGGCATCGTCGTGGACGGAGCGCAGGAAGGTGACGGATCCATCCGGCTGACGCCGCCGCGCGGCGGCAGCTACGCGGCGCAGCCGGCCAGGCGGGGGGCCCAGACAGTGACGCCGTTGCGGCCGCCGCGTTTGGAGGCGTAGAGGGCCTCGTCGGTGGACTTGAAGAGCGTTTCCCAGTCGCTGCCGGCTTGGGGGAAGGTGGCCACGCCGACGGAGCAGGTCACGCTCAGCGTCCCGAGCTCGGTGTGGAAGCTGGTCGCCTCCAGCTCGCTGCGCACGCGCTCGGCAAGCAGGACGGCGCCCTCGGCGTCGGTTTCCTCGCAGACGATCACGAACTCCTCGCCACCGAAGCGGCCAACCACATCGGTGTCGCGCTTGACGCGCTTGAGCACCTCGCCGAAGCCCTTGATGACCACGTCGCCGACGTCGTGGCCGTAGGTGTCGTTGACCTTCTTGAAGTGGTCGAGGTCGCACACCATCGCGGCCAGCGGCTTCTGGAAGCGCTTGGCGCTCCTCACCTTCTGCACGGCGGTCTCGGTGAGCGCGCGTTTGTTCATCAGGCCCGTCATGCCGTCGGTCGTAGCGAGCTCTTCCAGCCGCTTGAGCATGCGGGCGTTGGAGAGCGAAACGGCCACGTGGCTCGCCAGCACTTCCAGCGTCGGGCGCACCGCGTCGCCGAAGGCGCCGCGCCGACCGGAACCGAGCACGAGCGTGCCAAGCGCGCGCTCGTGCACCACCAGCGGAAGCACGAGCAACGAAGGCATGGCGGGCGGGGCGAGCCGCCGCGTGAAGACCACCTGCCGCGCGGGGTCGTAGTCGCCGCGATACGGCAGCGGGTGGCGGTTGGCGACGACCATGCTGACGAGCCCCGTGTTGTGGCGGAAGCGCCGGCCGACAAGGTCGTCGGCGCCCTCGCCGCTGACCGCGCAGATCTCATGCTCCGCCGAAGTCCGGTCGAACAGCGTAACCACCGCGAAATCGAAGGACGCGAACTCGCGCGCGCTGTTCACGCCGGCTTCGATGACCTGCGCCTCGGTTGTGGCAGCGGACAGGGCGTCGGCGGCACGGTAGAGCTTGCCCTGTTCGATCTTCGCACGCTCGAGCTGGATGAAGACGCGCTCGTTCTCGACGGAGCGCTGCAGGAAGTGTGTTGCCGCAATCAGCAGCTCCTCCTCGTGCGAGGTGAAGGACTCGCGCGCCTCGCGGTCCACGACCAGCACGCCGCGCGGGTGACCGTGCTCCATCACAGGAGCCGCGCACACGGCGCCGATCACGGGCTTGATGGCGTAGTGGTAGACGTGCTGCCCGGCGCGCGGCCCCTCCAGGCTCACCGGTTCGCCGCGCGCCAGCACGGCCCCGAAGATGCCGTCGCGGGCGCTGAAGGGGCCCGGGTTGATGGCGTCTTCCTCGGTGCTGAGCTCCTGGATGTAGAGCTTGTCGCCGCGCAGCCCGAGCAGCACGGCGGTCCTCAGCCCCAGGGTGCGGCGCAGGAGCTCCAGCGCGAACTGCTGCGCCTGGTGGATCTCCTCGACCCCGGATTGCAGCAGCCGCTCCTCGTCGCTCGGACCGCGCGACACCGGCTGCCGCGGCGAGCTGGGAGCGCCGAGCAGGCGGTAGGACCGGGCCGCGTCCTTCATGCGCTGGATCTCGGCCTCGATGCGCAGGCGGCTGAGCCGGCGTACCCGCGTGATCTCGGCGCGGAAGAGCGCCAGGTTCAGGAACGCGAACACCCCGATCAGCGCGGCGTGCGGCCAGAGCTGCTCGGCGTCATGGCGGCCAAAGCCCACATACTGGAGCGCAGCCTCGAGCAGGATCGCGAAGGCGACGGTGCCGACGGCCGCCGTGGGCCGCGCGAAACCGGCCACCAGCATCATCACGGCGTAGATGACCGGGTAGTAGGCGCCGTCCAGCTGACCCGGTGCGAACAGGATGCCCAGGTAGACCGCGACGACGACGTGCATGAACAGCTCCAGGTCGAGGCGCGCAGTGTCGTCGGGGTTGAGCCGCCTGAGGCGGCGGAACAGCCTCACGCAGAGCGACACCGAGAGCAGGCCCAGAGCGGCGGCATTCCAGGCAGTCGACGGCGGGTCTCCTGCCCACAACACGAGGTAGGCGCCAAGCGCGATGCTGATCGCGATGCCGGACAGTCGGGCGAGCCCCTGCTGCACCGCGTAGGTGGCGCGGACAAGCGGATCCATGCGAGCCCGACCCCGTACCAGAACGCCAGCCCGACGGCCCAGTTCGAGGCGGAACGGCGCCGGGCGGCAGGCAGGCCGGGAGGGTCTGCTCCACGACGCTGCCGCGGCGGGCGGCGGCTGCCGGAACCCCCCATCCGGACTGCGCAGCGCTTTCCCGAACAAGGCCGCCGAGGGCAGACTTGTAGCGTGAAGCCCGGGCTCCGCCTCCAGATCCTGTTGCTGCTCGGCGGCTTGATGCTGCTCGCGTTCGTGCCGCTGTTCTTCGCGGTGGCGACCTACGCGAGCTACACGCTGCAGCAGTTGCGCGACTCCAGCGCGCGCTCGCTCGGCAGGGCTATTGCCGGGCACGTGGCCGAAGCGCGCGAGACCCGCTCGCGCTCCGAGCTGATGACCCTGCTCGAGTCGGAGCTGGGCGCCGAGGGCGTGGAGGCGATCGGCGTGTACGACCAGCACGGCAAGCCGGTGGCGCGCATCGGCGAGCCGATCGCGGTGGACGGTCTGCCGCGGGCGCTCGATGCAAAGCTCGAAGCAGTACGCGAAGTGCACAGCTCGTTCGGCCGCGCGCTGGCCGTCCAGGTGCCGGACGCGCGGGGCGCGGTGATCGCCGTGCTGCGCACGGACGACCAAGCCGCACGGGCGGCACCGCTGGTGCGGCTTCTGGGGCTATACACGGGGCTGGTTGCGCTCGCGCTGCTGGTGCTGGCGTACTTCGCCCTCACGCGGCTCATCGTGCGGCCGCTCGTTCAGCTCTCGACGGCGGCGGAGCGCGTAGCGGGCGGGGCGCGGCGGCTGGAGGTGCCCCGGACCGGCGCACGCGAGCTCGCGGAGCTCGGCAGCAGCATGCGCACCATGACCGACAAGCTCATCAGCAACGAAGAGGCGTTGCGGCGCGAGGTCGACGAGGTGGAGCGCGCCACGCTGAGCCTGAAGGAGGCGCAGCACCGCCTGGTGCGCTCGGAGCGACTGGCCTCGGTGGGGCGACTGGCCGCGGGGCTGGCCCACGAGATCGGCAACCCCATCTCGGCGCTGATCGGCATGGAAGATCTGCTGATCGAAGGCGGCCTGGACCCGGAACAGCAGAAGGACTTCGTCCAGCGGATGCGCAAGGAGACGGAGCGCATCAACAGCATCCTGCGCGACCTGTTGCAGTTCGCGCGGCCCGCGGCCCGCGGCGCGGAAGGCGAGACCGCGCCGGGCAACGTCGAGTCGGCGGTCTACGGCACGGCGGCGCTGCTCGGACCGCAGAAGGCGATGAGCGACGTCGAGCTCGAGCTCGATGTCCACCCCGAGCTGCCAGCCGTGACGCTCAGCAGCGAGCAGCTGGTGCAGGTGGTCCTGAATCTCGCGCTCAACGCCGCCGACGCGGTCGGCGAAGGCGGGCACGTGAAGGTGAGCGCCGAACCGAGCGCGGTCGGCGTGCGGCTGAGCGTGGAGGACGACGGCCCCAGCGTGCCGGCGGACGTGGAAGATCGCCTGTTCGAACCGTTCGTGACGACCAAGGAGGTGGGCAAGGGGACGGGGCTCGGCCTGGCTGTCTGCCGTGGGCTCGTCGAATCCGCCGGCGGCAGCATCGTGCTCGACGAGGACTACAAACGCGGTGCGCGCTTCGTGATCGAGCTGCCGACCGCGACGGCGTAGCGACGGTCGTCTACGCCCCTCGAGCCCGCGCAGCACGCGGGCGGCCGTTTTTGTGCGCGAGCAGTCCGCGGAGCGTCGCCAGCAATCCGGGCTGGCACGCCGCGGAATCCGACGAGCCGCGCTGAGCCCTGGGACGGCGAAACCGGTGCGGGGCTCCCCGCCTCGGGACGCATGATTTTCCTCGAGCGGGCGGGCACCGTTGGCGGTTTCCGCGGTCATCGCAGCTTTCCATCACACATGGTGGTGGCATGTGCGATGCAACGCACATTGCAGCGCGAGGCCTCACCCGGGGGGGAGGACGTGTGACCGGAGGTGTCATCATGAAGGCGCTCATAGGCTTCGTCTCGTTGGCGATCGGGGCTGCTCTGATTGCAGCCGTAGTGAAGATACAGGTCGACCCGTTCGCCTTCACCAGCTTCACCGCCTACACGCCTGCGGCCATCGGGCAACCGGCAACTCCGGTCACACCGCCAGCGCCCACCCAGCCGGTGGCGCACGTCCTCACGCTGGCCGATGTGACCATCGTTGGACACATCTCGCAGCAGGTGCACCACGCGCGCAGCGCGACCGTCCCGGCTCATGTCGCGGCGGCGCCGGTCGAACCGCGCGTCAAGGTGATCCCGGCGCCGTGCGTCGACGGCCAGTATCGCAAGCTTGAAGCGCATCGCGGCGTGCGCCTGATGTGCCCGCACTGAACCGGTCGCCCGGCAGCGATGCTAGCCTGCAGTCCGCATGGCTGCTTCCCGATTCGGTCTGGGCCTCAACATGGCTGCCAGCGCGCTGACCGCGTGCACGGGGGTGTGGATCCTTTGGGGGCTGTCCACGCGCGGCGACTACTTCGCCAGTGGCAACCCCTTCGTCCTGGTCAGCATGGTGCTGGCCGGGGCGGCGGGCCTGGTGCTGGGCTATCGCCGGCGATCGCCGCGTTATCGGGGCATCGTGCTGGCGGTGGGGCTGTTCGCAGCTCTGTTCTGGCTGGCCGTGCCGGAAGGCTGGTGGGCGCACGGGCCACCGGTGCGCTGAGCTCACGCAGCCCGCCGCGATCGCATACACTCGTGGCATGGCACTCTGCTCTTCCTTCAAGAGAGCCGCTTGGCTGGGGGCACTGGGAGCCGCCCTTGGACTCGGGGCCTGCGGAAATGGCGACAACACGCACCCCGGCGGAGCCGGCAGTGGCGGCGCCGGGGCTGGGGGTGCGGCGGGCAGCGGTGCGAGCGCGGGCAGCGGTGGCACGGCCGGCAGCGGTGGCACGGCCGGCAGCGGTGGCAGCGGCGGAACGCCCACCACGCCCTGCACGACCACCGATCTGTACGTGGCCCCCGACGGCGACGACGCCAATCCCGGCACCGAAGCCAAGCCGTTCAAGACACTGGAGGCCGCGCGCGACGCGCTGCGCACGTTGCAGGCAGGGCCGGGGCTGCCGGCGGGCGGCATCGAGGTGTGCCTGCGCGGCGGCCTGTACCGGCGCGACAAGACCTTCGACCTGACCGACCAGGACTCGGGCACGCTGTCCCGACCGATCGTGTGGCGCGCCTACCAGGGCGAGACGCCCCGCATCGTTGGCTCCATCGAGCTGTCGGGTAGCGACTTCAAGAAGGTGGACTCGAGCTCGGCGGTCTGGAGCCGCCTCGACTCTTCCGCGCAGGGGCATGTGCTGGCACTCGATCTGTCGAAGTACACGACCGACTACGGCTCGCTCGACACGCGCCGGTCGGACAAGGGCGGCAACAACTCCGCCGCCGAGCTCGCCTTCAACGACACGATGATGCAGCTCGCGCGCTACCCCGACTTTATCAAGGCGGGCGACGTCGCCGCGTACCCGAAGACCATCGACGTGAGCGGCAGCGGTCTGAACCCGGACGTGAGCGGCACGTACAGCCAGGCTGGCACCTACAACGGCAAGCCCTACTACAAGCTCGCCGGACAGAACTGGTTCATCTACTTCCGTCCGCAGAACGCCGTGTACTACCTCGCGGATCTGAAAGCGCTCGGCGGCGCCGGCAGCTATGCCTGGTGGAGCGGCGGCGGCTCGTACCCCACCGGCTCCTACCACCCCGACTCGGGCAACCCGAGCGGAATGCCGTACGCCGAGTCCACCGACAACATCGGCTTTTCGCGCATCGCCTCGACGCCGGACAGCACGCACTTCGTGTATTCGGGCACTCGCCCGTCCCGCTGGGGCGCCGCCCAGGACATCTACATGGTGGGCTACTGGAAGTACCTGTGGGACTCGCGCCATGTCGCGGTGACGAATATCGACACGGGGACCAAGACCATCACCGTCACCGATAACCCCTACGGCATCAGCGCGCACGAGCCGTACTTCGCCTACAACCTGCTGGAAGAGATCACCGTCCCCGGCGAGTACTACATCGACCGCTCCTCGGGCACGCTCTACTTCTGGCCCCCGGGCGACAGCACCAGCGGCGAGCTGATGCTCAGCATGCTGCAGGATGACCTGGTGCAGCTGAACGGCGTCAAATACGTCACGCTTCGTGGCCTCACGCTCGAGCTAGGGCGCGGCGAGCTGGTGCGCATCGAAGGCGGCTCGGACGACGTGCTCGACCGCTGCACCCTCGGAAACAACGGCAACGATGCCGTCCGGGCAAGCGGCCTGCGCAATGGTCTCTCGCACTGCACGGTGCACGACACCGGCGGCACAGGCGTCATTCTCTCGGGCGGCGACCGCAAGAGCCTGACGCCCGGCAACGATTTCGTGAAAAACTGCGACGTGTCGCACTTCGGCCGCATCTTCTGGACGTACCACCCCGCGGTGACCGTCAACGATCCGAGCACCGGCAACCACTCCGCCAGCGACGGCAACGTCGTCGCGCACAACCACATCCACGACGCGCCACATGCCGGCGTCCTGTTCAACGGCAACGATCACCACATCGAGTACAACGTGATCGATCACGTGTGCGAGTGGGCGTCCGATGCCAGCGCCATCTACGGCGGGCGCGACTGGGGCTACCGCGGCAACGAGATCCGCTACAACTTCATCCACGACATCAAGAGCCCATTCGGGCCCGCCACGCACGGCATCTATCTCGACGACTGCGTGAGCGGCGAGCACGTGTTCGGCAACGTGCTGTACAAGGCGTCACCGTCGGCGGGGATCATGCACGGCGGCGGGCGCGACGACATCATCGAGAACAACGTGATCGTCAAATGCGGCGAGGCGCTGCACACCGACACCCGCGGCACCAGCGCCATCAAGCACGACGGCAGCAGTTGGGATCTGCTCCAGAAGATCGAGGACATGAGCTACACGCAGGACCCGTGGAAGAGCGCCTACCCCGCGCTCGCCGCCATCCCGGACAACTGGTCCACCCTGGCCGGCTCCCACTGGCTATACCCCGAAGGCAGCGTGTTCTCGCGCAACATCGGCTGGCAGAACGATCTGTGGACAGTCGAAGGCAGCGGCTCGCCGCTGTCGCACTTCGCGGAACAGAAGGACAACGTCGAGGACCAGGATCCCGAGTTCGTCGACGAGGCGAACCTGGACCTGACGCTGAAGTCGAGCTCGCCGGCCTTGTCGATACCCGGGTTCCAGCCGATCCCGTTCAGCCAGATCGGCATCCAGCCCTAGTCGCGACGGCGGCGGCGCCAGCCGCCTCTTCCTTGACGGCGACGCGGCGCTTGGCGATTCTCCCGCAGCGATGCTCAAGCGGGCAGTCCGGTTTGCGCTGTCGCGCGGCGTCGAGGCGGGCTCCGTGCTCGCGGCCGAGCAAGCGCTTTCCGGCCTGGATCCGCTACTCGAGTTGCTGGCGCTCAAGCGTCTGGATCGCGTGATCGCGGAGGCGGCGCGCACGACGCAGCTCGACGACGAGGCGCATCGCCTGCGCATCGCCGCGATCATGCTCGACCGGCGCGTTCCGGAAGCGGAGTACGACGACGACGACGCGATTTCCGAGGAGTACTCCCGGCTCGCAGCCCCCGCCCCGCCCCTCCGCGGTCCCTGGCTCGTGGGCGGCGCCACGCTTGGCGTGGTGCTCGGCGTTGCCGCCACGATCGCCATCGTGGTGCTCACGCGCCCGTTCGATCCGTCGAAGACGCCCGCTGGGCGCGTGCTGTCGCGCACGCTCGGCGACTTCATCGTCGTAGCCGATCGCAGGCCCCCGAGCGACACCGCGCTCGCACGCCTGCGCGATGCCGCGAGCGACGACCGCGCGAAGCGCGCGTTGGGCAAGGGCACGGCGGACGCCATGGGGCATCTGCTCGACACGACGCGCGCGCTGGCCGAGGCGTCGCCGTCGGACGCCAAGCAGAAGACGGACGCGTTCTTCGCGGCGACGGCCAGCCTCGACCAGTCGCTGGACGCGGCGAAGCTCCCCTACTTCGTCGATGCCGATCTGCTGCCGCGGCCGGGCAATCCGGCTCCGCTGCTGTTTTCCTTCTACGTGGAACGGGACAAGCGCGTCGCGGCGGCCGGACAGCAGATCCGCGTGGTCTACCTGTGGCGGCTGGATACGCTGAACGTCCGGCAGAACTACCTCGGCTATACGCGCGCCCGCACACCGGCGGCGCTCGTGCTGCTCGACCAGATCGAGAACGAGCTGGTGCGCCTGGCGCTGCCCGCGATTCCGCCTGGCGAGCCCGCGGAGCTGTTCGACGAGAACACCCGGCTCTCGCATCCGGGTCAAATCAAGGCGATCGAGGCTCGCGCGGGCAAGGTGCTCCGCCGCTACTACGCCTCGATGCCGCCGGAGCTTCGCGCCGACGCCCAGCGCGTCGGCGTCCTCCTGGCCAAGCGCCGCACGCTGGTCGAGAAATGGCAGGGCACGCTTCGCAGCCAGGGGCTCGAGTTCCGCGTTCCCGATCGCTTGATCCCCCGCGCGAAGTACTCCAAGGAACTGGAGCTCCGGATTCCGCGCGACCAGCTTCGCGAGTGGGACGAGATTCACGAAAGCCTGCTCCAGCCGGAAACACTGCACGCCTTCGAGCGGCTCCGCGATCGCTACGCCGCATCCGTCGAACGCCACGAGGTGCAACACCGCGTCGACTACGCGCGCGGCCTGGTGCCGGTACCGCCGCTCATCGTGTCGATGCTCCACGTGGACAATCCGCTCGACGCGAAGCCGGGCTCGCTCGCTGCCCGGGCGCGCGACGAGCTGTCCGCCTATCTGACGGAGCTCTCGGAACACCAGGACTCGCCGCTCCTGGCCCTGGTGCTGCTATCGCGCTTCGTGCTCGACCGCGATCTCCCGTCGGGCCCGTACTTCTACGCGGCTCTCGCGGCGTTCGAGGGCATCGGGCAGGAGCTGGGTCTGGATGTCGATGCAATGCTGGGGCGAGGAGCCGACCGCCAGCGATTCGCGCGGCTGCTGTTTGCCGTGCTGAAGAACACGCCGGCCCGGATCCAGAAGGCCGCTCGGGGCGCATGGAACCAGCAGTTCGGCGCCAAGCTGTCGGCGGTCCACAGCGGGAGCGAGAAGCAGAACCGGCCCTGGCGGCATTGATTACGGTTCTTGGCTGTACCCCGGACACACTCGCCAGACGCCTGGAGCTGTCCGGAAACCAGATCGCGCGCGTGACCGGGGAGCGATCCGGCGTCCACACCGCCGCACCCATCGCTGCCCTGGAAGCCGCCGAGCACAGCGGACGTCTGGCAGAAGCGAGGCAGCTCCGACCAGGGATAGGCGGAGCCCGGCTTCCGGCAGGCACCTGGAAGATCGTAGCCGTACCCCTGCCCAGAAGGTCACTCCTGCGGCCGGACTGGCCGCCGGCAGCGGCTGGCGACTTGTGACTATAATGGGGCGTGCTCCGCATTTCCGTGTGCGCCGAGCCCCAGGCCTCGAAACGCATCTGTTCGCTGCTGTCCGCTGGCGGGTCAGGCGAGCAGCGCGTTCACCCGGAAAATGACTTCGAGGCGTGCCGGGCGGCGCTGAAGACCGGGCAGCACGATGTCTACTTCGTAGCCTGGCCAAAGCCTTCGCAGATGTGGACGCTGCTCGACGCCGCGGCGAGCGGAGGCTCTGAAGCGCGGGTGGTCGCGATCCTGGACACGCTCGATCTGGAGCGCGAGGCCGAAGCGCTGCAGCGCGGCGCCGCCGACGTGCTGATCCTGGAGGAGCTCGGGCCGGGCGTCCTTCAGCGCGCCGTGCGGCGGCTGCTCGCGCGGCGCTCACGGGATCCGGCCGACGGCAGCGAACTCGACCTGGGCGGCGCGGGCGGTTCGATCCGCGCCCTGCGCGACGCGCTGATACGCGCGACCGCGGAGAACAGCGCTTTCGCGGTGCTGTCGCTGGGCATCGAACAGTTCTCACCGCGCGCCACCGTTTTCAAGGACCAGGGCGCTGCGCTCTCGGACTTCGAGCAGCTGTTGTCGGGCCTGCTCGACGACAACGTCCGCTTGTTCCGGCTCGGCTCGCGCTTCATCGCCCTGCTCGAGAATCCGGCGTCCGGCCCCACCGTGGCGCGCACGGCCGATCGTATCCTCGAGCGCATGGACGCGCCGGCCGTGATTGCCGGTCGGACGCTGGAACCGACGGTCAGTATCGGCATCGCGCTCTCGCCCGACGACGGCACCGAAGCGAGCGAGGTGCTGCGGGGCGCCAAGGTCGCCATGCAGGCGGCCCGCGCTGCTGGCGGACGGGTGTTCCGCTTCAGATCGCACGCACCGAACCACAAGGCGTCGCGACGCCTCGCGCTGCAGCGCGGGCTGGCCGGCGCGCTCGAGCGGCGGGAGTTCGCCCTTGCGTACCAGCCGCAGATCGACCTGGAAAACGAGCTGCTCGTCGGAGCCGAGGCGCTGCTGCGCTGGCAGAGCCCGGAGCTCGGGCCCGTGCCCCCGTCGGAGTTCATCCCGATGCTCGAACAGACCGGGCACATCACGGAAGTGGGAGAGTGGGCGCTGCGTGAAGCCTGTCGCCAGGCCCAGGTGTGGAACTGCGACAACCGCCCGATCTGCGTCAGCGTGAACGTTTCCGCGCGCCAGTTCGAGAAGGTGAACATCGAGGATCTGGTGCGGGACGCGCTGGCCGAGTCCCGCCTCCCACCGGCGCTCCTGGGCCTGGAGCTTACCGAAGGCTTGCTGCTCGAGAGCACGGCCGACATCCGCGACGCGCTCGCGTCATTACGGCAGCTTGGCGTGAAGATCGCGGTCGACGACTTCGGTACCGGCTACGCTTCGCTCAGCTACGTCAAGCGTTTCCCGATGAGCGCGATCAAGATCGACCGGGAGTTCGTGCGCGGTCTGCCGATAGACGCGGAGAACGTGGCGATCACCAGCTCGATCCTGGCGCTGGCCCACAGCCTGGCGTTCGAAGTCATCGCGGAAGGGGTCGAGACAGAGGGCGAGCAGGAGTTCTTGCGCAGTCTGCACTGCGACGTGGTTCAGGGCTTTCTGCACGCGCGCCCCATGCGAGTCCCGGACTTCGAACAGTGGCGCGATGCCTACTTCGGTGACAGGTCGGCGAGAGGCGGCGCGCTCCGCTCGCGTCCGCCACCGCCGCCGGAGGCCCAGTGAGCGGCCAGGACCGGGTCGAACCGGGCACGCTGTTCGCTTCCGACTACCGGATCGAACGCGTGCTCTCTGCCGCAGAGCCGTACCGCTGCTACATCGCGACGGAGAAGAAGGACGGCCGCAAGGTGCGGATCGTCGAGCTCCCCGCGTCGCGATCGCTCGCGTGGACCACGGCGGCCGTCGAGCATCCGGCGCTGGCCGAGCTCCTGGCCGTGCTCACCGTCCTCGGCAGCAACTTCGGGGTGTTCGAGGAGATCGACGGGACGCGCGTGTCGGCAGAGCTTGCCGAGTCCGGTCCTCTGGGCGCGTTCGAGGCGGTGCGCACGGCACTTCGCGTCACCGAAGGACTGACCGTGATGCACCGGGGTGGTCTAGTCCACGGCGCGGTCCACCCGGGCAACGTGGTGATCAAGCCGTCGCGCCCCGGCGCTGCGATGCTCGTGCCTGGATGGGCGTCGCAGCGTCCACCCGGCTATTGCGCTCCCGACAGGGAGGGCCAGGCACTCGAGCCGGAGGACGACCTCTGGGCCACGGGGGCCCTGCTCTACGAGATGCTCACCGGCGCGGCGCCGCCCGAAAGCGGCGTGTCCGCTCCCGAGCAGCTCGAAGACGCGGGCATCGAGGAAGACGTGTTGGGCGGCATCGTGGCGCAGGCGCTCGCCGCTGACCCCAACCGCCGCAGCTCGCGCATCGCGTCGATGCGCCACCCGCTCGAATGCTGGCTGGAACGCAACGAGAAGCAACCCGAGCCCGCTCCGGGCAGCACGCGCTCCTACGCATGGAGCCGCGCGGTGCTGCCGTCGAGCCGACCACCGCCGAGGCGCGAGAGCGAAGCGCCCGAGCTTGAAATCGGCGAAGGGCACCTCAGCGAGCCGCCGCCCGACAGCACTGCACTGCCGCCGCGACGGGACAGCCACCGGCCGGAGATCGAAGTGGCGGAAGCGCGCATCAGCGAGCCGCCGCCCGACAGCGATGCCGCGCCGCCGAGCGGGAACGCGCCGGACGAGGCGGCCCCGGCGAACGCCGAGGCGACGCGACAACCAGCACAGAGCTCGTCCCGCACGCGCTGGGTCGGTCTGGCCGTGGCCGCCGTCCTTGTGTGCGGCGCCGCCCTGCTCGTGTCGCGCCACAAGTCCGGCTCCCCCAAAGCCAGAAACCCGGCCGTTTCCCACCAGAACACCCGGCACGCCGCTACCCGTCCGGCACCCTCCGTGCGCAAGCGCCCAGCGCCCCCGGCGGTTTCCGCGGCCGCTCCGGCCCCACCCTCGGCGTCGGCAGCGCCGGCGGACGAGCCGGTCGCGGCCTGCGTCGCGCGGCATCTACCCGCCTTCTCCTTCATGACAACGCCGGACATGGACTGGCTGTGCCAGGCGGGCGATCCGCGTTCGGGTGCACGGCGTCTGCACGGCGACATCATGCGCGCATCGAACGGGCACAGCGTCACTCCGGCCATGCAGCTGTTCAGTCCCTTGACCTGGTACGGAATGGCCGAGTTCGCAGCGCTCCGTGGGGCGTGCTGCCTCGACGCTCCACTGCTCAAGCTTCCGGCACCGTCGGCGGGCTGCCGATCGATGGCCGAAGTGCTCAACGGCCTCGCCACACAGGTGTCGGAAGCGGCAAACCCCGAACCGCAGGTCCAGGCCTTCTCCAAAGCGATCCGCTGCGAGCTGCGCCACAATCGCCAATTGGCGTTCTGGCAGAAGGATCACCCCAGCGGCGGCGAAGCCCACGATTTCGAGAAGCTGCTCGAGAGCGCCATGCACCCGCGGAGCGCGCCGTAGGCGGCGGACGTGACGCGTCGCACAGCGTTTCTGTTCGTGCTGCTCGCCGGTGGCTGCGGGGGCCGGCAGGGAGTGTACGTCGTTTCGGAGGGCGGGGGCGGGGGAGCCGCGGACGCTTCCACCGACGCTTCCACCGACGCTTCCACCGACGCGCCGGCGGAAGCGGAAGCCGGCCCGGGCATCGCCTGCATCGACTGGTGCAACACGGCGCTGTCGAACGGCTGCGCCCAGGACGAGATGAACGACTGCCTGGCGGGCTGCAGCGACTACGTCACGCAGTTCCCGCTCTGCACGTCCCGGATCAACGCCGAGAACGCTTGCGCCGCGGCGCAGCCGAAGACCCACTGGTTCTGCAACGTCGACGGCTTCGCCACGCTCCACGCGAACTACTGCGCCGCAGAGCACAGCGCGACGCTGGCTTGCCTGTCGACGAACTATCCGTAGCGCCCGTCCGGCGCGCCCGCTCAACCCGGAGCCCGGCCCTGCTCCTCGCCGTCGAGCAGCGCCTCCACCGAAACGCTCTCGAGCCCGCGCTCGTCGAGGGCCTGGAGCAGCCGGGGCAGCGCCTCGACGGCGGCCGGCTCGAAGTCGTCCCGCTCCGCCGCGTCGTGCAGCATCACGATAGCGCCGTCCCTGAGCCGGGGCTCGATGCGATCCACCACGCGCTCCGCCTTCGCTCCGGGCATCCCGTCGTACCCGCGCGCCGACCAGCCGACGATCGTCACGCCGGCGCGCCGCGCCCCCACCGCGGTGCGCGAGCTGACGTGCCCCACGGGCGGACGGAACAGCACCGGGCGCACGCCGCACGCCGTCTCGACGGCCTCCTGGGTCTGCTCGATATCCGTCTTGATAAACTTCGGCGCCCGGAAACACAGGAGCCGATCGTGCAGAAAACCGTGCACACCCAACCAGTGGCCGGCCTCGTGGATCTCGCGCACCACGTCGGGGTGCTGCCGCACCTTGCGCCCCACGACGAAGAACGTGGCCTTGTGTCCGCTGCGCGCCAGGATGGCGAGGATCGCCCGCGTCGTCTCGGGATGTGGCCCATCGTCGAACGTGAGCGCGACGCCCTTCGCGCCCAGATCGCCGCGCCACACGACGTCGCCGTACATCTCCATCTGCGGGAACAGCACGCCCATCGCCGCGAAGGTCGCGTAGGCGCCGAAGGCGACGGAAGCGACCCACCAAGGCACGGGGCCGAAAAGCAGCGAGCGCACCAACAGGGCGACCCCGCCGATACTGGCGACCCAGAGCGCGGTGCGTGCGGGCGGCAAAGGCTTCAGCTCCTACGCCGGGCCTTGCGCGACGGCTCTTCGAGCTCGCCCGCCAGCTCGGCCTCGTCGTCCAACGACCCAGCGGCTACGCGCTTCTTCGCCGCAGCGGGCGGTGGCTTTGTTTCGTCGTCCTCGTCGCCGGTGTTGTCGAGCTCGTAGAGCATGGACAGCGCCGTCGCGATCAGCGGCAGGCTCACGATCGGCAGCTGTCCGACGCTGCCCTGGCCGAGCTGGCCGAGATCGAGCTGCAGGGCGAACCAGCGACGCAACGCGTACATCAGACCGGCACCCAGCAGCGCGCCGACCACGGCCTTCAGGCCCGCCTCGATGCGCGCGCCCGCCGCCCAGATCGGCTTGCCGGCCACCAGCCCGGACAGCGCGCCGGCGACGACGGCGAGCAGATACGCCACCCACACCCCCATCGTGGCCACACCGAGGCCCTTGACCAGGACGAGCCCGAGCACTCCGCCGAGCAGCACGCCCTTGACGAGGCCGATGAGCAGCCGTTTGAGCATGGCGACCCGAAGCCTTGAGGACTTGCGCGCGCTCGTCAACTGCCCTGCCGTAGACCCGCGCCCGAACCGGCGATCGCGTCGTTAGCGCTCGACTCGGGGCCCGAGCTTTTCTAAGGGGCTGTACGAGGCCCTACGTCGTGCTCTTCAACACCCTCGCCTACGCGAAGTTCTTCGGAATCGTCTTCGTCGTCTCGTGGGTGCTGGCCAGCCGGCGCTGGAAGCTGCTCCTGCCCTGGTTCGGCGTGCTCGGCTTCACGCTGGCCGGCAAGCCGACCCTGCTTTCGGCAGGACTTGCCCTGGTGGCCTTCGGGCTGACCTTCGCGCTGTGCCAGCGCGTCGACGAGGAGCAGGGGCCGTCGGTGCGCTTCGCTGCGACGTCGATCGTCGTCAACTTCATCGCGCTCACATTCCTGACCGAGCGCAGGCTCGGCGCCGATCCACTGTCGCTGGGACTGCGCGGCCTGGGCGTGCCGCTCGGCACGTCGCTGTGGTGGACGGTGCCGCTGGCGATCGTCGGGCCGCTTCTGGCCTACGCGATCATCCGCGCGAAGAAGACGCGGCTCCTGTTCATCCTCGGCGCCAGCTACGTCTTCTACGCGTACTGGGACTGGCGCTTCCTGCCGCTCATCTGGGGGTCGTCGACGATCGACTACCTCCTGGGCCGGGCCATCGGCCACGAAGAGCGCCCCCGCATCCGGCGCACATGGCTCACCGGCACGGTGATCCTGAACCTCGGCGTCCTCGGCATCTTCAAGTACTTCAACTTCGGGGTCGACACCGCGCTCGCTGCGCTCGGGTCCATGGGTTTCCATCCGACACCCATCGCACTCCGGATCGCGCTGCCGATCGGCATCAGCTTCTTCACCTTCGAGTCGATGAGCTACGTCATCGACGTCTACCGGGGCGATATCCAGCCCCACAAGAGCTACCTCGAGTACATCTCGTTCGTCGCCTTGTTCCCTCACCTGGTGGCCGGACCGATCGTGCGCCCGCGCGACCTGTTGCCCCAGCTCGGCAGCCCGGCGCGCTGGAGCACCGACGAGGCCAGCGAGGGGCTGTTCCTGATCACGACGGGACTCATGAAGAAGGTCGCGATCGCGGACTACCTGGCCGTCAACTTCATCGATCGCGTGTTCGACGCGCCGATGCAGTACTCCGCGCTCGAATGCTACGTCGCCGTGCTCTGCTATGCGGTGCAGATCTACTGCGACTTCTCCGGCTACACGGACATCGCGATCGGCTCGGCGCTGCTCCTTGGCGTGCGCTTCCCGCTCAACTTCAACGCGCCGTACAAGGCCGCGGACATCGCCGACTTCTGGCACCGCTGGCACATCTCGCTGTCCACCTGGCTGCGCGACTATCTGTACATCCCGCTCGGCGGCAACCGAAAAGGCAAGCGGCGCACCTACGTCAACCTGATGCTCACCATGCTGCTCGGTGGATTGTGGCACGGCGCCAACTGGACGTTCGTGGTGTGGGGCGGACTGCACGGCGGGCTGCTCGCCGTCACGCGCTACTACCAGGAGTGGAAGAAGGGGCGGCGGAGACGCCGGCAGGCCGCCACGGAAAACGAGAGCAGCACCGCGACGGCGGACGAGCACGGCTATCGCGAACGCATGCGCGCCGATCCGCGCATCGCCGATCGTAGATTCGGCCGCGCGCAGATTTTCCACATGGTGAAGGTGCTGCTCACCTTCTATTTCGTGTGCGTGGCGTGGATCTTCTTCCGGTCCCCGGACTTCGCCAGAGCGTGGCTGATGTTCTCGCGCATCGGCACGCTGTCGCACTACCACCCGAACCTGGCTCCCACCGTGCTGGCCGTGCTCGCTGTGGGGCTCGTAACGCACTGGGCGCCGGAGCGCTGGTACGTGGCCGCGCGCCAGGCGTTCATCCGCCTGCCCGCGCCCGCGCAGGGCCTCGCGCTCTTCTGCGCGGCGCTCGCGCTGCGGAAGGTCGCGACGGCCAAGGCCGTGCCGTTCGTGTACTTCCAGTTCTAGCTCTGGCCCGGGACCGCGAGGCACGGGACTCGGCGGGCCACAGCTGGTAGCTTCGGCTCGAGAACTGCTCGAGCGATGACCGACACGGAACAGACCCGGGAGCCAGAGCCGGAAGACGCGGAGCCGGAAGACGCGGACGAGCCGGAAGCCGCGGACGAGTCGGCGGCGGCAGAAGACGCCGCAGTCGACGAGGAACGCCCGCGCAAGAGGAAGAAGAAGCGCAAGAAGCGCAAGAAGCGGCACTCGGCGCCCGAGCTCCGCCCTGCGCGCGACGCGCAGGAGCGCGACCGCCCCGCCTTCCTGCTCGCCTTCCCGCGCAACCCGGAGCTGGAGCGACTGATCGAGGCCTACGAGGCTGGCGACTACGCGCGGGTGCGCCGCGAGGCGCCCGGGCTCGCCGAGCGGACAGAAGACAACGCGGTGCGGGACGCCGCGCTCGAGCTCAGGCGCCGCATCGACCCTGATCCGCTCGCGCGGTATCTTCTGCTCACCGCGGTCGCGCTGCTCGTCTTCCTGGTCATCTGGGTGTACGCGAAGCAGGGGCACTGATCACCAGGCGTCCCGGCTGCAACGAAACACTGTCCGTGCTGCTCATGGCCCCCTTCCGCTGCTCCGCATCCAGCTGCGTGCGTCTATCCGGCGCGCTCTTGGCCGCGGTGCTCACGGTGGGTTGCGGCGGGTCTCCGCCGCCGAAGGCCGCTCCACATCACAGCGATGCGCCACGGAGCAGCGTCCAGCGCTACATGCCGCTGAAAGACGACGTCGTGTACGCGTACCGCACCGTGGCCGAGGACACCGGCGAGCACGGCGTGCTGATGCTGCACGTCAAGCGCACCCATGCGGACCTGGTCGAGCTGAACGTCGGCGGCAAGGTCCAGCGCCTGGAGATCCTGAAGAACGCCATCCGGAATCTCGACGGCGGCTTCCTGCTCAAGACGCCGCTGACGCTGGGCGCCACCTGGCCCGGCACCGGGGGCCAGGTCCACGTCACCGCCGTGGACAAGGCGATGAAGGTTCCGGCGGGGAGCTTCGTCGGCTGCATCGAGACGCTCGAGGAACGCACCGTGCCCCGGGGCTCGAAGCGCATCACGACCGACTTCTGCCCCAACGTGGGGATCGTCAGGCTGGAAGTGCAGGCGCAGGTCGGCAGCCAGTATGCCGTGGAGCGCGCGGTGCTCAGGTCATTCGGGCCGCGGATCGACCTCGGCGGCACCAAGAACTGACGCGAACCCGGGGCTCACTGCGCGGCAGCCCTGGCGCGCTCGGAGTCTTGCCCTGCGTTCCCGGCAAGGGCGACCGCACCATATTCGATGCGGCGGTGCGCGATGGTCGGCTTGAGCCCAGGCGCGAGGGCGGAAGGCGTGATCTCGCTGGAGGGGAACATCTGGCAGAACCCGGGCGCGCGGGCCACGCGGTCGACCAGCGCACGTTCCACGGACATCGAGGTGTACTGCTCGGCACCAAGCTCGGGCGTGTTGGCGTTGAGCACCAGATCCAGATCCTGCCGGCGACACAGCGCAGCCAGCCCCTTGATGCGGCTCTCGAGCGGGCTCCAGCTGTCCGCGCAAGTGCCGTTTTCGCTCGAGCCCCACACACCGTCCGACGTGTTGAAGAACAGAGTCTGGTTGCCGGAGGTATGACCCGGCGTGGAGACGAGCAGCACGCCGTCACAGAGCTCCAGGTCACCACTCGTCAGCGCCACGCGCTCGGTCGCGACGCCGCGCTTGCCATCCGCGACGTACCACGCGCGCTGCATCGGATGCAGGTCGTCCCAGTCCTCCCACTCGGTGCGCTGCGCGAGCAGCTTCGCGCGCGGGAACCGGGCCATGTACTCGCCATCGTCCGTGCCGAGCAGCGGACGCAGATCCTGGGTGTGGAAGTGATCGAATGCCACGTAGTCGATCGACTCGGGTGAGAGGCCGTGCTCGGCCAGCTGCTGCTCCAGTGGGCGCGAAGGCGTAGAGAGCAGCCGGAACGCGACGTAATCGCCCACCTGCTCGATCATGCGGGCGAAGAACGGCGTCGCGCGCGCCGCAACGTCATCCGTGGGATTGAACAGCAGCGTCTTCAGCTCGCCGCGCTGCAAGAACTGCACGAGCAGCGCGCGGTGCGAGAGGATCACGTACGGCGCCGGCGAATAGGCGGCGCTCCAGAAGGCGTACTTCGTCGGATACGCGAGCGTCGTCACCGGAAGCGTGCGGACGGACACCACGCGCGGTCCGTCGGCAAAGCGCTCGCGCAGCTCTTCCGCGCCGTGGCGCATCGCACGGAGCCGGGCGCCGTGGCTCCGGATCGCCCGTGCCGCTTCCAGCTCCCGGATCCGGATCAGCTCGCCGGTCGGCGCGTAGCGCTCGCCGTCGCGATCGAGCTCGAGCTCGGTCACACTCGATGTTGCCATCTTCGTTCCCTCCGCCGCGTGGTGTAGCGCGCCAGTATGAGCATGCCATGCCGCTTCCGCTGGCTCGGCATATGCCCCGCGGATATGACAATTCATTGCATGCGCCGGCCCAACGGCCGATGATGCGGCACGGATGCGGCGTGTGCGGATGGCTCCTGTTCTCGCGGCGGCAGCCGGCTCGCTGCTGTGGGCGTCGCAGGCAAGCGCCGACCCCTTCTCGCTGTTCGGCTTCGGTCCCCAGGGCGTCGCCAACGTCGGAGCCGTAGCCGCCCGCGCCGACGACGGCACTGCCAGCTACTACAATCCAGGCGGTCTGGCGCTCGGCCAGGGCTACCACGTCGAGCTCGGTGCTCTGTACACGCTGTCCGGGATCAAAGCGCAGGGCCACGTCGTCGACCTGTCCGATCCTGCGGGCGTCACCATCGCCTTCGACGGCGACGTGCCGCTGACCGGGCCGCTCGCGAAGGTGCTGCGCTTCGGCTACGGCGGCTACGTCCTGCCCGACAAGCTGATGCAGCTCGGCACGCCGGCGCGCGGCGATCCGGTCTTCCCCTACTACGACAACCGCAGCCAGCGGCTGGTCGTGCTGCCGGCGCTCGGGGTGCGCCTGACCGACTGGCTGGGCATCGGTGCGGCAGCCAACTTCTTTGCCGGCGTCTCGGGTCCGTCACGCCTCGGCCACGGGCCGGGCAACGCGCTGGAAGAGCGCATCGATCAAGACGCCAAGAGCGCGCTCTCCGCCATCGTCGGCATCCAGGCGCGTGCTGCCGACGGCCTGCGGCTCGGGCTCGTCTACCACCAGCAGTTCGCTTCACCGAACCTGACGCGCACCGAATCGGACGTGGGCGGCGTGCCGCTCGTGGTGAACGTCGACATGAAGCAGGCGTTCTTCACGCCCGACACGTTCGTGCTCGCGGCCTCGTCCAGGCCCGCGCGGAGCATGAGCATCGAGCTGGACCTGGCCTACGAGCGCTGGAGCGCGTACCGCGGCCCGTCGATGACGGCGGATGCCACGCTGCCCGGTGTGGGCCTGAGCTCGCGCGAGGCGCCGCACCTGTGGCGCGACATCTGGACCCTCCGCGGCGGTGCCAGCTACCGCTTCAGCGTCGGGACGAAGCACGACCTGTTCCTCCACGCGGGCGCCGGCTTCGAGCCCAGCGTGCAGAAGAGCCTGCAGCAGGGCGAAACGAACCTGCTCGACGGCGACAAGGTGCTCGTCGGGCTGGGCGGCACGCTCGTGCTGCACAACGTGCTGCCGAACACGCTGCGCCTCGGGCTCGGCGTCCAGATCCAGCAGCTCGGCAGCTCTTCGCAGGACAAGCGGGTGTGCCCCGCGCGCGGGCAGTGCCAACTGGATCAGGTCTGGGGCAAGGACCCCGACCATCCGTCAGTCGACATCGACAACCCGGGCTATCCGACCCTGCACGGCTCCGGATCGGTGTGGGCGTTTGCTGCTTCGGTGGGGGTGGATCTGTGATGCGCCCCAGCCGGACCTTCGCCACCCGGGCGCTCGGTGCGGCAGCGCTGGGCGCGATTTGTCTGGCTCCGGCACAGGCGCGGGCGAGCGCGCCCTCCGTGCTCGGTTTCGGCGCGCGCAACGCAGCACTGGCCCGCGCCAACGTGGCCGATGCCGCTCCCGCCTCCGCCGCGATCGTGAACCCCGCCTTCGCGTGGCGGCCCGGCACCCGACTCCTTCTGGGATACGGCCACGGCCGCGCCGCACTCGACATTTCCGGACGCGATGCCGGCGTGCGCGACATCTCGGGAACGGACATCGGGCTGCAGACGGGCGGTGCGCTCGGAGAGTCGCAGGTGTTCCTGGGTGGAGGGCTAGCGCTGCACGTGCCGGACGGCTACCAGGCACGCATCGCGTTCCGCAGCCCGACCGAACCTGCGTACCCGCTGTACGACGCCTCGCCGCAGCGCACGGTCGCGAACTTCGCGCTGGCGCTCCGCTACAAGGCGCTCTCACTCGGCGTCGCAACATCCGTCATCGCCGGCACCGGCGGCGACGGCGCGGACTTCCAGCTGGCGCGGGATGCCCAGGGCACCTACGTCGACACGCGGACGGGCGTCGATCTACCCTACCAGCTCACGGCTGTTGCCGGACTGGGGCTCGATCTGGGACGAGTGGGGGCGGCGCTTCGCGTGCAGGGCCCGCGATCGCTGGGGCTGCACTTCGACTCGGTCTCGACCGTGGACGTTCAGGGCAGCCCACTGAACGGCGTCACGGACGCCGAGGTGACCGGCGAATCGGGCTACGAGCCGCTCACGGTCGCGCTGGGCGTCCGGGCGGATCCGGTCGATTTTCTGCGCGTGTTCGCCGCGCTCGAATACGCGCGCTGGAGTGCCGCGCCTCCGCCCAACGCGTCGATCCGGCTGAACCTCGATCTCGCGATCACCCCGCAGGAGCTGGAGGCCCGCTTCGTCGCGCCGCGTTTCCGCGACACGCTCTCCCCCCAGCTGGGGCTCGAGCTGCGCGCGCTGGAGCTGCCCGCAGGCGCCGTCGCCGCAAGACGTGACGGCGAGCGCCCACCGGCTCGACTCGCCATCCGGGCCGGCTGGTCGCTGAATCCCTCGCCCGTGCCGAACCAGACCGGGTTCACCAGCTACGCCGATTCAACGCGCCAGGTGGTTGCGCTCGGCGCCGGTTATCACTTCGGCAGAGCCTGGGGCGTGGAGCTCCAGGCGAATGCAGCGCTCGGCCTGCACGTGCTGCCGGTCCGCCACTTCGACAAGCAGAGCGATGCCCTGCCCATGGCGCACTACACGGCCGACGGGCGCATCTACCAGGCGGGCCTATCGCTGGAAGGAGCGTGGCGATGACGCGCAGTGTGCGCCGCCTGCTTTCGCTCGTTCTCGTGGCGGTCGCCGCGGCGGCGCCTATCGCTTCGTGCGGGCTCGCCCCGAGCATGGACACGACGCCGGTGTTCAGCGGCGACGGCATCGCCGGGCTCGAAGCCATCGGACCTATCGAGTTCTGCGTCGGGCGCGCGCGTGTCGTGACGCCTTCGGTTGCCGACGGCGCCGAGGTCGCGTTCTGCGTCGACGCAGGGCGCAAGCCCGCGAGCTGCGGCAGCGACGCGGACTGCAGCGCACCCGAGCAGTGCTACTGCGGGCGCTGCGAGGTGCACGGCTGCGACATCACCGGGCGTGGCTGCTCCAAGGACGAAGTGTGCCAGGGAAATCGCTGCACGGCGCGCTGCCTGACGGATTCCCAGTGCCCACAGGGATTCGTCTGCGACGGCGGCGGGTGCGGGCGCCCATGCGGGAAGGACGCGGACTGCCCGTACGGAGAGCTGTGCGACTCGCTCGACTCGGTGTGCCGCGTCAGCTTGTGCGACGCCTTCACGTCGTGCGGGCCGGGCCAGCGCTGCGAACCGCAGGAGCAGGTGGGCGAGATGCACGAGCCGTTCGTCGTCGGCTCCGGTGACAGCGAGCGCGCCTATCTGGCGCTCCACACCGGCACGAAGAGCGCCATCTACCGCGCCCGCCTCAAGACCCCTGAGCGCTGGGTCGCCGATCCGGCCCAGCCGGTGCTCGCGGCGGATGCCGCCGACCTGGACCAGGTGGGTGCACCGGCGCTGGTCCAGAGCGCCGCGGGGCTGACGCTGTACTTCGCCAGCGCGGCTGGGGCGCGCCTCGAACGCGCCACCTCCAGCGATGGGGCGAGCTTCTCTCGGGACCCGACGCCGGTCCTGGTCGCGGATCCGGGCGGGTGGGAACGGGGCCGGGTAGGCTCGCCCTCCGTCGTCTCGCTCCACGGCACGACCTACCTGCTGTACGAAGGCGGACAGGGCGCGGGCATCGGCCTCGCGCGGATGGCCGGCGACCAGGCCCAGCGCGTCGGCAGCGAGCCGCTGATCGCACCGTCGACGGTCGAGGACATGTTCTGGCGGGACGTAACCGCGGTCGGAACGCCCGATGCGATCGTAGTGAACGGCGTGGTGCGCATCTACTTCACGGGTCGCGGCGCCGAGGGTGCGGACGCAGTGGACCAGGGCAACCGCCTGCCCTCGGAAATCAACGACAGCATCGGGCTAGTCACCACGCGTGACTTCGTGAAGCTGTCCCGCTTCCCGCTGGGGCCGGTGTTCGCGCGCCGCACCAACCTGCGCGCGTACCTGGGAGAGCGCGAGCCCTTCGTCCGCGTGGACGGCGCGCGCACTCGCCTGGCCTACGTCGCGGGCGAAGCGGACGGCAGCGTCACCGGTCTGGCGTTGGCCGCCGAGCCACCGTGAGCCACGCTTCTTCGATCAGATGCCGCCGTCGCTGGCCCCGAGCACCAGCGAGTAGTCGACGGTCTTGATACCGCAGTCGTCCTTCTCGGCCTCGAGCTGCTGTTCGAGGACGGGATAGCCGCTGCCCTGGATGTTGATCGTCGCCGCTGCGTTGGTCCACAGATCGCACGACAGGGCCGCCACGGGCCCGCTTCCCGCGTCAGGAGTCCCGGCATCGTTCACTCCGCCATCCGTCGCGCCCGACCCCGCACCGGCATCGGCGTCGACCTTCGTGCAGAACACGACTTCAGGCTGATCGGGTGGTGACGCGAGATCGTACTCCTCGATGCCACCGCCGTACGCGACCTTGACCACCGTGTCGGAAGGCAGCGGTCCGTTCTTGGCCGTGATGATGACGTGGAACGCAGCGCGCGGCCCCGGACAGGTCGGTGAGGACGGCGGCGACGACGAGCACCCCGCACTCACGAGAGCGAATCCCGTGCAGAGAGCGGGCAGCAGACGCAGCAAGTCGGGCAAAGCCATTGGTCGGAACGCGGCCGGCCTCCGCGAGACGGGCCCAAGCCCCGCATACGTACGCCGCAGAGCGAGGGCAGGCAAGGACCAGCGGAATCTTCCGCCCCTGGCCGAAGCCAGCCTGCGATCCGTCTACGAGAAGCGAGAAGGCGGATCCCCGGCGGATCCCGCCTCCGTCGCTCAGCCGGACCCCCAAGGGTCCGACCCTGCCGCCTGGAAGTCGCCTGGTCCGCGCGAATGACCGCCCGGGGCCGCAGCGTCGTCGAGCACCGCCCCGAGGGCGTCGCGCTCCAGAGGTCGCCGCGCCGCCGGACCACGGCGAGACAACGGACACCAACGAGGGGCTTGCCGCCTACGATCGCGACATCGACGAGTTCGTTCGATGGGCTGCCGAACCGCTGGTGCTGGCAGGGCTGTCCG
>Ga0114931_10000783_pt1 | contig 39670 bp, 30 predicted proteins | sample 2SBtaG_FD_89579 | JGI IMG/M metagenome (GOLD analysis project Ga0114931, IMG submission 89579) | Deep subsurface microbial communities from Kolumbo volcano to uncover new lineages of life (NeLLi) - 2SBTROV14_V59a metaG | ecosystem: Environmental > Aquatic > Marine > Volcanic | place: Kolumbo... | reverse complement strand
CTTAGGTTGCACGCCGGAATGGTCCGGCGGTAACTGAAAGGCGGTGCATGATGCTTTGGAGCGACATAAGAACGGCGAAAGAGTTGTCGATCTCGCGACGCAAACTCTGGTCAATGAACGCAAGCGGGAGAATCCCGGCTCCGGTGAGAATGGGACGGAACGTGCGTTGGCGTGCGGAAGACATTCGGCGATGGGTCGCGTTGGGCTGCCCGTCGCGCCAAGAGTTTGAAAGTCGCGCGACGGAGATTGTCAATGGCTGAGTGGACTACAGTGACAAGAGCAAATCCCTGCCCAATCTGCGATAAACCTGATTGGTGCGGTGTGACGACGGACGGGATGGCTGCACGATGCATGAGGGTTGAATCCAGTATTCGGTCGAACGGCGGATACATTCACAGGCTCAACGATGCGGTACCGCTCCCCAAACGAAAGAACACGCCAAAGTCGACGACGGACTTCGAGCGGCTCGCGCAGCAATTTTCCCGGGGGACCGATCCCGACGCGATTGAGGAGCTTGCCGACGAACTCGGCGTCGATCCTGATTCGCTGATTCGGCTCGGCACGGGGTGGGACGGCGAGGCTTGGACCTTTCCAATGAAGGACGCGAGCGGGCGAATCGTCGGTATCCGCCGACGGCTGCCAGACGGAAAAAAACTTTCCGTCAAAGGCTCGCGGAGCGGGTTGTTTATTCCGAGCGGGGTGGCACAGAATGGCACGCTCTATGTCGCGGAAGGGCCGACCGACTGCGCGGCGTTGCTCTCGTTGGGACTGAACACGATTGGGCGTCCATCATGCACGGGGGGCGTAGAGCTTTGTAAGCAGTTCTGCATCGGGCACAGGGACATTGTGATCGTTGCCGACGCCGACAAACCGGGACGCGACGGTGCCCGCGCACTGGCACGAGAGCTTACCGGAGTTTGCGAATCGGTCCGCGTGATTGAACCGCCCGAACCGCATAAAGACGCCCGCGCGTGGGCTGTGGCGGGTGCAACGAGGCTCGATATCGAAGAGGCTGTGCGTCAAGCTGATGCCATGAAGCCAAGTAACGTAGGCCATCATATGACGGTTCGTTCGTCCCAAAGTGACGCGCCGACGATGACCCCTGAAGACCGCACCGAAGCGCTTGCTCTTTTGAGGAATCCCGAACTGCTCCGTGAGATTGTTGACGACGCCGCGCGGCTTGGAGTCGCCGGTGAAAAGCAACTTACGGCGACAGTCTATCTTGTCGGAACGTCGCGCCTTCTTGCGAAACCGCTCGCGGCGATCGTGCAAGGACTTACGTCGAGCGGGAAGAGCTATGTCATCGATACGGTCGCCAAGCTCTTCCCTCCTGAAACAATGTTGAAAGCTCATCGAATGACCCCACAGGCGCTTGTGCATCTCCCGCCCGGCACTCTCGTGCATCGGTTTGTGGTCGCGGGCGAGCGCTCTCGGAAACAGGACGACGATTCGGCGGATGCGACGCGGGCACTCCGTGAGATGCTCAGTGATGGGAAGCTGACAAAGCTTATGCCCACAAAAGTTGCAGGTGGCAGGATCGAAACGGTGCACTATGAACAGGCCGGGCCGATTGCGTTCATCGAAAGTACAACGCTTCAAAACATCCTCGACGAGGATCGGAACCGCTGCCTGATTCTGACCACAGATGAATCGCCGAAACAAACCTCCCGCATAGTGAGCGCGATGGCGGAGCGAAAACAAAATTCGATCGACGCTGCCAATCTCACACGTGTGATCGCTCGCCATCATGCGGCACAACGATTACTACGTAGGTGCTCCGTTACAATACCGTATGCCAGAAAGCTGGCAGAATTATTCCCCTGCGAACGAACGGACGCGCGGCGAATGTTTGGCCAACTTTTATCGCTTATCGAGGCGGTTGGGTTGCTCCACCAATACCAGCGAACTCCCGAGCCGTGCGACGGCTGTGAGCTTTTGGCAACGCTCGATGATTACGCCGTTGCTCGCCGACTGGTGGCGGAAGCGTTTGCACGATCGCTGACTGATGGAGTATCTGCGGCCGCTTGTCGGTTTCTTGCGCGGCTGCGCGAATCATTCGGTTTCAATGAGTTTGACAGTAACGGCGCGGCCCGCGATCCGGTAATTGGTGATAAGCAGACTATTCGCGCGTATTTGCGAGCACTGACCTACGCCGGGCACCTCGAACAGACGGAACCAGCACGGGGGCAGCGGCCCGCCCGCTACAAGATTTCCGGAAACATCGACGCTGTCGAACTGGTAGGGCTACCAACTGTCGAGGAGCTTGAAGAAGTTGATACTGACCGCGTCTCTTCGTCAAAGCTGGGTGCGTTATGATGCACAATCGTTCATTGCGTTACAACGGTTTTGTTGACGATACGGGCGATTCCGCGTCTCTTCGTCAACCCGTTTGTCGAGTTGACGCGCAAAACGGCTCTTCGTCGGCAAACCCATTGCAGGCGTATGCATCTCAGCGCAGGATGAGGAAATATCGCGGGGCGAAGAGACGAGGAGGGAAGCGACCGTGCTAGACCTTGAGACCGTCTTTGACGATGACAGGGCTCCGACGCAATGCATTTCGTATTCCGGTAGCTTGCCTCGATTCAATACACCGGGCGACCTACCCGCCGACTGGCGTTGTGAGTTTGAGGAACGGGCGGCGATCCGGGAATACGACGGCGGACAAGCTCGTGAGCACGCCGAGGCCGAAGCGTTTACCGAAATACTCGAACGGATGCGGAACACGGAAGGGGGGAGGCGAAAGTAACAAGGCATGCACCGAAACCGCGGCCATCCCGTGGGAAAAAAAAGTAACAAAAAAACGTGGCCGCTCCGGCTTGCGAGAATCTTCGATATCGAGCTTGACATTATATGCTCATAGGGATATCATAGAAACCATGAAAAGAACAAAAACAGACTTAAGAGGGGACTTTCGGGCGGCGTTTGCGGCATCGGGTATGACGCGGCTGGCGCTCTCCAAGCAAACCGGCGTTTCGTATTCGGTGATTCATCGGTTTATCGCGGGCGAGCGGGACCTGACACTTAGAACCGCAAGCAAGCTGGCGGACGTGCTCGGATTGGAACTTCGACAATCCGCGAAAAGGAAAGGACGATAGGACGTGGCAAGCATTTATCGACGCAATGGATCGAATGGCCGTTATCGCGTCAAGTTTCGCGGACGTGGCGGACGGTGGCACGACGTGTTGGGTTTCAACGATTTCAAGGCGTCCGAGGAAATGGGGCGGAAGTTAGAACAGCTCGCGTCACTACGTTCGGCTGGCGAATCACCCGGCGAAGAGCTGTCCCGATTCATTCGCGGACTTCCTGAGAAACTGCAGACAAACCTTGCACGATGGGGCCTGCTCGATTCTACGGCGTTCGCGGGAACGAAACCGCTATTGGATCACCTGGCCGACTATAGATCGGCTTTGCTATCGGGCACGGCTTCCTCGGCGCAAAGGGGCCCGGCAACGCGAAACCATGTAGACCTTACGTGCGGTCGCGTGCGTTCGGTACTGGACGCAATTGGTGCGCGGACTTTGTCTGACGTTTCGAGCTTGAAGGTTGGGAATTACTTGTTAGGACGAAGGGCAAAAGGGCTTTCGGCGAAAAGCAGCAATCACTATCTGCAAAGTTGCAAGTCGTTTCTCTCGTGGATGGTACGGACAGGACGCGCGACTCAAAACCCGCTTGCGGGCGTAGCGACCATTAACGTCACGCAAGGGCAACGCAAACACGTGCGGCGACCGCTCGAACATGAGGAAGGGAAGCGTTTACTCAATACGACGCGCAACGGACCGGATCGGCGGCGAATGCCCGCCGAGGAACGCTACTGGCTTTACAGACTGGCCCTTGAAACCGGACTACGGTCGTCCGAACTTCGGGCGCTGACCCGCGCAAACTTCGAGCTTGACGTTGCGGAGCCGTTTGTATGGCTGGAAGGCGACGACACCAAAAACCGCATGGCTGCCGAACTTCCCCTACGTTCTGGCACGGTGGACGATCTACGGTCGTTTCTCGCCGGGAAACATCCAAAAGCGGTGGTGTTTCCCGATATGCCACCCAAACAGCATATTTCAGCAATGCTCCGGCAAGACCTTGCGGCGGCGGACATCCCCTACCGAACCGATTCGGGCGTTGTGGACTTTCACAGCTTGCGGGGAACGTGCCTTAGTTGGCTCGCAAACGCAAATACGCCGCTCAAGGTGCTCCAAGACTTTGCCCGGCATTCGACGCCCACCTTGACGATGAACGTCTACGCACGGTCCCTACGTGGCTCGCTGGCGGGTGCTGCGGCTCTATTGCCCGATCTTTCGGGTCCGGGAAAGGAATCCGTTAGAGCAACGGGAACGGACGGAAAAGCCGTTTTGCAAACTACACCAAAAACGACACCAAACGGGTCGCAAAAACGTGCAATTCACAGCAACGGGTTGCATGATGAAAGTGCCAACGTGACACGATCTGGCACACACAGAAAACACTACGAAAATAGGGAAAAGAAACGCATCGAAGTGCCACAAAATGTACTGGGCGCGGCAGGATTCGAACCTGCGAAGGCATACACCAACGGGTTTACAGCCCGTCCCCTTTGGCCAACTCGGGCACACGCCCATCGCCGTGATCCCAGGATGGCGAGAAACGCTGACTGGATCATCGTGCGAAAGAGCCGTATTTCTACAGCAAGTGGCGACCCAAGACAAGCGCAACGACCACAAAACGGAATCGGTGGTTTCGCGACGGAACCGGCACCTTCCCGGCGTAAATGCCAACGCAAATCCAATACCGCACGTTTCAACGGATTGCGATCTCGGCGCATCCGCTTATCAGCCTGTTTGAATGAGGAAATCCAAAAGCCCAAAGCTCACTGCGAAGAACAACGCGACGAAAAAAATAAAAGAGTTCATTCCCTTTTCCTCCCTGAAGCGAGGCGGTCGGTTTGGCCCGCCCCCTGGTTTTCAAAACCGGTCCCACTGGACCAGCGGCGCGCCTCGAACCCGTCCGATTGCGCGTCCTTGCCATGTCAGCCGAAATAACTAAACCAAGCATTCGACGCCATCATCCCAAAAAGCCTCTGCTGTGTCCCACCTGTTTCACGGGTTCGACACCCGTCCGCTCCCTTACGGTTGCGACCCTGAAATCGACGAACCGAACCCAAAGACTTCGCCGTGGCGCCCCACCAACTGCCCGATGAAACACAACCGCCCACGCGCGTGGCACCGGCATCTTGCCGGTGAAAAAAGCAGCGACAAGCCTGCGTCACATTTGCTCAACGGCCAGTTAGGCAGTCTGCACCAGTTCAATGATCGAACCGACAAAAAGAAGCCCGAAAAAAAGGATCGCACTAATAATCGCACCAAACATGACTTTGCTCCGTGGAACGCACCGCGTTGCCGGACCTCTCGCTTCCGCAAATGACTCTCCAGGTGCCCGGCGCACCCCACCCACTGCCTTTATCGGGAATCTGGGGCGTCGGGCAAGACCCCCCATCACAACCCGCGTGGGAGAAAGATGCCTGGGCCCACTCGCCCATCGCCCCCCCTCAAAACAATGAGACCGGTCCCCGCGGGTACTACCTGCCCATCGAAAAAGTCTCAACAACGCGTGGGCAGCCGGTTCCCAGAGGGTGAATACGCTGCCCCAATGCCGATGCACTTTTTTCCAGCAATGGCTACAAGCCTTCATGAATCATCGTTCGAGCCGGTCCAAAAAGACGAAAAAGTAACAGGTAAACCACAACCCCCGTCATGGAGACGTAGACCCAAATGGGGAAGGTGATCCGGGCCAATCGGCGATGCTTTTCAATTCTGCCACGCAGTCCCAGCATAAGAGTCCACGATGCCAAAACCGGAACCGTGGCGGCGAGCGAAACATGCGAAATCAGGATTGTGAAATAGACGGGACGAACCCAGCCGGTTCCACCGAATCGCTTTTCCGGTCCAAGGGCGGCGTAGGTAAGATAGGAAATGAGGAAAAACACCGAAACAACGAACGCCGAAATCATGCACGTCTTGTGTCCTGCAATGTTGCCGCGTTTCATCATCGCATACCCACTGATCAGCAGCGAGAAGCTGATCAGATTCAAGGACGCATTAACGGTCGGCAGGATGCTGATATCAAACATAAAAACGCCATCAGGGGCAAGTAGCGAACAACCTCGATAGGCAGATGAAAAAGCCAAGCCGCAGGAAACCCGATTAGCTTTCCGGCTCGGATTCCGCCAGCAGCGTTTGGATATCGGCCATGATCCGCTCGCGCGCGCTACTGAGAAGTCCATTGTATGCGGAACGAATCCGCCCCTTGCGATCGATCACGACGAAATACGTACTGTGCATGAGTGGATCGTTCCCCGAAGCGGGGACGACGCTCTGCAAAAACCCCTTCCCGACCAACTCGTGAACAACCTTCTCACTCTTGCCGGTCAAAAACCACCATCGGTCCGGGTCAGCGCTGAATCGTTTTGCATATGTAGCCAGCGCGAAAGTCGTGTCGTTCTTGGGGTCAAGGCAGATGGACACGAGCTTAATCGAAGCACGACCTTCCAGTTCGCGTTGAATCGTTCGAAACTTGGCACTGAGTTTCGGACACGGACCGGCACAACGGGTAAAAATAAAGTCCGCGACCCAGACGCTCCCAAGCAAATCATCCAGCGTGACGAGCCTTCCGCTTCGCTCCGTAAGCGAAAAGTCGGGGACCTGCGCAAGGATAGGAAGCGCCACCGGCGCATCCATCGCAGCAGCAGGCGTTTCTCTGTGCGAGTCGATCAGCAAAACAGCCCCGCCCATAAGAACAATCGCAAAACCGGACAAAAGCAAGTTCCGCCAGAGATGCGGAACCGCGGTAGGAGCGACATCCGATTGCAATGCTGATGTTTGAGAATCAGTCACGATCGTCTGCCTCGAACCACAAACCCCGCTGCCACAATCATGGCCAGAGCAAACAAAACGCTTATTGCGATGGATAACCCCAGCGACGGACCGCTCGCCAGCGACCCGTGCTGACCATAATAGAGCGTTCCACGAATGGCCGCAACACCATACGTCAACGGATTGATCGCCATGATCCAAGCGAGCCACGTCGATGCTCCGCTGGCAGGGAAAAGCGATCCCGAGAGCAACCACATCGGCAGCAAGACCAAGTTCATAATCGCGTGAAACCCTTGTGTCGAATCCATGGGCCACGCAATCATCACACCAAGCCCGCTCAAACCGATGGCCACGATGACACAGACTCCGATCATCGCAATCACCGGAACCAGCGACAACGGAACACCGGCCAGCGGTGCTAACAACAGAAACAAAACCGCCTGGAAAACTGCAAGTGTTGTGCTTCCCATGATCTTGCCGAACGCAATGGCGGAGTGATGCACGGGCGCCGCGACCACGGCTTGCAAAAAGCCCTCACGCCGGTCCTCGATAATTGAAATCGTCGAGAAAATTGCGGTAAAAAGCAGGATCATCGCAATCGTTCCCGGGTAAGCGAATTCGAGGTAATTCATGTCGCCCTTGCTGTCGCCGCTTCGAAAGGAGTGTGCGAATCCCGATCCGATCAAAACCCAGAATACAATCGGGGTCGCCAACGCCCCCACCACACGACTCCGCTGGCGCACGAAGCGCACAACTTCGCGCCACCACAGTGCCAGCGCCGGCATCACCCAGGTTTGTGCCGATGGTGAACTCATTTCGAAAGGCTCCGGCCGTTTCGCCCCGCGGTCTCGTCCCAGAGCGCGTGACCTGTCAGATGAAGAAACACGTCATCCAGCGTCGCGCGTCCGACCGTCACGCTGTCGATTTCGCCGGGAAACGCCTCAATCAAGTCCGGAACGAACTCGTGCCCCTTTTCCTTCTCGATGCGAACAACGCCGTCGGTTACAACGGTCCTGACGGAAAACTTTTCTTCGGCGCGCCTGGCAAGCTCGCCAGCCAACGCGGTTTGAATCGTGATCACGTCACCGCCGATCGTTTCCTTGAGCGCGGCGGGGTGATCGTGGGCAACGAGTTTTCCATGATCGAGAACGACCACGTCGTCGCACCGATCCGCCTCATTCATAAGATGCGTGGTAAGCAGCGAGGTCACCGCGTCCCGATCTCGCAGCTCAATGAGTTGGTCCATCAGTACGGCGCGAGCACCGGGATCGAGTCCGGTGCTTGGCTCGTCCAGGATCAAAACTTGCGGATCGTGCAGCAGCGACTTGGCAAGCTCGACTCGACGTTGAAGACCACCCGAAAGCGTTTCTACCCGGTCACCGGACCGATCGGATAAACCAAAACGTTCCAGTACCCGGTTGACACGACCGCATAGGTCGTTTCCGCCCAAACCATAAAGATGCCCCTGGCAATGGAGATTCTCGGCGACCGTTAGCCGCACGTCCAAACTGGGAGACTGAAAAACGATTCCGATGCGGCGACGCACGTCTGCACGCTGTCCAACCACATCGAAACCGTCCACTTGAGCCGATCCGCCCGTGGGGGTTAACAATGTCGTGAGGATCTTAAAGAGGGTTGTCTTGCCCCCTCCGTTTGGTCCCAGCAGTGCCACGATCGAACCTCGTCGCACGCCGAACGAAACGTCGTCCACCGCAGTCCGCTCTCCGTAACGGTGCGTTAGACTACGTATTTCGATGATTGGATCCACGCTCAAAGTCCAAACAACCGTTGCTGTTTACCAGATGACCGTCTTGTCGACGATCATAATCGAAAGTAGAATCGGAAGGTATAAGATCGACGCGAGCACATGTGCCCTGGCAGACTCGGTCGTGCGGCGCCCCACAAAGACAATTCCGCTTACCAAAAAAGCCGTCCCCAAAAGCATCGCAACAACACCGTACCAGGGCCCGGCGATACCGAAAAACGTGGGGAAAATGCTCATTGCAATCAAACCCACCGTGTGGGTGACAATGTGTACCCGCGTTCGATGCCCGTCGGGATCAATCGTGGAAATCATCGGATATCCTCCGCGAATATAGTCGTCGCGATACTGCCATGCGATGGCAGCAAAATGAGGAAGCTGCCAGAAAAAAACAATCCCGAAAAGAAGCCATGCCCCCATCGATATCGACCCCACGCCCGCCGCCCACCCGATCACCGGGGGAAGCGCACCGGGAACGGCTCCAATGACAACACACATCGAGGTTCGCGTTTTCAACGGCGTATAGACCAGAACGTACGAAATGAACGTCAACGCCAAAAGCACCGCCGCAAGCGAGTTGATAAAAAGGGCCATGTAAACGCATCCGACCAGACCGCAAAGCACCCCAAACCAAAGCGCCTCGGTTGATCGAATGCGTCCCGAAGGAATCGGGCGGTTGGCTGTTCGATTCATTCGCGCGTCAAGGTTCGCCTCCAAAACTTGATTCAGGGCATTCGCGCCGCCAGCCACCAGCGCCGTGGCAAACAGAGCATGGGCCAGGGTCATGGCAGCCTCAACGTTCCATGCCCCCCCCGGAAGCGCAAGGTAAAACCCCACCCCCGTCGCAACGAGCACAAGCGAACCAATCCGCGGCTTGGTCAATTCAACAAAGGTCAACCATCGCGCGGTAGCGGGCTGTGACCGGGATAGTTCGACGGTTTCGGTCATGCTGTTCTGGGTGGACAAGAGGCTGTCATCTCATGCTCCTTCGCATCTCCCACGGGACGCAAGAGATGATAACTGCAAAGCGTGGTCATGACTATGCACGCGAGAATAGCCGCCCCGACAAGAACATGGGCCGATGGTACCGCCCACATGACAAAAGGCGACCACTTCGCCCCCATGGCAACCACGACGAACGCCCCTCCGCCCAGAAAAAGCTGCGCAACCAACAGCCCCGCCAACACGCGACCCAACATCCCCAGGATGGGATCCTGGGAATACTCTCCAAGTATCCAAAAAGACATCCACCCCAGCAGCATCAACAACCACACCGCCCAGAGAACATGAGCAACCAACGCATACCTGGAGTCAAAATGACGGTAGGACGCACCGAGCACCAATTGAATCACCACCGAAACCAACGCCACAACGCACCCACGGCGAAAAAAGCGTAGCGAACGCGCACGAATCCGCCCCGCACCCTCGATCCAGGATCGCGAAGTTAAAAGGACCGCAATCCATGCCAGGCAAAAGCATAGTTGTCCCCACAGACCGTGAACCATCGCCAAGCTAGTGGAAATCTTAATAACGCGAAGCCCGCCAAGCGCCCCCTGAATCGCAATCGCCAGTAGCGTTGCGATCCCGATTGCGCGATATCGTCCACCGAGTTTCCAACAACGCATCGCAAGCAGAATGGCCAGCATTCCAACTGCCCAGCCAATCAACCGATGCCCGTGCTCAAACAATGTCGAAGAAGACTTGGTCCATCCGGGTGGATCAAGCAAATGGCCGTTGGACGTCGGCCAATCAGGAAACACCATCCCCGCCCCCGTCGTCGTGACTCCCGCGCCGACCAAAATGAGTGCAACAAGGGCGCAGGCTGTCATCACAGCCACGGCGAAAGTCATTCGATCGTAACGCGCAACACGTTTAGCGCGGGAGATATTTTTCATCACGCTCGCCGATTTCCGCAGAAGCCCGGCAACAAACGACTTTGGGGTCAAGCTCTCAGGAGGCAGGACGCCGCGCCTTGTGCCGCTGTACCCTCATTGGATTCGCCGTTTCGCACCGCACTCGGCAAGGATACGCACGATCCAATTACACGCGCCGATCCAGAAAAGGTATGCCAACTGCTAAGGTTCGATCCTGCCAAGTCTGCGACCGCGCTGGGCCCAGTAAATCCCGGTGCCTACCACGCCGGCAAGGACCGACGCAATGATCCCGAAAAGAACCAGCACGCCGGCAAAGGCACCATGGGTCATGTTGGAATCCGGATCACCGAAGCAAACGGCGCACGCCTGCACGCCACGCTGGGCAATCAGCAAGGCAGCCACCGCGATCAAAAACGAAAAAGATTGCAGGCGGTTCACAGATAACTGACCCCCTTTAGTTTGCGAAGAAACCAACGTCCGTAGACAACCATGGCGCCCGCCCCGGCGATCGAAAAGACACCACAAGCAAGCAGCGACCCCTCGCGCGTCGTGCGATATTCCGTCATCGCCCAATAACCAAACCCCAGCGAAAACAACACACAAACAAGCACAAAAACAAGATGAAACGTTTTGAGCGACATCAACGTCCCTTCGTAAAACTACCCCCAACTGCTGTAGACCGTACTTGCCGGCAACCCGGTGGTTGTGAGCATCGGCAAAAAGAGTAAAAGCGAGAAAAAGAGCGCACAAAGCGCAAGCGTGATCCAGATTATCTTCGAACCTTCCCATTTCAAGTGCATGAAGATCATCGCCACCAAAGACGCCTTAAACGCCGCGATCAAAAGGGCGACGGTCATATTCGTCGCATGCCCCATGTTCACCGTCGAGGCGTAGACAGTCAGAATCGTACACACAAACAACGCCGAAAGTACACCGAGGTACATTTTAACGTGCTTGCTCATGTCTGCGTGCGAACCGCTCATCGTCAACTCCTAATTCATTAAGTATAGCACCGGGAAAAGAAAAATCCAAACCAGATCGACAAAATGCCAGTACAACCCCGTGCACTCGATTCGGTTCGTGTAATGCTCCGGATCGGTCTTCCACAAAGATGCCCCCGGTCCAATGAAGTATAACATCACCACCACCCCGCCGAGAATGTGCAACGCGTGCAACCCCGTCATCGTGTAATAACATGCAAAAAAGACGCTCGTGGACGGTTTTAGACCCTCGTGCCAGTGCGGGTAGTACTCGAGGGAAAGCTTCAGCGTAATAAAAAGCAGGGCCAGAAGGACGGTAATGATCAAATAGATCCGCGCCTTCGCGAAGTTGTGCATTTTCAGACTCGCCCAGGCCATCACCATCGTCACCGACGAAATAATCAGCGTGAGCGTGTTGAACCCCCCGATTTTCCAGCTCAATTCCGCCTCTTCGCGCGTTGGCCAAGTGCCTTCAGGCGCCCCGACGCGCAACAGCACGTAGGCCGAAAAAAGACCTCCAAAAAGCATCACCTCGGACGCCAGGAACAACCACGTCCCCAGCTTTCCGCTGTAGACGCCGGTGACCGGATGAGTTTCAACGGTATAGGGTAGTACGCCTGCTGACACGCTGCTATGCCTCCGATACATTTTGGGGGAAGAAGTCCGTGGACATACCCGGAACGCTGTACTCATACGGCTCGCGATGAACCGTCGGAACCGATGCGAAGTTTCCGTGCGGCGGTGGCGAAGGAGCACTCCACTCCAGTGTCGTGGCATCCCACGGATTCTCCGTCACCCTCTTTCCCAACTTGATGCTGCTGAAAAAATTCACGATGAAGAAAATCTGGGCCGCCCCCAGCGCCCAAGCACCCCACGACGACGTGATCGTCCATCCTTGCATCGCGTCGCCCCACGAGTAAAGCGTCTGGTCGTAAAGACGGCGAGAAACCCCCGCAAGACCCTGGAAAAACATCGGCATGAACACGACGTTGATCGCGATGAACGAAAAAAACCAGTGAAGCTTACCGAGCTTTTCGCTCATCCTTCGCCCGGTCACTTTCGGAAACCAAAAGTAAACACCGGCAAAGGCCGCAAATATCGTTCCCGGCGCAACCACGTAATGAAAATGCCCAATCACGTAATACGTGTCGTGCAACGCAATGTCCGAAGCGGGCAATCCCAACGGCAACCCGGTCAACCCTCCGATCGCAAACATCGGAAGAAACGACAGTGCAAAAAGCATGGCCGTATTAAACCGAATCGACCCGCGATACAGCGTAATCAGCAAACACGTCAACAGGATGACCGACGGGATCGAAATAATCATCGTGGTTGTCGCGAAAAACGCACTGATAGAGGTCCCCATCCCCGTCATGAACATATGGTGCGCCCATACCAGAAACGAAGTGAAACCGAGAAAAATCACGGAGTAAACCATCGTGCGATAACCCCAAAGGGGTTTGCGCGTATTGTTTGCGATGATCTCAGTAATGATTCCAAACGCCGGAAGGATCAAAACGTAAACCTCCGGGTGGGCGAGAAACCAGAACAAATGTTGCCACAAAAGCGGACTCCCCCCGCCGGCATAATCCTGTACGACACCACTGACCACCAACCCCTGCGGCATGAAAAAACTCGTCCCTGCCACTCGATCCATGAGCTGAAGAACGCCCGCCGCCTCCAGCGGAGGAAACGCAAGCAAAAGGAGAAACGAAGTCACAAATTGTGCCCACACGAAAAACGGCAGGCGAAACATCGTCATCCCCTTGGCTCGCAAGTGCAGGATCGTGACGATGAAGTTGACCGACCCCAAAAGCGACGACGTAATCAGCAGAACCATTCCGACAAGCCACCATGTCTGACCCTGTGTCGCCGTGACCGAAAGCGGAGCGTACGAGGTCCAACCCGAACTGGCCGCCCCACCGGGTGCGAAAAAACTCGCCAGCATGACCACCCCGCCTGTGAAGTAAACCCAGTAGCTCGCCATGTTGAGCTTGGGAAAGGACATATCAGGAGCGCCGATCTGAAGCGGCATCACGTAGTTGCCGAACCCACCCACGATCAGCGGAACCACACCGAGAAAAATCATGATCGTCCCGTGCATGGCACCGAACGAATTGTACAGGTCGGGCGACATCACGCCGCCGGCCATGTTGGTCTCGCCCCAATCTTTTCCGAACAGTTTCGGAAGAAGGTCCCCCAGAACGGGAATCGCATGCCCCGGATAGGCCAGCTGCCACCGCATCATCATCATCAGGCAAAAGCCGAAAAACAAAAACACCAACGCAGTCACGGCATACTGGACACCGATCACTTTGTGATCCGTCGAGAAAACATAGGTTCGTAAAAAGCCGTGATGGTGGCCTTGATCGTGATCACTCATTACAAATCATCCTCGTCGAACTCTGCAGGCCCTTTGGCCATTTCCTCGACCCATGCTTCGTAGTCGCTCTGCGACTCGATTTTCATAAGCGCCCGCATTGAGTAATGGTTGTTCCCGCAAAGCTGAGCGCACGCCACCTCGTAGGTTCCGGTCTGAACCGGTTGAAACCAGATCTTGATTCGCATCCCCGGAATCGCATCCTGCTTGACGCGCATCACCGGGATTGAAAAACTGTGAATCACGTCCTTGGAGGTAATCGAGGTAATCACCGGACGGTCGACCGGAACGTGCAACTCGCCCGAAACGAAATCGTCCTTCCCTTTTGGATCGGAAGGATCGATCCCCATGGGGTTCGATACCGGATCCACAAATTCCGGGGCAACTTTCCCGAACACGCCGTCCTTGCCCGGATAATGGAAATTCCAGGCAAACTGCTCCGCCACAACGCGTATGTGAACAGGATTGTCCGCTTCGGTGGGAAGTTTATTCTTGACACGTGCCCAGACCGGCATCGACATGCCAATCAACAAAAACGCCTCGAACAGAGCGACCGCGACCTCCAGGTATTTTGGAGCTTTGGCTTTAACCAGCTTGTAGTCGGCGGTATGACCCGAACGCGCCCGGAACTTGAACAAGCACCACACGAAGAAGATCCCCCAGCCCACAAAAAGCACGATCATGAAAACGTGCAGAATGCTGAGAAGCAGGTCGACATCATGACCGTTTTTCGACACATCGGTCGGCATGAAGGTCGGGAACGTTCCGTATTGACCGTCGATGTGAACGTCCGAAACGTCAGGGGCTGCCGCCTGCCCCAAAACCGGCGCAGCACCGGCGACCCAAACCATCGCAAATGCAACGATTGCCGGAGCGCACCCTCGTAGTATTCTCACCAAGTCTCCTCCTCGCACCACGCCCGCGTTTCCCCTTGGAAAACGACCACCCTAGGACAAAAACCCACCTGAGAAGCGATCGCCCGTACCGGGTTACAACCGCCTCATTCTTGAGCTTGATCCTCCGCGCTGCCCTTTGACCCAACCCACGCTTCGTCACGCCTTCATGCTCGGGATTACGATGTCCGCTCCATCACGATCGAAGCCCTGATCGAACAAACGAAAGCCGAAAACCCCTCTGTGACACTGCGCTGGAGCGCGAAATAACGCTGACAGCCCGAGTTTTCAACATCCCGCGCCTCAAGCCGCTCCCAATCCGACATCCAGCGCCCCGACCCAAACCGGAGACCGAAGCGACGTATTTTAACCTCGAAAACGCTATTTCTTTTCGAACGTGAAGTCCTTTTCAACCGTTGCCCCGGACGCGACCTCAACTTCCATTGTTTGGGTGCCAAGCGTCTCATGCCACGCTTCCACCGTGTACTTTCCGGGGGGGACCCCCTTGATCTCAAACGTCCCGTCCTTGCCCGTCACAGCAAAAAACGGGTGCTTAAACACCGCAACATAGGCCCCCATCCATGGATGCACATCGCATTTAACCTTGAACGGTTCTTCCGCGTTCAAGTGGATCGTTTTGCCCGTTGTTGTATCTTTCTTGGGCTGCGAAAAGTTGATCTGCTCGTTCTTTTTCGGCAGAAAATGGATGTTGTGATTCGTGTTATCTGCGTTGAGAATCTGAAGCCCCTGCCCCTCCATCATCGTGATGATGTGTGGGGTATATTCACAACCGTGCTGCGTGATCTTCGCTGGCTTGCTTGGCGCTTTGAATGTCTGACTTCCGAGACCGTCGTGAATCGAAACAATCACATTGCGCAATGTCATCGGCTTGGTTTTTTTGTTGACGATCACATCGTACGTTCCAATCTTCGCCTTGGATTTTTTGCAGTTCGGATCCTTGGCTGTATTGATCACCCGTCGCCTTGGCGGAGTCCCTTTGAAAATCACTTTCCCCTTAATCACGCCGCCCTCAGCCCAAGCGGTCGATGAGAATAGCAGCCCCGCTACAAGGCTCGCTGTCAACGTTGTCGCACGGTTCATTGTCTGACTCCTTCGCTCTATCCTGTTAGACCCAAGACGCCGCCGCGGGTTTGTACGCGATTGTACGTCTCCTTGCAACCCAAAAAACATTCGAGAAAAACTCACAACGCCGGACGTTGAGCTTTCCGCAGTCTCTTTCGACCACCATCAACCGAAACGGGAGGTCGTCTCGCTAGTCGTCGAAGTCTTCATCGCCTCCTTCGTCCTCATCGAAACCTTCGTCAGCACTTGGTGCCATGAGCTTTTTGAGCGGCATCCTCGCACTCTTAGCCCCCGCATCGTACAGAAAATCCACCAAAAGGTTAATGTGATCTTCGCTGGTCCCCGGGTAGCGATCGTCTCCCAGGTAAGGGCTGACCCCATCCGCAAAGTTCTGCGGCATTTTCGTGCCAGGCTGAATGAATTGCGGTCCCAACATCCAACTGTAAACCCACTTCCGCTGCAAGCGTTGCGAAGTCAGACCAAGATTGGGTGCGGTCGCCGGAATCAGCATGATCCGCTCGGTCTCACCGGCAGCGTTGGGACCTTCAATAATCGCGCTCGTATCGACGTCGCCGGATTCGTACACGACATTCGTCGCGGAGACAATTTTAAACCCGTCGATCTCCGCCCCGACCGGATAGGGCGTGCCATTCAAAACCGCAACGGCGTGATCCCCCTCCCCGTGAACGGCATCGAGACGATATACCTGAACAAAATCATCGGTTGTCTTGGCGGGGCCTTCCAACATGCCGCCCATCACATGACATTGCAGACACCCCATGTCGTTGAAAAAGCGCTTGCCCATCGCAAAGCGATCCGGCGGCGACAACGGCGTCGGCGGTTCCACAAACGGGTACTGCACATCGTAAAGCTTCTCAAGAAACTCGGTCCGCTTGAGCATCTGAGCATGACTCTTCACCAGGCGATCGCCGGACGTAATGAGCGGATTCACATTGTCCGGAAGGACCAGTTTTCGCTCAACAGCAAAGCGACGCAGCTCCTCCGTTGCCACCCTCAACGATGACTGCTCAAACCAGCGTGGATCCTGGCTATTTTTTTCACGATACTCTTGCACCGAAGATATCCACCCCTGCAACTTTTGTGAATCCGCTTGGCTCAGCGCCGCAAAATACCGAACGAGTGTGGTGCGCTGCTCGCTGGTGATATTAAAACTCGGCATTCGTATTTGCAGCCAGGGTCGAAGCGGCTCGACTTGTCCAAGAAACTTGTGGAACCAGTTGTGCTGAATCTTGGCCCCCTCGCCCCACAAAAGGGGAGGCGCGTTGGTGACGTCAAACACAAAACCGCTCGAAACCTTGCGACGGAAGTATTGTTGAATCATGGGGGCATTGTCTTCAATCTGATGACAACCCACGCAATTCAACTCGCGCGTCAAAAGACGTCCCTCGGCAATGGGTCCGATCGGTTTCCCCTTGTAATCGATGGAAAGCTCCTGCGTCACACGCGGGGGCGTCCTGGAAAGCAGGTAAGTCGTCAGTGCTTCCGCCTCGACTTCCGTAAAATAGAAGTTGGGCATTTTGAGCTTGTCATACGGCTTTTTGATCTTCTCACGATCCCAGATGCGCGGATTGAGCAGCTTGTGTTTCGCAAACGCGGCGTGTGTATGCGTGATTTGCTCCTTGGCACGATCGTCGAGGGGAGAAGCATGGTTCAACACGTCCGCATCGCGCGGGTAAATATACGAAAACGTCTCCTCTTTTCGTTTGCGCATGTCATGAAATGCATTGTCGTAAAACGCAAAGTCGAGCTGGGCGATCGGCTTTTCCGCCCACGAAGTCAAATCCGTTCCCGGCGGCGTGGTGGTCTCAAACCCGGGAATCTTGTGGCAAGCGTAACAACCGTAATGCCCGATCATTTTGCTGCCCAGAAAAGTCAACTTTTTGTCCTTTAGGGACATCGACCGCACGAGGGAGTCGGCCCGCTTCTTACCGATAGCCGGTGACCCCTTGAGCAACGTCACCAGCGTCCGGGTCAACTCGCCCCCCTCGTCCGCCATGATCGCCCGGCTTCTCCGTTCACTTCGCTGGGATGAAAGAAGCTCGAAAATCAGCTCGTCGGCCATCTTGGCCGCCGGACCGTCCGTAGAAAACGTATGCTGCTTGAACTCGTCGTTCTTGGTCCCCATGAGGTAGGCGACCAAATCCGACGCTTCCTGTGGAGAAAGACGCAGGCTGGGCATCTTGGTCGCAGGTGCATAATGCGTCGGCTCGATCAACCACGAGTAAAGCCATTCCGCGTTGACTTTCGACCCGATCCCGGACAACTCCGGCGCAAATCGACTGAACGCCGGAGGATTGTACTCCGCCTCTGGATCGAACCGAACCTTGTCGGGATAGAAGAACGTGTCCACCTGCGTTGGGAAATGCTTCATCGCATATCGAACACGCTGTTCCTGCGTCATCCCCTTGTAGCGGTACAACGCCGTCTCTTCGGTGACCCCGGTACGATGCACCAGGTCTTGTGTGATCCATTTTTCACCGAACTCCGCAATGTTGCTGTGACAGGCCAAACATCCAAGCGTTCGGAAAAGATGTCGTCCACGCTGGACATCACCCTTGACGCCCTCCGGTGGCCGAATCGGTTCCCACGGTTTGGAAACGGCAAAAAGATACTGGCTGATCGCTGCCACCTCGGTTTCAGTGCGCAGGGTTGGGTCCGGATCGAACTCATTGGCGCTCTGGGCGCGGTTGTTCTCCTGCATGAAAAAGTGCGGCATCCGAGTCGATGGACGAAACTTCTGCGGGAACCACGCCCATTGCTGTACGAACGCAGGATCCAACTTGGACGCAACGCTGGTCAAGTCCGGTCCGACCCGTCGGGATCCCTTCAGATCATCCACGTTGTGACAATTGATACACCCAACCTCGCGGAACAAGTGCTCACCAAGGTTGATCCGTTGCCCCTTGCGGTCGCCACGAAAGCGATCCATGTCGGTGATCTTCGTGTGGCACCGGGCACAACCCGCTTCGGTGTGCTTGGGAAGGTGCATCGGGCGATCCCAGTAATGCTCGATCGTCTCAAACGTGATGTTGGGAACCCCGAGGGCATACTGGTAGTATTTTTGGGCCCACTGCTGCTCAACTTCATGCGTGGGAGGCGAATGGGACGCCTGAACAAAATCAGTCTCCTGCGGATTGCCCTCGTGACAGACGGTGCAACCCATCTTGGCCTTGGGATGCGGGGAATCAATATCGACGTACAACTCCAAGTTCGGGTGCGCGAGAACCGGCTGCCCCAAACGGATGGGTTTTCGACCACTACGAGTCAGGTAACTGTTGACCTTCTCCAAAAGCACGTCGAAGTAATGATCCTGCTGATCCTTAGATAGAAGATCCCAGTGCTTGGTCACTTCGCCCGGCGTCAGCGCCTTGCCCGAAACGGTTGGCGCCGCAGGCGGATCAAGCGGCTGCTCGCCCAGGCGCTGCAGGGCTTCATTGATGCCGGAAAGCGATTGTTCGAGCTTTTCCGCCAGCTTGTCCTTGGAAAACTCGGGGTCATCAATGGCAATATGGCAAGTCGTACACCGATCCGTCGTATAAGTCTCGAGATAGTTAAGCCGCTGACGGACATTCGGGAGAACAAGCTGATTGACCTGGTAGCGACCGGGTGTGTTCTTGGGAGCCGTAAAATCAAAGAGCGGGAGATTGATCAACCCGCGAACAAGCGGCACCCCCCCAAGCAGACCATCGTCTCTGAGAACTCCACGATAGCTCTGGTCCTTGGCCAGCGCGTCGTCCGCCACTTTTTGCAAGCTCGCAAGCTTTTTCTCCGCCGCTCTGACCGGCCCCTGAAGCTTTCGCAGTTCATGCAGGATGCGCTTTTTCTCATCGTCCCAGTGCTCTTTCTGTTTGCGCATCTCGTCGAGCGCGTTGTCCTCCGACTGGAATTGCTCATAGGCCGCAATCGTCAAGGGATGGTTGGGACCGTACGCACCAAGCTTGCGCTCATACGCGTCTTTGGTAACTTCCAGCAACTGCTCGGCACTGCTGAAAGGAGCATCCGCCTTTTTCAATTCCAGGTCAGCGTGGGCCAGTTGTTGAGTCAACTCCTCAAGTCGCGTACCGTTGGCAAGCTCAAGAAGCTCCTTGGCATCCGCAAGTTGCTTGGCCACCCTGGCGATTTCGTTTTGCTTTTCCTGCGTCGTCGCGTTGAGATAGTCCAAATGGGCGAGCGCCGCCTTGTCGATGAAATAATGGTCCTGAAAAGCACGCCACGGACGCTTGTAATCAACCAGAATAAACCACACGACCGACAGCATCATGACAACGCTGCTGACGGCAAACCAGCGGTTCAATCGTTGCGGATTGTAAAGCCGTTCTTCCGGAACCGGCATATCTATTTCATCCTAAATCTAAGCGTACCAACAAAGCGCCGAGCCCGCCTCAAGACTCGACCCTACACGTTCAGGAACCACTCGGTAATGCCGACGATATAATGCAAGTTCAACGTCCACCGCAGAACCATCTTGATCGGCATCAGCATCATGACCAACAGCAGCATGACCATCACGCTGTAACGCATGAATCCGATCTGACGATAAATCCTGCGGAAAAACAGTCCGTACAAAACAAGAGGCCCAAGCACAAAGTAAACACCAAGCAGCGCAATCCCGGGCAACTCCCGAATCAAATACCCCGGGATGAATCCAATGTTTTCAGTTGGAAGCGCCCGACCGAACAATCCGATCCAAACAAGATCGTGAAAATCCGTGTTCAAAAGCGCCATCGGTTTGTGCAAATCCCAGTATTGAAACGGACCGAAAAAGTTCCAGTTGGGACCGCGCAGAAACGTTCCGAAAATAATCAAAACGACCCACAGAATCACAAACCCAAATAGAAACGTGGTAATGGCAAAGCGACGCTCCTTGAACGTGTAGTACCCGTTGCCCCTTGGGTTCTTATCGATATACGGGATGGCGATCAAACCCACAATGATCAACCCCGGCAACAAAACCCCCGCCAACCAGGGGTCAAAATACACCAGCATCTCCTGCAGACCCAAAAAGTACCACGGAGCCTTGGCCGGATTGGGAGCGACGTTGGGATCCGCAGGCTGCTCCAGCGGCGCACGCAAGACAACCGCCCACACCGTCAAAAACGCCGTAAAAAGAACGAGGCAGATCAGCTCGATGTACACCAGGTCAGGCCAAACCAGCACCTTGTCATCGGCGCCCGCCTCCAAGAGCGGCTGGCCCTTTTCAATTCGTTCATCGTTGATCGCCGCCTGGCGAAACGCAAGCCAGAGAAAAAAACCCACCGCGAACATCATCATCACAATGGGAACATTGTCCGCCTTTTTGATGATCTTGACGAAATTCTCGTCGGTACAACTCGCCAGAAATGCAACCGTGACCAGCGCCCCAAGAACCCCCGCCACAGAGGGTCTGGTAATCGTGCGATAACCGCAAAGAAAGATCACAAACAAAGTGATCGAGATGATCAAAAACCAGTGGGGCTGACAGAGCTGGTTGATAAGCTCCTTAATCCCGCCCGATCCCGATACAGATGCAAGTAACGCTGTCATGGTGACTGTCGTCGCAATCTCAGTCTTCTAAAGTAATAGTCGTCCGTCTCAAGGGAAAACAATCCACGAAAGGCGAGGCCTACAACGGGCCGCTGATCCCCCCATCCTTGCGAATCCGCCAGAAGTGGACCGCCAACAAAACGGTCACCACGACCGGAATGAACACGCAGTGCAACACGTAGAATCGCAGCAGCGCATTGGGTCCGACAAACGTTCCCGCAAGCAAACCGAACCGGGCGTCGTCGCCGGCATGCACCAGCGGAACTCCGCCAATCTGAATAAACGAAGCGAGGGGCCCTTCCGAACCCACCCCCGGGGTCGCCCGGGCCATGTTGGATCCAACCGTAATCGCCCACATCGCAAGCTGGTCCCACGGAAGCAGGTAACCCGTAAACGAAAGCAGCAGCGTCAGCACCAACAAAACCACGCCCACGCCCCAGTTGAACTCACGCGGCGGTTTGTAACTACCGGTGAGAAACACGCGCAACATGTGCAGCCAAATCGTGATAATCATTGCATGCGCACCCCAGCGGTGCATCTCGCGCAACAGGCCAAGCGTCACGTGCGCGCGCAAACCCTGAATATCGAAATAGGCATACTCCACCACCGGGCGGTAGTAGAACATCAGCAAAACACCGGTGACGATCTCAACCAGGAACAAAAAGAACGTCAGCCCCCCCATGCACCAGGTAAACGAAAGTCGAATACCGCTTTTGCGTACCGCAACCGGATGTAAATGCAAAAAAACGTTGCTCAGAATCGCCATCGCCCGAGTCCGTCGATCACGCGGAACCCCGTGACGAAAAACGCTTCCCCAAATCTGACCTTCGCGTATCCAGTTACCGATCCGTCCCATCGATGTACAATCCCTGTTAAAAATGCCGACTACACGGTCAAAAAACTACCCGGCATGTCCCACTGTCCAAGCTCCGCCCGAAACTTCTTGCTCTTATCCACGATCACAAGACCATCGACTACCAACACCCGAAACCGCTCCAAAGGTCGGGGAGTAGGACCTTCGAAGTTTACGCCGTTTTGCCGGTATCCGCTTCCATGACAGGGGCATTTGAACTTGTGATCATTGGGCAACCAGTTGGGGATGCACCCCAGGTGCGTGCAAATGGTACTCAACGCCGCGATCCGCTCTTCCAGACGAATCATCCAGATCCCCTGCGGTTTGTAATCTTCATTCACCCCCCCCGGAGGCATTTCAACATACTTCTGTAATTTTCCCACGCGTACCCGGGGGTCCGGTTCTTCCAAAACGTTGGGCATGAGAAACCGAACGAACGCAGGTCCCGCGGAGACAACCGTCCCGAACCCAAAAGCGCCCCAGCCGGTCGCTAAAGCCATCCCTCCCGCAAACGCGCGACGCGACGAACCCGCTTCGCTCTTGGCTTTTCTCGCGGCTTCAAGAATGCGCTCCTGCCTTGCTTCGGGGGGGAGGTTTTTGGTGTCCCCGTCCAAACTCGAAAAAGAGTCATCCCCACGCCGCATGATTCCGGCGCTGCCGCCGCGCGTCGTCGCCGCCCGCAAAAGCGCGGCAATGGAAGGATCAGGAGCCCCCGCCACTGAGGCGGGTGCCTGGGCAACCGCAACCGCCGGTGCGACGGGTTCGGGAGATTTCGTGGCAGTGGCGGGTTTGCTTTCATCTTTCGATGCGGGTGAAGCCGTCGCAGGGGCGGAAGCAACCGGTGCCGGCTGTTCGTCGGGAACCTCCTCACTGACGGTCTCAAACTTGATGACATCCACCGGACATTCTTCCGCCGCGTCAGAGATCAAATCCGTGCGCGGCTTCGTGAAATCGGGGGTCATCGCCTCCGGACGGATGAGGCAGGTGTCCTCGGTAACATCAAACACATCAGGAGCGGTCGTCTCACACGCATCGCAGACGATACACCCCTCCTCGATCCACACCTTTGTTACAACGTCTTTGGTTGCCATTGTCTTTCTCCTTGGGAGCTGCCCTTGGGGAACTGCCCTCGAAGCTCAATCCGCCACCCGCAAGAGAGCAACGCCTCGGTTGCGAGCATGCTTACCGCGATGTCCGGGTAGTCATCGGCAGCCGCAAAACCCGGCTGCGGCTCAACGTCGCATCGACGCGGTCGCCATCGTCCGTTTCGCGGGCGACATAGACCCGCTCCGCACCCTTTCAGGACCGGTTCCTATCCTGCATGTAGCTTTTTACGCCTCACAACCGCCGCCTTCGCTGCCGCCTGCACGATGGGTGACGGGTCTGATTCGAGGGTTTTAATCATCGCCTCGATCTCAGGATTCGCCAGGTCCGCGCACGCCTCAATCGCGGTCTTGAGGTACTCGTCTACCCGCGACGCCGGCATCGGATAATGATGCACTCTACCGCTCTCATCCGTGACGGAATATCGCTTTGCGGACTCCCAAAAATGGCGGTCTAACAAATCCAGCAGCGTTGATTTCCCGGCGTCGCTTCCTAACCGTGCCAGCCCCAACGCCGCCGACCATGCCACTTCGCCGTCGTGACCAACGCACAAGCCGTCCAGCGCTGCAACGACTTGCGGATCGCCCTTCCCGGCAAGCAACGACACCGCCGTCGCGGCGATGATGAGCGACTCGGGTCTCTTAGATTTCCGCAAGACCGCCGTCATCGCGGGAACCGCCGCTTCGATTCCCTCAGCATGAGAGAGTTCGCCCAACTGCAACATCGCAACGGAAGCATAAGGTTCCGCTCCGCGTTCGACAATTTCGACGAGCGTACCGACTGCTTCCGGAAGCTCTGTACGCCCAAGCGCTCGAATCATGAACTCAAGGCGACTCGATCGCAACACCTCGTGATGCGCTTGATCCTCATTGGCAACGGACGCCGAGGAACGCGAATCCAACTCCGCACGAATCATCGTGCCCAATCGGTCGGCAGTCGTTTGCAACTCCGCCGGCGTGAGTTCCTTGTCTTTATTTCGCAGCCTTTCACTTAGCTCAACCGCACGCTGCCAGAGCTGTTTTTCTCTGGGAAGCAGGATTCCGGCGCTTTTTTCGCCGCTGCTTGCCTCCAAAGCCTGCAGCAGTTGATCGATGCTGAACTTTTCAGGGGCGACCGGACCGCCAAAAAGGAGAACCACAATCACCGCGCCGCCGACGATGGTTCCGATGATCAATAACGGAAGCCCGAAAAAGCGACCCAGCAAAGACCATGTCATCGGCTCCACGGCGGAGGATGGGTCGACATCGGTTGATCCATGTCCACCGCCACCCGCATCATCAGGCGAAAGCAACCGAAGGTTACACGGTTCAGTGATCATCCAGAGTTTCGAATTCGCTCGCCAAACTCGCCTCCGGGGCGAAGATCGGCCGCTAAACGAGTGTCACGCCAGCCCGAATCAGCATCTCACAGTAAGCCATAGGCCTTATCTTGCGTGCCCAACGGCAACGAAACCGGTCTGTGAAAAACATCACAAACTCTGCTCGCAATAGGGGTGGCCCTTATCCTGACCACCCGATTTCGCCGCCCGCTCGATCGGCCGTTTTCTCCGGTACGCGTCCGCAATCTGCCGACGCCCCGTGATTGTGCTACCGAACTTACGATCCGTCAAGCTGGTGGTTCGCCGATGCTGCGATCTGCGCCGGTCAAAAAACGGGTCGCCGATGAGACAACGGTACATTCCGCCGGTGCCTCTCTCCCGGGATCGCCGTCAATTTGAACCGGGACGGGTCTATCGCAATCAAACCGTACGGATTTGCACTGAGCGTAGGTAACATCTCGATGCTCGATATGGGTGCCGGCAAAAATCCGAATGGCATGCGCAAACAGCGACCACCGAGAACAACATCGAAACATCACGACATCAATCAAACCGTCGTTGGGGATGGCTCGGGCGGCGACGCGAAGACCCAACGAATAACGCGGAATGATTCCCAGAATCACGAACCCGCGGTCGCGGAAAACTTCCGCCCCGTCCGCCGTGACGGTTAACATCGGAAAGTCGTACGCGACAAGGCTGTCCCAGATCGGCCAAAAGTAGTCCAAGTGCGTGATATGCCCCCTCCGAACGGCATCCATTCGGTGGACGCACAACGCGTCGAATCCCACGCCAGCAACCGCGAAAAAACGTCGCCCGTGGATGACGCCCGCATCGTGCGGCACGGACCGTCCGCGAAGCAGCAGATCGGCCATACGCTGTGGCTCGACCGGCATATTTAACTCGCGGGCGAGGAGGTTTTCAGTACCCGTTTGAAGTATCGCGATGGGAGTTTTTCCCCCGATCAAACCTTCGGCCACTTCGCGGACCGTCCCGTCGCCGCCAACGACGAGAACCGCATCCACCTGACCATCTAAGGTTGCGGCGATCTTCGTTGCGTGCCCGCTTCGCTCCGTTTGTTTTACCGAAAAGGATCCGCCCTCGGAGAGAATGATTCCCCCGATCGCGCGTATCTGGTGCGTCAAATCACGGTGACCGGAGACGGGATTTACGATGGCCGCGATCGTTTTGGACATAATTCTCGAATGCGCTTCAATCATCGCGTTTCCGCGGGAGGATGTCGAACCTACCTCGTGTTGAGCGTCCCCCTGTCAACGACACAGGCATTGCCCCCAATTCGCACGTCGTACTCATTCTGATCGTTACGCGTCACAAGCGCATAGACCAACCCAGTTCGACCGCCGGGTATTCCCTGCGCACACGCGATGGCTGCGACTTGCTCGTCCATCGCAACTTTTCCCTCCCGAACCAGATGCACCGCAAGCGGACCGGTCACGCTCCCGGTTACGGGATCCTCGTTGACCCCAAGATTCGGCGCGAAAAAGCGGGACTGCACGTGCAACGATGGCGTCAGTGTCGAAGTTGTGGCCAGCGACAACCCACGAGCGTTGCACCCTGCCAGAAACAAACCAAGTCGATCAAAGTCTGGAACGATCGCATTTAAGGTTGCAACATCCCGAACGAATACGATAAGATCATCGTCGCGCGTCCGAACCGGAGGGACGGATTTTGCGAAGGCGTTGCAATCCATTGCCATCGCCGACGCAAGCCCGGACCAATCCGGTTCAAAAGGAGACAATCGCGGCGGCGGAAGCGTCAGCCAGATCATCCGCCTGTCTCCGCCTCCGGGATTTTTTTCGATAAACCCGTCCAGATCACCGCTACGGGTTTCAATCCGAATGTGAATCGCCGGATCATCTCGCCATGGGTCCAGGCGACCCGAATCGTACAGCGCATACAGCCCCGCGACGGTCGCATGTCCGCAAAGACCCACCTCAACCGTGGGCGAAAACCATCGAAAACGCACGGACATGTCCTCTCCGCCAGCCGAAGCTCCCTTCTCGGCAGGAAGCACAAAAGCCGTTTCACTCACGTTGAAACGAGCCGCGATCTCCTGCATTCGATCGTCCGCAAGTCCGCGCGCATCCAAAACCACCGCTGCCGGATTACCCATCCCTGGCTCGGACGTAAACGAATCCACAATGGAATAATCGTAACCCATCGAAGCTCTTGAAAAGACGCAGTGCCAAAGGGGCGAATCGTACGAGCACGCTGCCACTTCCGCAAATGGAGAATGACTCCATCCGCCCAAATCCCAGACCCTTGCATTCACCACGATGCGACTACCGCGCGTCTTCGCCCGCCGGTCGCGATGGGTTAGAATCTCGCAGGCAGGTGCGCGTTGACGAATCATTACGATAAACTATTTGACGTGATGACGACATCTTGAGGGTGAAAACGAAATCATCGCCCCACCAAAGTTGGCTCTTACATCGCACAAAGTACAATTGAAGTTCGCATGGGTTCGATCAAGAAACTCCTGACCTACGAGATTACGCCTCGGAACCCAGGCGGGGCCCCCTCACCTTTCTCAAGGCGCCCCAAAAACCAACCTTCCCCCTTTTGGCAAAGTCTTCACAGAGTCCGATGGACGTTTTTCCTTGTGATCATAAGCGCATACACAATGGCCCTGATTTGTTGGTTCGGGATGTTGCCGGGCGTCCCACGGCGAGCCGCGTACGCCTGCTATTTGTTCGGCATTGTTTTGTGCAGCTTCTGGGGGGTTGCGACAAAAAGGGCCCTTAGGCGACTGGTTCGCAAGCTGAAGGAACACGATCTGCACCTGTGCATGAACTGCGGTTATTCATTGCGCGGTCTGCCCCCCAAGCACGAATGCCCGGAGTGCGGCACCGAATACGACCTCGACCAACTCGAAAAGGATTGGACGTATTGGATCGACAAACGCAAGCTGCCACCCAACGACGCGGTTTAACAGCCCAACCCCAACCAGTGCCGCGACCGCCCTTTCGAGCGGGACAAGAACAAACCGGTGGCTGGATCACCGGCGGGATAGAATATACTGCATCTCGGCGGGCGGGCGGGCGTCGCCCGCCCAACCAAAACTCGAGTCGCAAATCGGTTTGAGCAGGTCGCAAAAAAGATCAACCCACTCCGACTTGATCGCAATGCGCGTATCGGGTGTGATCGCCTCGGCCATCTTCACCAGCAGCGGCGCGATCGGACGCAAACCAATGTCCCAGATTTGCGCGTGGGCAGCGGTGACAAACGGCGTGGCTTCCAGGATCGACAGGTCTGCATGGGCGAATCTTTTCTCCCAGGTCGCCTGATCGCAAAGCGCCGGCCAGCAATCGAATCGACCGCGCCCGATGATATCCAAAACCCGATCTCCCAGCATGGACGTATACTTCTGCAGCGTGTAGTCGCGCATGGCGTCGAGCTTGACCTGTAGGACGACCCGCCCCCCAGGTCGCGTGATGCGACCAAGCTCTCCAAGAAAAGCATCAATGTTGCTCACCCAGTAGGCTGAATTGCAGTAGACGGTCTCGAACGAATCATCCGCAAGCGGGAGCGGATTGTTGTTGTCGTGCTCGATGAGCTTTCCGTAAAGCCCCAGCCGGTCAGCCCTGGCCAGCATTGAACGCTTTAGGTCAACGCCGACGCCCACCCTGTCTTTCGGGGCGGTTTTGATCTGGGGCGCGTAACTTTCGCTGATCGTATCGAACATGTCGGCGTGATGCGCTCTCACCCTGTCGAGATCGGTAACGCTGGAGAAAACATCGAACGCCGGAGCAAACTCCCCCCCGCAGTGAACAAACGTGAACACGCCGTCGCCGCAACTGACGTCGATGTTCGGTGCGTGGATCCCGACCCTGGTCAACGCAATGCTGCGAAGGGTCATCCAAAACGCATTCTCCGGACGCAACCAGTATGCCTGCACGAAACGGCGCAACAACCCGGCGTCTACGACGGGCGGGTCTACAGCAAGGGTCGTCGCCGCGTTGGTTACGCCTTGGCGCATCGCGCGGTCTCCTGTGCAAGCGTCTTTCGAACATGAGTTGTATCAAAACGAGGTATTCGCAACGGATCGCAACCGGGGCAAACATGCGCCGGTTCAGTTGTAAACGCATGAACAAAACCGGCACGCGCAAGCAAATCTCCACCGGTCTCCGGAATACCTCCGTACGGAAACGAAAACGGCCGCCGATCCGATCCCAGACCGTCGCGCAAGATCGCGGCGCTGTGCAAAATGTCCGCGCGAACCTCAACCGGCGAAAGGCGAGCGTAGGAATTGTGCGCGAATCCGTGCCCCCCGATCGTATGACCCGCCCCCTGCATCTTGACCAGATCGTCCCACCCAAGGTACCAATGACGGGCCCATCGCGCCATGGCTCCGACCTTATCGCGGAATACTTGCTCCAACGCCTGATCCCGGAGCGAAAGGGGCAACCCGATCGTGAGAAGGTATTTAAGATACCCGCGAACCGGCGACTCATAATGATACAGTTTCGCAGCCAAACAGCTTTGCGCCGCCCGCGGATCAACCATGGCAATCGTTTCGGCATCGGCGTTAAGCTTCACGAGCCGATCGTGCAATTCCCAAAACAGCGATTCGACATCCATCCGCGACAAGAGAATGTGCGTCGCGTGCGCACAAAGAAGCTGTTGCCGCGAAAGCACACTTCCAGGAACGAAAAAAACGCCGCGAAGTCGGCGGTCCTCGAGGATGGGAAAAACGGTGGACGCATGATCTGCCAGCCCATCGTCAAAGGTCAATAAAAATGAGCGTTGAGGAATACTTCCCCTCCCAGTCATCCACGCGTAGAACATGGGCCAATCAATCGGTTCGTGGGTCCGGCAAAGATCGTCGAGTTGTGACGCAAACTCCTCCGCGGTCAGACCGACAACACCACGATAACTTCCCGGCGACTCCGGACGCGTCAACGCATCCGGCCCGTGAATATAGTGGTACATGACCACCAGCACGCGCGGAGCACCCGATTTTTCAAACGACCCTTGCCCGAATTGTTCCGCTTCTTTTTGCCGGTCCATAAGAGTGTTATCGGATCGCTCGTTGCGTGGCTGCACCATCGCGCCCGGAAGTAATTCGCCGACCCGGTTCATCGTCACGCCCGGATGAGTGAGTCGCCCGTGGTTCGGTTCCTTACGGTCGCGGTTCTGACCGGGCTATCTCAATCTGCACGTTAAACGTTAAGCTAGTGGCCAAGATGAGCCGCTTCGCCCAGCATCTCCGACAGCGTTGGATGCGGATGAATCATCGTGGCGATGTCGTACCCGACCGCTCCCATCTCTACGGCCAATACCGCCTCGGAAATCATCTCGCCCACGTGCGTACCCGCGAGTCCGACACCCAGGACCCGGTCCGTTCCTTTTTCCAGAATCAGCTTGGACACACCATCCGTACGCCCGATGGCCACGGCGCGACCGCTTGCACCCCAGGGCATCTTTTGGACTTTGAACTCCACGCCCTTCGCCTTGGCCTCTTCTTCGGTAAGCCCCGCCCATGCGATCCCAGGATCGGTAAACACCACGGCCGGAATCGCGCGAGGTTCAAAGACGACGTCCTTGCCCGCCAATTGATCCGCCAGCACCATCCCCTCGTGCTGGGCCTTGTGGGCAAGCATCGGGTTTCCAATCACGTCGCCAATGGCGTAGATCCTTGAGCTGCTGGTCTGAAAGTTGTCGCCCACCTTGATAAACTCACGGTCGTCTAGGTCTACTCCCGCTTTGTCCAACCCGACATCGCCCGTATTGGGTCGACGCCCGACCGCAACCAGAACCTTTTCAAAGGTCGTCTTTGTGGGGGGACTTTTCCCGTCGAATGCTACACGAATTCCGCCCTCGACCTCCTCCATCCCCGTTACACGCGTTTCCAAGCAGATCGCGGCGAAATCATCGGCCAGACGCTTGGCCAGCGGTCGAACCAGATCGCGGTCACAACCCGGCAACAGCCCCGGTGTCATCTCCACCACCGTCACCTTCGACCCAAACGCCGCGTAAACCTGTCCTAACTCCAGACCAATGTACCCCCCGCCGATCACCAGCAGCGTCTTGGGAATATTATCAAGTTTGAGCGCCGTGCGAGAATTGAGAACACTTTTCGAGTCGATCTGTATTCCGCGAAGCTCAATCGTACGAGAACCGGTAGCCACAATCGCCCGCTTGAACTTTACGCGCGGAACATCGCCCCCCTCGATCGCTACATGCTTGCCATCTTCGAATCGTGCGGTCCCGGTAAGTCGCTCAATCTTGTGCTTCTTGCAAAGCATGTCCAGTCCGCCCGACAGCTTGCCGATGACGGAATCCTTCCACGCACGCATCTCGTCCACGTTGAGCCTGGGCTTGCTAAAAGAGATGCCCATTGGCTTCGCGCTGACGGCGGCGTGCATCGTCTCTGCCATCGAAAGATAGGTCTTGGACGGAATGCACCCGCGATGCAAACAGACTCCGCCCAACGCCGGGAGGCGCTCTACAATCGTTGTTTGAATCCCGTTTTCCGCCGCCCGAAACGCAGCGTGGTACCCCCCCGGACCGCCGCCGATAACCAGCAGGTCCGTATCCTGAGTAAACTCACCTACAACCATGGGTGGGCGTCCTTCCTTGACAAAACATGTACTACGCACGCTTCCCGGGGTGCAACGGGCGACCTACCGCCGGCAGGACCACGCACTTGTAGTACGGGACCGCGCATCTGTGACACCGACCTCCAGCCGGTGAAAACCACCAATCCCAAACCGGCGCCACGTTCTTTCACCGTACTGTTAATCGAGCAGCAGCTTCGCAGGCAATTCAAGATAACTCTTGATTTCACCGGTAAAGCGGGCCGCGTTCGCGCCGTCGGTCGCACAATGGTCAAACGAAAGATTCAGCGGCATCATCAACGCTTTGACAATCTCATCATTTTTGATCACCGGTTTCCAGACGGATCGACCCAACCCGAGAATCGCGATCTCCGGGTAGTTGATAATCGGCGTGCTGAACGTACCGCCCAGCGCGCCCACGTTCGTAATCGTAAACGTTCCGCCGCGAAGATCTTCAATGGCAAATTGATTGGCCCGAATTCGATCCGCAATACTACGAAGCGAAGTGGCAATACCTCGAAGCGAAAGCTGATCGGCATTACGAATAACAGGAACGATCAAACCACGCTGTGAGTCAACCGCCACCCCCATATTGATGTATTCTTTGTATATGATCTCGCCGGATTCCTGATCGAAACTTGCGTTGAAAATCGGGTACTTGCGCAACGACAAACAGACCGCGCGAATCAAAAACGACATGATGGTCATTTTGGGGTCATTGCCCGTAGCCTCATTGAGTTCTCGACGCATGCGATCGAGTTCGGTCACGTCCGCCTCATCGCCGTGGGTAACATGGACCGCGGTATAAGCCGAGCGGGCCATCTGTCGCGCGATCGTCTTGCGTATTTGCGTAACCGGTTCACGATAGATGCGACCCCATTTGTCGTTGTCGGGCTTGCCGGGTAACGGGGCAATCGGAGCAACCGCAACGCGGTGGGCCGGAGCAGTCGGAGTAGACAGCTCTGATGAAATTTCCTCACCGCCCGAAGCAGCGGCTGCCTTTTGGACATCCTCCTTGAGAACCCGACCGCCGGGACCGCTTCCCCGGATAGAATCAATATCGACGCCCAACTCTCTCGCCAATTTGCGCACTACCGGGGCAGCCGAAGCGGTGGTCCGGCGCGGACCCGACGGCGGTGGCGGAGCAGGGGCAGGAGTACTCGAGTCTGCGGTGGAACTTGGCGGAGCAAGCGTCGCCGTGGCCGCCCCCTTACCGTCATCCGAAGCTGCCGAGCTAACAGCCTTTGCACCACCCGTCGTTGCACGAGCCGTATCAGCGGACGAACTGGACGCCCCGGCATCGTCAAACGTAACAATCACCGTGCCGACGTTGACCGTATCGCCCTCTTTCACATGAACCTTGGTGGCTACGCCCGCAAAGGGCGATGGAATCTCCACGGCTGCCTTATCCGTCTCCACCTCCATGAGATCTTGATCTTCGGAGATCGTGTCGCCCTCTTTGATCAAAACGCGAATAATCTGTGCCTCGCTGATTCCCTCCCCGAGGTCAGGAAGTAAGAACTCTCTGGGCATCGCTGTGCTCCTAGTGTAAACAAAGTCGTTTTCGCAACCCGTTGAGAAACGGCTGCCTCTCTTTGCGGCACCGGCCTGTAGTGCTCTGTCATGCCTTCATATTTTGGGTTCGCGATGTCCGCTCGCCCACGGTTGCGGCAGTGATCGGACGGAACCCGAAGACTCAGCCGCGACACTACACCAGCCGGTAAACGCACCTTTTCGGTGGACAACCGCAGCGCGGATCCGCCCCGCCGGACACACCCATCACCGATCCTAAAACGTCGACCATCTCACCGGCAGAATTGTACCCAAAATCCCGCTTGCCGTTAAGCGCTGGTGGGTTTACCCCCCTGCCGAGGTCGAGTGCGGGATGGTAGGGGCGCCAAGTCCGAGCCCAAAGCGCAAGCGCCGGTCGTCCGCGAACCGGCAACCACGCATTGATGGTCTCGTGCGTTAGCGGGTGTCATGATCCGCGTTTGCGTAGACATGCCCACACCAGAACACTTTTGCTAAAACGCCAACACTTCCCGTACCGCGTGGGCAATTCGCTCTGCGCCTGGCAGGAAGGCTCGTTCGCGGGCGAAGTAGGGGAAATGTACGTCGAAACCCGTGACTCGGCGAATGGGGGCTTCGAGGTGCATGAGCGATGTCTCAACGATTCGAGCCACCACCTCTGCACCAATACCGCAACTACGAGCCGCCTCGTGAACGATCACGCAACGCCCCGTTTTGGAAACCGACTCCCGAATTGTCTCGGTATCGAGGGGAGAAACGCTGAGAAGATCGACCACTTCAATCGAAACGCTGTCTTGATCCTCAATTTCTTCGACGGCTTCGAGCACCGGGCGCATCATCGCACCAAATGAAATAATCGTCAGATCATTTCCTTTCCGCGCTACGTGCGCTTTTCCGATAGGCATGGTTTCGTGTTCGTCAGGAACTTCCTCTTTGAACGCGCGATAGACAGCCTTGGGTTCGTAAAAAATGACCGGATCGGGACTCTGAATCGACGCGAGCAAAAGCGCCCGCGCGTTGCGCGGACCGGACGGAATCACCATGTGCAGACCGGGAGTATGCGCGAAGTAAGCTTCACGAGATTCGCTATGATGCTCGACCGCTCGGATGCCGCCGCCGTAAGGCATGCGCAAGACCATCGACATGGAAAACCGTCCATGCGTTCGGTTGCGAAACCGGGCAATGTGCTGTTCGACTTGATGAAACGCCTGATAGAAAAACCCGGAAAACTGCATTTCGCAGACCGGTTTGAGTCCGTACAGCGCAAGTCCCACCGCACCGCCCGCAATGGCGGCTTCAGCGAGAGGCGTATCAATGACGCGATCGGACCCGTAGCGTTTGAGAAGGTCGGCGGTAACGCGAAAAACGCCCTCGTCCTGACCAATGTCCTGTCCCAACAGCACAACGGTATCATCCGTTCGCAGTGCGTCGTCCAGCGCCAGATTCAGCGCCGATACCATGTTCAACATCGACATAGATCCACTACCCGTCTTCTTTTCACTGATGGCGGCGCTTTGCGGCACCAGGATTGTACTTTCTACGCTTGACATATTCCGGATCCCGAATCTCAGAGGTTAATGTCCTTTCCCGATTCCTTCACGCTCGAGGCAGGCGGCGAACTCCGCTCGCTGTTGGACCAACTCCGCAGGCATCTCCGCGAACACGTGATCGAAACAGTCCAGAGGATCGACATCACGACCGGCTTCATAGCGATCAACCGCCTCGGCGACCTCCTGCAAAACCCCCTTTTCGATATCCTCGATTTTTTTGTCATCCAAAACGCCGGTTTCGACAAGATACTTTTGGAAACGGGGGATCGGATCGAGCTTTTCCCATTTCTTGACCTCCTCGTCCGAACGATACTTGGTGGGGTCGTCCGCGGTCGTGTGAACTCCGAGGCGGTAGGTTACGGCCTCAATCAAGGTCGGTCCGCCGCCGCTTTTGGCCTTGTCCACCGCTTCCTTGGTGGCCACATAAACCGCCAGTGGATCGTTCCCGTCTATCTGAATGCCGTCAAAACCGTACGCCAGCGCCTTTTGAGCGATTGTTTCCGACGCGGTCTGGTGCTCTCGCGGAATGGAAATCGCCCACTGATTGTTCGCAACCAGCATCACAAGCGGAAGATGGTACGCGCCGGCGAAGTTCATCGCCTCGTGAAAATCCCCCTCGCTTGTTCCGCCATCGCCGCAGTAGCACAAAACGGCATGATCGTCTTTGCGAAGCTTCATAGCCCACGCAAGCCCCATTGCGTGCGGACATTGAGACGCAATCGGAACCGCAATGGGAAGGTCGTTACATTCCGGCGGCGGGGTGCATCCTTCCTCGTAACCGCCCCAAAACTGGATAATGCGCTCCAAGGGCCATCCACGATGGTAAAAAGACCCCGGTTCGCGGAAGGCATGGACGACCCAGTCGTCCTTGTCCATCACGAAGGAGGCGGCACAATGAACCGCTTCCTGCCCCCGACAGGGTCCATAGGTCCCGATTCGCCCCTGGCGCTGCAGCTTGATGCAGCGCTCGTCGAGACGCCTGGCAACGAGCATGAGCCTGTAGATGGAAAGAGACTGCTGCGGGTCCAACCTGGGATCGAGCTTCTCATCGAGCTTTCCCTTTCCATTCAGAATGGAAAGGTACTGCACCGTTGGTTTGATCTTGATTGATTTTCGAGGCACCGAACGCACCACCCTTTCACGTTGATGTCAGCAGTGATCAAAGACTGCCCGGGACGCCCCAGTGGGCCATCGCCGCTGCGTCGCAATCGTACACGATGGCGGCAAATCTGAATAGCGCACAACGTCAACAAGCACCACATGCCACCGTTTGCACCGTGACGACAAATTACATCAAGACACCCGGTGTCCCAAGCCCTCACCGATTCCGGCGTTTGCCACGGTTTTGGAAGGATTTCGTCTGCATAATCGGTTCCGGCATTTGAAAAACCAGCCCACAGCGTTGGTTTTCGGACCGATTCTTTGGTTGTCCGCCCCCGTGACATCCAACGGGCGGTTGTCGGGGACGTAAGGTAGGTGTGGCGAAAAACACGGTTGACCGGCCATTTTGGGGGCTGATACTTCACAGGAGATCGCCGAGAGCCGGAACTTCGCGCCGTTATTTGGAAGTGCGCGAGGGAAGACTTTTTTCAGCGTTTCCAACAGCGCGACGCCGTTTTCTTCGCGCTCCAGGTGCCGTTTTTCAGGCGCAGACGGGGGGGGGGACGATGATCCCGCCCCGCCTCACAAAGGTAGCGATTTATGGAGGCCAAAGCAATGCGTCGTTATTCAAAGCCCCTTCTCGTACTTGCGACGGTCGGGGCGTCAACCCTTACCGGGTGCAACGTGTTGGTCGACTTTTTGGGATTGGGTCGGGTGGAGTCCGGCGCATCGGATTTGATCGCATTCCAATCGGAAAAAGAGATGGTCGACTATTTCAAGAATCAGGTAATCGAACGAAATACAAACATCTTCACCTTCGACCGAGGCGCAGTGGACACCCTCGCACCGGTGGAAGCGCTTCCGGCGAATGGAGCCGCACCGTCGGGTAGCGGTGACACAGCCACCGGCAGTGGTGGCGAAGCACCACCCCAGCCGGCAACCGATGGATCTGGTGGTGCGTCATTCTCACAAACGACCACGCAGGAGGAAGGCGTCGACGAGTCAGATGTCATCAAGACCGACGGCACGTACGTCTATATGATTGACTCCACTTCCGACCGCGGGGGCGTCCTTCGCATCACACGGGTGTTTCCGGCGGACCAGATGACCGTGATGAGCGAAACCCCCGTTGAGGGTTTTGGACGCGACGTTTACCTTCACAATGGAAAGGTGGTTGTCCTCACAAGCGCGGGCGGCTTCTATGCGACACCGGTCCTCTTTGGCGGCGGACTTCCCGCAGAAACGCCCGCCGAAGACGTCGTAACGTCAGAGTCTGTCCTGGGCCAAAGCGTTGACGGTTCCGGTCCAACTGAGACCAATGGTTCCGGCGAAGCGTCAAGCGCCTCGCCGTTTGCCGTGGGAGAGACGGGCTTTGTTCGACCTTACACGGCGGTCACAATTGTCGACGTTTCCGATCCTTCCTCTCCGAAAACGCTTTCGACAACACGATTCGAGGGGAACGTTTCTTCGAGTCGAATGATTGACGGCGTCTTGCACCTGGTTCTATCTAATTTTCAAAGTTATTACGTGGATGTGCTCCCCGCAATTGAAACCGGCGTGGTTGCGTCGCGGGACGTGGCGGAGGTGACCGCGGCACAGGTCGTTCCCGATTTTCAGCAGGAAAAGCAGGATGAAATCGTCCAAGGGGACCTCCTCACGTGGGAAACAATGTTTCGACCAACCGATCCGGATGGTTTTGGCGTCGTTACCGTTGTCAGTCTTGATGTTGACAACGATGCGTCATTTAGCGCCGTGGGAGTCGTAGCACAACCGGGACTCGTGTATGCGTCAACAAAGGCAATTTACCTGACGGATACACAGTGGGATTTCCAAGGGCAAACGCGAACGACGACCGACATCTACAAGTTCGCAGTTGAAAACCGCGGCGTCACGCCGGTCGCAACGGGCACAGTACCGGGGCGAATCCTGAACCAATACTCGATGGGGGAATACGAGGGGAACCTTCGCGTCGCCACCACGATGGATCGGCAGTTTACCTTCAATGGCCAAACGATCGATTCGCAGAACAATGTCTATGTTCTTGCGCAGGAACCAAGCACGGACGGCTTATCGATCATCGGAAGCATCGAGGGCATCGCCCCCGGCGAAACTATACAGAGCGCGCGGTTTCTCGGTGAGCGAGGGTATCTTGTCACTTTTTTGCAAATGGACCCGCTGTTCACCCTTGATCTTGCGGACCCACGCAATCCACAAGTCGTTGGCAAGCTGAAAGTACCGGGTTTTTCGACGTTTTTGACCCCCATCGACCAGGACCACGTGCTGGCGGTCGGTCGATACATTCCGCCTCCGAACCAGCCCGGTCCCTGGGGTGTGCAGCTTTCGATTTTTGACGTAAGCGACTTTGCCAACCCGATCCAAAGCGCCGGGGCAATCATCGGACGTGAAAACGGCGCGGAATCCGAAGCCCTGTGGAACCCCAAAGCGTTCACCTACTTTCCCGAGGGGGGAATGGCTGCGCTGCCCATTGAAATGCTTGGGTTATTCGTTGCAGTCGGCGACAGCGAAAATTCTCCTAGCAGTGGCAGCGGGGTAGGAGTTGATCCCACGCAGGACGGGGGCTCTGAACCAACGAGCGATCCGCTCTTACCAGCGTCAACCCCACCTCCGTCGGATACGGGTGATGACGTCATCAATGTCGTTGATTTAATCTCGAATGGGTTTCGCGGCGTTGTCGTGTTCGATGTGTCCGTCGAAAACGGATTGGGCGAGCGCGGGCGAATCAGCACCGCGTTTGACGACGCGACCTTCAACTACCCGTCGTTTACGCGCGGCGTGTTTATCGACAACCGCGTCTACGCCGTGACCGACATCGGTATCCGAAGCGCCCCGATTGAAGACGTCTCCGCGGCGGACCAATCATTAACCTTTGACAAGCCGACAGGCGTCGGCCCATTCCCCACCATCGAACCAGCCTCGCCCTGAGACCGAGCGTGCCCGGTCCGATCGCATCCAAAGGCACGAACTGCGCGCACAAACCCGAAGCAATGGGCCCGGGGCGGTCTCATCCACCCCGGACCCACGCGATCAGGTGTCCAACAATGCTACGGCAAAACCGTGATGGTCGCGGTCGGCTTAAACGATTGCCCCGCGTTGTCCTTGATGTCTCCCTTCCAGGTCCATGACGTAGCAGTGGAGGGAAGACCGGAGAGCGAGAACGACGCCGTATAGGTTCCGTCGAAGTTGTTGGTCATCGGCTGACGGACCTTGTTCTTGTTGGCATCCTTCAACTCCCACCTTGCACGGTTGATATCGTTGAAGTTAACGACGTCCGTCCAGACCTTCATATAGATGACATCTCCGCGCGTAAACGTACGATCATCCGTCGAGAAGTCCGGATTCAGCGAAAGGATGAATCCTTCTCCGGTGGGGGTGGAGCAGGCCGGGTCGCCACTGCAATCCGCATCTGCGCAGTCCGTTTTCCCGTCACAATCGTTATCGATACCGTCTGTGCAGCTCGTCTCCGACGCGGGCGGCGCCCCGCAATCCGCCGAGCAGGAGCAAACATCCTCGGTGACATCACACACGCCGTCGCCGCAACACACGGCAAGCGGCATATTGACACATACGCCAGCCGAACAGCTATCCGCAGTGCAAGGGTCCCCATCATCACAATTGATGGGCATATTCGAACACGTTCCCGCCAGACAGACATCCGTCGTACAGGCGTCGCCGTCGTCGCAATCGGCATTGACGCTGCACGCCGGTGCCGCCAGGACCGTGATGATCGCGGTCGGCTTGAAGGAAACCTTTGCGTTGTCCTTGATGTCGCCCTTCCAGGTCCATGAAGTAGCACCGGAAGGCAGACCGGAGAGTGCAAAGGACGCCGTGTAACTACCGTCGAAGTTGTTGGTCATGGACTGACGAACCCTGTTTTTATTGGGGTCTTTCAGCTCCCACCTCGCACGGTTGATATTGTTGAAATCAACCCGATCCGTCCAGACCATCATGTACAACGTGTCCGCCACGGTGAATGTCCGATCATCCGTCGAAAAATCGGCATTCTTCGAAAGGATGAACCCTTCGCCCGGAGGCGGACCCGATGCATTGCAGGTTTGCGTCGCCTCGTCGCAAGTCTGACCGGCGATACAGGGCGGCGTTCCGGCGATACAGTTCTGCGTCAGGTCGCAAATCTCCGGACCGTTGCAGAACAGTCCATCATCGCAGGCGGCGTTGTTGGGAACGTTATCGCAAGCATTGGTTGCCTCGTTGCACGAATCACTCGTGCAAACAACCCCGTCATTACAATTCACCGCCGCG
>Ga0114931_10000782_pt1 | contig 39699 bp, 38 predicted proteins | sample 2SBtaG_FD_89579 | JGI IMG/M metagenome (GOLD analysis project Ga0114931, IMG submission 89579) | Deep subsurface microbial communities from Kolumbo volcano to uncover new lineages of life (NeLLi) - 2SBTROV14_V59a metaG | ecosystem: Environmental > Aquatic > Marine > Volcanic | place: Kolumbo... | reverse complement strand
GCCAGCGAGTTCATCCCGGAAGTCACGGATTTTGTCGGTGCGACCTCGTTCCTGCCGGTGGCCCAGAAGTCCGATGTTTGCCTGTTTATCTGATTGCCAGCGGGCGCGCGGCGAACTGCCGTGTTCTGGCCGTAACACGACCTGCAGGCAGATTCTATATATGGTGTGACGGGAGACAATCCATAATGACAACGGGTCTGCCACCTGCAGGAGCAGGCTTGCCCGCGAACCGGGGCTCCCCGGATAGTGTTCGCGGGCAAGCCTGCTCCTGCAGCTACTTCTATTGAATTCCGACTCAAAAAACTGACTGCGACAACCAGTCGGAAATTCCTCTAAACAACTAGCTGCCGAGCCGCACGGAATCGGGAAGAATAATCTCCATCTCCACCGGCAGGTGATCGGAAAGTGAGTAGTTGAGTACACTGGCCCGATTGACATGCAGCGTCGGCGTCACCAGTATATGATCGATATTGTGCTGTGGCCGCCAGCTGGGAAAGGTAGCCAGTCCGTGGAACGGCTCCTGCATCATGGTGCGATTAATAAGGAAGTCCATCTCCGTACTGTTTGATTGACAATTCAGATCGCCCATCAGGATGACGTGTGGGTATTCATTCACAATCTCGCTGATGTAGTCGAGTTGCCGCAGGCGGGCACGCCGGCCTAACGCCAGGTGCAGGATCAGCACGACCAGTGATTCCTGTCGGGTGCCGTAGCGAATGAACAGCGCCCCGCGCCCGGGAATTCTTCCCGGCAAGCGGTGCTCTATTATTTCGGTTGGAGAAAACCGGCTAACCAGCCCGGTACTGTGTTGCGCAAAGCGGCCGAGACTGCGATTGGTCTGGTCATACCAGAAAGGATGTCCTGACTTGTCGCTGAGATATTGTGTGAGGTTGACATAGCCGCTGCGCAGGCTGCCGGCATCGACTTCCTGCAAACCGACAATATCATAGTCTTTTATCAGCCTGGAAATCCGGTCCAGGTTGTTGAACCGCTGTGCATGTGGCAACAGGTGCTTCCAGCTGTGTGTGACATAGTGACGGTAACGGGTGGTACTGATACCCGCCTGGACGTTATAACTGAGTAACCGGATGCGTTGTCCCATGGCGACATCAATTCCGGGCCCCGGGCATTTTGGTAACTGCTCCGGGACGACGGTTTCAACTGAATCGGTCATAGCCGATATCCATTCACTCCATTGGCTTGATGACGTCCGGCAATCGTTGCGCCATACCGGGGTTAATCCAAATAGTCGGCCGCACCGGGAATTTCTCAACCCCGGGCAACACGCAAGCAGCCCCGGTTGGCGCTGCTACCGGGTGCGTCGTGGAAATATGCCGTAATCATTACGCCGCAACGAACTTGCGGCTGTGAGCAGTCAGCCTTGCTAACAGTATAACAGGTGGCCACCCGGACAGTGTGGGCGCGCTGTCCGGGTGAAAGACGACCGGGCGGGAATCAGTTGCGCGCGGCGCTCGACTTTGACGTACCGGCCAGGCGTTCCTGTGCGACCAGGTAATCCACAATTTTCATGATGTTGGCATTGCCCTTGGCCGTCCTGGCCGTTACGCTGAACTTGCCATTCACAATCACAGTGGGTACACCGGTAATGGCATACCGGCGGGTCATCAGTTTTGCATTGTTCATCTTCACCGACACGGCAAAGGAATTGAATGCTTTCTTGAAATCTGCCGCGGACACACCCTGCGAGACAAAAAAGTCCTTGATCTGGTCTTCGTCCGCGAGCTTCTGTTTCTTTTCGTGAATGGCATTGAACAGTGCATCGTGTGTCTTGTCGAGCACGCCCAGTACTTCGGCCGTGTAATAGGCCCGGGCCAGTGGTTCCCAGCGTGGGCCGACAATGGCGGGCAGTCTGACAAACTCGACATCATCGGGCTTGCTTTTCAGCCACTTCACAACGTACGGCTCCAGGTGATAGCAGTGCGGGCAACCGTACCAGAACAGTTCAACCACCTCAATTTTGTCAGTGGTGGATGTCGGCTGTGGGTTTGACAGCCGTAAGTACTGATCTCCTTCTTTATAGTCCTGCGCAATGGCAGTAGTGGCAACGACGAACGGAAGCAACAGGGCAAGCAGCCATTTCATACACATATTCATAAATAACGACTCCGGACAATTTGATTTATGTTCAAGGCAACTGCTGCGGTTGCCACCAGCAATACATTAACGCCTGCACGGGCAAAAAGGTGACAATGATCCGCCCGTGGCCTTCCAGACAATTCATATGCCCGGGGGTTCAGCCAGGTTTGCCACCATCCACCGGCGTGAGTGGGCTCGGTGGTCTAGTGCAGGCCCTGGATATAGGACGCCACGGCACGGATTTCGCGGTTGGTCATGCGCGACGCCAGAATCTGCATCATCTTCTTGGCGTTTTCGTTAACGCGCTTGCCCTCAGCAAAACCGTGCAGCTGGTTCTCTATATATTTTGCGTGCTGGCCACGCAGTGCGGGATAACCGGCGGCCGGGTTACCGGCACCATCCGGCCCGTGACAACCCATGCAGGGTGCGATACCGCTTTCATTGTTACCGCTGCGGTAAATCCGTTGGCCAAATTCCACCAGCTTCGGATCAGCGCTGCCGATAGTTCTTTTCTGGCTGGCGTAATAGGCGGAGATATCCTCGATATCGCGCTCCGACAGATTGGCCGCCATGCCACTCATGGTCGAATTCTTACGCTCGCCGTCCTTGAAATACCCCAGCTGTTTAGTAAGGTATTTTTCATTTTGGCCTGCAAGTTTCGGCCACTCGGGATTGATGCTGTTGCCGTCAGCGCCATGACAGGCTGCGCAATTGGCGGATTCGGTCTTGCCGGCTTCCGCGTCACCCCCGGCCATTGCTGAACCCATGGTGCTGCTGACAAGTAAGGTAATTGTTATCGCTAACCAGTTTTTCATGAAAGACCACGCTCCTGTAACGACCCGCCGGGCGGCGTGCCTGCCTGACGAATCAGGGTACCGGCACACTGGTGAAAAGGGCTCTTTTTATACCCGCCAGAGCCTTGAGGGTCAACCACGGCACCCCTCGCAGGCCGCTGAATACCGGCTGAAATAAAGCCGCTTTCCAACGTTACCCAAGCTGTGTCTAATGCGACCCTGTCATGCATAACCCGTATCAACAAACCAGCTTCCTGCTGGGAGTCCCGGATCCGCGCAAGGCCCCGCCGGACAGGGGCGCCGAAGTCGCCTTCGCGGGCCGCTCCAATGCGGGAAAATCCAGCGCACTCAATACGATAACCGGACAGCGCTCCCTCGCGCGCATCAGCAAGGCACCCGGTCGGACGCGCGAGATCAACTTTTTTCTGGTCCGGGGCGACCGACGGCTGGTCGATTTGCCCGGCTACGGCTATGCGAAGGTCTCGAAATCCGTGCAAAAACAGTGGGAACGCCATATTGCACACTATCTGGAGACCCGGCAATCTCTGGTCGGTGTCATTCTGATGATGGATATACGTCACCCGTTACGAGCATTCGATCTGCAATTGCTGCGCTGGTGCCACGCCGCGGAACTGCCTGCCCATATCCTGTTGACCAAGGCCGACAAGCTAAAGCGTGGGCCGGCGCAGTCGACCTTGCTATCCGTGCGCCGGCAGCTCGGAACACTGCACCCGGACGCCAGCGTGCAGCTGTTTTCGTCACTGAAGGGCGATGGTGCCGAGGAGGCCCGGGCGGTGCTGGATGACTGGCTGACCCCGCTTTGACCGCTATTGATACAGATCGCGTGTTTTCGACTCTTTTAATATTTTCTCATGGAAATTAGATGAAAATGCATACGATGATCTGAGGACAAACTGCACCAACTATCGGGCAAAAAAAACCCGGCATAGGGGGTTATGCCGGGTTATTTAAATACCCAATCACATGACCGGGTAGGAGGAATGCCCGCTCAGGGAGGGGAGCGGGTGAGCACCGCTAGTGCTCACCAAATACGACTGCCAATCCGCGAAAAAGTTCACGACACCATCGACACACCAGGCTGCCCGGATCAGGTAACGCCCGCGAAGCGGGGGCAATTAAAAATAAAAGGGGCCGCCCATTAGCCGAAGGCGCGTGTCACATCAAAGACCTTGCCGCGCTTGAGCCTGTGGTAGCACGCCCGAGCCAACTTGTTGGCCACCGCTTTCTTGGCGACCAGGATATGGCTTTTTGACTGCTTGGGCTGATAGTAGCGCTTGATCGGTGGACTCCAGATCGCGCGTAGTGCGCGGCCTCTATAAAAGCCCAGGCCAGGTACTTGTTCCCATTTTTCTTGTTGCCCTGACCTTTACGTTTGCCATTGCTGATTTTCTCGGATTTCACACAACGCGCATAGGAAGCGTAGTTCCCCGGACTGGCAAAGCGTGTGATGGTGCCGGTCTCCAGTACAATGGTGGTTCCCGGTACCGGGCCGACGCCCGGTATGCTTTGCAGCAGTTGCTAATCATCGTGTGGCTGGATCTGTCGCGGCCGATCCTGCTCATCCGATACGGCCACTACATTGTTACTGGAATATAAGTCGATTCCGCAATACAGTTTCATGGTCGTCTCCTATTTCGGTGGCTCGTTTTGGTTTGCACTGCTACGAATACCACCTGATCTAGGAGATGGCTAGAGGATTATCAGTGACAAATGATTATGATTATAATTCTCATTTGTCACCGACCCCTTTATTTTTTTTAATGGGCCTCGTCCCAGTTGGCGCCAGTGCCAATATCCACCAGCAGCGGGACTTGCAGCTCGGCCGCCGCGGCCATGTGCGCGGTAATCGGCCCCTTGACGGCATCCACATCGGCCATTGCGACTTCGAATACCAGTTCATCATGCACCTGCATAATCATGGTGATGTCATGCGCCGTCTGTGCACCGATCCAGTCATGCAGTGCCAGCATCGCCCGCTTGATGATGTCCGCCGCCGTTCCCTGCATGGGGGCATTGATCGCGGTGCGCTCGGCTGCCTGACGGCGTTGTCCGTTACGCGCATTGATATCGGGCAGGTACAGGCGCCGCCCGAACACGGTCTCGACATAACCCTGATCCCGGGCGCGTTCGCGGGTGGTTTCCATATACGCCCGGACCCCGGGATAACGCTCGAAATACAGGTCGATATACTCCTGGGCAGCGCCCCGGGTGATCGCCAGCTGGCGCGCCAGCCCGAAGGCCGACATGCCGTAAATCAGCCCAAAGTTGATGGCCTTGGCGGAGCGCCGCTGGTCTGCCGTGACGGCCTCCGGTGCCACCCCGAAGACTTCCGCGGCCGTGGCGCGGTGCACATCGGCGCCGGCGGCAAAGGCCGCCAGCAAGCCGGCATCCGCGGACAGGTGCGCCATGATGCGCAGCTCGATCTGGGAATAATCGGCCGCCAGTAACACACTCCCGGCCGGGGCCACGAAGGCCTGGCGAATACGGCGGCCCTCCTCGGTGCGCACCGGGATGTTCTGCAGGTTCGGGTCTGAGGAGGACAGCCGCCCGGTCGCAGCCACGGCCTGATGATAGGAGGTATGCACCCGGCCGGTGTCCGAATTGACCTGCCGCGGGAGCTTGTCGGTATAGGTGGACTTCAGCTTGCTGAAACGGCGCCAGTCGAGTATCAGGCGCGGCAGCGGATAGTCCAGCGCCAGTTCGGTCAGTACGGACTCCGCCGTCGAGGGCTGACCCTTGGGGGTCTTGCTCACCACCGGCAACTGTAGCTTGTCGAACAGGATCTCCTGGATCTGTTTGGGTGACCCCAGATTGAAGGGCTGACCCGCCTCGTGGTGGGCTTCCTGCTCGATGTCGAGGATGCGCCGGGCGAGTTCCTTGCTCTGCCGGGCCAGCATGCCGGTATCGATGGCCACACCGGTCTGCTCCATGTCGGAGAGCACGGTCACCAGAGGCAATTCAATCTCGTCATAGATTTTTTCAAGCGCCGGCTGCGCCACCAGTCGCGGCCACATGGCCGCGTGCAGACGCAGGGTGATGTCGGCATCCTCCGCGGCATAGGGGGCGGCTGTCTCGACCGGTACCTCGTTGAAACTCAGCTGTTTGGCCCCTTTGCCGGCCACGTCTGCGTACTTGATGGTCTGGTGGTTGAGGTACTTCAACGCCACCGAATCCATGTCATGGTGGGTGGCGGTACTGTCCAGCACGTAGGACTCCAGCATACTGTCATAGCGAATACCGGAAAGTATAATATCATGATTAGCAAGGACATTACGGTCATATTTAAGGTGATGCCCAATTTTATAGATTTCTCCATCTTCAAGCAATGGGCGCAACCGGGCGAGTACAACATCCCGGTCCAGCTGGGCCGGTGCACCGGGGTAGTCATGCGCTAGCGGGACATAGGCCGCCTCACCCGCCGTGATGGCAAACGACACCCCGACGATGCGCGCCACCATGTAGTCGAGGCTGGTAGTCTCGGTATCAAAGGCAAATTTCCCGGCTGCTGCCAGGCGCTCCAGCCAGGCATCGAGTTGTACCTCGGTCAGAAGCGTCTGGTAGTCCGCCGCAGGCGCCGCGGCAGCCCCATCCTGCCCCGGATCCGCGGGTTCCCTGTCGAGTTCGTCCAGCCAGCGCTGGAATTCCAGCTGCCGGTACCAGTCACGCAGCGCCCCGGTGTCCGCCGGGAGCGGTTGCAGTTCATGAACGCCAGCCTCCAGTGGCACATCCCGGTCGATCGTTACCAGCCAGCGTGAGAGTTCCAGAGTTTCGAGGTTGGCACGCAGATTCTCGCCAACCTTTCCCTTGATGTCGGCGGCATGCGCGATAACCCCATCGACCGACCCGTAGCTGTCCAGCCACTTAACGGCCGTCTTGGGCCAGACCTTGGGGATGCCGGGAATGTTGTCCGACGCGTCACCGGCCAGTGCCAGCAGGTCAATGATACGTTCCGGCGGCACCCCGAATTTTGCCTGCACGCCCGCCCGGTCCAGCACCGTGGGCGGCCGATCCATGGTGTTCACCAGACGGACATGCGCATCCACCAGTTGCGCCATGTCCTTGTCCCCGGTGGAAATCACCGTCTCCATGCCCGCAGCAGACGCCTGGCCGGCCAGTGTCCCGATCACGTCATCCGCCTCCACGTCCGGCACCTGCAGCAATGGCAGTCCCAGTGCACGGACCAGCGCGTGCAGAGGCTCGATCTGCTCCGCCAGTTCTTCCGGCATGGGCGGGCGGTTGGCCTTGTAGGCCGGGTAGCGCGCATGCCGGAAGTTCTTGCCACGGGCATCGAACACCACGGCCATGTAGTCCGGCTGGTACTCCTTCAACAGGCTACGCAGCATATTGATAACGCCGTAGACCGCGCCGGTCGGCGCGCCATCCCGGGTCATCAAACGCTGCAAATTGGGGACATGAAACGCCCGGTAGAGGTAGGACGATCCGTCCACCAGCAGCAGAGACTTGGTTTTATGCTCGGTCATCCAGACAGATTATGTTTGATTAGCTGTTAGATTACGGCCAGTTACCGTGCCTTGGCGGGGGAACATGGTATCATTATTACAGCGTGTTTCTCGTAACTGTTGCCAACCAGACCTGAACGGACCACCCATGGACGATTATCAAGGGCCCAAGCATCATGGCATGCTGCCCAAGAACGACACCCAGTTGACGCGCGAGTCATGGAAAATCTTCCAGATCATGGCGGAATTCGTGGAAGGCTTTGAACGGCTCGCCCACATCAAACCATCTGTCAGCGTGTTTGGTTCCGCACGCACCCCCGAAGATCATCCGCATTACAAACTCGCCGAGGACATCTCACGGACACTGTCCGATGCCGGCTTTGCCGTCATCAGCGGGGGCGGTCCGGGCATCATGGAAGCCAGCAACCGGGGTGCCTTCACCGGTAAGTCACCGAGCATCGGCCTTAATATCCAGTTACCCAACGAGCAGGCTGGCAACGAGTACCAGGACATCGGCCTGAACTTCCGGCATTTCTTCTCCCGCAAGGTCATGTTCGTGAAATATGCCTCGGCCTATGTCGTGCTGCCCGGTGGTTTCGGCACACTCGACGAACTCGCTGAAATTCTTACTCTGGTACAGACCGGCAAGACCCGGCGCATTCCCATCATCCTGGTCGAGTCCGGTTTCTGGAACGGTCTGCTGGACTGGTTCAAAGACACACTGGTGAGCGAAGGTACCATTTCGGCCGAGGACCTCGACCTGTTCCAGGTACACGACAAACCGGAAGATGTCGTCAATGCCATCTTTGATCACTACGAGCGTATCAGTTTCGAGCCATCCGAACAGGAACAGGAAAAACTGATGGAGCTTTGATAACCATGTACAGACTGTTACTCACACTATTACTGTTTATACCCTTCAAGCTTCTGGCCGGAGCGCCGCCACCGGCGCCGGTTCCCGATGCGCCCCCGTCCGTATCGGCCGGGGTTGAAGCGGGAGAGGATTTCGAACCCGAAGTCAAGATTACCAAGGGCAAGAAATCAACTATCTATGAATACAGCATCAAGGGACAGGTCTATATGGTAAAGATCGTCCCACGCGTCGGCTATCCCTACTACCTGATGGACACCGACGGTGACGGATCACTGGAATCACGCTACAACCAGCTGGATCCGGGGCTGCTGGTACCCAACTGGATGCTCTACCGGTGGTAACCAATCGAGTGCAGGACATGACCCACGCCGGTGAGCCGATTGCATTCGATAGTCTGTAGGGTGCGCCGTGCGCACCCTATGCCAAACTGCTGAATAAATCAGAGCTGCCTTAACCGAATGCCCGTCATCACGGCAATTTGATCACTGTGAATCTCCGGGTGTGTAACACCCCCACCCCTTACACCTATGCTGGATAAACTACGACAACTCGCTCACGGCATCGACACCCTGTCTGAACACACCGGGCGCGCCGTCGCCTGGCTGACACTGGCCACCGTCATGGTTATGTTTGCCGTGGTTATACTGCGTTATTTTTTCCAGACCGGCTCGATTGCTCTGCAGGAATCAATCTCCTATCTGCATGCGTCCGTATTCATGCTGGGTGCGGCCTATACCCTGAAACACGATGCTCATGTGCGTGTCGATATTTTCTACAGCGGCATGTCAGCACGCGGCAAGGCCTGGGTCGACCTCGCCGGCAGCCTGTTGTTGTTGCTGCCGGTCTGCCTGCTAATTCTGGTTACCAGCCTCGACTACACGGGCAGCTCCTGGGCTGTCCTGGAAGGTTCCCGGGAAGCTGGTGGACTGGATGCCGTGTTTCTGCTGAAGACTCTGATCCCGGTGATGGCCGTACTACTGCTGTTGCAGGGCGTATCGATGTCGCTGCACAGTATCCTGCAGCTGTCCGGCGCACAGACTGATGCGACTGATGCCGGCCCGGATCTCGAACTGTGATACCTCTGCTGCTGTTCATCGTCGTCTGTGTGGTGTTGATGGCCGGCTTCCCGGTGGCATTCACGCTGGCGGGAACCGCTCTCGGTTTTGCATTCATTGGTCAGCTGACCGGCAGTTTCGACACCGCGTTCCTGCATGCCTTGCCGAACCGCCTGTACGGCATCATAACGAACATCACCCTGATCGCGGTACCGCTGTTTATCTTCATGGGTGTCATGCTGGAACGTTCGCGCGTGGCCGAAAACCTGCTCGATACCATGGCCGCCCTGTTCGGACGCCGACGCGGCGGACTCGGATTCTCCGTTACCATCGTCGGCATGCTGCTTGCCGCAAGTACCGGCATCGTCGGCGCCACCGTGGTCACCATGGGACTGCTGTCATTGCCAACCATGCTGCGCCATGGGTATGACCCGCGCATCGCGGCCGGCACCATCTGTGCATCCGGTACCCTCGGACAAATCATCCCGCCCTCCATCGTGCTGGTACTGCTCGGCGATGTGCTGTCATCCGCCTATCAGCAAGCACAGCTCAACATGGGAATTTTAGCGCCCGACACCGTGTCTGTCGGCGACCTGTTCAGTGGCGCACTGTTACCGGGCTTGCTGCTGGTCGGCCTGTACCTTGCCTACCTTGCCGTGATGGCCAGATGGTGGCCGGCATGCATGCCGGCCCTGAAGGTTTCCGATGACGACCGGAAATCCGGCGCCAGCCTGCTGCAACAGGTAATACACGCACTGTTGCCCCCGCTGTTGTTGATCGTCGCGGTACTCGGCTCCATCCTCGCAGGTTATGCCACACCGACCGAAGCGGCCTCGGTTGGCGCTGTGGGCGCCATCTTACTGGCCGTGTCACGGCGCCGTTTTAACCTGGCCATGTTACGTGATGTCATGCGTACCACGACCCGTGTTACCAGCATGGTGTTCATGATCCTGGTCGGCGCTTCGGTGTTCTCGCTGGTGTTCCGCGGCTTTGGCGGTGACGACATAGTGGCTGACTTGCTGCATCGTCTACCGGGCGGCACCTTTGGCGCCATGCTGGCAGTCATGCTATTGATGTTCCTGCTCGGCTTCGTGCTGGATTTTATCGAGATTACCTTTGTGGTCGTGCCGATCGTCGGCCCGGTGCTACTGACCATGGGTCTGGATCCGGTATGGCTCGGTATCATGATCGCGCTGAATCTGCAGACCTCATTTCTGACGCCGCCGTTCGGCTTTGCGCTGTTCTACCTGCGCGGGGTGGCGCCGAAGGAGGTGACTACCGCACAGATCTACCAGGGGGTTATGCCGTTCATCCTGCTGCAGCTGGGGATGCTGGGGATGCTCGCCCTGTGGCCGCAACTGGCGACCTGGTTACCCGGGACAATCTATGACTGAGTGTACCCTGCGGACACGGGACCTGCCGCAGACGCAGGTCGGGAACAGCGCCCCCTGCGGGTTACGGATTCTACTACCCGCCACGCACGTTCATGTAGGCGCGCTCTGAAATATCGTCCCAGGCAATGACCTGTTCGCGGAACCGGCTGAACGATTCATAGACCTTGCCGGACAACGGATCCTTCGCCGCAACCCCGGCAACCACTTCGTCAGACAACGTGCGCAACCGGGACAGCACATTGTCCGGCAGGCGCCGCACGTCCACGTGGTGTTCCTCGACCAGTGTCTTCAAGGCCGTATTATTGCGCGCTGTATATTCCGACAGCATGTCCACATTCACGGCGTGGCAGGCCGTCACCACGATTTGCTGCAGGTCCTCGGGTAATGCAGTGAACGCATCGCGATTGATCAGCGCTTCCAGTGCGGTGCCCGGCTCATGCCAGCCCGGGTAATAATAGTATTTCGCCGCCTTGTACAAACCCAGGGCGAGGTCGTTGTACGGACCAACCCACTCGGTTGCATCAATCGCGCCGGACTCCAGTGAGGTAAAGATTTCACCGCCGGCCGTCTGGACCGGTACACCACCGGCCCGCTTGAGCACTTCACCGCCCAGACCCGGGATGCGCATTTTCAGCCCACGCAAATCTTCGACACTGTTTATTTCCCGGTTGAACCAACCGGCCATCTGCACCCCCGAGTTACCGGCGACGACCGGAACGACACCGAACGGCGCATACACTTCACGCCACAGTTCCATACCACCCCCATACAACAACCAGGCGTTCATTTCCTGCGCCGTTAGCCCGAACGGCACTGCGGCAAAAAACTGTGCCGCTTCACTCTTGCCTTTCCAGTAATACGCGGCACCGTGACCCATCTCGGACGTCCCCTGCATCACGGCACCGAACACCTCCATGGCGGGAACCAGTTCTCCGGCACCATATACCTTGACCTGCAAGCGCCCGCCACTCATCTGGTTAATCAACCGCGCCAGGTTGTTGGCCCCGGTGCCGAGGCCGGGAAAATTCTTCGGCCAGGTAGTCACCAGTTTCCAGTGAGTCACCGCGCCCGTGGCCGCTGCCGGTACGGCGGGCGCCGTGGTGCTGGTTTGCTGGCAAGCGGCCAGTGCACCGCCCGCCAGCAGGGCCCCGGTACCAAGAAAATCACGCCGTTTCATAGCCATCCCTCATCGTAACCGTGTAAAAACCCATGATTGTACGCCGCCGACCTGACGCTAAGGCAAATTATTGTGTAGTGTAAAGGCAACAAATAAAGTCGACGGGTAGTCTTGTAATTACGGATAGTTATGCCATAGTATTCAGCAATTGCTTACAGTAATTAAGCTACTTCTTTAATTATACAAACATAAATTATTAGCTTTTTTTGCAACACGCACAGCACACCAGAATGCTGCGTTGCGCGGAGGTTCCCGGGGCAGGATCATGTTGAGTAAGCTTAAGAGTATCCGTGTACGATTTATCACACTCATCGTCACCGGGCTGCTACTCGCCCCCCTGGCCGGAATGGCCTGCGCCCTATTGTTCGGGCTGGTTGACCCGAAAGACCTGCTCACGCTCCGCGTACCGGCCCTGTTGGGCGGTCTTGTGGTCGCCTCAATCACTTGGGCAATATTCTATTTTTCCAGCTATTTCAGTCCGTTAAGTGACTGGGTCGGGCGTCGCCGAGACACCGCGCTACCACTCCGCCAGCAGCGCCGGCTGGCGCGTTTCAGCCGGGATTACTGGAGCTTCTTCCTGTTATATGCACTCGCCACCCCGGCCCTGCTGTTCGTTGCCACCAGCAAATCCATTGGCAGTGCAACGGACGATTTCCTGCAGCTGGTGCTGCTGCAGCTAACCGTCGCCACCCTGGTGGGCCTCCCCACCTATCAACTGGCACTGGACCAGATCGGAAAACTGGCCGGCCACCTGAGCCTGCAAAAAATCCAGGTCAGCCTGAAATCGAAGATCATGCTGCTCGGCGGCTTCGTCCCACTGCTGTCCTACACGGTGCTGATGAACTACCACTGGCTGCAGACCGGCACCCTTACTCCCGGTCATATGTCTCTCTGGCTGACTCTGGTGGTTATCACCGGCATGGTCACGCTATTTTCGATACGCAGCATTACCCGGGCGCTGGCGCCCATGCAGGAAGCATTCCTGCGCAGCGGCGCGTCAAGCAATACCGAACTGGCGCAACTCAGCCCGCAATCAGCGGATGAAATCGGCTTTATGACCCAAACGCTCGGCAAACTGTTCCGGCGTCTCGGTGAGCAGGAAATGCACATGCGCGCCGTTGTCGAGAATGCCGCCGAAGGCATCATTGTGGTGGATGAACAGGGGCGCGTGGAAACCTTTAACCCGGCTGCGGAAAAACTGTTTGGCTACCTCGCTGCGGAAATCTGCCAACGGCCATTGAAATGGCTGCTGCCCGATCTCGTTGATGAGAATAACCGGTTGCGGCCGGTTGATGATGAATACGAGATCGACGGTTTTCACCGCAATGGCACGGCCATGCAGTTGTCGGTACGCATCAGCAATATGGAAATCAATGACCGGCGCCTGACGACCTGCCTGGTTGCCGACATCACACGACGCAAGGCAACTGAAGACCAGTTACGCGAGGCCGAGAGCCGTTACCGTGATCTCGTCGAAACCGCGCACGACCTGGTCTGGACCATGGATGACAAGGGCCGACTCACCTATGTCAACCGCGCCTGCCTGGGTATATACGGATTCGAACCGGCGGAGATGCTGACTCGCCAGCTGCACGAATTCCGCTCACCCGATCATCCCCCGGTCGATCAGCAAGCCATCGAAGAACTGCTCGCCGGCAAGGAGTGCGTCAAGTTCGAAACCGTACACCTTGATGCCGAAAACAAACCGCATTTCCTGAGCTTCAGTGCAAAAATTCACAACGATGAAGCCGGCAAGCTGATCCAGATCAGCGGCACTGCACGTGACATTACCGAGCAAAAGGCATTCCAGAACCAGATCTCCTATCACGCCGAACATGATTCGCTTACCGGCCTGTTCAACCGCAACTATTTTCAGCAGGAACTGGAACGCACCGTGGCACGCGTCGCACGCAGCGGCTCGGACTGCGCGCTGTTCTATATCGATCTTGACCAGTTCAAATACATCAATGACACACTCGGCCATGCGGCCGGTGATCGTCTGCTGATTGATATAGCCGCCTTGCTGGCATCGCATGTTCGTGACGGTGACCTGCTGGCACGTTTTGGCGGGGATGAATTCACGCTGCTGCTCTACAACATCGACCACAGCGACGTACAGAGTACCTCGGAAAAATTCCGGACTCTGTGTGACGAATACAAGTTCGTCGAGGAAGGCGCCAACTATAACATCACGCTCAGTATCGGCATCGCGATGATAGACAGCAAGGTGACTACAGCGGAAGAGATCCTGTCGCATGCCGACCTTGCCTGCAATCTTGCCAAACAGCACGGTCGCAACCGCACCAACCTGTATGACCCATCGGAAAGCGACAAGGCCAGCATGGCGGCCGATATGGGCTGGGCGGCACGCGTACGTGAAATGCTGGAACACGACCGTTTCCAGCTGGTCTACCAGCCAATCGTATCAACGGCTGACGGCAGTGTGCTGGACTACGAGGTACTGGTCCGGATGATTTGCGATGATGGCCAGCTAATTCTGCCCGGCGGTTTCATGCCGGCCGCGGAACGCTTCGGACTGATTCACAGTGTCGATCGCTGGATTGTCAAGCGTGCCATCCGCCAACTCAGCAACCTGCATGCGCAGGGACAGCAAACCGGTTTTTCCGTCAACCTGTCCGGCAAGGCGTTCGAGGATACGACGCTGTTGCCAATGATCCAGGAATTACTTGCCGAAACCGGTCTCGATCCCACCTGGCTTACCTTCGAAATAACGGAAACCGCCGCCATCGCCAACCTGGCTGCTGCCGAAGGTTTCATCTGCGCACTGAAAGACATTGGCTGCCAGTTTGCACTCGATGATTTCGGTTCCGGGTTCTCTTCGTTTGCCTACCTGAAACACCTGCCGGTGGACAAACTCAAGATCGATGGCGGCTTCGTAAAGGGCATGGCCCACAGCAGCGTCGACCAGGCTATGGTGGAATCAATGAACCAGATCGCACATGCACTCGGCAAACAGACCATCGCGGAGTGCGTGGAAAACGCGGAAACCCTGCGGCTATTGAAAGGCATGGGGATCGACCGCGCCCAGGGCAACTACATCGGTCACCCGCGTGAGGCATTGATGAGCCTTGCACAGAACACCATTCCGGCCGAGGCCAACGCATACTTCTGATCCTTTCGGTGCCATACCCGGAAGCAGGGATGCTGCAGGGCCGAATGTATTCGGCCTTTTAAGAACCAGGCCACTATGGATTGCCTTGATATCCTGTGCAGATGCGGGAATCCGGGCCGCCCTCGGTGACAGAATCCTGTATTCTTCGCTACCGGCATTTATCAACCGCACGTTCCCCGGAGGGAAACCCTTAAGCATGGACGTCATCTGCTGCTGATACTCCTGTTTTGCCAGATGGCCATCGCCGGCCAGTCGGCCGACACCCTGGGTGCTATCAAAAAATCCGGATCCATCAAAATCGCCCATCCTGTGACGGCACCCCCCTTCAGCGTTATGCAGGATGGCGAACCGGTCGGCTATTCAATCGACCTGTGCCGGGAAATCGTCGATAGCATCGCGGCACACCTCGGAATGGACAAAATCAGTATCAGGTGGCGCAGCGCCAGCACCCTCGAGGGACTGCGCCTGGTCGCAGACGGTGTTGTCGATATGGATTGCGGTATTACCACGGTTACCCTGTCGCGCCAGGAGCATGTCGACTTCAGCAATGAAATCTTCGTCGCTGCCGGAGGCGTACTGGTACTGAGTGAGTCCGGCATCAAAGATCTCGTCAGCCTGACCGGCCTGCCTTTCAGGCACTGACGCGTTCGAGGTTGGCGTAGCCGACCACCAGCCACTTGGCGCCGGCGCGGTTGAAGTTGACCTGCACCCGCGCATTGCTGCCCTGGCCTTCGTAGTTGACCACCACCCCTTCACCGAACTTGCTATGGCGCACGTGGCTACCGAGCTTGAGGGCACCATGGGCGGCATCGGGACTGATGCTGTGGCGGGTGCGCGGTGCGGCGTAGGCGGGGGTCGTCGTAACACTGACCTTCGGGCGAATCTCGTCGATCAGTTCCGGCGGGATCTCGCTGATAAACCGGGACGGCAGGCAGTAGGTCTCGGAGCCGAACAAGCGGCGGCGCTCTGCACAGGTGAGCACCACCTGCTGCCGCGCCCGGGTAATACCGACGTAGCATAACCGGCGCTCCTCCTCCAGCCGGCCGGGTTCCTCGACGGAACGCTGGTGCGGAAACAGGCCTTCCTCCATACCGCATAGAAAGACCAGCGGAAACTCCAGTCCCTTGGCGGAATGCAGGGTCATCAACTGCACGCAGTCCTCCCAGGCATCGGCCTGGCCTTCGCCAGCCTCGAGGGCCGCGTGTGACAGGAACTCGGAGAGCGGGTCCATGTCCGCATCCGGATCAACCTCGTATTCGCGTGCGGCGTTGACCAGCTCGCGCAGGTTCTCGAGGCGCGTCTGTCCCTTCTCACCCTTGTCTTTCGCGAAATGCTCGAGCAGGCCGCTGGGGTCCATGACATGCTCCACCTGCTCACCCAGTGATAATGTTTTCATGTCCGCCGCCAGTGAATCCAACAGCGCAAGAAACCCCTGTAGCGCATGCATGGCACGCGCGGAAACAGCAGCCTCTCCGATCACCCGTTCCGTGGCCCGCCACAGCGTGCAATTGCCGGCACGTGCGGTCTGGCGAACCACCTCAAGGGTGCGCTCACCGATCCCGCGCGGCGGGTGATTCACCACGCGCTCGAACGAGGCATCATCATCGCGGTTGCTGGCGATCCGCAAGTAGGCCAGTGCGTCCTTGATTTCGGCACGCTCGAAGAAGCGCAACCCGCCGTAGACCCGGTACGGCATCCCGCACTGGATCAGGCGCTCCTCGAAGACCCGTGACTGCGCATTGGAACGGTAGAGGATGGCGACCTCACTGCGGGGTCTGCCCTGGTCGACCCAGCCCTGGATACGCTCGATGATATAGCGCGCCTCGTCCTGCTCGTTGTAGGCGGTATACCACTGGAGCTTTTCGCCATCCCCGTCCGCAGTCCACAATTGCTTGCCCAGGCGCTCGGCGTTATGGGTAATCACCGCGTTGGCGGCCTTGAGAATGGTACCGGTGGAGCGGTAGTTCTGTTCCAGGCGCTGTGTGCGGGTGCCGGTAAAATCCTTTTCAAAGCGCTGGATATTCTCGACCCGTGCACCGCGCCAGCCATAGATCGACTGGTCGTCATCACCCACCACCGTAATGCGTGCCTGGTTTCCGGCCAGCAGGCGCAACCAGGCGTACTGAATCGTATTGGTGTCCTGGAACTCGTCTACCAGGATGTGGTGAAAACGCTGGCGGTAATGCGCCAGCAGGTCCGGGTGCTGCAGCATGAGTTCGTGCGCATGCAGCAGCAGCTCGGCAAAGTCAACCAGCCCGGAACGCCGGCACAGTTCTTCATAGGCTGCATAGATTTTTACCTGTTGCTGCAGGTGCGGATCATTGCGGCACTCGATGTGCTGCGGCCGGCGCCCCTCATCCTTGTGGCTGTTGATGAACCACTGTAATTGCCGCGGCGGCCATCTGGCCTCATCCAGTTCCATGGACTTCACGATACGCTTGACCAGGCGCTGCTGATCCTGGGAGTCGAGGATCTGAAAACCCTGCGGCAGTCCTGCTTCCTGCCAGTGCCGGCGCAGCAGGCGGTGCGCCAGGCCATGAAAGGTACCGACCCACATGCCCGCAGCCGGCACATCAATCAACTGTTCGATACGGCCACGCATTTCACCGGCTGCCTTGTTGGTAAAAGTAACGGCCAGAATCGAATACGGTGACAGGCCCTCGACATCAATCAGCCAGGCAATGCGGTGCACCAGTACCCGTGTCTTGCCGCTGCCGGCGCCGGCCAGTACCAGCAAGGGTGTCGGCGCAGCGCACACCGCTTCGCGTTGCGCTTCGTTGAGGGGGTCGATGATGCGGGACACATCCATGGGCGGGCATTCTAGCAGTGAATCCCGCACTGCGCTCGCACGCAAACAGGGGCCGCACCGCGTATCGGTCAGGAAAAACGCCAGAGCTACGCCAACTGGCGGGATCCCAACGACTGGAACCCGACGGCCGGGGCGGCGCCCCGGCCGGTTTCGATAATACCGGGCTGCTCTGGTATTCTTTACCAATCCTGATCAGACGGTAATCCCATGATAAAGACCCTTGTCCTGCTGGCAATCCTGGCAATCCTTGCAGGTATCTTCTGGCTGCTGCGTGGCAGAGGCATTCAGCGTCTGGAGGAATTGAGTCATCAACACAAGCGGGCCGCATCGGGAGATGATTTCACCGGCCTGAGTTCCAAGGAAGCAGCCCTGAAAAAACTGCAGGCCAGCCCGCAGATCTGGGGCGTGGAAATCCAGCAGGGTGGCTGTGATGCCGCCATTGCCCTGGCAGGCAAACATTTCACCTTTGAGGAGGCCCCCTCGCTGCCACTTGATGGATGCAATGCGCATACCTGCCCGTGCCAGTACATGGGCCTGACCGAACACCGCTCAACCCACCGCCGTACCCGGGAAGATCGACGCAAAGAGCTGCGATTCGACGTGAACAAACCGGACCGGCGATCATTAAAGGACCGGCGGCGCCGGTTTGACCAGTGGAAAGGCCGCTCCTGATAACGCCGCGTTCACGCTGTACACAAACGCCATCCAAAAAAAAGCAGGCCCTGTCTCCAGGGTCTGCTTTTATCAAGGATTAATATCCGCTGTCAGGCAACTTCCGCGAGCAGCTTCCTGTATTTTGGTGAATTCAGGTTGGCCGTCTTTGGTTTTGACCCGCCCAGATAGGCCTCCAGCGTCACTGTGGGAATCTTGGACATATCAACCAGTGGGTGCATGGTGCATTTCTCACAGGCAATCAGTTTCGGCGGCGCACCGGCAGGCGCCTTGCCAACCGGCCGTTCGCGCAGGTTCTTGCAGGTAACGATACTTAAATAGGCTTGCTGGGGTATGCAGTAAAACATTGAATCCATATTCTCTTCCTCTACTCCATTGCCGGTGCCCGTATCCGTTTGGGCATGATAACCGACCCGAAAAGCGTACAAGTGTACCACATTTCACCGGCTTGTCAATATATATCAAGTTTATCAATAACTTACTCGGGTAAATCAATCCGGTGCGCCGATATTCATGGCACGCTGGCGGCGTTCGGCAAGTTGTTGCGCAGCGGCGCCGGTTGCGCTCAGCCAGTCACCGGCATACCGGTCAAGTAACTGCACCAGCGCCGTGATATGCGTGGGATCCGCATTCAGGCAGGGAATGTACCCGAACATAGTCCCGCCGGAAGCGAGAAAAATATCCCGATCCTGCATACTGATTTCCTCCAGCGTCTCAAGACAATCCGCACTGAACCCGGGGCAAATAACATGCACATTGCGGACCCCCTCCTTGCCAAGCTTTCTGAGCGTCATGTCGGTATAGGGCTTGAGCCACTGCTTCGGTCCAAGTCGTGACTGGAACGTCAACAACCAGCGCTCCGCCGGCAAGTCAAGCGCCGCCGCCAGCAGGCGCCCGGTCTTATGGCATTCGCAATAATAGGGGTCACCGGCATGCAGATTTTCCTCCGGAATACCGTGAAACGACATCACCAGCCGCTCGGGTTCGCTGTGCCCGGACCAGTAACTGCGCACGCTGTCAGCGAGTGCAGCGATATAGGCCGGAAAATCGTGATAATGGTTGATAAAGCGTATCTCGGGCAACCAGCGCCAGCCTTGCAGTTCCTGTGCGAGCGCATCAAAGACCGATGCTGTGGAGGTAGCGGAATACTGCGGGTACAGCGGTAATACCAGCAGGCGCCGTGCACCGGCCTGGCGCAGTTCATCCAGACCGGCAGCAATGGACGGCTTGCCATAGCGCATGGCAAGCGCCACCTGCACGCCGGCACCGTACGTCTCCCGCAGGGCGACCTGCAATGCCTCACGCTGGCGCTGTGAGATGACCAACAGCGGCGAGCCTGCATCGGTCCAGACTTTTGCATAGGCGCGCGCGAAGCGTTGCGGCCGGGTATTCAGGATGACCAGGTTCAGCACCAGCCACCAGAGTGGCCGCGCCATTTCGACCACGCGCGGGTCCCACAGAAATTCCTTCAGATAGCGGCGCACAGCCACACGCTCCGGTGCGTCCGGGGTCCCGAGGTTGACCAGCAGCACGCCGGTGCTGTCCGGTGCATCATGCCGAAACAGGTTGGTATGTGGTTTTTCCAAGGGCACTATCCCTGATCGACAGGTGGCCGAATGAATTCGGCTCTACAACAATCATCTGACCACCCGGTCTTGTCTGGTCGAATAAAGCCAGTGGTCCAGTCTATTCGACCGTGACCGATTTGGCGAGGTTGCGTGGCTGATCGATATCCGTACCCTTGAGAACCGCTACATGGTAGGCAAGCAGCTGCAGGGGAATCGAAAAGATAATCGGGGCAATACTGTATTCGGTGGGTGCCGCCGGCAACACCGTCACGCCGGGCGAACTGATCATGCCCACCTTGGCGTCCGCAAAAACAATCAACTCACCGCCACGCGCGCGCACTTCCTGCAGGTTCGACTTGAGTTTCTCCAGCAGTTCGTTGTTGGGCGCTACGGCAATAATCGGCATATTTGCATCCACCAGCGCCAGCGGTCCGTGCTTGAGTTCTCCGGCGGGATAGGCCTCGGCGTGAATGTAGGAAATTTCCTTGAGTTTGAGCGCCCCTTCCATGGCCACGGGAAACTGCGCGCCACGTCCCAGGAACAGTGCATTGTGCTTGTCGGCGAACTGCTCGCGGGCCAGCGTAATGATCTGCTCATTCAGGGTCAATGCGGACTCTACCTTGCCCGGCACGCTGCGCAGTTCATTCACCAGGCAGGTCTCGGTTTCCTCCGACATACCATGGCGACGGCCGAGTACGATCGTCAATAGCAGCATGGACACCAGCTGGGTAGTAAATGCCTTGGTCGAGGCCACACCGATCTTCGGGCCGGCATGGGTCATCAGCACCAGGTCGGATTCACGCACCAGCGAGCTTTCCGGCACATTGCAGATCGACAGGGCGCGCCCGAAACCAAGCCGCCGCGCTTCGCGCAAACCGGCGAGGGTATCTGCGGTTTCACCGGACTGGGACAGCGTTACAATCAGGGAATTGTTACGCACCACCGGGTGGCGATAGCGGAATTCACTGGCCACTTCGACACTGCAGGGAACACCGGCAAGTGATTCCAGCCAGTAGCGCCCGACCATGCCGGCATGATAGCTGGTTCCGCAGGCAATGATATGTACACCCGCCACCGTATTGAAAATCTGTCCGGCATCAATACCAAAGGCTGCTTCCAGTACCCAGTTACCGCTGATGCGACCTTCGAGGGTGTCGGCGATCGCTTGTGGCTGCTCGAAGATTTCCTTGAGCATGTAGTGTGCATAATCACCCCTGTTGGTGGCGTCTGCCGTCACCGTCGACTGCTTGACCGGCCGCTCGACCGGGTTACCCGCCGGGTCATAGATGGTCATGCCGGCGCTGGTAATATCGGCCACATCGCCATCTTCGAGAAACACGAAGCGGTTTGTCTGTGCGATCAATGCGGCCACGTCAGAAGCAATCAGGATTTCGCCGTCAGCCAACCCGACCACCAGCGGGCTGCCACGGCGTGCAGCAATCAGGCGTCCGGGTTCATTCCTGCTGATGATGCCCAGCGCGAAGGCACCATCAAGATCACCTATGCAGGCGCGTACCGCACCGAGCAGATCCTGTCCGGCATCAAGGTAATGATGTACCTGGTGGACAATGACCTCGGTGTCGGTCTGCGAGGTAAACCGGTAACCGGCCTGCTCCTGCTGTGCGCGCAAGGCGTCATGATTTTCGATAATACCGTTATGCACCAGCGCGACTCGCTCATGACAGATATGCGGGTGCGCATTCTGTTCACTGGGTTTGCCGTGAGTTGCCCAGCGTGTATGGGCGATCCCGGTCATTCCGCTGACCGGTGTGCGGGTGAGTGCCTGTTCGAGTTCGGCAACCTTGCCGACCGTGCGCACGCGTTCCAGTATGGCGGCATCACCCTGAACGGCCACACCGGCGGAATCATACCCGCGATATTCGAGCCGCCGCAGGCCGTCAATCAGTAGCGGGGTTACGTCACGCTGTGCGGCGACGCCGACTATGCCGCACATATTCTTTCCCTGTTCATTTTTTCTTAACCGGACGCTGCCAGCCCTTGCGGGTTTCCTGCGGCGCACGGCTGAGTGTCAACTCCCCGGCCGGTGCATCCTTCGTAATGGTCGAGCCCGCGCCAATGGTAGCACCATCTGCCACGATAACCGGGGCAATCAACTGGGTGTCCGAACCTATGAATACGCCGTCGCCGATCACCGTACGGTACTTGTTGGCGCCGTCGTAGTTGCAGGTAATGGTCCCGGCACCGATATTGACATCATGCCCGATACTGGTGTCGCCGATGTAACTCAGGTGATTGACCTTGGAACCGGTGCCGACATCAGCGTTCTTGATCTCTACAAAATTACCGATATGCGTCGATGCTGCCAGCCGTGTCCCGGGACGGATGCGGGCAAACGGACCGATACGGGTGCCGGCGCCGATGTCAGCTGCCTCGATCACGCAGTTGGCCAGAATGGTCACATCGTCGGCAACAGTTACATCGCGCATGACCACGTTCGGGCCGATGCGGACCCGGTTACCGAGGATAATTTCGCCTTCCAGCACGGCATTTACATCGATGACCACGTCCTGTCCGGTCGCCAGCCGGCCGCGCAGATCGAAGCGCGCCGGATCGATGAGCGTGACACCGTTCTCCATGCAGGCCAGGGCCTGGCGCTGCTGGTAACTACGCTCCAGCGTAGCGAGCTGGGCGCGGGTATTCACGCCAAGCACCTCGTTCGGATCCCGCGTGGTGACACCACGAACAATGATGCCGTCTGCAACCGCCCTGGCAATAATATCCGTCAGGTAAAACTCGCCCTGGGCATTATCGTTGTCGAGTGACCCCACCCACTGACGCAAACTGCGTGCCGGCGCCGCGACAAAGCCGGTATTCACTTCCCGGAGCCGGCGCTGTTTGTCAGTGGCGTCCTTTTCCTCAATACTGCCGGCAATGCTGCCATCAGCTGCATGCAGGATGCGCCCGTAACCGGTAGGATCATCAAGCTCGACCGTCAACAAACCTACCTCGTTGTTCAGTGCAATCACCTGTAATGCTCCCAGCGTTTCCTTGCGGATCAACGGGACATCACCGTACATCACCATCACTGTATGATCGTCCGGGATCTCGGGTAACACTTGCGCGACTGCATGACCGGTGCCCAGCTGCTGTTCCTGGGTAACCCAGTGAATAGCCGGGTCCGGGAAGGCGTCACGCACACGGTCAGCACCGTGACCGACAACGACATAAAGGGCCGCATCGTTAAAGCGGCGCGCCGTATCGATCACGTGGCCGAGCAGCGGGCGCCCCCCCAGTGGATGCAGGACTTTGGGCAGGTCGGAGCACATTCGCGTTCCCTGACCGGCGGCAAGTATAGTAATGCTGAGGTTCATCAGGAGTATTGTTAATTCAATTCACAAGGTTAACGGCACTAACCCGCGATTCTGGAATCTGCCGGATGATAGCAAATTTTCGGGGACAGACCCCGATTTCGTATGTGGAATCAGAGGATGTCCGCGCTACGGCTGGTGTGTACGAAAGCGGCGCAATCGGGGTCTGTCCCCATCATTAATGCAGCACCGGCATGGCCATCGGCTCTACGCCATTGGCCATTTCATCATCACTGGCTGCACGAATCTCGACGACCTTGATGTTGAAGGTGATGACCTTGCCTGCCAGGGGATGATTACCATCCACCGTCAATTTACCCGCGTCGATACGTGTGACGGTGAACTTGCGGGCTTCACCCGCATCATTCATCATTTCCACCTCGGCCCCGATACGACGAAACTCGGGCGGGACATTATCCACATCATCGGTGTAGGTCAGGCTTTTGTCATGCGGCCCGAAGCCCTCTTCCGGGGTCAGCGGCACCTGGACACTGTCACCAACAGCACAGCCGTCGAGTGCCTGCTCGATTTTCTCGAACAGGTCATGCTTGCCACCGTGGACGTAGCTGATCGGCAGGTCTGACTGTTCTACAATCTCGCCGGCCTCGTCCTGAATGGAATAGGTAAATGACACGACACTGCCATGACTGACGCTGGTTGCTGTCATGGGGCCCCTAGCGGTGCGCCTTCTCGCGCAGCTTTTGTATGGCCCGCAACTGTGCAACCGACTGGGCCAGTTCGGCCTGTGCCTTGGCATAATCTATATCGGCCGTCTTGTCGGCAAGCATTTTCTCGGCACGCCCCTTGGCCTCAAGCGCCTGCGCCTCGTCGATATCGGCGGCACGAATCGCCGTATCGGCCAGCACGGTGACCATGTGCGGCTGGACCTCGAGCAGGCCGCCGGAAACAAAGAACGACAACTCTTCTTCGCTGCCCTCGATCTGTACCCGTACCTCACCTGGCTTGAGACGGGTCAGCAGCGGCGCATGCCGTGGCGCAATACCTATTTCGCCCATTTCAGCGGGAGCAAAGATCATCGTTACCGTGCCCGAGAAAATCCCGGTTTCGGCACTGACAATATCAACATGCAGGGTCATTGCCATCTCTTGATTCAACCGTTGTTAAAGTTCCTTGGCCTTTTCCACGACCTCGTCGATCGTGCCAACCATATAGAAAGCCTGTTCCGGCAGGTCATCATAATCACCATTGGCGATGCCCTTGAAGCCGGCAATGGTTTCCTTCAATGACACATACTTGCCCGCAGTGCCGGTAAACGTTTCGGCCACGAAGAATGGCTGTGACAGGAAGCGCTGCATCTTGCGCGCCCGGGTAACCACCAGCTTGTCTTCTTCGGAAAGCTCGTCCATACCCAGAATGGCGATGATATCGCGCAGTTCCTTGTAGCGCTGCAGGGTTCCCTGCACCACGCGCGCCGTATCGTAGTGATCGGTGTCGACCACATTGGGATCGAGAATACGCGAAGTGGAATCCAGCGGGTCCACGGCCGGATAAATACCCAGTTCGGCAATCTGCCGTGATAACACCAGCGTGGCGTCAAGGTGGGCGAAGGTCGTGGCCGGTGACGGGTCGGTGAGATCGTCCGCCGGGACGTAGACCGCCTGGAAGGAGGTAATCGAACCGGTCTTGGTGGAGGTGATGCGCTCCTGCAGTACACCCATTTCCTCGGCCAGCGTCGGCTGGTAGCCCACGGCCGACGGCATACGGCCGAGCAGGGCAGACACCTCGGTCCCCGCCAGGGTATAGCGGTAGATATTGTCAATGAACATGAGCACATCGCGGCCTTCGTCACGAAAATGCTCGGCCATGGTCAGGCCGGTCAGGGCGACGCGCAGGCGGTTGCCGGGCGGTTCGTTCATCTGACCGTAGACCAGCGATACCTTGTCGATAACGCCGCCTTCCTTCATTTCGTGGTAGAAATCGTTGCCCTCACGGGTACGCTCGCCGACACCGGCGAACACCGAGTAGCCGCTGTGCTCGACAGCAATATTGCGGATCAGTTCCATCAGCGTGACGGTCTTGCCGACACCGGCGCCGCCGAACAGGCCGACCTTGCCACCCTTGACGATCGGCATGATCAGGTCGATGACCTTGATACCGGTTTCGAGAATTTCCACCGAGGCCGACTGTTCGGCAAAGGTCGGTGCTGCACGGTGAATCGGCAGCAGGGTTTCCGCACCGATCTCGCCCTTTTCGTCCACCGGCTCTCCGAGTACGTCCATAATGCGGCCGAGGGTCTTCTCGCCAACCGGGATCTTGATGGGCTCGCCGGTGCTGAGCACGGAGATGCCACGCTTCACGCCATCGGTCGAACCCATGGCAATGGTGCGCACCACGCCATCACCCAGTTGCTGCTGCACTTCCAGCGTCAGCCCGGCCTCGTCAACCTTGAGGGCATCGTACACCTTCGGTACGCTGTCGCGCGGGAACTCCACGTCGACTACAGCACCGATGATTTCCACTATGTTGCCAGCACTCATGATGTTGTCCTCATAACTTAAAATCTTTTCCGGGGGTCTGTCCCCGTTTACACCGCGGCCGCGCCACTGACGATCTCGGAGATCTCCTGGGTAATTGCCGCCTGACGCGCCTTGTTGTAAATCAGTTGTAACTCATCGATCAGGTTACCGGCATTATCAGTGGCCGATTTCATGGCAACCATGCGCGCCGCCTGCTCGCAGGCCACATTTTCCACCACACCCTGGTAAACCAGGGATTCGATGTAGCGAATCATCAGGGCGTCCATCACCGGCCTTGAATCCGGTTCGTAAATATAGTCCCAGTGTGCCTTTAGCTGTTCATCCTCCGCACCCCGCACCGGCAGCAGCTGCTTGAGTACCGGCTCCTGCGTCATGGTATTCACAAATACGTTATGTGCGATGCACAAACGATCGATCCGGCCATCTTCATAGGCATCCAGCATCACCTTGACGGTGCCGATCAGTTCGATGATCGACGGAGCATCGCCGAGGTGACGGGCGGTGGACACCACATTGCCGCCAAGGCGCTTGAAAAATGCAGTGCTCTTGGTACCGATCAGGTTAAGGTCAATATCAAGATTTTGTGCATCCCATTCCTTCATCGCAATGATGGCAGTCTTGAACAGATTGATATTCAGCCCGCCGCACAGTCCGCGGTCGGTCGAGATAATGATCAGACCGACGCGCCGAACGTCGCGCTTCACCAGGAACGGGTGGTGATATTCGGGGTGGGCATAGGCGAGGTGCGAGATCACGTTCTGGATCTTTTCGGCATATGGCCGGGTCGCGCGCATGCGGTCCTGTGCCTTGCGCATCTTGCTCGCTGCAACCATCTCCATGGCCTTGGTGATTTTCTGTGTGTTCTTGATGCTCGCAATCTTGGTGCGAACTTCCTTGGCGCCTGACATTGATTATATCCCGCTATTAACCGGTTATCGTTCTGCAGGAGTGGCCCTGGCCGCAAACTGTGCAGCAGCAGACATGCTGTTCGCGAGCAAGCTCGCTCCTACAAAACAAGCTGTTTCCCCGTGGTTACCATGTACCCGTCGTCTTGAAGTCCTCGATTGCGGCCCGCAGCGCGGATTCGATCTCATTGTTGTAATCACCGGTCTCGTTGATCTTGTCCAGCAGTGTCTGTTGACTGGCACGCATATAGGAATGCAGGGCATGCTCGAAATCAACAACCTTGTGGATATCCACGTCGTCGAGAAAACCCTGTTCCGCAGCAAACAGCGATACCGCCATGTCGGCCACGGTCAATGGGGCATATTGTTTCTGCTTCATCAACTCGGTCACCCGCTGGCCACGCTCCAGCTGCTTGCGGGTCGCCTCGTCAAGATCGGAAGCAAACTGTGCGAATGCCGCCAGCTCGCGATACTGCGCCAGCGCGAGACGTACACCGCCGCCGAGCTTCTTGATGATCTTTGTCTGGGCCGCACCACCGACACGTGACACCGAGAGACCCGCGTTGATGGCCGGACGGATGCCGGCGTTGAACAGGTCGGACTCCAGGAAGATCTGCCCGTCGGTAATGGAAATCACGTTGGTCGGGACGAACGCGGAGACATCGCCGGCCTGCGTTTCAATAATCGGCAAGGCGGTCAGTGAACCGGTCTTGCCCTTGACCGCTCCGTTGGTACGTTTTTCGACATCCTCTGCATTGATACGCGAGGCACGCTCCAGCAAGCGCGAGTGCAGGTAGAACACATCACCCGGGTAGGCCTCGCGACCCGGTGGGCGTCGCAACAGCAGCGATACCTGGCGATACGCCCAGGCCTGCTTGGTGAGATCATCATAGATAATCAGCGCATCCTCTCCACGATCACGGAAATACTCGCCCATGGTACAGCCGGCATACGGTGCAATGTACTGCATCGCGGCCGATTCAGCGGCGGCGGCGGCAACGACGATGGTGTGCTCCATGGCGCCGTGCTCTTCGAGTTTGTGCACAACGTTGGCAATGGTGGAATTCTTCTGGCCAATCGCCACATAGACACACTTTATACCGGTGCCCTTCTGGTTGATGATGGTATCGATAGCCACCGCACTCTTGCCGGTCTGGCGGTCGCCGATAATCAGCTCACGCTGACCGCGACCGATTGGCACCATGGCATCAATCGATTTCAGACCGGTCTGTACCGGCTGGTCCACCGACTGGCGCGCAATCACACCCGGTGCAATCTTTTCGATCGGTGAGGTGGCTGCGGCTTCGATCGATCCCTTGCCGTCAATCGGATTGCCGAGTGAATCCACCACGCGGCCCAGCAAGGCCTCACCGATCGGAACCTCGAGAATACGGCCGGTACACTTGACGCTGTCGCCTTCCGTGATGCCCTTGTAGTCGCCGAGGATAACCGCACCGACGGAATCACGTTCCAGGTTAAGCGCCATGCCGAACACGTTGCCGGGAAACTCGATCATCTCGCCCTGCATCACATCGGCCAGCCCATGGATGCGGGCGATGCCATAGGTCAGGCTGACGACCGTGCCTTCGGTGCGCGCATCGGCAACGACGTCAAACTGCTCGATACGGCTCTTGATCAGGTCGCTGATTTCAGTGGGATTAAGTTGCATAGTGTGTATTCCTGGTAGCTCAGATTCAGTGACTCAGTGCCGTTCCCAGCCGCTCCAGCTTGCCGCGCACCGAGCCGTCGATGACGAGATCGCCGGCACGGATAATCGCACCGCCAAGCAATGCGGTATCTGTTGTGCACTTCAAATCAATATCGCGCTCAAGGCGCTGTTTCAGCGCCGCAGTGACCGCCGCCTGTTGTGCAACACTGGCGGGGTAAGCCGTGATGAGTTCAGCGCTGACAGTCTGCTCCGCTGCACGGCGCTGGATCTCGAACAGTGCGGAAATCTCCGGCAGCCGCTGCAGGCGCCGGGCTACCGACAGCACGCGGATAAAATTATGGCATTTTTCGTTGAGCCGCTCGCCGCCGACACCGATAAACAGATCAGCCAGTTGCGTCTTGGTCAACTGCGGGTTGTCGATCATGCGCGCCATGTCCGGGTCCGTGGCAACCACAGCCAGCAGCCCAAGCATATCCGACCAGTCCTTCATGACATGGTGCTCACTGGCGAACAAAAAAACCGCCTGGGCATACGGACGTGCGATGGTGAGTGCTTCGGCCATCAGATCTCGGCAGCCAGTTTGTTCAGCAGCTCGGCATGGGTGGCTTCATCAACTTCGCGTTCCAGCACCTTGCCGGCACCGGCCACGGCGATCGAGACCACCTTGCCACGCAGTTCTTCTTTCGCCCGATTGACTTCCTGACCGATCTCGGCCCGGGCTGCTACCAGCAAGCGCTCACCCTCCGTGCGGGCCTCGTCCCTGGCCTCATCGACGATCTCGGCTGAGCGTTTCTCGGCACGGCTGATAATTTCACCGGCCTGGTCCTTGGCTTCACGCAGGATTTCCTTGGCGCGTTCCTCGGCCAGTTCCTGCTCGTGCCTGCCATGTTCGGCAGCGGCCAGACCATCAGCAATTTTCTTCCTGCGCTCTTCCAGCGCATTGATCATGGGTGGCCAGATGTACTTGTAGCAAAACCAGATGAACACGAAAAACGTGATTGATTCGCCGATAAGCGTCAGGTTGATATTCATTAGCGTGGTCCGTCCCGGTGGTTACGACGGGTGCTAGCCAGCAACCGCGAAGATGACATAGAATGCAACACCCACCGCAATCATCGGCACGGCGTCGGTCAGGCCCATCATCAGGAAGAACTGGCCGCGCAGGACGGGGATCAGTTCCGGCTGACGGGCAGCGCCTTCCAGGAAGCGACCACCGAGGATGCCAATACCGATTGCCGCACCCAGGGCGCCGAGGCCCATCATGATGGCACCCGCGATAAAGAGCAAAGCCGTTACTTCAGTCATGTTGTTTTCTCCTGGTAAATAAAATCAGCTAGTCAAAATAGTCAGTGTTCGTCCGTTTGGTAGGCGAGGTCCATGTAGACCACGGTCAGCACCATAAAGATAAAGGCCTGCAGGGTAATAATAAGGACATGGAATATGGCCCAGCTGAGCTGCAGGACGCCGCCAAACAGTCCCAGCTTCCAGCCACCGCCATACATTAATGCAATCAGGATAAAAATCATCTCACCCGCAAACATGTTGCCGTAAAGTCGCAGCGACAGGGACAGCGGCTTGGCCAGTAACGAGACAAATTCGAGCAGGAAGTTGACCGGAACAAACACCAGTTGCAGCAGTTTGTTATCCGAGCTGAAAGGATGCATTGTCAGCTCTGCCGCATAGCCGCCAACCCCCTTTATTTTGAAGCTGTAGTAGATTGTCAGTATAAATACGGCCAGCGCCATGCCAAAGGTCGCATTGGGATCGGTGGACGGCACCACCTTGAAGTAGACGTGATGCGGGTCCATGCCGAAAAAACTGCTGCCGATCAGGGTGGCAACCCTTGGCAACCAGTCGACCGGGATAAGGTCCATGAAATTGATCAGGAACACCCAGACAAAGATGGTCAGCGCCATGGGCGCAACCAGCGCATTACGCCCCGTAAACGTGCCTTTTACAAGGCCATCGACAAACTCGATAATCCACTCGACAAAATTCTGCAGGCCGCCGGGGGTATCGACACTGGCGTTTTTGGCCACGCGACGGAACAGCCACAGAAACAGGCCCCCGAGGACCACAGACCAGAACATGGTATCCACGTGAATGGCCCAGAACCCCATGGCCCTGGCCTCGGCAACCGACTCCGCCAGACCCCAGTGACCATCCGGGTGCTGCCCGAACGTCAGGTTGGTCAGGTGGTGCTTGATGTAGCCCGAGGCTGTCAGCAGCTCGCTCGCCATGACTCAGTTATTCCTTTTGGTTCCAGTCACAAACAGGCCCAGCAGGCCTGCAATAAATCCCGTCAGCAACGGCAAGGGTTCCAGCCGTAACACCCCCATCCCCAGCGCGAACAGGGCCAGGACCAGGGCAAAGCGCTCGATGGCGCTGCGATACAGGGCCCACAGGCTCTGGCCGGCGGACAGGGCCCGGCCGTGGTCGGCCTGGTAACGCCGCCACTCCAGCAACATGACGTTGAATACCGCCATGGCTCCGCCAAACAGCACGGACAGCGCCTGGATATGTCCGGACAGCGCATACACTACGCCCGCCGCCAAGCCCACCAGCACCAGCTGGAGGCGTAGCACGACACCGATCCTGTTCAGGAAACCCCCTGAAATCGATCTATCAATCAATGGCTTACGATCTGCCTGCTGCGGCCACCCAAGACCTGTTACGGTCGGCTGCACGCGAACGAACAGCCCCGAGGCAGTCGGGGCGGGCATTATAAAGATGACTAACAGGCAGGGTCAATAATATTAATAGCCAGGAGGGTGAAGGCGACCCACATTTCAACCAGTGGCCGGGGGGCCGCTCCCCGCTATTACATTTCGTAGATCAGGTTAACGCTGCGTTGACCTACGCTTGAATTTATGGCTCTTCCACTGTCCGGGTGGGCTACACCTGTCGAGCATGAATCCGCTGCCGGGGCAGCGGATTACCAACCATCTCTGCAGTTACTCGGGGGCCTGGGTGGTTTCTCAAGACCATTGGCCGCAGGGATGCGGCCATTGAGCGTACAGGGAGGTATTTACAGCGGGTCCTGAGAAGCCACCCTGGCCCCCGAGTAACACCGCTCCACATATTGACTCACCCGATCAGGGAAAGAGCCGAATTTATCAATTGGCTACCTAGTGGATATGTTCGAGGATACCGTCGAGCTCATCGAGACTGTTGTAATGAATCTCGAGCTTGCCCTTGCCCCCGCGCGCTGAATGTACGATCACGCGTGCGCCGAGGGTGTCAGAGATTTTTGCTTCGAGTTGCAACACGTTCGGGTCCTTGCCCGCAGCCGTGGAGTGCTTGCTGCGCTTTGATTGCTGCAGCTGTTGCACCAGCGCCTCGGTAGCGCGTACTGTCAGTCCCTTGCCAATCACATGACGGGCGGCATCCACCTGTTTCCTGCCGGCAAGCGCCAACAGTGCGCGGGCATGGCCCATCTCCAGTTCGCGGCGTTCGACCATTTCCCTGACCGCATCTTCCAGGTCAAGCAGTCGCAGCAGGTTGGTCACCGCGGCACGCGAGCGGCCAACGGCCTGTGCCGCTTCCTCGTGCGTCACCTCGAATTCATTCACCAGGCGTTTCAGAGCATGCGCCTCTTCAATCGGGTTGAGGTTTTCACGCTGGATATTTTCAATCAACCCGATGGCAATCGCGGCACGATTATCGACATCGCGAATGACCGCGGGTATCTAGTGCAGGCCGGCCAGCTGCGCTGCGCGCCAGCGACGTTCACCGGCGATGATCTCGTAACGGCCCTCGCCGCTACCGCGCACCACGATCGGTTGCACAACACCCTGCTCACTGATGGAGTCGGCAAGTTCCTGCAGTGACTCCTGGTGCATGTCCACGCGTGGCTGATACTTGCCACGCTCGATGACATCAACCGGTAATGAGCACAGCGTACCGGCCTCCGGACTTGCCGGCTGCGCCGTCGGGACCGCCCGGAGTGCCGGAGTGCCCGTGTTATCCGGTGCCGCCGCCGGTTCCTGCGGGTTTGCCCGTGCCGCCGGCCCGAGTAGTGCTTCCAGTCCCCGGCCCAATCCGCGTTTTTTAGCTGCCATAGTTGTGTCCGTTGCTGCTCAGTGAATAATCACATCGTCGGGTGATGCGCTGCCGGTTGTTCTCCCGGTGCATCTTCGGCGGTTGTGTCTGTTGCCGCTGCTACCGACGCATTGCGGCGCACGTACTCGCCTGCCAGCGCCAGGTAGGCCACCGCGCCGCGTGACGAGCGGTCGTAGCGCAATACCGGCAGACCATGACTGGGCGCCTCGGCCAGCCGCACGTTGCGCGGAATAATGGTGCGATACACCTTGTCACCAAAATGCTGCTGTAACTGGGCGGACACATCATTGGAGAGGTTGTTGCGTGCGTCGTACATGGTGCGCAGCAAGCCCTCGATATCCAGTTCAGGATTTACCGCGACGCGCACCTGTTCAATGGTTTCGAGCAGTGCCGACAGGCCTTCCAGTGCGTAGTACTCGCACTGGATCGGGATAAACACGCCGTGTGCGGCCGCCAGTGCATTGATGGTCAGCATGCTGAGCGATGGCGGGCAATCGATGAGTATGACGTCGTAGTCATTTTGCACATAGGTCAGCGCCGAACGCAGCCGGCGCTCGCGGTCGTCACGGGCCATCAATTCCACTTCAGCGGCCGTCAGGTCGCTGTTACCGGGCAACAGGTCATAACCGGCTTCCGGCGCATACACAATGACATCACGGATTTCAGCATGCCGGAGCAGCAGGTCATAACCGGTCTTGAGGACTTCGTTCTTGTTGATCCCGCTGCCCATGGTGGCATTGCCCTGGGCATCGAGATCAATCAGCAGGACGCGGCGGCCGGTTTCAGTCAGCGACGCGGCAAAATTGATACTGGTCGTGGTCTTGCCGACACCACCTTTCTGGTTGGTTACTGCGATTATCCTGACCATCAGGTACCTGCCTGGTTCGTTGTCGGGTGCATCAACACCAGGTGCCGGTCCGCATCCAGCCCCGGGACATGGAGAGAAACCACGTCATCAATCACGTCCTTGTTTTCCAGGCTCTCGATCTCGGCCATCGGGTAGATTCCCTTCATGGCAAGCATCCTGCCATCCGCCACACACAGGCGCATGGCATGCTGGTAAAGATCGCGCAAGTCCGAAAATGCGCGGCAAATAACCGTGTCAAATAGTGAGTCAGGCCGGTAATCCTCGATGCGTGTGTGTTCCAGGCTGACGTTGTCCAGGTCAAGAATAGTGAGCGTCTGCTGAATAAAACGCAGTTTCTTACTGCTGCTGTCGAGCAGTACAAACTCGCGCTCGGGGCAGGCAATCGCCAGCGGAATCCCGGGCAATCCGGCGCCGGTGCCGATATCCAGGATCCGGTTTCCCTTCAAGTGGGGGATCACCGACAGGCTGTCGAGTATATGCCGGGGTACGATCTCGGTTGGCTTGCGTACCGAGGTCAGGTTATAGATCCGGTTCCAGTTCATCAGTTCGGTGATATATTCCATCAAGCGGTCATCACCAGCCAGTTCTTCATCGAGACCGAGTTCGTACAGGCCGTCCTCCAGCAAATCCTCCGGATTAACGAAATTGCCCTGTTGCGACTTGCCCCTGTAGGTTCGGTTGTACATAGGTCAATGAAAAGTATCAGGCACTCCTGCGTTCAACGGGGTTGCATTTCTTCAAGTGTATCAACAGCAACGATATTGCGGCCGGCGTCATACCGGGAATGCGGGTCGCCTGGCCGATGGTTTGCGGTCGCACCGCCTGCAACTTTTCCAATACCTCGTTTGATAAGCCGTGCACCGCATTGTAATCCAATTCTGCTGGCAGCGGTTGTTCCTGGTGGCGTTGCAGGCGCGCGATTTCCGCCTGCTGGCGCTCGAGATAACCGGCGTATCTTGCCTGGATCTCGACCTGCTCCGCCACCGGCCCTGCCGGCACACCGGGACCGATGCCGGCTATCGCCATCAGTTCATGATAAGACACATTCGGCCGGCGCAGCAGGTCCGCCGCACGCTGTTCCCGTGACAGGGCGTGCTCCAGCAGGCGCGAGACGGCTGCCCCGGTGTCCGTTTGCGGGCGAACCAGCAAAGCCCCCAGGCGTTGCTGTTCCCTGGCAATGGCCTCGCGCTTTTCGTTGAAGCCCCGCCAGCGCGTCTCGCCGACCAGTCCCAACTCCCGCCCGACGGGAGTCAGGCGCAGATCCGCATTGTCCTGGCGCAATAGCAGGCGATACTCGGCACGACTGGTAAACATGCGGTATGGCTCACGGGTGCCACAGGTGACGAGGTCATCAATCAGCACCCCGATATAGGCCAGCTCACGTCCCGGTGACCAGGGCGACTTGTCCTGCACCTGACGTGCGGCATTGAGCCCGGCTATCAATCCCTGCGCCGCTGCCTCCTCATACCCGGTCGTGCCGTTGATCTGACCGGCAAAATACAGTCCGTCAATGACCTTTGTCTGCAGCGAGGACTGCAGGTCACGTGGGTCAAAGAAATCATATTCGATGGCATAACCCGGCCGGGTGATGTGGACCTGCTCGAAACCGTGGATCGAGCGTACCAGCGCTTCCTGCACCTCAAAGGCCAGGCTGGTGGAAATGCCGTTGGGATAGACCTCGTGGGTGTCCAGACCTTCCGGTTCCACAAAAACCTGATGGGATGTTTTATCGGCAAAACGTACGACCTTGTCTTCGATCGAAGGACAGTAGCGCGGCCCGTTGGCCTGGATCGCACCGCTATACAGCGGTGAATCCTTCAGCCCGGCGCGGATAATGTCATGGGTCGCTGCACGGGTGTGGGTAATATGGCAGGATCGCTGGCGCGGATGCACCGCCGCCGAGCCGAGAAACGACATCACCGGCACCGGATCATCCCCTGGCTGTTCCTGCAGCTTGTGGTAATTGATGGAGCGGCCATCAAGGCGCGGCGGGGTCCCGGTCTTCAGGCGCTCAACGCGCAAAGGCAGTTCCCGCAGGCGGGTGGCAAGGGCGTTCGCCGGCGGATCGCCGGCCCGGCCACCGGCCTGCTGTTGTGTGCCGATGTGAATACGGCCGCCCAGAAAGGTGCCCACGGTGAGCACCACCGCCGGGGCCTGAAAGGTCAGTCCCATCTGCGTGACCACCCCGGTGACCCGTCCCCCGGTCACTACGAGGTCCTCAACGGCCTGCTGGAAGAGAGTCAGGTTGGGCTGATTCTCCAGCACCGAGCGCACCGCCTGCCGATATAACACCCGGTCCGTCTGGGCGCGGGTGGCCCGAACGGCCGAGCCCTTGCTGGCATTGAGTATCCGGAACTGGATACCGGCATGGTCCGCCGCGTGCGCCATCAGCCCGCCAAGGGCATCGACTTCCCGGACCAGGTGGCTTTTGCCAATCCCGCCAATGGCCGGGTTACAGCTCATCTGCCCCAGGGTTTCGATAGTGTGGGTCAGCAGCAGGGTACGGACACCCAGCCGGGCCGACGCGAGGGCAGCCTCGGTACCGGCATGACCGCCGCCGACCACAATCACGTCATAGGATCTGCCGGAATGCGTCATCGCACGGACTCCACTAGAAAAACCAGCGGGCAGTCTACGCCTCTGTCCCGTATTTCTCACGGCCTTGACGGTAGCGGCACCTAACCCGCGTATCGCTGATGGCTGTAACCCCTTTGCCCAACCTCAATATATATAGTATAAATCGTATATCTTGTGATAAGATATAACAATATACACTACATGGGGTAGCTTCCTTGAGATTGCTTGAATTTAACCGGGATGCAGGCGGCGCCAACCCGCGGCGCGTATCCGCCACGGCCACCATCCCGTCGGCAAGCGCGAACCGGAAGGGCGCCCGAACAGTCGGGAAGGTCCACAAACCCGGCAGACACCGGTTTCCGATTGAAGGCAATAACGTGCTGAAGCCGGCCCGTCACAGTCCGGTTGACCTCGAGGCCCTGCAGACCCGCATCCATGCCCTGGAGCAACGAATACAGCACCAGACCGGCCGGATCGGGCGCCGCGCCGCGATTGCAGATCTCGATACCTTGCAACAGCGTATGCAGCGCCTTGAACAGAGCCTCAACAAGGAACTCTGGGCGGCGCACCAGCGCGAACACACCCTGCTGGAGTTGTTGAGCAAACCACCGCTGAAGGCGGCGCTCGGCAAACGCATCCGACGCTTGTGGCAGTCCGACATACCCGTGGTCCGCGGCTGGTTGCAACGAGCCGCACACGACTGGTGGCTTGATTCCCAACCTGGCTGGTGGCCACGCTTTGCCGCCGCCTGGCAGGAATCCCTGGACCAGGCTCGCCGCTAACCCGGCGGTTTACTTCACCGCGGCCGTCCGTAACCCCGCCCACAGCAGTTCCAGCTGCTGCCGGTACATGGCGCCGATACTGGCCGGATTGCTGTGCTGGATCGCCAGCGGGACACCATAGAAAATCGACACCAGCCCGACCATGGCGGCCGGTATCAGGGTGTTCTCCGGTAACTCATTGTGCTGCATCGCCTGCTGCAACGAGGTTTTGAACAAGGTTTCCAGGCTGTTGTGCGTACTTGCGTCAATACCCTTGAGCTCGGGGAATGCCAGAACCCGCTCGGCCTCGGTTATTTCCGGGCGCGGCGCATGCGCCCGGTCGCGCGCCTCATAGGCAATGATCTCCGCCATTAACCCGGGTTTCTTCTGTATCTGGATGGCGGTATAGCGAAACAGCGCCTCGATCACCGCCAACCCGTGTTGCTGTTGGGCCGCCTGTTCGCCATACCAGTTCAGCTCCAGTGACCATAATTTATCGAGATAGGCCACCAGGTCATCCTTGCGGGGAAAGTAATTAAAAAAGGTGGCCTCTGATATCTGCACCTGCTCGCACAGGGACTTGACGGACAGGGCATCCAGTGGCGCGGATTCCAGGTGACGGGTTGTGGCCGCGGCCAGCGACAAACGGGTGCGGGCAAATTTTCGCGCGCGCAAAGTCAGCTTGGCGGATTCAGACATACATGCAGTTTACGCTAAAAATATATAAAACTGTAAATATATAACTCTATGAATAACCAATAGTAATATTTTATATCTCCCTTTCCCAGCCACCCATCCCCATAAACCCGCGAAGAATCTGTGGAAAGGCTCGGTCTGCCATGATTCCAACCTGCCAAGGCTGGCCCCGATCCACGAAGGCGGACCATATTCTTTTTACAGACAATAACTAAACCAATTTAAGGCTATATTAAGGCTATCTATATAATTAGATAATTCCCTATTTTATTGACCGACAGGGGCGGATTCCCGCAATCACTGATCCGGGCACACTATAATTTTTGAGTAAACAATAAAAAAGCCGTCAACGGCCCGCACCGGGCGGGCGCAACACCAGCAGGCGGTAACTCTTGTAACGCTCAAAAACGGCCTGGCTGCGATTACCGGACAGGTACTTGTAGTGCAGTCGTGCCAGCTTTTTGCGCAGCAGCCATTTGAGCACCCGGGTCCGGAACGGGTACCGATCCAGCAGCCAGGCATTCAGGCTGACCGTCGCCGGCGCCAGTCGCTGGTGCAGCCACTCATCGAGCAGGGCGATACCGGGACTGACACGGCAGGTGAGGTCCTCATCCCGCTCAATCGAAAAACCGGATTCACCCGTCTGCCGGTAAAAATCGGTGAGCGCATGGCCACCGCCGAAACTACGGTCACCGGCACCGCCCCGGCCATGAGCGGCGGTTTTGAAAAAATCACAGATAACGGCCTGGCCGGCGGGTGCCAGCAGCCCGGACAGGCGCTCGAATAGCGGCGTCATGGGAATGTATTGAAAACTTTCGCTGAACAGCACCACGTCATAGCGGTTTTGCATCCAGTCAGGCGGCAAGGACTCGAAGGCGGTTTCCAGCAAGACGGTATCACTGTCGCCAAGCGCCTGGAGGCGTTCACGCACCATGCGATTCAGGGTCGCGGACGGATTGACCGCATCCACGCGGAAACCACGCGCACGCAACTGCACCAGCACATGCCCGGTGCCACAACCGACATCCAGCACACGTGCGCCACGGATCCCGGCTGTTTGCCGGCCGATGAGATCCAGCAACATATCCGTGTAGCGCTGCTGGGCGATCCCCAGGTTCGACAACTGCAGTGGCAGATCATCATCCCACAGGCCGTAATGCAGGTCTTCGACACCCAGTAACTGCCGGGCCAGCACCAGCCCGAGTTCCCGACTACGCATTTTTTCAGTCACGGCCATGACCACACGAACCTTGCTGGAGGCTGAATGTTAATCCGGTTATTGGATAACTGCGGGCTGGGCCTGGTTAATCATTCAACGCCGCATTGACGCGGGCAGGCAGGTCACGACTCATGGCTGAACTTGTCAGCATACAGGCTGCCAAGGCGCTCCTTGGCATCCCGCAGCATGCCAACATGCTTGCTGAAAAAATCTTTCAACACCGGGTAACCCAGCTCCGGATATTTGTCCATGAAAGCCACCAGGGCAGCGCTGTCGATCCGGATTGCCCTGGTCTTTGCCAGCGCCACAACCGTCACTATCCGGCCCATGCCACCATAGAAGTTCAGCTCACCGAAGCTGTCGCCATGCGTCATTTCCATCAGCCCGAATTCAAAGGGTTTCTCACTACCCACTTCAATCGACATATTGGCACGTACCACGCCACTGACGATCAGGTAAAGATCACGGCTGACATCGCCTTCCCGGAGGATGGTCTCATCGGCATCGAATAACACCTCTTCCCAGCATTTGCCATGGGTAAATTCAGGGTGGTCCAGTATGGTTTGCAGTGCCGCTGACATAGTAAAATCCTTGTGCCGTTTTGTGGGGTCTGCCGGTTAGCGGTCATTCTGCCCGACTCAGCGTCAGATACAAGCATCAATGCGGGTGTTATTTTCCGATACAAAAATCACTGAATATCCTGCCGAGTAAATCGTCACTGGTAAATTCACCGGTAATCTCGTTCAGCGCCTGTTGTGCCTGGCGCAGCTCCTCGGCCAGCAGTTCGCCTGCCTGCTGCTCAAGTCGGCAGACCCCGTCCTGCACATACTGCGTGGCCCGCTCCAGCGCATCAAGATGCCGGCGGCGTGCACTGAATCCACCCTCAGGCTGTTCGGTGAATCCGGCGCACTGTTTCAGGTATACGCGCAGTTCATTGATACCGGATCCGGTACGTGCCGAGATCGCCACGGCATCAGCACCTTTGGCAATACCGGGGCGACGCCCGCTCAGGTCAATCTTGTTGAAGATGTGCGTGTACGGAACACCTGCCGGCAAACCAT